>Ga0315914_1000593_pt1 | contig 47570 bp, 21 predicted proteins | sample MpolenodulesMG_FD_203920 | JGI IMG/M metagenome (GOLD analysis project Ga0315914, IMG submission 203920) | Medicago polymorpha root nodule microbial communities from Los Angeles, California, United States - elongated nodules | ecosystem: Host-associated > Plants > Roots > Nodule | place: USA...
CAGGTTTTATATTTAATTTAATCTTATTTTTGCTGGACAGAGAAAGTGCAGCGCGTGGAAGTAGAGAGTTTTCACGCGTCCGTGAGCATTCTTGCACAACACTTCCGTACAAAATAGCATTTTCCTTCATTGTATCATCCTTGAAGCATCCCGACGTTCAGATTCAGATTCATCAGACCTGGCGGAGGGGGCACCAAATTTCAGCATCAGTTCTCCAAGTAACCCTTTTGAAATAATTATCAACATTAAAAAAAAAAAAATCAGTATTTACCAAGTTTGGATTAAGGCTTTAAAAAAAAATTCAAAATCAAAATGTGGTCAAAATAGAATTTACATATTTCACATCCTATAATCACATAACCATGTTTACCAATATCCAAACTAATTTAGTTATCCTAAATGTTTACCCATTTATTGAGAACAAACTTCAAAATACACAAACCCTAAATACAAAGTCTCAACACAAAATGGAATACAAAATTTGAGATAAACCTCACCTTCAACAAAGATATTCGATTTCCGACAAAAAGATTGAGTAACCGGCGGCTGAATTGTGTCTAAGATGTTCCCGACGATGACTGTGAGACGATGACACAACGGTGACTGTGAGGCGACGGAGGCTGGAATGAGACAGATCAAGTGGGACGTCGACGAAAATGGTGGAGGAAATCCTCTCACCGGCGAAGGTGGGTAGAACGAAACAGGGGTTGAAGAGAGAGAGAGAGACGCGACTGTAGAAGAGAGAGAACATTCCATTCATTTTTTATACTTTTTTTTCCTTTTTGAAATGATATGTATTAAGTAGAATTTTTTATTGCACTCTTATAAAATTTATCAATTATAAATTTTAAATCAGAAAATAAGTCTTCATTGACATCATCACCAGCATCATCAATTAACCCTATATTGCAATCCCCAAAATACCCTTATCATGCATTCGTACATTCCTCCCTCCCTTGACCCTTTCCAAATTCAGTGTTTCCATTTCTTTTCTTTCTACACCGAAATTAGGGTTTTCTTCACTTCTTCAATTTCCCTCTTTCACACTTTCCACCAAAGATCCACTTGGACTTTTTTCATACCCTTTTCCTAATTAAGTCTTACTCTCTCCAAAGCTTCAATTTTTACACAAAACCCCTTTTTTTTGGGACTTTTTCTTTCCATTTACTCGTTCAAATTTCTATATTTTTGACCAATTGGGTCAATTTCGACCTGATCCAGTTATAATCGTGTTGAATTGTCTGAAACTGATTTCAATTTTGTGTGAAGTTTGGAAATAAAGAAGGGTATGTTTTCTACCTCTTATATAGGTTTTAGGGTTAATTTTGGTGCTGTTGGTGGAATTGATTTGCTTGTTGTATGTATTTGTGGTAAAGGGTTGTTGTTGAATTGACATTTAAATCTGGAATTTTGGATATTGATTTCTGGTTTGACTTAAGGGATGCTTAGATTATTGGTTTTTTGAGGTAGCTAGTGTGTTAGAATATATTTTGAAGTTTAATGGGTTGTTGTTTAGCTTGATTTTATTGGATTTTGAAGTTTTGGGAGTTGTTGAAGAAGCTTGTGTGAATTGAATTGTTTTGGACCAATGATATGTTTGTGTTGTTAAATTGATTGGAGAATTGTTTTAAAGTAATAATCTAACACTCATGGGCATGACTTATTTGTAAAGTAGTGAACAATGCACTAGTAGGAATACTGCCGTGTTATATGAATATAGTGTCCAGAAATTATGAATCCAACTTTGATCTGAATTTATAAAACTCAAGTGTTATATGAATTTACTTTGTTATATGAATTTGTAAAACTGAATATTGTTTGCAGCCGCGGGTCCTGTTTGCGGTTGCTGCTGTTCTTGTTTGTGGCTTCTGCTGTTTCTGTATTACTGTTTTTTGATTTCTGATTTTTTGCGGTTGTTGTTCTGGTTGCGGTGCGCCTGTGAGTGGGTTGGCTCGTTTTGATTTTCGGGGAGGGGTTCCACATGCAGACGTAACATTCTTTTGGGTTGGTGTTCCGCATATACGGAACCTTTGTATTTGTCTCGTTCTTGTTCCTTGTCCGGTGTGTCTTATGCCGGCTCGGTATAATAATTTTGGCTGTTTCAATTTGAAGTTGAAAAACAAAAAAATTGCCGTGTAAACCAGTAGGATTATTTTTAAAACTGAAGTGTTATATGAATTTACAGCTCATGTGACATTGTTTTAATGGTTTATGTGACATTGTTTTACTCTAATTTTACTCATTCAATAAGCTTCTAATTTTACAGTTTTTGTGACATTGTTTTGAACTTTTGTTCATACTCCCATAGTTAATAGTTAGTATATTTTTTATGACAACATTTTGACCCAAACTTAGTCTCCAACTTGCAACTTGTGTTGAAAGAATGTTGATTTTTATTTCATACTCATGCATACCTAGGTTGAATCTTAAAGTTTGTTATTGTGTTGGTTGTTGTAGGAGTTATGGAGAATTAAAGTTTAAAAATTTGAAGCTCCTGACCCAGGGTCTTGGCTCCGCCACTGGTTTGGTTTGGTGAAATTAGAAAAAGTGATTTTTATCATTGGATTTAGAGTAAGAGTTGTTTTTGGAAATGGATAATTCCAAAAACAGAATTAATGACAGTTTGGGTGTTAATAAAATGGGTAAGAATATAAGGAAAAGTCCTTTACATCAACCGAATTTCGGCAATAATGCGGCTAGACAACAGCCTCAGCCTCAGGTTTACAACATAAGCAAGAACGATTTTCGGGATATTGTTCAGCAGCTTACTGGATCACCTTCTCAGGAACCTCCACCTCGGCCTCCACACAGGCCTCCGCCAAAACCGCAGAGTATGCGCTTGCAGAAAATTAGACCTCCCCCACTATCGCCAATCAACCGACCTCGTTTGCCACCACCAATGCCAATGCCTGCAGCCCCTCCTCCACTTCCTTACAATAATGCACCTAGACCTGCTCATTATGGACAACCATCGCCTACTCCTTTGACACCCGGGGATTTGTGGGCCAATACAACTGAGTCGCCAATCTCTGCTTACATGCGGTATCTTCAGAATTCGATGATGGATCCAGGTTCAAGGGGTAATCAATTTCCGCCTCAGCCTCAACCACATCCATACCCTCAACAACAAGTACAAGGAAATTATCAGCCTCAACCTCCTCCACCGGCTTTGCTTCCTAACCCTAACGTGCCACCGATCCCTTCTCCAAGGTTTAACAATGGTCCTGTACCGCCAATGAATGCCCATAATCATCCAATGCCTAGTATTCCTCCACCACATGGAAATGGCCCTCCCCTTTTACCTTCTCCAACCTCTCAATTTCTCCTGCCTTCTCCAACTGGTTACATGAATTTACTGTCCCCTCGGTCACCTTATCCACTATTGTCACCCGGCTTTCAGTTTCCATCACCACTACCCAATTTTCCGTTCTCACCCATGGCACAGTCAGGAATTTTAGGGCCTGGCCCTCAACCACCACCTTCTCCCGGCCTTATGTTTCCATTATCTCCTTCAAGCTTCTTCACCATGCCAAGTCCTAGGTGGAGAGATCAATAGTCTTCTCAAATTGTGCATACATGTTTGATTGGGGATGCTTCCTTCTAACTGGACAGATCTTAGTCTTGTTCATTAGCATGTAATGTACAAACAAGTTGTAAGAGCTTTTTTTTTTTGGCTGTTTTGTAGTGTTCATTTCCCATTTCTTTTTTTCTTTTTTTTTGATAACCATAATGGTTTCGATTCTTTTACTTTGACAAGTTTTACATTAGGCAATATATTATTGGAGATCGAACAACCCAATTGAACAGTTGGACAGGAGCGCTGTAAAATGGAAGACTGTCTGTAACTTGAAGCGATATAGGATTACAGACAATACTTGTTATTGTAGGTTAGTTCATGTTCTTTTGTAATATAATGGATTACAACTTAAAAGTGCATAGTTAATTTCATGTTATCTTTCCTTTGGAGGTGTTTTTGAATATTGATTTTATGGTTATTACCACGTGAATTGCAATGAATGATATTTTCTTCTTCAGTGTATTTTGTTTTTCTTGTCTCAAGTAGTTCCCTATTTCATTTATCACTGTTTTAGTCGATTACTTTGGCTGCCTCTTTTGGGAATAAAGGTGGTCAAAGGCCCAAGGTAAAGAAAAACATACCTTTCATGCTGATTTTGCGTAGACCGAATTATCCTGATTTGGATACGAATTTATGGTTTTACCTCGGATCAATTGTGTGACAGACTAGATCTTAGACTAGGTTTTATAATGGTTTTACATTGAATTATCCTCTTTTGGGCATTTGCAAGAGTAGCTAGGACTTACTGATTACTAACAAACAAGTTATCTTAACTAAATGTATTTCCAATAGTTTTAACAGTTAAATCTTTGGTCTTTTTTTTTTTTTTGGGTGACAGAGAACATTGAAAGTTACCTGATTAATGTACTCAGATACACATTATTTATATTTACACTACAAGTAATTAATGGCCTCATTTCCTTGTTAATTGTGTTTATGGGAAGTGATTACTACACTTTTTGAAGTTCTTGGTAATTGTCATTCCGTGTCTGCAATGTCAGAGAGACAGAGGACTCTCTCATTTTACAGTTGAATCTGTTCTCCAGCAACGTCCAGAAGGATGAGGTTGATGTTACGTTGATCACAACATGCTCACCATTAAGGATGCTCTTTCTGATCGGAATCGGTTCTCAGCAAAATTCACCTTGAATGGGAAGCATTGCGACAATGATCAATGGAAGATGATCAATGGCAGATGTATCCTAGAAGATGATCAATGGATGTATGATAGGTTCAATTTGTTTATGGAAGCTCTGAAGCATTCTTTTTTAAAGTAAAGGGGAAAAGTAGCACATGAAGACTAATCTCTTTAAGTGCTACAGTGAATAACAGATTATTTCAACTTCATTTGAGGCTTTTGTTAGGAAACATGGTATTGATTGAATAAGAGAAAATGAGGAAGATGGTACAAAACTACAAATGAACCAAAAATCATGGAGGAGCCCCTTCATCTCCTTCCAATTGTGAACTGGATTCTTTGGCTAAGGTGATGGAAAACCTCTTTCAATGGTAACACACACTATATTTGAATGATTTGATCCAATTCAATGAGAATACAAGTGATAATTAACAAAAATGAATAATGTTAACATCACACTACCTAACACACTATTATAGCAAATTTACGCGGAACCTACATATTATAGTAGGATTAATTTGAATTTTAACAAATAGAAAAATGTTTTTTTTTTTAGGGAATGCAAATAGAAAAATGTGAATAGATTAATGTGAATGCAATGTTGTCAGTAAAGTTCCAAGGAATAACAGGTAGATTTGGAATTATAAAAAATCAAGAAAACCAAGCAAAACTTTGAGTGAAATGAAATAAATATAAGATAAGCATAACAGTGTGAGGCAATGGTGTGATCCATTCTTAAAGAGAAAGACAAAAGGGTTGGAGTTGTAAAATGTGGTAGAGGCTGAAGAAGTCCCACATTGTTTAAAGTCAATACACACAGCCAAAAAGTTTAATATATAAAATTGGGATTACTTTGCTATGTAAGCCATCAAGCCACAAGTTTTGTTGTTTTCGCGGGCGAAACTGGAGTTGCAAATCGGGTGGCACTTAGAGCTTCCCATCAAATCATCTTGTGGCATTAAGTGAGACTTCAATATCATGATAGATGATTTGATTTAACTCTAATGTAAATATTTACCATCTAAGTATAAGTTATTCATAAATATTTTCTTATAGTCTCTTTTAATATAAGTTGTCTTATCTGGATTCAACCAACTATTTGATCCGACATTTTGTATGTTTGCAGAAAATTCAAATCCAAGGCTTTTCTTGTAGTCTCTAGCTCTAAATTTTAAATTATTATTGTGCACATGTATGTGGGTAAAACAACATCTAGGATGCGAAAATTTAAAACAGAAAAATTAATTAGGTTCGGCGATAGGAAGCCCTATTAACCTCCTCGTGTCGTATCCATTATCATCATAAAGGACCACCAGGCTAGGGTGTGTCCTAAGTCATTGTACCCACTAAAATATCAATTCCAGGGTTAATTGGTTGATTCAGTCAATTTCTGCATTTTTCATGTTTTCTGGTTTAGTAGTTCGTATGAATTCTAAAATCCGGATGTGTAAAATACGGAAATTAGCTTAAAACATGGTTTTGTTGGTCATAATCCATATTCTAATATCTTTTTTGGTTACGATCCATCCATATTCTAATATCTGAAACTAAAAACCACACTATTGAATTATAAAATACGAACAAGAGTATTTTCTGACGAACGAGGAGTGTGTGAGAGGGAAAATAATTTCAGTTGTGATTTTGCTTTTTAAAGAAAAATATTCTTGAGTCAAAATGAAGAGAAAAATAATCTTCTCGAGGAGTTTAAACTCCAAATAATCAGCAAGTTTATTGTTTTTTTTAGAGGAAGCAAATTTTTTGTTGATTGATGCATTATTTTGGTACAACTTTAAAACAAAATTCTTAAATGTGACAATCAATAGTTGATTTTGATCAATGATTTACGCTATAACATTCCTTGAGCAAGATCTAAAAGAGATCATCACAATTGAAGTAAAAAGAACAATCACCACAAAATGAGATTTCCTAGTAAAGAAATCGTAAGCTGTGAACTTAATTTTTAAATTTCTAATCACCTATGAAAATGTGTACTCTATTCGGTCACTATTATAAGCAAAACTTCACTTTTTAAATATATTGAATAAAATTAATGTATCTAGTCTTTATTATAGAATAGATACAGTAACTATTCGATGTATCTAAGTGGAGTTTTGCTTATAGTAGTGATAGGAGAGAGTGTACACTAAAGTATATAACATGTTTTTTTATTGGTTGCTAGTTTCTTCATAAGCTTCTTTTTGTTAGTGAGTTCTTCATAAGCTATTTCAATACAAATAAACGTTGTTACAAAAAGAAAACGGACAAAGTCACAAACATAATTTTACTTCATTCATATTTCTAAGTTCACTCCTCTCCCTTTTTCTGAATTAAAAAAAGCATATTCGTGTATTTTTATTGAAAAGAATTCCATTGTGTAATGACATGCTCTTCTATGTATTCCATGTTTGCTCCTGTCATGACGGGTGACATATTCGTGCATTTTCTAACCTTAGGACGAAAAAATAAAGAGCATTTTGATTGTTCCTGAAAGCTTATAGAATTCTATAGAACGAAAGAAACTTTGAGCAAGTACACATTTACAGCAGAAAATATCTGCTGCTAGTTTTTCTTTTCCTTTGAAGTCAGTACTTAATTACAATAATTACATGAAATGGAATAACAAATATCCACTACTCGTTTCTTTCTCATGACAAGACCTGAGAATTACAATACTTACATAGAAACAACAATTTGATCATGATGAGAGTTTATCCAATATCATGATAAGTGGAACGATAATTTGATCGTGATGAGTGGTTACAAGACCTGGAAAATATTTCTGCAGGCTCCTCCAGACATAAAGTTTATGCTATATCCTTTTTACCAACAAATATCAAAAGTAGCACCCACCATTTTCTATATGACTGATTATTAGAGAAAATATGCTACTGATTTTTACCGCTTGAAAGATAAACCAGGATACTTTCATTTGCAAATTGTAAGCATAACATAAGCAATAAAAGTGCGTGAGAAATTAGGCTTGACTGGAAGCATCAATGCTTCCTTCAAGCAATGGCTTCCTTACCCCTCTTAGAGTTGCGGTGGATTCGTCTTCTTCATCATGTTTGTTAAAGAGATCATCACTTTTCAAAAAGGTTCCTGTAGAATTTATATGATTAAGTAACTATAAATAATCCAGGTACGTATATATCAACTTTCAATAGTAAAACTTTCTTTGTATATCCAGTTAGGGGTACTGTCATTAAGGTTCTTATTGAACAAATACCTGCACATCCCTTTTGATCTCTACTAGAACACATTAGGTTTGGGAAAAAGTTCAAACTTCAGGTTAATTACATAATGAGATCACCGATGAGTAGCCAGGGTTGGCATTTCCGTCATTAATAACTTACAGCTCCCCTCGTGATATAAAGAAAGAAATGAATAACTAGTAAATTACGTGTAAAGCTGTGTGACGCTTACCTATGAACCATACTCCAGCAGCAAGAAAGAAAATTGATGTTAGACAAATAGATGTTTTCCTCCAGTCGTTAATATGATCCTGTGCAGGAAAACTGAGGTGCTTAGAGTTGAGATAATGCATAAAATTAAAACAAAAAAAGGCAAAAGGCTGAGTGTTGTCAAGAATAGTTAGGCCAGCAAATCTTCATGATGGCCACATCAATATGCAAAACAGAAATCTGTTTTGTTCTTGCCACTAATTTTTCAAACATCTTTCAATATATCTTTAAAGGGCACATTACTAGTTATCTTCTAGTTTAGCAAACTAAGACTTGAACTCCTTCACATCAATGGGAAAGTTAAGTAGACAATGACACGGCTAAAACAACAATACTATGAGAAATTAAACCATGTGTATCATGTATCCTACAACTTACATTGGATTGAACATACAAACGTCAATAGAAAAGGCAAAACTCGGGTCTGATTACAGACCATCCTAAGAAGGCCAGACTCCAGAGTAGGTAAGATGAACTTCACTAGAGTAATATAAGTGAATCATCTTACAAAATTCATGTATGACAACAAAAATATCAGGAAATTAGGTGCAACCTGAAGGACCCCAACGAGTGGTGCGGAAGGGACATCACCAAAGATATGGATTGAAACCGTCGAAATTGCCATAGACAGCGGCCTCAAACTTGGTTTTACACAACGGAGAGAAACATAATTTACTGGAGCCTGCAAAAATAGTACTATGTCATCAACCACATATTAATAAAGAGATTATATCAGAATTCAATCCAGAAAGATAATATCAATTGATGAACAGATGATTGAGATCTCTATCGAACTATCATCATGCCATCAAAGGAAATCTGGAAGTGGCATATCCAATCAAATGAGGATGCATTTGGTTAGTACTTACACAAATGTAATATTTTCATTAATAAACTCACAAAAAAATGTAACCTTCTCTTTATTTCCTGTTTTCAAATAATTGTACTAGTATTTTTGGTCCATGCGAAATGCGCGGATTTCCATCAGTACAACCAAAAAAAAATCAAGCAACAGACCAGCCTAATATAACAATGCACACACTCTGATATTTCATCAGTGTGATCGATGCAATAAATATATAATTACTATTAAATGAGCAACCAAACCATGACTTAAATTATGAAAGTACAAAATAAAAGGTGAAAAGTCCATTGTATTTCCCTTACACCGTGCTATGATATCCAACTAATATTTAAAAAAACTACCACAAAATTCAATAAATTAAACAATAAGATTGCTAAAATCAAATCATATTTTTTGAAAAAATTCTTTGTAAACAATATTCTTAATGCATATCTCACCATCATCATTATATGGTAAAATTTTCAAAGCACTAACATTTACTCTAGACATAACAAGGTGTAATTATACAAGAAATGAATGTTATATTTATCATCGTTTCCAAAAAAAAAAAAAAATTAAGTGAAAGCAAAGTAACAAATTTGTAATTATTGATGAAAGAAAAAACATTTCTAAAAACTAAAAACACCCTAAGGCATCACATCACTAAAAATTAGACTCTGGTTTTCATAGTCTGGTGTGTAGTTAATCAAGCAGTCCAAAGCAAGATGTCTAAATCCAAGATATAATTGTGCTATAGATCTATGGTCTGCAACCCCTCAAAAGAAATTATATACAGGGTCACCCTTAAAGCAGGCAACAGAAGTATCCAATGATTAGATTGTTGCCTGAGAGCATTGACTAAATCCAAATTAAGGCAATGAACACTTTAAGGCAATAACTACAAAATAGATACACAGACGGAATGGTCGGTAAACTCGCCCAAGAAGTGAAAAGGATGAACCAATCTCAAAATAAAATCCAATACAAAACCAATAAAATGCAACTTTCATACAAATAAAAAAGCAGGTGAACACTTTTAAGAGATAAACAAATTTAATCCAGCAGTTGATTCATAAAATTACCTGGGTGGCGAATATCAGCAGTTCACCCACAGAGAAGAGGATGATGAAACCAGACAAGCCCTTGAAAAGGAAAGCAACCAAGCAAAAGATTGCCCCTAGAAATGTTGCTCCAGAAAGAATCTGCAATTGTAACAAGGGAAGCCAAAGAAGAAATGAACTAAACAGTGTAGCATAAAATTACCATGAACGATTAAAAAAATAAGGTCAAACTCATTGGAACTTCTCATAAATATAATAAATATGGATAAGGATACAAATTCACTGGCAATCTCTGTTTAATCAAAGAAATACACATGTACACAACATGTTTTATCTCTGTTTTATGTTTGCACAAAGTGGCTGACAAAGCCTTGTGTACAATGACATTAAATTCAGGAAATCATGCATAGTATTACTGGTGTAAATCATTTTCCTGTATCTAGGTCAAGAGATATTTTAAATCCAAGCAATACACAACCTTTGCGAGCCTAGGTTTTCAATCAAATAACGGACAAAAAACAGCGGGATTCATCAGTCATTTGACTTATTTATAGTGCATGTAAATGGCATAACCATGTTTACCTTGAAAGCATTTGAGATTGTTGAAGACATCTTATCAAGAATCAAGCCTCCAGCTAAAGTCCCAAAAATCCCACAAACAATTGTAATACCTCCAAACAACAAGTCAGCATTACTCTGTCAAAAAAAAATTGTCAAGGAAGTGCATTCCTACCAGCAATGCTGGAATTGTACCAAAGTAAAAAGGTAACAATAACACACAAACAACATTAAGCAACAACAACGAAGTCTGATTCCACTAATTGTGGTCGACTAGATAAATAAATCAACTACATTGGACTCAAAAACCAAACTTTCAAATAAAAAAAGAGCATTAAGATTAAGGCCTTCTTGATTAGTTTCTCACAATACTTAATACGATAAAATTAATGAAGGAAAATATGAAAATACCATATGGTAAATACTATATCCTGCCTTTGGCCCCCAGTAGGAGTAAGCTCCAATGACAAAATTGTACGCTATATACCCTGGCAATAATTCAATTCTCAAGTAAGGAGAGAAATAACATAGTTTAGAATCCTCAAAATAAAAATTTATTCAATTTATCGGGAATTATGGTCGATAAAACAATCACACTAAATAATGTTCCCATTTTTTATATGATAAACCTTAAGTTCCAGAGATAAACGAGAGAAAAGTAGTTATCAGCAGGTAAGGAAAAGGAACAATACCTAGAACATTTATAACATACACACGCTCATGCAAAAGCTCCTGCATATCGTTCAAGAATCTGGTGAACTGATTCCCCAATTTGGATGTTAACCTGACAAGATCGCAAACTTACTCAAACTTGTCGAATAAATAATGTTTTGATTAATCTCTTGGAACACAAGAAAAAAACAAGATTGCTAAGGAGGTCCTAAAATTTACTCGAACTTTAGAGGGGGCACCCATCACGAGAGCGTAAAACTGATTTTTAATCATAATATGCAAAAACATTAAAATAGGTTACAAGAAAAGTTCTTTGAAAGTAGGAATTGGTGAAAGTGTGGGCATTAGTGATTAATATGCTATGGCAACTTTCTTCTCTTTTCAGTTATATTAAGATCAATGCATCGATCTAATAGCAAAATGAAACATGACATCAAGTGAGATAATCCAATTTCCAGTAAGCTATGTGACTATGTGAGTATGCATATGCATGTGCATGCGCATGCGTATGTGATTTTGTCTCTGACTGACTATCTACATGCATACTATCATTTTCAGTCTGATTAGAGTCCTGATAAGATTATCAATCTGCAATAGTGCCAATGACAAGGTCACTGGTTGCTTCAAGTCACAAAGACTTCTATCTAACATGGTAGAATTCTGCCCCTAACTTCATTTTTGTTTTCCCATTTTTTGTGCATGTTTAAAAATTTGCTTTGGTGTTAGGGTTTTCCTCTGCTTAGAAACAGAAGCAGGGAAACACAAATAAAATCAGAAAATCAAAGGCAACAGAGCAACTCACTTGGATCCTCTGATAAAGGCTTGATCTTCTGCAAGGATGCCATCATCTATATACAAGGGAAACCAGCATAAAAATCATTTAGTACCACAAGAAAAAAACAGACCATACAAAAGGAAACAAAGGTAAGATGGGAACCGGGAAGCAACAAAAAGTTTTCAAATATTGATACATACAACACTTAAAGTACATACAATTATTCTAATTTTTTATGATTTCCAAACAATATGGCTTCTTCCTTGAGGATGAAAAATAACCTTTAAAAACTATGAGAGATATAATTACTATAAAGGCAATACATTTTCTGGCATTCACTGCAATTGCAGCTTTTGAATGTAAACCAGACATACTGCAAAACATGATTTAAGGCTACATCAACAAAAAAAAATCTTCAACTAATAACAGATACATATGGATACCCACCAGCAAAAAAGGTAAAATGTTCACTTATTTTTCTATGAAGACAACACACTCTATCCTCTTCTTCTCTTGGTTAGTATTACTGCTGTATTTCAAAATTAAAATTTATCTAGCAAATTTTGTCTAGCCTTTGAATTTTCCCACAAGCTTGTTTGGTTTACAATTCCATTCTCTGTTTTAATTTTTAATTGCAAAAATACCCCCTATTTTTCACATTGTTTTTTATATTCAAATAGTATATGAACAGGGGTAATGAAAAGAAAATCACTGTATCTCATACAAAACATAAAAAATATGAAACAGTGAAATCTTGGTAGCATTTTTGTATTTAAAATTTAAAATAAAAACAGAAACCAAATCTGCCCTACATTTATGTCTCCCATAAATTTCAGAAAGATATCTAAAAAAATATAGAGCATAAATTGCCGTAGTAGTATACAAAAGATGTAGAGATACCTCCATGTTCTGAAACATTTCTTTCATTAGATGTTCGAGTCTGTTTGGATTCCATGGGACCAAAACCTATTATCAGAAATCAGATAACGAGTTACTAAAGAAGGATTAGAAGAATTAAGGGCAATTAAAAACTTCTCAAAAGAATAAAATGGTTACCTTTCAACTGCAAAGGCTTTATTAAAAAACCCAATATGGGAAAAGGAAGCATGAAAATCGCCTCACCCCAGAATGCAACGCGCCAGTTAAATTGGCTTCCAACCTATACAACATTATTTGAAAATTTGAAGCAGACTCGTTATCTAACTAAACAATGTTCAAAATTCTTATATAATAATAAACGAGCTGTGCATGGTCATTGAGCTTGCAATTTTCCAGTAGCTTATATAAGGGTAATACAATAGTTTCTTCTGAAAACAGTTTTGCATAGGGAAATGCTAACATGTTCCCTAAGGGCACATGTTAAGGATTCTACAAATACAAAAAGTAGAAATTATGTATTGGAAATTGTGCCAATTTATTTCTCAAAAAGTTGAAAATTAATTTTTCTCAATAAATATTTGCTATTTGTAGAATTCTTAACATGTGCCCTTAAGACAGATGTTAGCATGACCCTAAATTAAAAGCATGGATAATGTACTCAATAGTTCTGCAGAATTCCATTATATTTTTTGCAATGGTTCAATTCAAGCTATGTCCTTTCTTTTTCATTCACTTATATTATAGGAAGTACTTGACCATTCAATTTCTAGAGCAGTTGCATTTGGGTCCACCGAAGGAGTTAAAGTGGGCTTGAAAGAGGTTGTTGTCTCTCATTCACAGTTTGCTAAGGGAAGAATTTCACTTTTAGAAAAAGGAAGATGAGATTTCTGATCTCTCTCAGCTTTATGGACATAACTCTTGGTCAAAGACTAATGTTTATAAGCAGTATGGTGGGTGTTAATCTAGATTGTCAAAATGATCCCCTCTTTACATCAATAGCAGATTGTCAGATCTAGGAAACGAGGACGTTCCAGTATGAAGAAAATCTCAAAGCTCCTATAGAGTTGGAAAGGGGCTTATTTTTCACTAGGGGGCAGATTATCCTCATTCAGGATACCCATCTATCTTTTATATCACAGTTGGGAGTGTCAGATACTAAAAAAATTATGAGGGATTTTTTGTCAGGTACTACAGATATGAAATATGACCAGTGGTGTAGTTTTAAGAAAGAAGGGGGTTTGGATCTTCACAAGTTGGATTAATAGAACATTGCTTAGGCCAGAAAATTGTTATGCCACTTTCCCTTGGAATGTCATTTCCTTTCACATCAGGTTATCCAGAGCAAATGGGTGGGATGCTAATGTGGCGACCCAAATATCTCATTGTTTTCAGTAAATGAGCGGGATGCTATGACAAGGTCATATGCACATCTATATCCATATATATGTAGATACACACACACACACCGAGGAAATGAGACAACACAATTAACAGGTATAGTAAAAACTGCCATGAGTCATGACAGAAAGAAAACAATTAGCTCACACCACCAACCAAAGTAAACGATAAAAACCATCTTAACAAAGCTAGATTGTGCGAGTAATCTTACCAATCCACCATAAACATAGCCCAGAGCAGTTCCAGCTGGTATACACATGTAAAATGTAGCAAGCCATGCTGTTTTCTGCCATCAATAAAAACACTATAAAGCTGAAACTCTGAATTTTAAATTGTAGAGAAACATTTTAAACGAATTCTGGAGGGGACTGAAGAAATAAGTCACACCTGTGCAACAGGGGCGTTGTCATCTATGAATGGTGCTGCAAGACTTATGAAGGAAGCCTCACCTACACCGACTAGCCTGTGAAACAAAATGCTGTCAGTCTTGACTCAAATATAAAATAAGAAAATGGTGAAGGTCTTGAAAAGTTGAAAGCACTAAAATATTCCCTTACATTCGGCATATTGCAATAGACCAAAAATCAAAAGAACTGCCACATCCAGCTACTGCAAATGTCCAAACAGACAATCCAACACCAATAAGCCGGAATGGATTGTGACTGAAAACATAATAATGTATTAGATCACCATTCAATTATAGGGAAAACATGGAGTTTGCAAATATTTTATCTCATGTTAAGCTACATAAGCTTTGTCTTAGAATATAGGTTGAAATAGTCAGTGTCCAATTCATGTGATTCTATACTCTATAGTATCACTTTGTAATAAAATGATATGCAATCATGACACTTAACATGCGGAAAGATGACATCATTCATTTCCCTTCAATGTCTAGATTTTCAAAATGAAAAATATTGGCTCACAGTTGATCAAAGAAACTCATAATAGATGATAGGAAGGTTACGTAAAATCATTACAGAAACAAGGAGAAACAAAAGTGACTTTCTTTCTATTTCCTTAAAGATAAAGATTAGATAAACCACATGAGAATAAATAGTCAATTCATTTAGAACTATAAATATAATAAACTGTGTATGAGCAGAAATAGCTACTCATCTGTAGAATTCTTACACCTTTGTGATTACATTAACCAAACTGAGAGTAAGAACTTAGGGGAACAAAAAAACTACACAGTACTGTGCATGGTCCAGGAGGAGTTGAACTGTTTAATCCATGACAGGCTTGTTATTCACTGATGTGAATTTTAAAAGAACGGGAATGATCAGACAAGTAACTCAAATATAGGCCTTAGACTCTTCAGCAACAAGAACTTTGGTGAATTTGAAATCAAAATCTAGAAAACACAATTTTCCTTTCTTTCTTTTCTTATTGCTGGAGATATAAACTGTCGAACCTTTTGGAATGAACAGTTCAGTTCCTCAACAACATATTGGATACAGTTCCATCCAAACATAATATCATAGTCCTACAAGAACCAAACAACTCCTCTCCTCCACAAACACACAAGTAAGAGGTAGTCTTACAATCTTGTCGGAAGTGGAATATTCAATTTGTTCTACTCAAGACTTGGATCAAGAGACTCAAGAATTCACACATCATATTGAGTCATTAAAACGAATGCTTAGGTCCCTTAACCATTTGGTCTAGGGTTGGATCCCTGACTGGTGTGTATGGAAAAAAATTTGTTAGGAGAGATCAACCCCTTAAATGAATCTCATTACTTCAATGTGATTAGTCTCTGCAGCTGCGCGCAGATGATAACTTTGGTTCAATGCAACTTGACTATGGAGCCCTCAGAGCTAACATTAAATTATACATTACAAGGTTAATGCATAAATATAAAATGCAACATTGAAGAAATTAATGATCCTTCACCTTTTGGCTAGGGAAGCAAAAATTGGAGAAGCAATTAAAAGTCCAACCATAAAAGCAGATGAAAGAACTCCATCTTGAAAATTACTCAAGTTAAAATCCCCCCTGAAATGTCGAATAATTACAATTTTAAGTCGTTGTTTTCACGAACGACTATTACATCGATTAAGAACAAAATTGAGATAATTAAAAAAAAAAAAGTCAACGAATTGTGGAACATACTGAATTCCAGTAGCAGCAGTACAAACACCAGATTCAGTGCAAGTAGCAAGAGTTCCATTTACACCATTGCTAGCTATAGCTCCTCGATCCACATAATTGATCAAGTTTATGACACAAAATATTATAAGAAGCCTGAAATCACCACGATATATTATTATTATTATTAGATTAGAAAGACATTGAAATGAAAAAAGTTAAGAAGCACCTTTTGGGGGTAAACCAAGAAGGATTGGGAGGTTGACCAGATTTGGGTACCATTTTCGCAGGAATTTTGAATTTGGAATTGAGAATTTTAAGTAATGATGGTATTGGTTGAATGAAGTAAGTGTTATCTTTAATTCAAGTTTGTTTGCTTTCTATAGTTACGCAATCGTTCGTCATAGATCGGTTCGCACCGCTCCAATTTGTTAGTTAGTTTACGTAATCATTTTAGTTTTTAAATACTACTAAAATATCTATCTTTTTTAGGATGAAAGTGTCTATCCATCCAAATTAAAAAAGACTTGTATTTTGTCTTCTCTTACATACATAAGACAAATACATTTATGGGGCCAGCTCGGAGGAGTTTTGTGCTTATTGGGACAACATTTGCAAGCTAAAGGTTGTAAGAAAGTTGAGTCTTAGATTAACTCGTAATATTTATACAACTAGTATGATGAAAGTTGGTTGAGAATCATGGGTGGAGAATTGGAAATGGTTTACAATTTTACAAATTAGTTTTTGGTAGGACTCTACAATACCAGACACTGAAAAATTCATTGAAACAGTTAACTCTAACTAATATACTTGCTAATGAGCTTGCCAAGCCGGCTTGGCAAGTATATTAGTTAGATGTGAATAATTATTGAAACCTGCATGATTTGGATACCATTGTGTCTTGCAATATCCTTGAAAGAGTTGGGACGTTGGTATCTTCGACCAATGCTAACGGGGATGATATTCTTTTTTGGCGTAAAGCAAATGATGAGGGAATTTTTCGTCTTGGTTTGCTTATGATATACTCAGTGGAGTAGCTAGAAGGAGAAACAATTGAGGTTTTCAAATGTATATGAACTAGTGTTTCAACCATGCGCGGACGCACGAGTAAATTGTTCTTCGGGCAATGTATGTCACAACAACAAACATCGTACCTCAATGCTTGGCAATGCATGTATCGACAAAGGACAGTGGAACCTCAATGTTTGTATAACGCATGTCTCATCTACGACATACATTACACATGACCACTAATTAACATATTATGTTCATTTCGTCCAACAACAATCCACGTACTACATGATGTGCACACGACGCAAACACAATAGGTAGAACAAAAACATCAACAAATTTTTCACCTAAACTTTTTGGGACTACTCTCATATTCCAACCATGCAAATTTATCTCATAAATGGTACTTCAGATGTCTCACAATATTAGTCGTTTAAGGTTTGCGCACGATTATTAAAGAAATGATTAATTGTGTTGATTTTAATAGTAAAATTAGTAGCATTTACTAAAATATTCTCATTAGTTGTAGTTAGTGGAATAGTTAAGTTGGATAAAATTCAATAAATAAGGGTATAGTAGTAGAAAAAAATAACAACTTATGCATTGGTATTGTAAAGTGACAATTATTTTGAGAAAAATAAAAAATGTTAAAAGACAATAATTGTAAGACGAAGGGAGTAAGTTTTGTCATTACATGTTCCCTCAGTTGCCAGCAGGTAGGAGAAACAAATGCAGCAAAAGTTGAATATCACTGACAAAGACCACTAAAGTCGTTGACCAGTTGACCAACGGCTATGAATAGTAATCCAAACAGTACCAAAACGGTAACATTTGTAGAGCAACATCAGCATTAATCAGTACTTTGCGCAATACCTCCTATAAATACATCACCTTCTTCGACAATCCTCACACCATTCAAACATAATTTACCACTACTAAAAAATGGCCAAGTGTTTTCTGATATGCATCACTCTACTTGTAATTATTTTTCTCTTTATTAACATTATCAATTTATTTCTCTTTATTAACATTATCTATTTAAATCAAAAAACAAAATAGGAGAAGATGGCGTAGGAATTATTATACAAAAGTGGTCAGTGCCGAAGAGATTGTTATGTTTTCTATGGAACTTAGCTCGAGGATGTAATTTTACCAATGATCAACGAGCTCGTAAGGGCATGAGAGTTGAATTGTGATATCCATCGTGTGGTTGGAATGGTGAGTCTTTATTGTACAGTCTTCGAGGATGTCAGCTGGGGTCCAACATTTTGATGTCTACAGTTGGGAATGTTATTCTTGGTGATGACCAAATTTGGCTTCTTAATAATATAAGAGGTTACTATGTGAAGAATGATAAGAGTGATACATAAGAAATGAAAAATTGTTTAGCAATGTTTATATTTCAATGCAAGAAGTGGTTTCTCGTTCTCGTTCTCAATTGCAAGGTATTCATTATGCTTTGAAGTCCTAAAGCTTGTTCTATCACATTAGCTTTGATTCTCTGATAACTTATCGTAGTGTGTGGGAGGAACCTCGCGATGGATGGGTCAAAATTTATGGTGATGGTGCAGTTACCGACTATGGTGGGTTGTGCGACTTGTGATGGAATTGTTGTCAACTCAGATGGGAGTTTAAAATTTTCGGTTTTCTTCTAATCTTGGCGCTTCCTCCATTGTTTTGGAAGAGCTTTAGCCAATTCATACAGGTGTAATGCTAGCTCTAGATTATGTTTTTAAGGTGATTGTTGAATCAGATTTTGCATAAAGCAGTTGAGCTTATAGTGAAGAGGCGTGGTGGAGGACACCCTTGTTCTCATATAGTTTCTCATATTTCGAGTTTGCTTACTTGACTATTGTGTTAAAAGTTTCAATACATCCATCGTGAGGCTAACAAAGTTGCGGATGCTTTTTCCGGCTTCCTTCTCGAGTAAGATTACTTCAGATTTTACAGCATACGAAGTTTGAAAAGCTGGCTAATCACTTACAAATTATACAATAACTAATCAGGCATATATCTCAAAATAGTAAATAAAAATTGTTTACATATATACATAAATACATACAAGAACATCACACCCACTTCACATATTCTTTGTAGCTGAGTAAGCTGCCACATGAACTTCGTAGCATTCACCATCCCATGATAAATCATGTGCCATTGCTTCCATTATTCTTCGCTTCCATTTGGATGGGTTACTCCTCTACACCCATATCAATGTCAATAACTAATCAATTAATGAGTCATAATTTAATGGTGCGTTAAAGAAGCAAAACGACGCTTATTTTAAAACAAGTTTTATTTGCTAAAGCGACACTTATTTTGGAAGAGAGGGAGTTTGTCATCACAACATGAGTGAGTTCTCTAAATCATAAATCATAGAGTAAAACATAAATAAGAAAAAGCACCAGAAACTACGTACAATTTCATCAACGGCAAGGCCAAGTGGCATGTTTCCAAAGGTATTGTTGATTAACTTTGAGTACTTAGTTGCCTCTTGGTCATGGTTTATGAAGTTCCTATAAAAAATGAATGATGTGAGTGTTACACAAGTATGGAAACAAATACACATATGTCACAAATATTCTTAAGGGCTTCTACCTGTTTGTCTGAGAATCAGAGTCAATTGCTATTGGAACTGCTCCATACCTTAAAGCTTTGAGCTACATATTCAATTCACATACCACAAAACAACGAAAATAACAATCAAGTCTTATCCCACATAGACTATTTGCTCTATCGCACTTTATATCATAAATCATGTTGATAACTAGACCATTGACCTCTAAGATCTATACGTGCCACACGAAAATTTCCACTCAAAACCAAATTTGTTTAGATTAATGTTATTGAATTATACTACTATGCAAAAATGAAATAAAATGCAAGTTGATAAAAAATCAAAGGTGGACAATCAGAACATAAGGGAATGGGGATGGACTTACTGGGGTTTCATCAGTAAGATCATGAAAAGATTGACATAATATAATGTCTGATCCTGCGAATAATAAATGCGATAGAGCTTCATCATATGAACGCACAAATTTAATATTATTATCATCCTGCAGATTTTGAATGGAATGACAGTGTTAGCCGCACACGAGTCTAAATAAATATTATTATTTGATTTTCAGATAACGTAATATCAAGAGTATAAGGGCACCTTGAATTCCTTATGAAGTGATTCTAGTGTCTGATTTAAGTCTGGTCTTTCACTGGTCTCCATAAATATAAACTGCGGAGCGTTAATAATCATTGAAAACAAGAAAATGTATTAATCCATTTGAATCATGATCTTCTATCAACATACACTTCAACTTGACTTCTTCATATACAAGAAAATATTACAAGTGTATTTTTATAAAATTATTACACGCCTCATTTTAGAAAATTGAAAAAGCGTATTATTGAATATATATGTATAATATGTTGCAAACCAAAGTCATCAAAGATAGTTTGGCCGAGTGGTCTAAGGCGCCAGATTTAGGCTCTGGTCCGAAAGGGCGTGGGTTCAAATCCCACAGCTGTCATTTTTTAATTTTTTTTGTTAAATTAAATATTAAATTGTTTTTTTTTTGTTTCCTACAAAGTTAAAGAAAAAATAATACTACTTCCTCCTCCCATAATTAAATTGCATATGAACTTTTACCTATTTACAAATGGCTTCCTTACATTATTTTCTGTCTTTTATAACGAATCATGTTTTTCGATCCTTGGGCCGGATACCGAATTTTAAAAAAGTAAATAAATCATGTTTTCCCTTTAAGCAAACAGTTAAAAGTTTCATATGCACACTGCTAGTGCTATGTTTGGAGCTTCTATATATCAATATTAATGAACGTGATGGCAACCTGGACCTCATGTTTTCCCTTTAATCATGTTTAATATGAAGTCTAATTATAAGGGATAAAAACTGTAAGTTTCGTAGAGATGGCAACCTGGGCATCATGCTTCTTAGCATTCAAAACAATATCCTTCATCTTTTTCTCATCAATATCAGCTCCTTCTGAAAAATTGCATCCAACCTGATAAAAATTTCAATAATGAACAGATAATCTAAGTAAAAAATCATGCAAAAATATTTACAATATCATATATATTATATACTGGTGATAAAAGTTATAGTTTAAAGAAGGCTGTTCTGAAAGGGTGGACCACATTATTAAGGCTTGAATGACACAAAGGTGTACCACTTACAAGAATAGTAGAAGAATGTTCAGATAAACCGAGCCGCTGCAGCAATGCAACTTTGCAAACAGCCTTTCCATTCATATTTTCAGCATTAAAATTTTCTGGAAGAAAATAGTCTGTTGAAGGATCCCATGTTGATTTCTCAAATCCATAAGGAGAAACGGATAACTTGTCCCTACAACCAAATATGATTATCCATTTTAAATACTAAGCAAAAGTCGAAGGGAAAATACTTTAGGCCCTGTTTGGATAAACATTTCAGTTAGGCAATTACAGCATAAGTGCATACATACATTACAAACTATTCCTATAACAAAGAATCAAATCAAATCAAATTGTTTTCTTATAAGCTATAAGCTGTTTCATAAGCTATCTTGGAGGGCTTATGGAATAAGTTGAAAACAACTTATGGACAATTTCATCATAAAATGTTTTTATAAGCTCTCCCAAACAAATTCTTGTAGTATAAAACCATGTTATACAGATAGGAAAGGGCATTCTTTTAAAGTAATTAACCAACATATTATTAACAAGAACAATTTCTATGTTGAAAACTTTTAATATTGATTTGCAGGTAAAAGAAAAATAACCCTTTATCAAACATTTAAACAAGATATTAAAAATGCTGAACTGTTGCAGCATCATACTTACCCATGAACATTTAAAGTAGGTTCGAGTTCATGACTCAAATTACGAACAATTGCATGCTTTGGATGGATAGATGACATTATTACAACTCTGTTTGAATAGACTACTCCCCCCTGCAAATTTGATGGCAGACTCAATATCATACAGTCATAAGTAAATATTTCTTAAAAAATTAGTGTGGGAAATGATGTTATTGAAACAACTTAATGCTGCAGCATGAGGAGAAATAATCCAGCAAAGAAGTTAAATATGAAAATGACCAAGCAACTGACTTCATAGATATCACAAAACATAACTACAATGGGAGCCATGCCAATATTCTCTCCAATAGTCGTATTTCTAATTCTATCATGACTTGGGTGACTGAATCCGATGCAACATTCTCGTCTTTGAGACACTAAGTTTCCTTTATTGTTGATTTTTTACCGCCTAACATTATTTTCCATGCAAGATTGGAGGTCTCATAACAGTGTGGTGACATTGTCCTCCATGCTTGAGTAGTAATTTTCTATTTCAAGTCACATCCAATCCGAAGCATTCTTCATTTCATCCCTAATTTTCTATTTCTTTTATCGGCGGTCCAGCTAAGGCTTTATCATCTATAAAAAGAATGCAATGTGGCACTACCTCTTCGATATTTTCAATAAGAATGTCTAGAACTAAGATATAGGATTAGACCTCAAAGTTGGTCCTTGATGCCCACTAATAGTTGCACCAAGCTATGTAGTACCGACACTTCAGTTCAAAGGCGTGTCTGGTGTTCGAGACTGACACAACGCCGACACATGTGATTGAATTCGTTCATTTTTATTTTCTTAAATTATTACTGATGTTTTATGTCGGTATCATGTTTGGTGTCCATGTCTGAGTAAGTGTTTCATAGACACCAAGTGTCAGCTTTGAGTCCTTATCTTTTTGAAGTTATAGATGTGCTTAACGAATCTATCCAAGAGATGGTGCCACAATACACTTTGGTAACAGATGATATAATCTTGGTAGAAGAACCAACAGAAGAAATAGATGAAAACTTACAATTACCAACAAAGTAAACTCAATATAAATGAGAACTCATGACCAAACCCTCTACTCCCCCACTCTCGAAATGAAGAAGGGTCAAATCCATGACTGCATAATTTGATGATATTTTACTAATGCATTAGGCCATTGCTTACTATACACATCAATGACAATGCCTTTGCTCCGAGATACAAGTGTAAAGATTCTCTAAATTAATCAATTAATATTAAGGTGAAAAACTAGTCCAAGGAACTAGATTTACTGATAAGGGGAAAAACCAGTTAGATAAAGAAAGCCGCAATAGCTTTTCGAATACCACCTTACAATTTTTATAGAGATTAAAAGTGGGTGGAAAATAAAGAATACAAGAGTAAGAGAAGACCTTCAAAATATTGACAAGTTGTGCATTAGTGTTGTCTTGCAGACGATCAGAACGATGAAGACTTGAAGGATCAAGTCCACATAAGGCCAGTCTATCTGGTTGCTCGGTACCCTATAACATATATAGCACATCCAGCGATTACAACACTGACATGATCGATGAAGATATTAACTCCGTTACAAACTAAATGTAATTTTCTTGCCAATTAAAAGAAAATTCCAGCTTGAAGAAGTTTCAAGATTGAGAAAACCCAATACAAAATGCATATCCAATAGGGAAACATGTGCAACTAACTTGTGAATTGAAGTCATGGATCGTCAGTAATATTCTGGTACCTCCAAGTCCCTAAACAAAACAAATGATTGAAAACATTGCAAGTGATTTTTATTTTTATTTTATAAATATAAAAACCAGAAACAGAAGAATAAGATGCAATGATGATTTATGTGACAACGCACAATCAGTCTTTGAAGTTAACGTTTTTCTCACAATAAGTTCAAAATGGTTTTTTTTTCTTTTTCTTGTTTAAGACTCAAGTATATCTGCATTACCCTCTATCAGAGCCAATATTCTCACAATAGCAGAAGCTTTATAGAAAATACCAATACACAAAAATTATGAAAAGATACCTTGTTTACAAATACATCCCAGAAAAGGGGGGCAACAATGGCAGTCTCCCAGTTATGCAGATGCAGTATATCGGGCTGCTTCCCACATTTTACTATATAATCCAGTGAGGCACGACAAAAGTATGAGAACCTGACGAATCAAGATTTCAACATCAAGATTATTGACAATTTTTTTATACATAATAGATACAAGCATATCAGAGTATAGTTTTTTATCTCTCTTTTTTAACACAGTTTGAGGGCACAAAAATGATGGTCACGATGGATTCCAAATTATCATGTTGATAGAGAGGAGATCAAATTACACCGATGTAATACTCGAGTACCCCAATCAATAACTTTTTCCCAGATATTTGTATCACAAAACTTGTTACATTTACCTTTCAAAATCATCCAGGTAACCATATATCATCTCGCGGCTGAAAAACGGTGAATGGTCCAATGGCTCTATCAAAGTGACTCCAACGCCATAAACAACACTGTCACACACTAAGGGTAAGTATAAAGGAAAGCAACATCAGTATATTTTAAACTGTCACAAATAATGGCTTGATGCCTTTCTCATTGTTATTCTTTGTATATATAGAGGTTACAAGGCTATACATATAATTACACTAAATAATTACATATAATGGAAACAAATCAATTTCTGATTTATGTCCTTATATCTAGGAACAAATTAATAAATATAATAAGGAGAATAAATCAACTCCTTATTCACATAAACAAGAAACAAGACTTGAAACATTAGCTCTAATAACTTTCATTAATTCTTTTATCACCGCCGGTACATATTATTTGACATTCATATTATATGCAAAACTATGGTAATCAAATAGACGAACAAAGCCAAACTAACCCAGTCCAAATTCTGTTTCCGTGTAGTTGACCATTAAAATATGAGTAAACCTCCACATTAACTTCACGCAAACCTTGCACTTCATCCAGGTCTAAGCATGCATACCTACATCGTAGTTTTATAGTCATACATAAAGATCACAAAATAGCTTAAAACTCTCATGTTTACTTTGGTTGACTTTAAATTGAAAGAAATAACAGAAGAAGCAATGAAACAGATGGACATTAATTTCTATATTACTTGGGCAATATAACCTCTGCAAGGTGACCTCTTCTTTGAAGTGCACGAGATGTGCCGGTTACATATGATGCTATAGATCCTCTAGAGACCAATGGTGTCATTTCCGTGCAAATGTGAATAATATGAAAGCTATTCCTGAATGAAGTTTATACAAAGAATAACAATCATATTTCCAAAAATCACTCCAAGAAAGCAAAATCGAAGAGCGAGAAAAATTAACAGACATGTAAATGTGAAAAAATAAACGATCAACTGCAGGAAGGACTTACTTTTTGCTTTGATCTGAGAAGTGACGAAGTTCTCCCACAAGTTCAGAATCTCTTTTATGTGAAATGACATTAAAGACATCAGCCACACTCACTTTATGGTGTAAGACCAAACTTCTAAAGTCGGATGCTTCTGCAGGGCTAATCACATTGCCTAAGACCATTGAGTCTATTCGAAGCAGCAATTCGGAACAAATTGATAGCTTATCTGGTTTACAAAATAAAAACAGAAATAATTGTTTAATTAATGAGTCTAGTATGAGTTGTATGCTTCTAAGAACATATATAAATACATCATTGCTAAACTCGAATTAATTTTAAACATGTCATCGCTAAAATAGAATTAATCCTCATCCTCATGGGTGTGTAGTTACTCTAGCGGAGCAAGAGTATTTAAACACAAGTTGAAATCATGTAACTCTAATTGTGATTAATAGAAATCGCAGTAGCCGTTCTGCTGCGAAAACATATGTACAATTGGCCAAACTACGTGATCAACTCGTGTGTTCATTTTATCAAATTTTTGGTTATCTTGTTAATATCTTCTGTTTCAATTTGTTGTTTACAAGCATGTTTTAGTACTATAACAGAAGATAGCCACTTTTACCAGCACTCTCCTGCTTTTCTGCTTCCAATTTCTTCACCTTATCAAGTATGGACTGTTTTTCTTTCTTCGTTTTGTTAAGTTCCTCAATGGCACCTAGGCGTTGATTGTTTAAGTATAGTATGTCTGCATGAAATAAGAAAAATATACCAAAAATTACTAAACATTCTTCTACAAAACCACAAGTATGAGTGTGGTGAAAGAACTAACTTTGTTGTGCTTCTCTGAATAATTGCCAAATATTATCATGTTTCACATTCTGGCCATCATCAGATAATGACTAAGAAAAAAAGAAAGGAAAAAACAACAATAAGAAAACAATGAAACACTAGAGAAATTAAGATAGTAAGAGTAAAAGGGGAATGTAGAAAACACAATATTGTTTGGTTTTAACCCTCAGAAATCTAGGAAAAAGGCCCTGGTAATCCAGATTTCGGTCAGAAGGTTAGTAAAACTTGGCTTATGATTATTTAGCCAGAGTTCGAACTCAGGTACTCCCGATCGATTCGATCTTAATTATAAAACATAACATATTTGAAACAAAAACACATACCTTGGAAATGTCCTCATTTTTGTTAACCTCTAACCTAAGATACAGATTCCAAAATCAGTTGCCAAATAGCTTTGTGTGTGAACTGGCTAACAACAATATACAGTTAAAAAAAAAATTAAACAGTTTACCTTTGTTCATGTAAGCTACTTACATCTCCATTATTCCTGAAAACACAGTATAAAAAATGAAACAAGAAGAATAGACTAAAACCAAGTTAAATTAGCTTGTAGTTGATAAAAGCTTCTCCATTAAAATATATTTATGATAATTCACTTAAAATAAAACCACCAATAAATTTTAAAAATGCTTAAAAATTAAACAATAGAGCTTCAATTAAAGCAAATTTCACTTTTAAAAAACTGTTTAAAAATTCTCTAGTAATTCTAATACACCTAAATTTTTTTCTTTCTGTATCTTTAGAAAACCATAGTCTAAATTATGAATTATTTAGGAGTAGAAGAGTAACCTGAAACAAGAAAGAGGAGGTAGTGAAGTGGGTTTTGGAAGAAAAGAGGATGGAATTCCCAAAATAGACATAGTTGAGTTCAACAATTGCACCATAATATCTGAACTGAACTGAAACTGAAACTGAACTGATTTCAGCTTATGTCATGTCATGTTATGATACTGCTACGTAATAATAATGCAAGTGAAGAGTGATATTATGTTATTATTATTATCATCATAAATTGCTCTAAAAAAATAAATTGTTCTCATCATAGAAATATCATCAATGTTTTATTTAGAAACTTCTACGGCCAAAAAGAACAAGACAACAAACAAACATGCATCCTACACAACACGTGTCCAATTAAAATCAAGTGTTACTAAGATTGGTTAAGGTGGTCTCACGAGAAATTAGATTTGTTATGTGGTCCGTAATCTTATTATTGAACATTTTTTTCTGATTACATAGGTTGGTTATGAAGGGATAGGGGTTTTGGACTATTTTTTTTTTTACATAATCATCATATCACATCGTTATATTACTTTGTTATATTATTTTCAAAAATATTTGAACAAATATTTTATGACGCCATACACTGCGTAAAACATTTTATTTTTATTTTATATATATTAATAGTTAATTAATATACATTTAACTAAACTATTTCTTTCCAGAAAAAACTGAACTATATTTTTGAAAATAATATAACGATATAATATAACTATATATAAAGGGATAGGGGTTTTAGACTAAATTTTTTATTATTTCAATTATACCTTTTATATTGATGTCATATTGTTTGTGTTATTAAAAAAGTAAAAGTTTATATTATATTTGTGAAATTATTGTTGTCATTGAAAAAGATAAACATGATGTGTTCGATTTGTTACAATTTGAAAGTCACAAATATCTGTACTTTTAGTTTTAATTGAAATCAAAATTTAATACAAAATACCGTTAATAATTTATTTACACGTGTTAGCGCAATAAAAAGAGCGTAAAGACGGGCACGCGATTCTCCGTCTTTCTGCTAGTATAATTAAAAAAAGTATTTATTTTTTGAGGTAAATAAACAGAGTATTTCATATAAGTAGCAAGTATTTTGTTTTTTTTTATTAGTTATCACGTAGAGTTTATTAAAATTACTTAAAAGCAGTATGTAGGGATGGGAATAGGTCAGGCCAGCCTACAGGAGCCTACGGCCTAGCCTACGACAAGTCAGGTCAGGCTAGATCAGACTTTTTTCTTAAATAGAGAAGGCCTAAGTTTTTTTAGAAGCATATTTAGCTTAAAAGGTCAGGCCAAGACCATTCAAAAAGCCTCTTAGGCCTATTAGACCGGCTTATTTAAGTAACTATGAATAATATTATTTATCATTATATTATATTTTTTACTTTGAATTAAAATAAAAGTTTGTTAACTTTTTCAGTAATTTAAGTTTATTAGTATGCATTAATTTTTTGCATATTTAAATGTATTATTATAAACTAGAATTGAAATATGATACAATATATAATCAAATTTCCTAAAAACTTATCTTGATTATCAAAATAGAGTTTAATCTAATTGACATATTAGTTTGCTAGTCTATTTAAACATAGATCGCATTGCTTATTAAAAGATGTTCATATGAAATATGCTTTTAAACAGGCTAGCAGGCCGTATCAGGCTTTCAGAAGGTCAGGCTCAGGCCTAAAAGGTAAGCCTATGACAGGCCGCAGACCAGGCTTAGGCCTTCAAAAAATATGGCAGGCCAAGCTCAAGCCTTACAAAGCCTAGCTCGGTCTAACCTATTCCCTACCTTAGCAAGAGAAAGTTGTCTTAGCAAGAGAAAGTTGTCTTGTAAACGATGCATTTAAGTATTCACCAAATTGAAAGTTTAAAAAGTAACTTTTACTTTATAAAACTACTTATAGTTTATATCTCTTTAAGTTTAAAGAACACCTGGTAGCAAAACCAATATCAAAAAGCTCTTAAAAGAACAAGTATATTATTCTTACTGAGAACACGAAAATTAATTGCTATATTAATTTTACTGACCGTTGATATTGTTTCACAACTTTCTCTTAGGTAAAAGAATTAGCTAATATTTCTTGAAAGTATTTTATCAGGAGACAATTAAATAATGTTGTCTATTTGTTAGTGTCATTATCTTATATTATATCAATTCCGGTCATATGCCATCTTGAATTAAGACTATTATTACTAATGAGATGTGTTGATTTTGTTTCTACTTTGAAGTTTGAAACGTCTCATACGCACTAATGAGCAACCTAGTTATTGAACTCAAAAATCATCTCATCTAAACAATTTACTAAATACTGTAAAATTTATGGTTGAAGGCCAAATCTATCACACTATCTCCCCAGCATTTGCCCTCTTCGTAACATATAAAATTGCAATCATTAGTTGTATGATTAGCATTATTATAAATAAATTACAAAATATAATACAAACTAGCTTAACAAAACATCATCCCCATTGGACTGAATTGAGCAAGTCGGATTTCATGATAATCAAACCGATAATCTCTTGATGTTACAAGCCAAGCTTACGCTTCTTTAACTTTCGCCTCCTTGCCGCCTCCTTTTCCGCCGCCTCCTCCGCCAACCTCTCACGTTCATCCTCCTCTCTACCAATTTTTGCACTGCACACACGTAATAGCCAATCATCAGCACAAGAAAATATTACATTTTTTTGGTTTATTTCTGTTAGCTCAAAAGATTGCTTCAAACATTTTCTAGCAAAATATTTCTTATTTTTTGCTTAGCTACAAACTAAGGAATGGAAGAAAGATTTTTATTATCAAGTAGATTTTGTGTTCTAAATATTAAGAAAAAATATGATTGAAGAACCATGTTAATATCATAGTAAAAGCTTTATAGAAACCAACCTCTTCCTTTCCTCCCTCAAGATATCATCAAAGCCTGCCTCCATATTGGAGTCGTCATCGTCATCAACATAATTCTTGGGGTTGTAACTACAAAAAATCCAACAAAATTATCAATATCAAGTATAATAAATCATATGAAATGAAAGGACGAGGTCCATCAGTCATTAAAACGAGACTCCCCCATTTGGAAGTTTACAATTATCAGTAAACACGGCACAGAAATCGAGCATTAACAACTAGAAAAAAGGGGACTTAAACATAGAGAACTTACTTAAACATATTTCTGATCTCGCTGCGCCAATTCTCCTCAGGCTGTTCAAGGGGGCGTTTCCTAACTATACTCTTGGGGCGCTGATCACGCAAATCAGAACGCTTGGGAATTTGTTTAAGTGGCGGCTTACTTACCTGTTAAGCAATTGAACATAAATAATGATGAGGAGCGGTGAATCAAATTCACGTGTTCTTGTTGGGTAAGGGGGTGTATATAGTATTATACCTGAGCTTTTGATGATGAAACTGATTGTTTTGGTACTGTTCTGGGTTTATACTGTTCTCGTACATCTCTTCTTTGGTCCACGCCCTGCTTCGGGACAGATGATGGAACCTTTGAAGGGGCTGGCTTCTGCACACCATTCACAGGATTTCTCATGCCAGGTGTGACCGATTTACTCACCGAGGTATTAACATGCATCTTTGAAGGCATGCCTTTAGGCAATAACGGCCGGCCTGGTCCATTCACACTGTTGTTACCAAGCTGTTTTCTAGAATCTACTGATACCTTACTGGCCTGACTCGTAGAACTTAACTTGTAATTGGATCGCGGTTTAGGAGCTAAGTGACTAGCCCCAGCAACAGGTTTCCGGTTCTCACCAGAACCACGAACGAGCTTGCCACCACTGCTAAAAGACGGTTTACTCTTTCCAGGAACTTGAGCTGCTTGTCCCACTTTAACATCAGCAAAAACCCTGTATAAGTTTCCTTAATCACAGTAAAATATATTCGAACCCACACAATTGAACAGCACAAAATATAAACAACATACCAGAACTGCGCACAGATGTATTCCTGGAGGGAGGCTCTTTTGATGGAACAGGAAGATCCGCATCATCAGACAAAAGAAACGAGTAATCTCTAGTAACCTTGAGTTTCTCAGCTTTAACTAGCTTCTGCTTAAACACAACAGTTCATTGTATTAGAATAGCAGATAATGACTAGTGTGTTACAAAAGCAAATTGTATACAGCAGCTACAATACCTCGTTGACTTTGGGTGGCTGCTTCTGAGCTGGAGACTTCAATACACCATTAGATACTTTACTTGTACTTTTGTTCTGTACACAGGATATTTATGAGAAAGTTGCATAACGTACGTAACACAAAGCAAAAAAGACACCAAAGCAATGTTAATAGCAAACATATCCCAAGCAATGTGCGAACAGCATAAAAAAAACAAACATCTATTAGAATAATGCTAAAAAAAATACAAGATTTACGCAAAATTAAGAGAAGTTTAACAACTTAGCTATTCAGCCACATAATAGGCAAGAACAGAACTGTCGTATTTCTGACCATATTACACATCATGAATCACTCCTAAGAGGATTTTACAATTGGAAGTGAAGCTTAAGGAAGTAAATATCAATGTGAAATAAATAGTGAAAAATATGTCATATACCATGAGAAATTCTAGCATCCCACTGACTGTGTAATCACTAATCAAACAAGAACATATTCAATAAGCACTTATTACATGGGAACGTAAGTATAGTGTTTCTACGATCGTGGAGGATATGAGGGTAAACTATAAATAAACACTCCATAAGTTGTTTCTAAAACTATACCAAGAGCTTACAAAAATAAACTGAAAACAGATAATCAACATATCATAAGATATTTTATAAGCTATTCAATAACTTAAACAAGTTCCTACGTCATAAGTTAAGTCTAAATAAGTTATTATTGTTCCAAACGCCTGCTAAATGATAAGCCTAAATAAGTTATTATTCTAAACGCCCACTAAATGATAGGAAGTGATGACCAATAGAAAATTAAACTCAATATAGAAGATATGAGAATTATCCTATGTATGAGTCGATACACCAACAAATCTAAGATTATATATACAGTCATTAGATATAAAATCAGGATAGTTTTCACTAGAAAAGATGGTAGTCACAAATTGGGTAGTTTGGTCATGTATAAAGAATACACATAGAAACGACGCTGAAGAGAGCTGACCATACAAATAAGGTTCAATAGTTAATAAGTAGAGGGAGGTCAACAGAGTTACAATAGACCAAACCATGAAGAGAGATAGAGGTAAATAACTTTGGAGAAAACATCTAAGTATTATTTGATCCATATAGCTGACCCCAACAAATGTAAAAAGGCACCATGTTGTTTATTAGTTTAAATTTTGGTTACATTACTAAGAGGAAACAGGTGCCAGTAGCCACAAGACGCCATATATTTATCACATTTAAAAAATTCCACAGTATAAATTATTAATCATAACACCTTAAAAAGAAGATTAACAATATCAAGCAGAAATTGATAAACCAATATTGAAAGGAAAGTAAAAAATACAAGGTGTTGAATACATACAATTTGAGGTGTGTTAGAAGGTATGGGCACCAAATGTCGGTTTTCTAGCAACGATTTGCTCTCTTCGATTACTCGCTGTGCAATAACCGGTTGAGAAGGACCAAAAAAAGACCCATAACTGTAGCAACAAATGAATATTGAGGACAGAATATTTCAAGATTATTCCTCTTGGCATATTTCACATATTATATGTGCTATGAAACAACAAACCATATCAATGAAGAGGGCAAAACATGCATAACTAATAGTTACACAAGCAAGACCATAAAAATAATTGTGGCCTTACAATTACAACAAGTTACAGATAGGAAACAACAGACATCTGAAAAAAGAAACGTGCAACACCAACCATGACGCATTTAAAAATACAATTTCAGTTAAAACAATAAAAAAAACATGGACATGTAATAGGGTCGTACATCTATGGGGATAATCAGATAAAGAGAAAGGTCGCAAATTTGTTAGAAAAGAAGTCTCCAAAAGTGAAGCAAATAAGAAAATGAGTTTGCATTCCTGAAACGACTGACTTAGGGCCGTTTGGAATGGCTTATTTTTTAGCTTATGCAAATAAATAAGCTTTCATGTTAATTCATAAGTTCTCACTAACGAAAATGGTAACTTCATAAGCTGTTTTTTCATAAACTACCTTGACAAGCTTATGAATAATACATAAAAGCTTATTTATTTGTATAAGTTGTTTTGCATAATATCAAAAATAAGCCAATCCAAACAGGCCCTTAATACAAATTGCCACACAAAAAAAGCAGTATTTTTAACTCCCATCATGCCTCCAAGGCAAAGGCATAGGGTGGAGAGTAGAACAAACACTGGGACTTTTTAAGAAATGAGTAACATAAAATTGCAATGCACTCATAAACCAAATCCCTATTCCCTAATTAGTTTGGAATTGAGTCTCATAAAAATTAATGTAAACAGAACCTAAGCATTATATTATGACTGTGTATATGGTTAAAAGATGGTTTCAATACTCACTTATCACGTTGAATTTGCTTCTTTCTACCACTTGAATCTGCAACGGAAGTACTATTCTGCTTCTGCATCTTTTTTCTGATTGATTCTTTCAACTTCTGCCTCAACTCAAGGTAGTCCAGTTCTTCCTTAGTGGGCTTCCGAGGCTCTTCCACCACATACTCTTCCCCTTCCTCCTCTTCATATCCCTCCCCTTCCTCCAGTTGTTCGTCCTCATAATCATCGTAATCCTCATATTCCTGAACACAAAAAAGTCACAACAAAAACCATATTCAATTCAGAAAGAAAAAAAAACAAAGATAACAAAATCAATAACAGTAATTCAAATCTTAAAGTTGAGAATACTTACATCTTGATCATAGCCCCGCATTGCGGCTTGAATCATAGCTACAGAATCAAATCAACAGCTACAAAATATCAAGAGATCAAATCAGAATCCAATTGACAAAAAAAAACACCAATATATTGATACACATAGCAATGCAATTAACATTAGATTCAAACCTAAATTTCGCATCAACTATAACTAACAGTGTTAAAAAAAACTGAATTGCACAAAAAAACACCCCAGAAACAAAAAGTATGAAAATTTCAGAAAATTAGTAAAATTAGGGTTTTCAAAATCTACGATTGATTTTTCCCCCAAATTGATACACACCAATATAATCACCGACCCACCTTACGGAATTGAAATATCGAATAGCGAGAATGAAGAAAAACGAGTTATATAGTCGGAAAAAACCGAATCGATTGAAAAATTTGGGGGAAAATTCCAAAAAAAATTGGGAAAAAGAAAAAGGGGGAAAGAAGAAAATGGAATAATGGGTGTGAAGCAATGAAGACAGAGAATCGAAATTGAGGAAGAAAGTACCGTGATTGATGATGCGATGCGATGCGATGCGAAGTGAATTGAGCAGCGGTGGAATGAAATCGTGCGAAGAATGAGTTGATAAAGGGGAAGAAATTATTTTGTTGTTGTTCCAGATTTTTCCATAGTCCCTTCCCCCCTCAAAGAGTTTAATCTTTAAATCGACAAAACTGTAATAATTATTGCAACTGTATTTGGGCCTTTACACGTTCATCAGATTGTTTTGTCTAGCCCAATAAAAGTTTGAGATTTTCTTTTCTCACCCTACCAACTTCTCATGTGCTCTTGAAAATTCCTTAAATACTTCGTTTGAATTATGTAACAAAAAGATCTTATCAAAGAAGCATCTAACTCAATCAGTCTCTTCGAACTATGCTAACCAAATATAAAGAAGATGACTTTCACGTCGTCGTTCTGGAACTTCATCTGGGTAAACTGAACGTGTCGACCTAAGTATATCGACAGACGATGATACTGAACATTGTCCACCATTTTTGTGTCTCTATGATGAGACGACCGGTAATTTGGTCTAGTTGATCCTTCAATCCAGATAGTGCGACATCAACATGGACCATAAACATATTAGGTTTCCCCCATTGAAGTAACCTGCAACTTGTTTGGTGTTTATATATACTGGATAAGTGTTCATTGTTCTGCGGTGTGGTTTAAAAATAAACTTAACACACCAATTTAGAAAAGGTTACGTGCGTCGTGGACTACAGAAACTGTTGGTGCAATATAGACCACATAAAAATCTTGTACTTAATTGGTTCGGAGAATATAATCTGAATTGTATCAAACCCTCTAACGTACAAGTTTTTACACAATTTTGACATGTTTCAGAATATATACTCTAAAGCAATATTGGAAAATTTTCTGATTGTGTACTATCAAATGATCCAAAATTTGGACGGTGGAATGGTCAGCAAGTCTTTGGAAGGTTAAATTGATTTTTGGGTCAAAAAGTGGTGTTTTACATGTATTATAGACTGATGACACGCTTTATGTGGGTATTTTGCTTATAAATACACACTCATTATTCACGACTTCTCATCCTAACTCACATTATCACCTTGTATTTCTTTCTTATGTTTTAGGAGGTTAGGAAGTCATAGTAACACTGTTGGCCTTCTATACACAGGTAGGGATGACAAAATAGGTTGGATCCGTCGAGTTAGCCCGTTTACCCCCATTTTTTAACGAGATAGGTTGATATTTTGAACCCGTCACTTGTAGGGTGCCCGCTCCACCCAACCCGCAAAAAAGCGGGGCGGTGACTGACGCAGGTTGGCCCGTTTGGTTGATATATTAAAAAGAAACTCTTTTTCACTTCTTTTATTTATAAGTCACAATCAATTTTTCAATTTTCTCCTCCGTGTAGTGGGGAAAAAATTCAATTAATTTTATTACTTTTGTTAAATGATTTTAGCCTCATATTTTCAACAGTTAGTCGATTGATAACTCATGAAGTTTTTATTTTGAATTTCTTATTGATTTATTACAAATTTCTAGATTATGTGACTTATATGTTTGAATGATTATTTTCATATTTTTAGTGGAGTCATTAGTTATATATTTTGATTTCCTTAAATTGGTTTTAAATTTATATATTTTTACATTGCTTACGTGAAGTTTTTAATTAATATTTTTTATAAAAAAAAAAACATTGACGGATCAACCCATCGGTCCGCCATCAAATTGGGTGGGGTGAAATTTTCAACCCTACATATATAGTTGGTCCGACCATTTTTAGACGAGTTATTGACGAGTCGGTTTGGCCCTTTTTGCCACCCGTATACACAGGGTCAAAAGTGATCTCTGTGACAAATAGGTACGTGGTTAGTATGAATATTCAAAGTTTGACGTCTCATTTCAACTTGTATTTCAGATCCAACTGGATTTGGGATTCTTTCGATCAATTTCCATCTTCTCCTACTCTACCATCTTGTTCTCGCGGATTCTTCTAAGAGTGCACGAGGGGAATGACAAAGTTTCTCCTCCTTACACCTCCACCTTCTTCTACTACAAATTAAGCTTCTAAGTGTCAAAGATTTTGTAATTGTTAGTGTTATCTTAATCTAAATGTATTATAATCATTCAATTAATAAAATACGATGATGAATTATTAAATTTTGTTGTCAATATATATTATGTCATTTTGCCCCTAAAAAAAATTATGTCATTTTGAATTTGATCAAAATTGGTTCATCACAATTTGGATTACAAAATCCGAAATACACCAAACATGATGAATGCTAGGGACACTCTCTCTTAACGCTCACTCTTTTATTGGTGGAAATTAATGTACGCCCCACTATTTTAAGTGAAACCCATTTCCAAAGTGTGAGACCTACTTTGATTTAAACCAATAAGGAAGTGGGTGTTTGGAAGAGTGTTCAAAAAAAAATGTTGCTAACACTACTCCACCAAGCATAGTTTAGAGTATAAAATCTGAATGGAGGGTATAATGGTAAATTAGGAGAGTGCGTGAAAAGCAGGAGGGTAAAAAAAATCACTAAAAGTTTAACTTATAGGGCTGTCATATGCGCGCTAATTTTTTTTTTTCAGAATATTTGTTCAAAATAATCTAATCTACAACATTTTCCTTTTGTTAAAAAAAAAAAATCCTAAAAAACATATATTAAGTTTTCTTTCTCTTGTATTATATCTTAGTAAACTTTTATAAAATTTATTTTTATTTATAAGAATTATCTAATTTCCTGGATTTATTTTAATTTATAATAATTATCTAATTTCCTGGATTGTTTTTTGAACAAAACTCAAGTCATGGAAATTTTTTTACTTATTAATTATTATATTAGGCAAAAAAAAAACATCACTTATAAAACTGCAACTTATCTAACGAAAACTAAAAAACGAAAAATACTTGTTACCAAACCTAGGGGAGAAAACGTAAATCAAGTAAATCAAGAAAATACAGCAGAAACTCTATAAATTAATAATGTCAGGACCGAAGAAATTTATTAATTTAGAGAGTTATTAATTTATCGATAAATTAATAATTATTAATTTAAAGAGTTTTTAAGTAATTATACAGTACATACCAAACAAAAAGGCAAATTAGTCTATGCCTTTTAGAATTACGTTGCAGCGAACCTTGGGACTCAACGTAAATTAGTAACTACTGAGTTCATATGCATTGGAAAAATACAATATAAAAAATACAACACCTGATCTATTGGATGCAATAAGAAAAGTTAGAGATGAGCTCCAAACAGACTTGAACTTTAAAGGAAAACAGACAACTATTGAATCATATTTCAATAGAGTGTAATATATTTTTTTCAGTTTCTATAAATTATTAATTTATGATTTTCTTGGGACCGAAAATTATAAAGGGATCTCCTGAAAAATTATTATCTTATTATTTTATCGTGTTTTTCAATTTTTTACATTAACCTAAGTCGGGACCTGACAAATTTATTATTTTAGAGAGTTTATTAATTTATCGAGTATTAATTTAAAGAGTTTCTACCGTAATATCAATTCATAAAGTTTTCGAGGAAACTCATGTACGATTTCACTGATCACCATAATGAAGTTATGTTAAGTTTTAAAATTCAAGAGTTCGATTTCCGCTACAATCCAAAAGAACATGTTGAAACTTAATATAACTTCATTTATGGTGATTTCCGCACCAATTGGAGTACTACCTAGTACACCTGTAAAAAAAAATACAAACCTATAAGTTTTTCGATAGTAAAGTTTTAGAAAACGTTATATTAAGTTTTATGGTATTTTCTCCGGTCATTATTATAAGGAAAAATCAACTTTGTAGGTTCATTCAATAAATGATGTTTTTGGTCTATATTATTGACTAAATACATCATTTATTAAATGAACCTAAAAAGTTAATTTTTGCTTATAATAGTGACCATCAACACCAACCATCAGAAACCAACCCGACATCAACACCGATCATCGAACCAATAAAACCAGTCATCAAACCGGGAGTAAAAGTTAAACAAATTAAACTATTATTAATTTTTTTTTGGAAATTCTATTCAAACACGAAATGTTGAAACTTGAAATGAAGTTTTTCAAGAAAAAAATTCGACCCAAAAAACTGTTATGCACGAAAACTCATGTGAGGGTGAACTCATGTTAAATAAGAATAAAGTTAAAATTAATTTGGGGTTGACCTAGTCGTTGACTTGGGATCTTGGAGTGTGCTTCACTCAAGGTCTCAGGTTCGATTCCCTCGGGGCGCCAAGTGAGTGGTGGAATTGGTCCCTTTAGATTAATCGATCCTTGAATCGGATATCGAGTTTTAAAAAAAAAAAGTTAAAAGTAAGAGTGAAAGATAAATGTGTAAAAAGTTAAACCGCAAAAGGTAAATTGACATTTTTTTATGGTTTGTCGGAGTTCATGTATGCCTAACTACACCAGTAGACACTAGTGATAGAGATCCTATTTTTCCAAGTTAATTTTGGACTGAGTTCCTAATCATTTACCTTACCTTTGAGGAGAATCTCTTAATTATGTACTTGTTCGGTGGAAGGACACTCTTTCTTAAATAGGAACTTTAGAGTTTTATTATGATCCTTGATATAGGAAAATTGTAGTTGTAATTAAGTTGGATCTTTGATATAGCAAAATGTTCGAGGTCCTTATGCTATTAGCAAATTGTTCTTGATAAGAGAAAGTTAAAAAAAATAAAAATGAAGGATATAATGATATAATTTATTTATACACTACAATGAGGATATGAAAATGTAAAGACTAGCACATATGACATATGAATTGCACTCATACGAAAACAGTTTCAAAAGTGAAGACTAGCACAAATGTGAAGACTAGAAATATGAACCTGACCCAACCAACCAACCCAACCAATATATGATAAGGCCACATTTATTCTACCCCCGTAACAATCCTAGTCCCACACACAACACAGCATTGCTTCACTTCAAAAGATTGGACCAGCTGCAAGAATCTCTTCTGTGAGGTTGTCATCACCCTTTCCAATTTTGTAGTTGGTGAAGGTTTCAAAATTCTTCTTGAACAATCCACCCAGCTTCAACAATGTCGCATTGTACGCATCTTTGTTTGACCACTGCAATCCATCAAAAATACCAATTATTAATATCTCGTTTCTAAATTAGAAGTGTTTTATTACCACGCAAGGTGAATAAATGAACGGTTTTAGGATTACTTACCGCATTGATAGGATCCAGAATTTCTGAAGGGACACCCTCCACTTCAGTTGGGGTTTGAAGGCCAAAAATCTCACTCTTCTTGTACTCTGCCCCCAGGAGGCTTCCATTGTGAATAGCATCAATAATTTTTCTAGTATAACTTAGTTTGATACGATTCCCGGTACCATAGCTGCATTAATTTGACATAGACAAGAACATCCTTTTAGATTTTGTTGTGTACAACAATAGTATGTTTAGCGCGAAAAAATGAAGAAACTCAATAATATTGCAAAGAGAAGCACTAAAAGCATACCTGCCACCGGACCAACCAGTGTTAACAAGCCACCCTGTTGCACCATGACTCTCCATCTTTTCAGCAAGCATTGCAGCATACTTTGTAGGGTGTAACATTATGAATGCTGCACCGAAACAAGCTGAAAATGTTGCTTGTGGCTCCTTTATACCATCCTCAGTACCAGCCACCTACATAAAAATGGTTAGAATTATATAATTGAAGCAACATTGGTTTAGTAAATAGTAAAAAACAGTCAGTATGAAATTTATTACCAAAGCAGTATATCCACTGATGAAATGGTACATGGTCTGCGCCAGGGTTAGCTTACTCACAGGTGGTAGCACACCAAATGCATCACATGCCAAAAGAATAACATTCTTTGGATGAGGTCCAACACATGGTAACTTTGCATTTGGTATGTACTCTATAGGATAAGCTGCACGGGTATTTTCTGCAATAAAAAATCACCGCATGTAACCATCAGCTGAGACTTTTTGCTATGAAGCACCGATATAGACATTAGACACGATACTAATAATAATTGTAAAAAATGAATTAATTGAATGTAGTCACATTTGTCTCACACGTCTTCGATCAGAAGTGTCAGTGCTACAGAGGTTTCTTGTAATGGATGATAACAATGTAAAAAAAAAAAAAAATTAAAAAATTCAGCAGCTGGCAAGCAGAGGTTTGACTTATTTATCTTTAAAATTAAAATGTTTGTATCTTTATTTAACACCGTCCTATAATCCTATCCATAGTGCCGTATTACAGGAGGTTTATATTTTAATTAAAAGTGACCTTTCACAATAACATATAGATTACTTGTTACATATGAAGTACAACTTGTAAGGATGTACGAAGTCAACTGTTAATTAGCAAAAGACAAAGTCACAGCTTAGTCCTCTTTTGTCAGCTATTGAATAATGAAACCATCTTAGTCTTTATACACAACAAAAATTGATGAAGTCAACCATTAAACAAAAGAATTAACAAAATCCAAATACTCATCTTAGTATTAATAAAAAAAATCGTTGATTACCTGTAACTGATTTGTCAGAATAATCAACTTCTCTAGTATGCTCATCAAACACCACGTTTTCCAATACTAACAATGCAAAAGAGAAAACAAATCAAAAATAATTTTCAATGTTTCGAAAAATATATGCGCGGTTGGAATATAGACCGCGACATAAAAGTTTTTTATATTAGTCAAAGATAAACATATACCTGTACCAAACCTAATTGCATTCCAGATATCAGGCTCTTTCTCCCGGGAGAGATCGATGCACTTAGCATAACAACCACCTTCGATGTTGGAGACACCATTCTCACTCCAACAATGTTCATCATCTCCAATCAAATATCTATTATGATCAGTGGAAAGAGTTGTCTTTCCAGTACCTATTTCAAATAAAATAAAAAGAAAAAAAATCCATTAGAATTATAAGAAAATGAAAACAAAAGCCATAACTAATATCCATGGCTAAGTATATATCTAGTGGAGTATAGGACAAGGAAGGGAACATATCGGGGAGCGCATGGCTGGTTGGAAGAGGTAGCTACATTGAATACTATACCTGAGAGTCCAAAGAAGAGAGCAACATCGCCACCTTTGCCCATATTAGAACCAGAGTGTAAGGAGAGAATTTGGCGCTTAGGCATGAGATAATGCATGACACTGAACAGACCTTTCTTCATTTCCCCGGCGTATTGTGTGCCGAGGATAACCATCTCCCTTCTAGCAAGATTAAGATCAATGCTAGTGGAAGATGTCATGTAGTGAGTGAAACGGTTACATGGAAACTTTCCGGCATTGTATATAGTGAAGTCCGGAGTACCAAAATTCTCCAGCTCTTCAGGACTGGGTCGGATACACCTGTAACCAACCCAGTTATCGACTTTTTTTACATAGTTGGGATGTTTTGCATTATTATAGTGATGCTTTTACATACCTTTTTATTTATACATATATAAATTATATATAAGGCTTTCAACGATATAGGATACTTATACCTTTTTTGTCTTCAAGGAACAAAAGAGAAACCAAACAACTAGTGTTGGTAATTTTTTGTAAAATATTCTTTAGTTTACACTTACATGTTGTGCATGAACAATGAATGGTATGCTCTGGCTGATACAATTCTGACTTTGATTCTGTTCTCTGGATCCCAATTCAAGAATTGGTCGTTCACAAACACCTGCGGTTACATAGTCATCAACATTTATTTCTTACTTTTACTAATAAGATACTCGTGCATTCACAAAAGTGACTTTCGTTTTTATGTTTGTTAAAAACATTATTATATCGAGTGAAATTTCAAGGAATGTACTACTCTATCTTGTTTGACTTGAGCCAAGATGACATTATGATACTGAAATTTATTGTAAGGATAATAAAATCAACTTGACCTCTCAAACTTGTCCAATTGGAATGAATTAGTTTGAACTAATAAAAAGAAATCCTCATCTAAACCAAATTAAGTTTAATAAATTTGATCTTTATCCAAAATTAAATTAGTCCACCTCAACTTGTAGCCACCCTTAATTATAAAATGGAACTAGACTACTAAGTCTCTTTGTAGCATCAAAATAAATTCCTAAATAATCTTTCAACAAAAAGATAACAATGTTAACCAATGAATTTATAAATTTGTTAATTGAGATAAGAGAAAAGATAATTAACTGAGACAAAGGAAGAGATAGATGCTTTTTTTAATGGAGGCAATCAACTCATTAGTCATAATACAACAATACATAAAAGGACAGGCCTTAGCACAGCATAGGCACGGTGCTCTATACTGTGAAAGGAATTAACAGCATATATACTTATTCTCAGCATGATGAATTCTGAGGCTGAGTAATTATTTTCTTAAAGAATGGAGTGGAATGGACACATATCTTTTATCACTTAGCAATATGCAAAATGGTGACAAAAAATATCCCCATATCTATACTAAAATACAAAGCACCGCAAAGTCATTAGAAAACGCAATCCTTTTGCAAGCAAATGACATTTCACATCATGAAGATAATCTTGTGTCACATAAAGGGTCAAGTAAAATCCACTTGTACAAAATGACAACATACACCATTTCTATGTCATTATCTTAACTGCCATGAAATGAATGAGACACATAAAGTCTCTTTTATTTTATTTTTAAATGTCTTTGGCTTGTAAAAAATGATATCACCATTTTTTGTGTGAAAGTGATGTTAATTCATCACACTTTTTAGGTAAAATATTATTATAATTATTATACTATTATATTATTTATCACATCTTTTTTGGAAAACTAAAAGAAAAAGAAGAGAGGAATCACCACCTTGTCCAAAGAATTCAAGTAATCAACTGCCCTTTCTCTATTCACCATGAAAGTCTCCTCATCCATCTCAATGTTAGGAGAGCCCCTAAAATTTACAAAATTTGCACAATATTATTATAGCATCAAATAGTACATAATAACATATGAAGCAGAGACTCGGACACGGCATGTCAACACCGATAATAATTTTAAAAAAAATGACACAATTCAATGTAATTACATGTGTCGATGTTGGACACGATACATATTCGACACCAAGATACGCCTAATCCAAAGAGTATATATATATTTGGTAATAACAAATAACATTGAAAGATAGAGATAGAAGCATGGAATCAAATATTGTCCAAAGTATGTACTTACTTTCCCCACCAAAGTTCATTTTCAGTAACATTATCCTTAACCACACGCTTGTCTCTAGGAGAACGACCTGTCTTGGCACCAGAAAGTGTTGCCATTGCTCCATTGGAAGTAATGAATGATCCTTTCTCATACTTTATCGCCTGCTCATATAGTTCTACACCAAATCCAAACAAAACAGAAAAAAACAAAATCAATTATACAATTTCACATTAATTATTCCTACCAATAATATGTAGTAGATACATTTTATTAAGGTAAGAAAGGGACAATTTTTTACATTAACTATTGTCAAAATATGATTGATAACTTTATCATGTTGCATAATCATTCAACTCTTAAATGTATATTAAATAATAATGACTTTGATCATAAAACGACAAGATTTAAATAACTAGTAGTATTTCAAATAAATTTGTTAGAGAGGGTGACGTTTTAAACCATTTCGTACACTACATGTACAAAATTGATGATTATAACTATAACTATCATTTCCTCAAAAAAACTATAACTATCATAAATAAATTAGTTAGAAAAAACATGACCAAATAAAAAATCATAAAGTAAAAATTTAACTAAGGGAGGTGCAGAAATGAAGTGAGTATAGTACCAGCTGGGGAGAGATTGTAGAGAACATGAGTAAATTTCAAAGCACTGTCACTAACAGCAATGGTTGGAGTAGGAACATGATGGTGGTGAACATGGTCAACCTTCTGGCTCTTGGCTGGATCTCCCTTCACCACCTTTGGTCCACTTTCTCTTGTCAATGATGCAAGTGATGCACTGTTTCAAGAAGAAAAAAATGTTGACATATTCACAATTTATTTAATATACATATAATTTACACCATCAAAGAATAAATATGAAAATTAATCTAGGTGTTCAATTCAAAAATGTTCATTCCAAAAATATCGATCTATTTAGGGAAAAATATCAACATTTTTTAAAATAAATTTTCCGGGCATTTATTAAAATATTTAATGTGAATATTTTTTTGGTTATTTTTAAAGAAAAAAAATGATTTTCTATGCAAACGTGTGAGTATGTGAGAGACCCAAGATGAAATGCTGATTTGGTCCCACGCAATCAGAGCATTTAGCACCGTCAGATCCATCTCATCAGTTTCTTAGTCAAGGCGCCACATAAAATGGGACCCACAATCCCACCTTTTAGGTTGCCTAAACGGATTTTCCGCCTTGTTTTCAATTGACTTAACGCCATTTTGCAATAAATAATTAATTATACTTAAGTGTATTACACGTAGGTATTATAAAAATTTACGCGTATTTTTTTTCTTCTCTTTTTTTATGCATAACTCGAGAGACTAATTTTATAGTAGACTCAATTGAGTGGTAAACTTTTTCTATTTTATGAATTAATTTAAAATCATAATTAAGTTAGATGAGATAAATGTTATCTCATCTAAACAATCTAGAGCACTAAAATAATACTTTAGATATAAACACCTTTTAGCATCTTAATCAGTTAGTATATATTATAAACCTTTTTTGAGAAATATATTATTACCTTTAAAAAATCAATTGTAATATTTGACCATTAAAAATTTAATTTTAGTTATAACTGCATAAAAATCACACATAAATAATTTATGATTTATTAATAAATCCCACATAAATAATTTATGATTTATTAATGGTATTAAGTTTCTCAATATGATCATTCCAAAAAAAAAAATTAAGTAGTTTAGTGGTAAAGTAGTGGAGAAATAAAGTATTCGAGGTTCGAACTCCGGCTCCAACCAACTCAAAACACACAAAAATTTAATCATAAGCAATTTTGATTATACTGTAATTTTTTATTGTTTGACTGATACGTGTAAAAACTTGAAATTAAAGTCAAATAAATGTAGGCACACAATTTAATAAAATGTAACTGCATCACCGCTTTACCACTTTTTCCCATGACCATAATACTCCCCATTTTTTATGGACATGAATACACGATATATCAATACTCTATAGTCCATAAATTAAGCATTATTAATTAAAAATGTGACAGATATAGTACCTAATTGATTGGAGTTGCAATTTCTGGCGTTCTTGATCAGAGAGAGTAGCAAATGGAGTTGAAGTTCCTGTATTAGGTGTAGAAGGTGCTGATTTCTTCTTCTGCAGTGAATGAAGTTCATCAATTGTTTTTGCATTTACGGTAGGACCACTATCATCGTGACAAATCCCGTTCACACTTTTCTGTGTTGTGATTTTTGGAAGCCCATTGCTCCCGTTCTCTGTTGCAACGCTTCCATTTCCGTTTGATGCCATTTTTTTTCTTCTGCAGAACAAAAAATAGAATTAATCAATCATATAAATAATTATATCTAATGTAAACAATGCTTTGTTTGACACTTTCCAAGATCAAAGATTCAAAGTGCATGTGTTTGACAAAGTTTTGTTAAACCTTTGGGTGTACTTTTACAAAATCAAATCACGGTGGTTTAACGCAATTATTTCAAACATGCAAAAAAATCATGACACTAACACGATATTGATGGAGTGTTTACATCCGATTATTTTATCGGTATTTATGTGTCATTGTGGAGTTTACATAAATTATTGTTTGCATGTTTGCTATCACAGTGGATTTGTGAGAACCGCAGTTGACAAATTCACTGTAATACCAAACTACATGTAATGAGAACAACATTGTACAACAAAATAAAAATAGGACGAACCAAAGAATTGTAGTTAGGATGTTGCTGAGGAAATCTGGAAAATGAGAAAGCTAAAGAGAAACAAAAGAAATAATCGTAAAAACGACCATAAGAAGTGCAATAATGAATAGGTGATGGAAATTTGCAATGTTGGTGATGTCCTTTTTATAGGGTTCAGTAATAGCCATTTCTTAACTAGAGTTAATATTAACTATGGTTAAGGGTAACCATGGTTAAATCATATCCCTCTTGTCATCAGCGGTCAATACTCGACTCATTATTCGGGAAGAAGGGGCAGCTGGTTAATGACTCTGTATCTGAATCAACCAAAGAGAGAAACCAATCCTCTGTTTCTCATATCCAACGTAGCATACACTCATTCACAACTCATGTTACAATATGTTTATTAAATAAACAATATCATGTTACCATATAAACATTTTTCAATCTTCTTTCTTTATTAACACACTTGGAAACTTTGTCAATAACAGCGTATACGTTTTTTTATACTTATCTAAAACATGGAATTCATAATTCTTCAAATACCCCTCTATAATCCTTCAAAAAAAAAAAACCCTCTATAAAAAGAAAGCTTCAAATACCCAACGGTGCTCATTAATTTTATTTTTTGTGAAATTATGCTATGATTCAGAGCTTTTTTAAAGTTAACCTATAACCATATTTTGAAAAATTTATTGACAAAGATTAGTTGAAAGGGGAATTGATTTATGGCCAATTTTGTGTAAAAAAAAATCATGACCGATATAAACTCATAAAAAAAAAATTAAATTAAAAGCGTAAAAACATCGGAGAGAATACAAGACATTTCAACAAAATTGAAATTTCCCTTAAAAAAACAAAATTGAAATTTGTTATAGACTTTAATCATATGAGAGAGAGTTAAATTACACGGGAACTTCTATGGTACACCCGCAAATTAAGGTGTACCGGTACTCTTACTTCAAAAATCTATAAATTAATTATGATTTTTATGAAATAAAGAGCTATTTGTTGATATTTATATTTTAGAAAATATCATTTCATAAGAAAAACATCATTTCATTGTTTATAAAAATACTATTTTTTTTTCATTTAAATGTAAAA
>Ga0315914_1000594_pt1 | contig 47515 bp, 20 predicted proteins | sample MpolenodulesMG_FD_203920 | JGI IMG/M metagenome (GOLD analysis project Ga0315914, IMG submission 203920) | Medicago polymorpha root nodule microbial communities from Los Angeles, California, United States - elongated nodules | ecosystem: Host-associated > Plants > Roots > Nodule | place: USA...
GATAATTGAAAAAAAAAAGCAATTATGTTGCTAAAACACATCATTTCATTTCCAGAATATTGTTTCAAGCTTTGTTGATATTGGCAGCTTCAACCATTACACTTATGGTTTTACTGTCTAGTCTATATAATGATGTGAGAACTATAAAAATAAGAAAGCTTATACATGAATTTTTATTTCACTACAACAATTGCTAGGAAAAAATATCTAACCAATCAAATGTAAAGAATACAATAACAAATGGTTATTGCTAAGAGCCCCACGTAAAACCTAAAATTCATGGAACTTCCTTTGCTTATTTTTTTCAAAGCAAACTTAAATCTAGAGAGAACCTACAGCAGCAGGTAGCAGAAGATTCTTTGCCGGTGGAAGCGCGGCAATAGCACCTTTCTGAGGATCGGAGTACTTTTTATACACAGCCTTCAGCTTTCCAGTCTCAGCACCAGAGTGAAAACTCACCAACAGCCTAGCACATTCCATCAAAAAGTGTCGGCACGGTCAAAATCCATTCAAGCTCCCCTAGGATGGTTTTCTCAATGATGAGTATCTGTTCATGACTGTAAGCTCTATCTGAGAGGCACACAAAGTCATTGACCTCAGGTGGCCAGATTTCTTCATACTATGATGCCATAACTACCTTCAGTATACTAAATACAACTTCAGACCAAATGAAGTCAAATGAAGTCAACGCCACATATATTTCCTCTATGATTTCTGTGACTAACCCACTGCTGGTTAAATAGGAAATTCAAGCAAAACAAAAATATGTTAACACTATGCTCTAAACAATTGAAACACAAGTACAATAAACTAATAGCAAGATATTTACCTTGTGTGCATCTGCATAACTATCAGTATATTGATTTGCAATATCATATGATGATACAAATCCCTGTGACCTTAGGAACTTGTAAACATGCCCACGCTTGCTTCCGTTCCAGTCACTGCAATAGATAGAACACAAAGTTCACACTATAAGAACATTTGATTCAGTAGCAATAGTAATCTATGTACTAAACATAGAATGGAGGAACTAAACATATAATAGTAACCTATGTAGCAGGGACACTCTTCAGATTGTCGTCAAACAGAATCAAACACAGTCCCAAAACAATCCAACAACTAGGTTTGAATTTGAAATAGTTTCATTTGCGAACAAAATTTCACTAAAAAGCAAACAGACGATCAATACCTCTTGTCCAAGTAGCTGGAGTGGGAAATGCACAATTACTTGAATTCCACATCAATACAAAAAGGAGAGCCCATAGTTTCTGAATCAAATATATATAACTATTATTAGCTGATAACACAGTTCAAGTAAACAAGCATGTGCAAGACTTTTAATTAATATTTGTGGTGATGAAATTCATAGAAATGACCAAATTAGCAAATTTGACTAGCACCAGCACCTACACAACACACTCTTCATTAATTCAATTTGCTAATTATTACTACTAAACATAAAAAAACTCAACAATAAATTAATCAGTATGCCTCAATTTGCTCCCCCTTTTCATCTCTCTTTTTAAACCATTATCAATCAGTAATTCGATCATGAATTGAAAAGATCAAATAAGAACATTAATCATACACAAATCTAATTGAAAAAAGCATCACGCTCTACTTCATATTAGAATATAAGTTCAATACCACAAAATCAATAAAATTCAATCCGACATTCTCATATACAATATTAAGATCACTAAACACAAATTGAAACAAATTTCTATCAAATTGGATTGGAACAAATTTCTAAACATTAACACTGAATTGGATTGTTGGAATGTTGAGATTGTTAGAATTACAGTTAATTAGTTATTGTTGAGAAGTGTGTTCTTACTTCTTAATGTGTTCATTATTTTAAATCATGTCTTGTGTGATAAAACCCTCCTTCAATTACCCTAGTTGATGTTAATATTGTGCTGGAACTGAATTTTAAGACTATTGGAATTGATTGGGGACAATGTTAAACAGGTTTTTATGCATAAAATACATTTAAAAAAAACTGCTGAATGCAGTGTGTGCATCGATTTCCAGGACGTGTGCTGCAAAGTTAACCATTTAAGCTTCCTAAAGGGCTTTTAATGAACCATCTTGGTCTCAATAGTAAGCACTGCATTCTGCAAAGCCTTATGTTAATTGGTTATGTTTTTGAATCCATCAAATTTGTTATGTTTTTAACAAATGATTGGAATCCACCAATTAACATAAGGTTAGAAAACCAAAGGAATATGATGCACATGGAACCCCCTACCCAAAGGAAAGAAAATAGATTATGCAATGTTTAACTTCCTACCTCGTACAACACTTGTCTTATGGATTATTCATAATGCAAATATACAAACTATGGATTGCCTTTGCAAAGATAGAATTAGACAAGTCCTAAAAATTTAATCCTTTGTCAGCTAACTTGAACCTCCCTTCCTTGATTTCCTTTTGGATGGCCTTTGGGAAGATAATGCCTCAAACGTTGAATGATTATAGGGATTGTGTCATTCACAATACCTTTTTGGCTTTCATGATCTCCTCGGATGGAAGGACCTTGTGACCATCTAATAGCCGAATCTACTTATCTTTGTGCAGATGATCAAATATCTAGTCAACTTTTGTTATGTCAAAGGCATACTCAGTGTGGTCTAATGATGAATTGGCATCCTTCCCTTTGAGTGACCTCAAGGTAGGACACGTGTAGCTTTTCCCTTTCAAAATTTTAGTTAACGGTATATCTAATGGCGACTTACATATCATCATCAAACTCATTGTCCATAATGGATACTAGGTGGAACATCTCCCTTGGCTAGCACGCCTCTTTTCTCTTTCTTGAATGACTTCTCTATGTGTGCTCCACGAGAAGTCAGAAGACTCTAATCAACAGGAAGATGAAGAAGAACTGCGAGCTTTGCTAAGTTTTGGCTAGAACTTTCTATGAGTCAGACGAGGCTAACTTATGCCAAGAATGTGATTTTAAGGCCCACAATGCATGCTTTTTGGTTGAGAGACACATGAGAACTTCTTAATTGTTGTAAACGCGTTGGTCAAATCTTCACATAATTGTTTTGTTTTCTTTCATATTACATGTCATATGAAAAAAATATTAGGAATAAAAAAAACAAAATAGAATCAAAAGTTTGACATTCTAAACGATCCGATTTGAATATTCAAACCAAGTCTTTCGAATTTTGAAACTTTTGGTAAGATATATGAATCAAATATATTGAATTTTGAAAGACACGGTTTAAATATTCATATCATATGTACGATTTCAAATTTTCTGGTTTGAATATTCAATAGGATGTTTTGTTGTCTAAAAATGCGAGGGGCTAAATGTTTTTTGCAAAAAATAAAATAAAATATTATATGTTTGGTGTTTGGCGAGGCAAGTATAGGCATAAATGGAGGATATGAACTAAAAAGACGTAATTGCCTCTACGTGAGTTAACTCACGCAATGACATTTTTGAAAGTTTGGTTGGGAATGAATAAAACGAGTTGGGAGAAGAGCAGAATTCAAATTCTCTCGCTCATTTAAACAAGTTTTTAGTACTTCTATTGGGTCTATTGTTTCTTAGTCCATTAAAGTGGCTCATCTTGTGATTTCGCTCTTGGTTGAGTTTGTATGTTCTGTAATAGTGCTATCTTGGTTTTTTTTCTTTTGGAATGTTTTGTTATTTTTTCTTCAAAAACTCTGTTATTTTGTCCAAAACTGACTAATAAGTGAAAGGATTCATTTTTAAAGATAGAACAAAGTTTTGTATTAACTAACCTACAAAAGTTGACATCAAAAATATTCGAACATTACATCTTAAAAGAAGCAGATTCAAAAGTCTCAAACAGAAAAACATGTGTGGACTTATCAACTAATTTAGGGCGTTGCTATATTCATTTTACTGCAATGATAATATGTTATGGGCTATGGGGGACTTGCATTCTTTGTATCAAGAGCTGGTCCGGCTAATAAAATTTATATTCACTTATTCAAAGTAAAAATAGCATCCAACATTATAGGAATAATAACCTCTAAGTTAGAAACATTGAGCTGTGGCTGGCTATATAAAATCCATAAACAAATTGAAGCTTCATTTTAAACGACTGTGATTAATTGGAATAATCACTTTAATACGAGGATCACCGCCATCATTGACTTTCTGGTGTCTTTGGGGCCATAAACTTTACACGTTCAGAGAGAAAGCATAGACGAAAACTGCGTTGTCCGTGTCTTTGGTCTGCGCACACAGGAAATAAAATGGCAGCACCTTGTTTTTGTTTTCTTTATACAATATTCTCCTCCACAAAATATAACAAATTATCTATTTGTAAAAATAAAATTTGTCTAAAATAAATTATAATTTCAATTTTTAATAAGGATTTCTTTTTTTCGATCTCATCCTCTAATTATGTTATTTACATCACTCTCTAGCCAATAACTTTCGGTTTACCTTAACCAACAATAAATTAGTCTAAATAGTAAGAAAATTGTTTCTCTTAAACAAGTAGCAAGAAGTTCGATCCGTGACTCTTGTGTACAAACAAGATTTAATTAAGAGGGGAGAACTCACTTTGTATACTCACAAATCTCCGAAAGAGATTAATCATGGTTAAACGATGATGAAAATTTTGTACCGATATTGTGAAAAACTTTCGATTTACATTTTTAGTAATTTTTTTGACAAAATTTACATTTATAGCAATAGTGAGTACACAAATATTTGATATAAATAATTTAATAAAAGTATTGATTCGACCTCAAGTCTATAACATTGTGTTTCTGTTCTCCTCTATAAACATCGTGTGATCTAAAAATAAAAGTCACAAATTTATTGTGGTTCAACACTTCATTCATAACTTTTTTTTTTCTGTGTAATGGGATTGTTAATCCACAATTTTTCAACAAAATATTTTATTGCTCAACCTAAAAAATTTCAAGAAAATTACAAACTCCCATACAAATTTTGCACAAATAAATTAACAAACTCTCTTAAGACACATAACTACGCAAGCCCCTGATACATTCAAAAGACTAAAGTTGTTTTAATGAAAAAAACTCAAATTAACTTTACCTACCGCTTCTATTTTCTTCACATCGCTCGATGTGGAACTTGGTATCTGCTTTAACACAACATAAACCCTTACAATTTTTTCCTTTTATAAAATGTTTCCAGTTGGATTAAGGAGTATGAGTATTGTTTATAAAATACTCTTAGTCTTGGGTCTTGTGAGCTTGAAGTCCAATCTTACTTTTATTTTGCATACCCTCGAATCTAGATAAAATAGGATGAAATCCTCAATTAATCAGTTTGTTTAATTAATAAATTACAAATGCATCCTTGTCTTCTTCACCTTTGCTCCCTTGTGTCTCAAGCTTCAACTTTCTTCAACTACTTCACTTCATTCATTCTATTTTTTTCTTCAATAGTATTGTATCTCAATCAACACAAATCCTAAGTCCAACTCATCATGAACCAACTCAAATGACGGTTAAAACATAGGCAAAGCCTCTCCATCAAGGCAACAACGACTAGAGATAATTATCAAGACAAGGTCGAATGTCCAAGAGACTGTATTTCTATTACGACCTCGGCCAATAAATGCCCATGCTCAAGACTCTCTTCAAGACCATCTATAAACTTTTTGATACAAAAGGAAAGGTACACAATTTCTCACACCTCAGTTACCTCTTACTTCCAATTTCTTTACTTTAATTAGATGTTGGAGAATCCTAGATATCGCACCCCATCAACATAAGACGAGATATTGTCCGACCTAATATCGAGGAGCCAATTTCACAATCCACGTCATATTGAATTTATATATCACTATTTTTAATTATTTCAAACAATATGGATAAATAAAAAAAAGGAACAATAATCCCTTTAGAAAGAAGAAAAGAGAATAACCAATTAGGAATGGCTATTGGCTAAATGCAAGTGGCCATCACGTGGGTGTGGGGTCCAATTCAAAGTGATCTCAACGCGTGAAATACAACTTGTGGAAGATGCGATTAAGATATGCAAAGGGTTATAGTTGTTGTTGAATGATGAATATTGATAGGAAAGAGAAAGAAGAAAAAAGAAAGATGCAAAATCAAATCCATGAATTCAAGATGACCACATCCACATGGCTTAGTTTCAACCTAGTGAATGAAATCAAGCCAACTAAGCAAATCGGAATCTCAATGATGCTTGTATGACACGTGGACATACAACAGATCACACCGTTGCTCTTGTTCTCTGCTTTGAGAAAAAAACAAGATAAAGAAAAATATCCCAACAGCATTTAATATTCTACGTTGTTTATACTAAGTTGTGGTGTGTGGGGGTTAGAAAATGAATATTTATATGTGAGTTTAACACTACACCACACAAAAACAAAACCTTCTTTGTTCCCTTGATAGCAGACACCTGGCATCAAGGCACACCACAAGGTCACACTCCCTCCTGTCCTCATCATTTTGCTTCTTCTTTCATACTTCCTTCTCTCAGTTCTCACATATTTATATCATCAGTCATTTTTAAGAAACTATATAAATAAATGCAATATTAAAATAAGACAACAACTTCTATACCTTATAATTAGTTGGTAAATTACAAGAGTTATGATATTTGAACATATAAAATTTGATTAATATCGGAGCATTGTATAAAAGTATAATTAAAAGAAATGTTGGTTTGATTAATAGGAAGAAAAAAAATTATTAAAAAGATGCAGTTGAAATTCAAAAAAGAAAAACACTCTGAAATCATATTTTAAATTTTAAGAAATTAAGCAGATGTGGCCCAAATTTGTGGTTATGATAAGACCTTCCCGTACATGCAGTGCACATACATTGCACCTGTGATTGCAATATTTATTTGACATATATTCACATTTTTATATTCGTCCTGTATGGGCATTTGTTTTTCTATCAAATCATTTGCCAAACATAATTTTTCTTTTTTTAATATTGTTTTTTTGTTAAGAGATATATACTATTTTTTTTGGCTACGAGTGTTAATGTTGGGACGTCTTTCTTTTTAGAGCATGTTGGGGCGTCTTCGTTACTACAATTTGGATAAGTCTTACCGTATGTAAATACATATCACAGTCAAATACGGTATATCTGATAATACACAACTTCAACAATTAATGTTCTTCTTTAGAAAAAACTATCAATATCCTTAATTATTTACAATGAAAAATTATAAGATTTAGAATTTTGAAATATATTTATTAAAATAAATTGAATAACATCTTACGAGTTAAAACTTGTATTTATATATTGATTAAAAAACATGACGATAGTAAAATTAATGCATATGGATATGAATCATATGATTAAAAATAGTTAATGCTTATTCACTTGTATATTTTTTTTATGGACCTTAACATGTCGCTTCAACTTGAAGTAATTTTCCTTTTTTTTTTTTTGACAAAAGTAATTTTCCGTATTTATACTTTAATAGTGCAACTATGTAAATATTTAAAATAGGTTCTTATTCAAAAAAAAAATTAAAATAGGTTCGACAATTACGGCTATTTACTCCTAAAAAAATGTTACAGCTATTTAATTTATCACATTTTTTGTTTAACTTATGCAATAACAAGGAACCGTAAATTATAAAATGACTACAATGATAACATCAAGTAAAGATTATTCTGATTTTAAAGATTCAATAAGAGCATTTCATGCTCTTCTAAAAGGACTTGGATCATCTCCATTGAAAATTTTCTTAAGTTTTCTCCATTTTTAATCTCCACCATTAAAATATAACAATAACTTTTTATTATGATTTAATTCTCACTTTCTCTTTCATGTCTGATGGTTGAGATTCCATTTGAGAAAACTTGAGAAAATTTTCAATGGAGAGAATCATAATCCCTTCTAAAAGGATTATAATAAAAGTGTTGATAATTGAATATACTTCATCCGTCCCTATATATAAGCACCATTTTATTAGAGGTAAAAGATGTTTATATATAGGGACGGAGAGAGTATATAGTAAAAAAAAACTATCATATAAAAACCTAGTAAAAAGTAATATATAGGAATACTCTTTTTTTGTAAGGAATATATATAGGAATACTCAACGAGCCAAAAAGAATACTCCGTAATAAATAAATCCTCTAAAATAAAATAATTCTGTTGAAGGATCTAAAATAAAATAATAAATACATATTAAGTGCATGATTTTCTTAATTTATTTAATTCGGAATGTTATACTCGTAACTTCATATACTTTTCAACAATAGTCATATTTGGGTTCCTATCATGGTGATAGCAACTGTTGATCAAACTCGAAGCAGTCCGTACATAGAATTGTGAACATCTCATGAGGTTATGAAAAATGTTCAATATACCTATCAGTGAGTTTTACCAAGCAATGACATTGATAAATAGAAGTCTATGATAAAATGCTAGCCACCAAATAAGTGACGTGTGTTGCTCTCGAATTATTTGTGTGGTTAAATATACAAGCCACATGATTATTTTTGTTTTATTTTTCATTTTTTTCTTTCTCATTCAACTTTGAAATCCTAAAATGTTTAAAAGTTTATAAATAATCCAAGAAGTAAATTTGTTTTGCATATACAATGATTTGGTGGAAGGAGGAAAGTGGTTAAGAAGCGAAGTGATAAAGAAGTTGATGATTCGAACTTCATTCAGAATACAAGATAAATGTAAATCTATCTGTCGATAAAGTGTGTGAATTCTTGCAATTAAAATAAACATAATTGCAACATATTTAAATTGATTTTTTTTAATAGTTTTTATGAAAAAACATATCATGTGATTTTGATTAAAAATTTAAACCATGTGTACTTGATTAAACCAAATTAGTCAAAAAGAAAATTAAGTGTTCGATCAGATCCAACTCTCAGTGCTTCAAAACGCTTCTTTTTACTTACAAAATATAAAAAAATGCCTATGCATGTTTGGTTCTTCTCTTTAAAATCAATTTTCATCTTCCAAAAACAATTCTTTTAAAGCTAGAATTCATAGCTTTTGTATTTAGGTTGATGACACTTACTTCTAGGTTATTACATCCAAACATATTGATCGTAGAACTAAACACATGCTAAATTCAAACGAAATTATCTATATAAAAAAAAAAACTCAAATAAAATTAAGCTATAGTACCTCTATTTCTTTCTTTTTTTTTAGGGAAGTACCTCTCATTTTATATTGTCGAAAAAATAAAACAAAAAAATAAAACTTATCTTAAAATATAGTTTTTGCCTATAAATATCAGGAAGAGGCATCTACTTTCCTCTTCTTACCCATTCTTCATCCATACCAAACCATCACAAGAAAAGAGAGAGAAACAAAAACACGAAAATTCCGCAAAAACAAAAATCACAAATCAAACAAGAACGAAACCGCGTTGAGAGAAAGGAAAATCAGAAGACTCTGATCATGAAGAAAAACTGCGAACTCTGCAAACTTCCAGCTAGAACTTTCTGTGAGTCCGACCAGGCTAGCTTATGCTGGGACTGCGATTCTAAGGTTCACGCTGCTAACTTTTTGGTTGAGAGACACATGAGAACTCTCCTCTGTCACGCCTGTCAATCTCCCACACCGTGGAAAGCCTCCGGTGCTAGGCTGGGTAACGCGCTTTCCTTGTGTGATAGATGCGCCGGCGGAAGAAAACTCCACGCCGACGCCAACGCCAACGCCGGTGCCAGCGCCGAGCAACAAGAAGAAAGTGAAGGCGACAATGACAATGAAGAAGACACCGATTATGATTCTGATTCTGATGAGGATGTTGATGGTGATGAGGACGGTGATAATCAGGTTGTACCTTGGTCGTCAACGGCGGCGCAGCCACCACCGGCTTCGAGTTCTTCCGGTAGCGATGAGTCAGTTACGGTTAGCAAGTGCAACGATAACCACGATGAGGTTGTTTCGAAGTTAGTTACAACGATTTCTTTGAAACGACGTCGTTTGGATCATGATTTTCAGGTAATTAATTATTATTTTCTGTTGTAAATTAAATTATTAATTTTCTTCTGCATCTGAGTTTTCAATTTGTTAATTATTTTCTGTTGATTCTTGTTTCAGGTTTCGGATACAAAAAATTGGAAAAATCAACGAAGAGAGGTGGATGAGGTTGATTTGATAGGGTGCGACGGGGAACCGTCGTCGAAGGCGGCGATGCGGCGGTATAGCGACGTAAATGGAACGGAGCATTCTCAGCCACACGATTGAGGCCGTACTATAGTAGAGATATTATTTTATTTGTAATCTCTTTGATTAACTTTCTCTAACAAAAACTAAACTACTTAGATTTTTTTTTTATAATTATTATTACTATGCAATGTATGCATTAGTTTATTTTTTGTTTATTCTGTTTTGATATTTTGAGGATTATGGTTGTGGCCTTGTGGGTGATTAGCTTAGTAGCTTTGCTCAATTTATTTTTAATTGCAAAGAAATATTTTTCTTGTTTATAGGATGAATTGTATGTTTTGAAAATGAGAGAAAAACCATATGATAATTAATTGTAATTTATGTTTGTTTATACACTTTATTTTAGCTTAATTTAGCGTTTGTTTGGTTCAGCTTTCTTGTACCGCAGTGTCTAGTTTTCTTGGCCATTCATCACATCATGGTTCCAAACATATGCTTAAATTCATATTTGAAGATTAAAGAAGTAGGAAGTCAATTGATGAGGTGATGAATTTTGACGGGGACGAATAAATTAGGCTGGAACTGTGCGTTCGACAATTAAAAGCATAAAATTAGGCTGACATTATTGAACATGTGTTTTCTCAATCCGGAAGAAATTTTAGTTAAGCAATTAAAGAGTGAAGTGCATTAAACAAAACAAAGTGTTTTTGTTAAATGAAACATTTATAAAACGTGTATATGTAGTAAAATGGAAACAGGTTAGGCGTTACTTGATCAGTTGATCTAAAATGGAAATGGTTACTTTAATTAGATTTTTTTTTCTTACCAAAATTTTCGTTAGATATTTTATACATTAAATTATCGTAATAATGAACATGTTCATTTCTTCTAAGAAATTGAGAATTTGAAAAGAATGTCATAAATTTAGTGAGATTATTAAAATGTCTTTGTTAAATTTTGAAGTAAAACATAGTCTCTTTGATTTACTAGTCCCATTTTAAAAATAAAATAAAAATAGCTCATATTAAAAAACAACATATAACAAATTATGCTAAGTTTCTTTAAAAAAAATTAAAAATTATTCTAAGGGGTTGATTTTTCAAAACAAAATTATGCTAAGTTTCTTTAAAAAAAATTAAAAATTATTGTAAGGGGTTGATTTTTCAAAACAAATCAATTAAGTTTGACATAACTTATTTCTACCCTACGTATATGATTTTGAATGAAGTATTGTTCACTTAAAACCTAAGATCGTTCAGTTGTATTATTTATTGAAAAAGTTGAATATGGAGACACCGATATAAAATTTAGAGTGTGAAAACTATGATAACGATTTACTTAAGGTTTGATAATACAAAATTCGATCAAAAGTCTCTTAAACTCACAATTCTTTTCCAACAATATGTCCTTAACTTAACCAGAAGGAATCAACTATTTAAGTTGAATCACTTTCTTGATAGCCTAGCATTGGTTACTATTTATCGATAAAATTGTACATGATGGCTTCAACATCATACTTGGAGTGACAAAACTATGATAAGAAATTGGTTGTTTGGTTGCTTGAAGCACGGTGCATCTGGGGTCAATGGCACTTGTTTTTAACCAAGAAAAGATAGAAACGTGTCAAAAAATTCCATCGCTAGTGGTTAGACACATTATTGAACTTGTGGTTCTGAATAGAAACTTATTATTTTTCTTTCATTCATTCAAAAGTGTGAGGAAATTGCCTTGAAGAAGAGACTTTCCTTCCTAGAACTAGTCATGTGCCTCACTACCTATCAACAACCATGTGAATTAGTAAGAAAGTAACATAAACCTTCCATTCTTAATTACCATGCCATGTTTATTTCATGTGTAACGTTTTTGAAATCACACCAAATTTTTTGGTATGCATAATATATGTTGTTACTACCATACATAGCCGAACAATGTCAATGTCGTAACTCCACTGCTTAGCCACATTTTGATATGCTCTAATAAATTAATTAAATACATTATTTTATGAGAGATATTTCATTATTTTTATATTAATGGTAGCCACTAACCAAACATCTGGGAGCTATTATTATTGCTTAACCTTAAATTAGTTTATTGGATTAGTACTACTATCATTATAAAATTTCAATTAAGTAATACAAACATATTAATTAATATAAAGTTTGATTCTTCTTGCATGAGATTATCCTTTGAGTGAATTGTTGGAACAAATCATGACTTGGCGCGGCCGGCCATCACATCAAATGAACATGGGAATGTGAATTCAACTTTATTGACATCTTACACAAAAATATCTACTATTGTATACTATATCAATTAAATAAATGAAACATTAATAAGTTAATGTTAATTAAAAGAAAGTCGTACTAGGCTAAATATTTTAAGAGCCACATAAAGAAGTTGTGGTTGAGGAAGTTTGTTCAATAATATCAACTATCAACCAACCATTTCAATTTAGAATCACGCATGGTAATGAAGACGCAAACTAGTCTAATCAGATATTTTGAACTAGTAATTATATTTTAAGGGGGTGTATTAATCAAATCACCCTTCAATATATGAAAATTATAAAATAAGAAAATATTAAAAAATATTACTCTTGTCAACATAGAAGAAAATATAATAAAGTGAAGGAGTTTGTGTGGCTATAATCTTGTGGTGTATAATTGTTAGAGTATGTATGGGGTGCATGAGGTGTGTGGTGTTGGTTCCATGCTTTTTATTTGTTTCTTCTTGATTTTATTTCAATTTATCACTGTCCATTGAATACGATTTTTCATTCTTGTCTTTTGAGGCATCGTACCAATGACCTTGTGGGATGAAAACGACCTTGGAATTTTTACTGACTAAATTCTCCTTATTCTGTAGTGTAGAGTATAAAGACTAATTTCTTGTTTGATTCTTCTCTTGTTTGTTTATGGACACGTTCAAAGTTTTGTGTCCAAGGTGGGACTCAATGCTCTATTTAGCATTTTGAAAAATGGTGCTTCAGTCTTCTTCATTTTTGACTTCTTCTTAAGGAACAGTTGTTATTGTGATAAAGGGAGTTTAATTGATTCATCAATATGGTTAAAGGATTACAATAATTTTATAGCCATGAGATACTAATTTAATTTATGGTTAAATGGTGCAAACAATGACTAACCCCATTGATCAATAACGAGACTAACCCCATTCACCAATAAAAGATATAAAAGCGAGATGAAGATGCAATTATCTTCGATAAAACGTGACTAACCCCATTGATTTATGAGTCTCTTAATACACTTAACTTTTGAATTAAGAAAATATAATGATTGTTATGAATAACAATGTTGGTGTATGTCAATTCTTGATCTTTTAAATTCTTATAACTCTTGTTAGTGAATGAATTGTTAGTGGTCTTTGATTGCACGTGATCATTCATTTGCTTATTTGTATCATATAAATAAGACTCGTGTTTTGATGTAAAGATACACATTTGAAGAGAATAATATACAAAGCTTTCACCTTCTTCATCTTATCCTTTTATATTATTTTATAACACGTTATCAACATAAAACTTTAACAATCTGAGAATTGTGAAAAAAAACTTATAGGTAATTTTTATGATTACCTAAATATAATTTTTATGATTACGTGAATTTATTTAGTTTTAAGTTTTATATTCTAGTTTCCTTAAATAAAAAAAAAGTTTTATATTCTAGTTAATTTTGATATTCATAGATTTTGATCGCTATCATCCCATAGTAAATGGAAAAATGATAGTTTTCATATGAAAGAAGTTTGGGAAGGACATGTCATCCTAAATAAAAATTACAAACGATCCAATGACACTAAATATTATATTCTGTATATATCATAATAACTTGTTTATCAAACCCATGCATGTAAGCTTATTAAGATGTGAGATATACATGCCTTTCAGTTATATAAGTATGGCTTAAATATGTCTATAGTCCTTGTAAATAGGGTTCATTTGAATTTTAATCTCTATTTTTACTAATCATTCTAAAATTTCCCTGCAATTATTAATCACTTGAAATATGGTCATAATTACATATGATTACTAGGCACATGATTAGTGACCTGACGATGACATAGCAGAATCTGACTAAGAAAGGACATTGATGACTCAGCAAATTTCATATGAAATGATCATTTTACCCTTAATGAAATTGGACAAGTGTGAAATGACCATCCTACCCTTTTTCTTCTACTTCTTCTTCCCTTTTTTTGTTATGGTCAATCTCTCTGCTGACGCTTTCACCAACGGCTGCTGGGAAAATTAACTAGGGGCTAGCAGCAGTTAACTCACGTTGGCACCCCAGCGGCAGTTAACTTTCACTTCGTATAGGGCAGCAAAGATGGCGTACTTGACAGAAAAATTGCATAATGAAGTTAACTTAGATGATGTATTACCTGGTTTGATGAACGTAGTGAAGTGGATAAAATAGTCACAAGGAATGAGGGTTTGAATTGTGACCCTTTAAAAATTAATCCTGTCACTTAAAAGTTATTCTCAAGTTGTTAACTTAGAATGGTTAAGTTAACAGACAGACTTCAGAACGTTCTGAAGTGTTAGTGTAAAAACAGTTTAAATAATTAATTGTGTTTGTGTGCGATATGTTTACTGTAAGTAAATAGTAAAGAGAAGAGAAGAAGAACACACATAAATTTATAGTGGTTCACCCAATGTGGGCTCGTCCATTCCTCACAATCTTGTGAGATTTTCCACTATGATGCTTGAGATAACTTCTCAAATCTTGCACCTTACAACCTTGTTCACCTGAACAATTACAACAACTGTATTTTCTAAGCCTCGGCAGGCTTACACCTTTCTGGCTAAGTTACCCACTTAGACTTTAGTACCCCTAAAGCTAGATGAGACTTTGTTTACAATTTGTATGGAGTTTGAATGATTTGGATCAGACAAGAGAAGAATGGAGGTAGAGATTTATCTTTGAAAAGATAAGAGAAATGTTGATGCACACTTTTAAAGACTTCTTGGAATCTTTGTGAGATCAATGTTTTTGCTAAAGCTTCAAACACTCTTACGTTGTTTTCTTGTATGTTTTGCAAAGGTGTGTGTTATGCTGAGGCCTTGATCTCTATTTATAGAGTTTCTTGAGCCTTTGTAGCCGTTGGAGAGTGACCAATAGTCTTGTGCCACATGTCCTAGGACCCATAAACTTTCACTTGAATTTTTAGGCAAAATGAAATACTTCAGAATGTTGTTGTGTTCATCATGATCTTCATCTGGGTTCATGTGAATGAACGGTTAGATATGCACTTGGGCTTTAGCAGATGAATGTCATATGAATTTCTGGGTTGGACTATGAAGATTATCTTGGGCGTACTTCAAAATGTTCCTGGGTCAGATCTTCTTTGAAATCTGCCTTGGAACTACTGCAAAATTGATAAAGTGGAGTTGTCACTTCACTTCCATGCTTTAGGGGATTTGGTTTGCTTTGTACAGTATCAACTCCATTATGTGTCGAAATCTTGTTGAATCAGACTTGATCTTGCTCTTGGATTTGCTTTTTCTTTTCCAACCACTGTACTGTTCATGTCAGATAAAGCATGGAGCAGGATTGAACTTTCTGAACTCAGGGGACTTCAGAATGTTTCTTTTGTTTCACTTAGGATGATTTGTAAGACTCTTATTTGATGTAATCAAATCCTAATAGTGAAACATTGATGAAGTGCAACATGGAAAACATCTAGGATGATATTCTTAATGGAATATTCCTAATGTATTGTACTTCAAATGTTCATAGTCTTGAAAGAACATTGAAGATGCCCTTTTTGATTTTAACAACTAAATGCCTTTATTCCTTGATTGATCTTAGTCAATGTACTTTACTGGGCATTTATTTAAGTCACGTGAACCTTGCATGTTCTTCATTTGGTTCATGAATTTCTGGGTTTGGTTCTTGATGTTCATCATGAACAACCTTCTGAACTATGTCCAACCTTCTGAACTCTTTTTAACTTTCTGAACTCTAACTGAGTTCTTAAGTCTTTATGTCTTTTGATTCTTTGTATCTTGGTATGAATTGAAACTTGTTCCTGTCTTAATTAACCACTCAAGAGCACAAGTTAAATACCAACAAATTAATCAAAGTCCATTAATTAGGGATTTTGCCTCAATACGTAGAAACCTTCTAGCTACTCTTTTTAATGACCTGAGACAAAAAAAAAAATCACCAAAAAATCACACTTTTTGAGTTTTTGAAGGTGAAATGGGAAAAAAAAAAGTGAGTTTCAGGTGTGAGTTGTTGGTGTTGGCCTAAATACAAAAAATCATTGCAACAGATGTTAACTTCCACTAGGGTAGCGTAGCGGCATTTAACTATTGTTGGTAGCGAATGACAGTTAATTGTCATTGACGTTGTATTGGTAATTCTCATGTGTGAATGAACAAAACTGAAAGTGAGAAGAGCAATTTTCAAATTTAATTCATATAAAATCATTTCACTGTTTTAAAGATATGTGCATCTTGGCCAAAAAAAAGGAACTGCAATTGACAACATTGATAAATCACGCAATACACATAGTTATACATCAGTGACTGATTGATCAAGATCGGATGATCATTATTTAAGATTGGTATTTTAAGAGTTATATAATAAAAAGTGAAATCTAATTTTTCTAGATCGTCCGATCAAGATCGCACAACTGCTAAAGTCACGACTACGTGAAAAAGGTAATCGTAGATAATCTTAATTCCAAAAAAAAGTTTGCATAAATGAACATATCTTTTGAAAACCAATGTATCTCTTTGCCTAATTACGAAAACTAATTCCACATGTTAATTAAGATTATTTTAAAGTATAAATCCCTTTTTTACTTAAGAAATTACGTAGAAGTGTAGAACAAGTCCGACTTACCACTAAAATTAAAAAGAAAATAAAGAAGCAATGAAATAATCAAAATAAAGAAGAGAATGTAAATTTAGATAGAGATGAAAAGCTTGACACGATCTTCTTTTTACTGCTGACACCTTTTATTCATGCAACCTCTCTAAGGGGTTATTGTTAATGATAACATGTTTGTTTATTTGGAAAACTAGGAATGATTTGGTATTTAATAATAACAAGTGGAGCAATTGACAAATCTTTTTTTTTTTGCACGTCTTTGTGGCCTCTCATTTGAATAAACCCTTGCAAGATGTAGCTTAGGTTCCTCCTAACTCCTATCATCAACATCACCAAAGTCAACATAAACACTATCTCCTTCAACAATATTGGTATGGGTAACAACAATGGAGTCTAGTTTTGTCAAAAAAAGAAAACAATGGAGTCTAGCTACTTGAATTCTCATGCTTGATTGGAATTGCATACTTGAGTTCACTGCCATTATGATTGATTCCGATTCTACATTGTAACCGAATTGTTTGTTAACGGAACTTGTTTTCTTTGCCTAATACTTTACGCGTTGCTCGTTCTCGAGTGTAGTTTTGGTGGTCTTATTTCCTTTGCATGGAAAAAAATAAACATTCAATTTAGTCGATAAAGAATGTTTCTAGTTACACCCCTTCAAAATACAATTACAACCCAAAATGACTCAAATGCGGATGCCTCTATTATGTAATTAAATTTTCAAAATCAACCGTTTGGTCTAAAAACCCTTTTCACGTTACTCTTCCTCTTCCACTTTTCCATTCTTTTGATCTTTTGTCCATGTTCTCCTCTCCTCTAGATTGCTTCACAGTTTGCAAATCAAATTAATCAGTATTAAATGTCACCTACACCATTATCCCTCTTTCTTCTAAATGAATCTCATGGAACTCCAATCTAGTCAATGATGACACAATTGTCATCGACAGAGTTGTATCATTTATGTTTAACATGAAAACATTTATTTATGTTCTTTTTTTTTTCTTTCTAAAATATGCCAGCTAGTAATCCTTTGAAATCTATCTTCCCATTCATATTTTTCCTTTTTTTATGCCCATCAGAAGATAACTTTTCATGCAATCAATCGTAACTTTTCATCAGTTAAACATATGCATTTTGAGGGGGTCTATAGAACAATTATCAAAGTGAGTCATACTTCAAGCCCAATCATTTATCAAGCTTAAGGTCCAAATTTTATTCACATCAAATCGTTTCATTTTTTAAACACATGTGCACCAGAAGGGTTGCATAAATGAATGTTTATTTTTTCCTTTAAAAAAAAAATGAATGTTTATTTTATAAAAGGGAGATGCTAATGAGTACCTAGGACAATTTTTAAGAAACTTGAATGATAAGTTTTTATGAAAGTTTGTATATTTAGTCCATTAGAAATTAAAATATTTTTATTTTTATTTATAAAAGTTGGTCTAATACTTTAGATGTTGGTCACAAAAAAAAAAATCATAGGTAAGTGAAATTAACATTTTATAGTTTTAATTTTTAAAAAAGATATAAAAACCTATTTTTTATTTTAACTTTTTCGCAATAAAATATAGAGATATATTTACTTCCTAAAAATAAAATTACTAGTTTAGAGTAACTTCAAGATATTATAATTCCATCTAGAACTTTTTTGACTAACATAAATGTTTATTAAAAATATGACTACATATTTATACATCTAATTTGTAAGGACACTTTAAAAACATAAAAATTCTAGCCAACACTATTATTTAACATAAAAATAAATAAATATTTTTTGGCAATCCTGACTTTTATTTATCGTAAAATTAAATAATATTTTATGGTAGAATATTAAAATAAATATAGTTTTTTTAGGCGATAAAAATAAATATAGTTAAATTATAACTACATCTCCATGGTCATCAATGTCGATGGTAGCTGTCTTGAAAATCCTATTAAAATAGGCTATGAAGGCATACTGCATCTTCCTTATGGGACATAGATTTCACGTTGTTCAGGATACATTGTAGGTTTTATTGACATCTTTCTGGTTGAGCTCTATGCAATTCACCGAGACGTTCGTTTGCTAGAGAGATGAACTTACAAGATGTCATTAGCTATTTAGACTCTCCAGAGTGTTAACATTCTCAAGGAACCAACTCCTCGATACCACAAGTATGCTATTATGATTCAAAACATCAATGATCATCACAACCTTGATCGGACCATAATCATCGCCAACACCTCCCACGCCTTTCCTGAAAGTAATAGTTGTGCTACTTTAGCTAAGCTTGAAACCCCTCCTCTTCCTCATCAGATCCCCTCCACCAAACATATCTTACCTTATAGTAGCAAACTCTACATAAACTCAATCTTGTAAATTGTAGTTTTCTTTTTCGTGTTGTTTTTCTTAAATCTTGTAACAAAAAATTTAAGGAGTGTTTTTTTTTTTTTAGTTTTTATTTTCTTGTGGCTTCACGTGGTGATTAATTTATTTCGAACTATATTTAATATTATTATTACACATCCCAGAAGAAAATAAAAGATAAAAAAAAAGATAAAGAAAAAAGTGATTAAAACGATATGAGAAATTAAAATCACTCTTTTGTACAACATTCACGGCCTACTATTATTCCTAAACCTATTTTCCGTGCCCACTCTAAAACCCTCTCCATTCCACACTCCTCGGCCGTTTCCACCATCAACAATGCAATCAACCCCCTCTTCCCCACTCACACCCCCATTCCCTCCCAATGCATGTCCGTAAAATCATCTATCTCCACTAGTCCTCTTTCCACAGATTCCACAAAACTCAACAAATACAGTTACCGAATCATGGAACCAAAATCCCAAGGCACATCATAAGCAATCCTCTATGGTGTATGTCTCTCCAACGTCAACTTAAAAAAGCCACATGTCGGTGTTTCCTCCGTCTGGTACGAAGGAAACACCTGCAACATGCATCTCCTCCATATCTATGAAGTCGTTAAAGAAGGTGTCGCCGAAGCCGGTATGATTATGTCTTAATTAATAGGTACTTTGAATTAAGTTAATTTTCCTTTCTCTTTCTATTTTGTTATGGGTTTGAAGAATACACAAACAATATAGAATCATGTGATTCTCAATCTCAAAGTATTCTCCTACTTTGTCTAAACTTTAAATTTGTCACGATAAAAACACTTCGTGCTTCTTCTGTGCAAAAACACCCCGTGCTTCTAACATCAAACTCTAAACAATCTCATTCTCAGCAAGATGAATTTTTCTTTGCTGGAGTTAATGAACAACTGAACACAACCATAAACGGAGATGCAATCATTGAACACAAAGGAACACTTTGATTAAGACATGACAGTGAAGTAGTAATTTGTCATATTCAACCCCAATCCACTTCAAAAACAACAACTCAACCACCATGACCAAAGTTTTCTTCTTTACAACTTCTTTTGGTTTTGCAATAAGAAGAAAGAAACCCGTAAATTCAAGAAACTTGGGCCCCGGTAGACGGGGCACGTGATGTGGACATACAACTCATCACTTTCAAATACACCTCTCCATGTTCTACCAATCAAGCTTAACCAAGGGACTTATTTGATGGACGTCAATTAAATTGAGGGATTGTTTTGCTATTTCAAAAAATTTGAGGATTAAATTGATTGGTGCACACAAATTCAGGGACATATAAACCTATTCACTCTACCTTGAAAATAGCTTGCATATTTTATGAATTTTCTTTACAAAGAGTGCACACATTATTACTACTCCCTCGGTCTTAAATTATAAGTCATTTTGACCATTACACATATATTAAAAAAATGAAAGAAATGAAAAGAAACATAAATGGAGAGGATCCTAATTCCATAAACTCGGTTTCGTAAATTGTAGTTTTCTTTTTTGTGTGTTTTTTCTTAAATCTTGTAATAAAAAAAAAGAAGCAAGGAGTATATTTGTTTTTTGTTTTTGTCAGGTAGCCTAGTGGCTAGAATTCACGGTGAATAAGTGGGGTGTCTGGGGTTCGAACCCCAACCCCTGCATATAACAATGCATTGTGCTATGCTCACGAGACATCTTTTTTTAATCTATTTTATTTTATTGTGGCTTCACGTGTTTATTAACTTATTTACAACTATATTTAATATAATATTATTACACATCCCACGAGAAAATAAAATAGAAAAAAAGATAAAGAAAAAAGCGATAAAAACGATTAATCACTCTCCTTCTTACTCACTACCTACTACATTCCTAAACCCATTTTCCGCGCCCACTCCAAAACCCTCTCCACTCCACACTCCTCCGCCGTAACAATGCAGTCCACTCTCTTTTCCCCAACCTACACCCCCCTCTTCCCTACTCACACCCCCACTCCCTCTCGGCGCATATCCGTAAAATCCTCCATCTCCACCAATCCCCCTTCCAACGAACCCACAAAACTCAACAAATACAGTTCCCGAATCACCGAACCAAAATCCCAAGGCGCATCACAAGCAATCCTCTACGGCGTCGGTCTATCCGATGCCGACTTAAAAAAGCCACAAGTCGGTGTTTCCTCCGTCTGGTACGAAGGAAACACCTGCAATATGCATCTCCTCCATCTCTCCGAAGCTGTTAAAGAAGGCGTCGCCGAAGCCGGTATGATTCCGTTTAGGTTTAACACTATTGGTGTTAGTGATGCTATTTCTATGGGGACTAGAGGGATGTGTTATAGTTTGCAGTCTAGAGATCTTATTGCTGATAGTATTGAAACTGTTATGGCTGCTCAGTGGTATGATGGGAATATCTCTATCCCTGGTTGTGATAAAAATGTAAGAATTTATCTCTATATATCTCTATGTTTTTGGATTTATTTTGTTGCTGTGTATCTTCTTATTATGGTTTTATAGATGCCAGGTACGATTATTGCAATGGGACGGCTTAATCGGCCGAGTATTATGGTTTATGGCGGGACTATTAAGGTATGGTAGTTCAAATGTTTGATGAAATTACTCAATTAATGAGGTGGTGAATTATATGATTTAATTCATATACATTAATTTACACTGTCAATTAATTAATGAGGTGGTGAATTATATGATTCAACTCATACAAACATCGATTTACACTGTCAATTAATTAGAATTGTTGGAGAATTACGTTTATGTTTGGTTTTGCGGTGATAATAATTGATTTTGAGTGTATTGATTATGTAAAATTGATTGGATACATTCATGTTAAAGTAAGTTGAACTATAAATTTGAATGTAAAAATCAATTTTAGAATAAAAAGCTAGAAATTTTAGCTCCAAGTAGGATAAGTTGTTGTGGAGGCAAAATCAATTCTACATGAAAGAAAGCAACCAAAAATGTCAATTAATTCTACACCTCTACAATCAGTTTTGGCTTCTCCAAAGGTGGAATCAAACATACACTAAGAATGTTTGACTTTAGTTATAACCAAGTCTAAAGTCACACATGTATGATTGACTGTGATCTGCTGACGGTGTCAATTTTTACACGGAGAGTTTATAAAAATTAAACGCTAATTTTTGTCAAAATGTAGTGTACCTCATATGCACTTTTCTTTGGGAGTGGAATAAACTGTTCAAGATAAGAATCAATTTGCATATATTGATTTGTGTGTAGGCAGGGTGGTTTGTGAGAAATGTTTTTGTTGTAATAGTAAGTCGTTTTGTTTATGATTGATTGCTATGAAGTAAGGGTTATAGGGTTGAACTTAATTTAGGAAAATAAGATAGTTGATATGATTTTGTTTGAAGTTGGTCATACGATAATTGTACCACTTGTGTAGATGATATGTATTTGTTAAAACTTACTGGGAATTTTGATGCAATTTAATTTAGATTTGAGTCCCTTGAATAAAATTGATGTACTTCAGGGGATATTTGGTTAGTAGAGAAGTTGAGTTAAAGCCATCACCTTCAATCTTGCATTGTATGTTTTATTTACTCATGCTGTATGTGCCTTTCATGTGACATTTATGCACTTTTATTTACTCATGGAAATTATTGTTGTTATTATTGAAATGTGTTTCTAATTTCCAATCCTGGTAGTTAATCTTCATTCTGTTATTTTTTCCAGCCTGGTCACTTTCAGGGTGATACATTCGACATAGTGTCTGCCTTTCAGGTATGAGAAACCCTTGTCGCATCTGTTACTGTGGTTGAATATTTTTTCTTTTTTATATAATTGCGTACTTATTCAAACAGAGCTCAAAGACTCCATGCAAAATTTAAAATTTTAGAGGAATAGATAGAGATCGTAGACTTTAAAAGAGCTCTCCTAGCTCTTCACACTTAATGAAATCTTTCTCTTTTATTCTTATTTTTCAGATATTGTAAGAGAACTTTTAACGCTTGTTTGGTTTTAGATAACATTTTCACTTTTCAAGTTTAATTACAAAAATGTTACATTAGTTTCACTTTGCTTCCCCCCCCTCCAAAAAAAAGGTTTATATTTGAAAAGTGGAAACAACTTTTTGTAAGAGACTTTTAATGCTTGTTTGGTTTTAGATAACATTTTCACTTTTCAAGTTTAATTACAAAATATTTGTGTTTTGTACAAAACTATGAAACGGGGTCACAAAGGGAAAAAGGTGGTATTTTTGTGATTAAAAGTTCAAATGGAAATATGAACCAAACAAGCGTATTTATTGTCAAGGATGATCCTTTTGTTCTTGCACTGTCTTCTTTGAATTTTGAAGTTTTATTTTATTTCCTACACAGAATGATGAAAATGGTTATTGTTCATGTGTGAAACATAAGTTCATAATACAAATTTGTTTTCCATGTGTAGCAATAATTGAATTTGTACTTCTGTCAAAAAAAAAAATTTGAATTTGTCAGGGTTATGCTACTCTTATTATTAATGTTTCATTCATTTTTGGTTTTCCTGCAGATCTATGGAGAATATGTAAGTGGATCCATTAGTGATGAGCACAGACAAAATGTTATCCGCAACTCTTGCCCTGGTGCTGGGGCTTGTGGTGGAATGTATACAGCCAATACCATGGCTTCTGCAATAGAAGCTATGGGAATGTCTCTTCCATACAGGTAAGTATATGCGTAGAATTTAAGGGTTGTTCATTTTTAGTGTGCTTATCCTTATGTGTTGTTTTCTGTAGCTCATCTACCCCTGCTGAGGATCCACTAAAGTTGGATGAGTGTCGGTTAGCTGGTAAATATCTTCTGGAGTTATTGAAGATGGACTTGAAGCCCCGAGATATCATCACTCGCAAATCACTACGTAATGCAATGGTTATAGTTATGGCACTTGGGGGATCTACCAATGCTGTGTTGCATTTAATTGCTATTGCCAAGTGAGTAATACTTTATTAACAGAGAGCCTATTGATATATATAATCTTCAGAGAAACCTCATGTAATAGTTTTTGCAGGTCTGTTGGCATCGAGTTGACTCTAGATGATTTTCAGAAGGTTAGCGATGAAGTTCCTTTCATTGCTGATCTTAAACCAAGTGGGAAATATGTTATGGAAGATGTTCATAAGGTATGCATTTAAATTTTTTGCTAACAATACGTTCCCTCTATTATTACTATTATTTTAAATTTATTTTATCATTATCATTATTTTTCCTGGTCATGCTTTCGGTGTTTATGCTATTTTAATTATCATTGTTAGTCATGCCTGAAGACCCTTTTTCTTTTCATGTTTTGATAGATTGGAGGGACACCTGCAGTTATCCGCTACCTTCTTGAGCAAGGCTTTTTAGATGGTGACTGTATGACTGGTATTCTACTTGCCTCTGTGTGTTGATAACAGTATTATTTTACCAAAAAACATGCACATCACTAACATGCATACTTCTCCTCTTTAGTCACTGGAAAGACCCTAGCTGAAAATGCAGAACTTTTCCCTCCTTTGTCCGAAGGGCAGGTATGAACTTGTTGTTTCTGTTCCATATGGTTATGTAAGACTCCCCAATTACAACTGCTTGATTGTTAATAAATTGATCGCATGATACAAACTACAAGTTTTCTATGATATGTGATTCAGGAAATAATAAGGCCAATTGAAAATCCCATCAAGAAGACAGCTCACATTCAAATATTATACGGGAACCTTGCACCACAGGGTTCTGTTGCTAAAATTACTGGGAAAGAGGGCTTGTACTTCTCCGGTGAACCTTCTTATGCTGTTGGAGTTATAAAAATGTTTACTTCAACGTCATCATAACTGTCAATACAACGACTTATTGTTAACATGATTATTCTACAGGTCCCGCACTTGTTTTTGAAGGAGAGGAGGCAATGATTGCTGCCATTTCAGAGGATCCTTTGAGTTTTAAGGTATTTCTTTACACACACACACACACACACACACACACATATATATTACTGTCAAGAGATTCAAGACGGATGTTTGATTGAAGTGTCAAAAAATGATATATTTGACAGGTTTACTAGTTAATACGTGCTAGAAAAGTAATCAACGAATGCTAAATTCAAATTGTTAGGGCTAAGTTAATCAGAGTTTTAGTGAGTAATATATGGAAGTATTATGGAATGAGAAACTGGGTTGGGTATTGTTGCAGCAAAATGACATAGAGATCACTTGGTATAGTAGGGTGGATGTTAAACGAAGGGGAGATAAGATGGATGTCAACCATTGGATCCAAGTAGGGTGGATGAAATGGGGGATTGCTTTGGCTATAAATTGTGCTTGAAAGGTACCCGTCAAACTTAAAGAAAAGTGTATCACAGAACTATAAGACTTGCAAAATGATATATACGATTAAATGCCAGGTGGTAAAAAACCAACAACAATGTAGGATTTGCATTGCAGAGATGAGAATGCTGTGATAGATGAGTGGGCACCAAAAGTAGATGGGATTGGGAATGAAATCATTGGAGAAAATTTAGACTAGTTCCAATTGTAAGATAGCAGTGTCTTGTCTTAAGCAAATAGGACATATATGGATAATAACGATAGGTACTTCACAAAGAGGGTAGACAAATGAAACACAGTTCAGAGCTAGAAGTATTGGGACATGTATTGGGACATGTATGGAGAATAACCATAGGAACATCATAAGGAGGATAGACAAGATGAAAGATATTCCAATGCTAGAAGTAATGGGAGACTAAGGAAAATGTAAACCAAATCATTACAAGAGATATGGAGCATGGTTATTAGATTCCCACGATACATGTGAATGAGTGGTATCTTGATCCAAAACAAAACTGAACTCAATTGATACAAATCATTGTGTTTTTTTTGGCATAGATCGCAGCCGAAATCTTGATTCATTTTAATGAACCACAACTTCCCCTGAATCCCATGATTCACATTCTGCTGCAGGTGCTGTCTTGAGACGGCCATGGTAAGTCGACCTGGTTTCTAAAATGCCAAAGGGTTGTTTTTGCATTCTTGTTTAGAAGTGACAGAATCATTCGAAAATAAACACTCTAGAGGATCCCAAGTCAAAATCACCATTGAAAACAAACATTCTGCTGCGGGTTCTGCATTTATGGTTACCATTCCTTCCTACTGTGCGTCTTTTTTCCATCCTGCCTGCAGTGTTTTGCTCCCTCTGTCCTCCTGCTCCTCCTCTGTTCTTCTAAGTAAAGTGCCATATTGTTATTTGTCATATTCGATTCACGGGTCAAAATATAAGTCTTCCGATTCATGATTTGAATCTCGATAACATGATTTGGATTTCTACGATAAGATATGGTTCATTACCTGGGATGGCAAAAGTACTTGTACACATGGGTACATGTTCCTGTATACCCATAATTCATAAAATTGATTATTGTTTTGAATATATAGTTACTATAATTCAAAAAATTGATTATTGTTTTGAATATATAGTTACTGTTTTTCTATCCCTTTACCCCATTTGTCATGCTTAACAAAACCCATACTTACCTTGTTATTTATGGTTTTAGGCTTATGCGTAAGAAAACTAAGACACTAATGTTTCCTTATCAAACTGTGGAGTTTCTCTTTTGAATTATACTTAGTATGAATTTTTAGTTCAAATTGCTGCCATTTCACATCCTTGTCACCGTGTATTGATTTCTTTTACACAGATATAACCGCAGTAAATGGCAACTAAATGAAAATCTTTTTGATTTCCTCTCTATCAAATTTTCCCTTTCAGGGAAAAGTGGTTATTATTAGGGGAGAGGGGCCTAAAGGTGGTCCGGGAATGCCTGAGATGTTAACACCAACAAGTGCAATAATGGGAGCAGGGCTTGGAAAGGTCTGTCTTAGCATGTATAATTTTATCTTCATGTTTATGCTTATCTATTTACTTTGTTTGTAAGATTGTTTTGTCCATTTTTACTATGAATTGACCTTAGGACGTTTACAATTTTTATACTTTTATTTTTTCCATATATGAAAATCTCAATAAATATGAAACTTTCTTTTTATATTTTTTATCCATGTTTGTAGAAAGATGTTCTCCAGTCATTAGTCTTTTAGTAGAAACATGAATGCTTTTTTCAAGCTTTGAAAACCATGATGAAGTGACATTTCTTAAGGGTATTGTCTTTCGATGCCGCAGGATGTTGCTTTATTGACCGACGGAAGATTTTCAGGAGGCTCACATGGGTTTGTGGTTGGTCATATTTGCCCCGAAGCACAGGTTAATTGACCATGCTTTGTAATCATTTTAGTACTGCTATGATATGCCTAATATATTCAGATGCATCATATGTGAAATGCAATCTTTAAATTTGGTCAAATGGTGTTGGAGTATGCATTTAATAATTTATGTAAGGGTTTTAAAAAAAAAATAAATTACGTAAGGAATGTTATCAATGACTTGCTTGTTTGTGTTATTTTTTTACTACAACGTTCCTAGAAAATTTCTTCTGCTCATGGAGTACTGTCAATTTCTGTTTTCATAGAACCAGCTGCTTTGGTTTTTGAAAATCAATCTATCGTGGCCTAAATAGCTGCTTGTTCTTGAATTCCTTAGCAATGATGTTGGAGTGTGAACATAATCATTAAGGAATTGTATTTAAGATTTAACTGAAGAAACTTTAGTGAGAATTAATACTCCTTAGAACAATGTGTTGTGCATGCTTTACTTTTTATCCTATTCTGTGAAGTAATTGTGAGTTTATGACCATCTTTGTCTATTTAGAAAAATGCATACTGCTTCATCCAAGTGCACTTGAATGCATTAACGTTCAAGCTATTCTTTTGTAGTGGGTGTGATTGTGTAACCAGGGGAGTTTATTATATTGGTTTGTGACTTTGAAGATAATGTTGCTTTACCTGGAATTACGAACAAGTTTACTCCTTTTGATGTTTTTAATTAGAAATAGAAAAAGGAATATACTGGAGGAACTAACCAAGAACTGAAAAGTTTTCTCCAAGAAAATTGGATTTACACTTCACTATGTTGAAGAGGTTATGACAGTCGTGCTTTTATTTTCTATTTCTCCTGTGACATGTTCATGTATTTACTCTATCGAGATGGAGATTAGGAAAATCTTAAGTGTAGTTTAATGTGGCTAACCATTAATATTTTCTACGTGCTAATTTGATTGTATAGGAAGGCGGTCCAATTGGTTTGGTTCAAAATGGAGACGTTATCAACGTTGATGTTAAAAACAAGAGAATCGATGTTTTAGTTTCAGATGAGGAGATGGAGGCACGTAGGAAGAAATGGTCTGCTCCACCATACAAAGCTAATCAAGGAGTTCTGTACAAGGTATGAGACCAAAACCTCCTTCCAGAAATGATTGTTTAAATGTTTTTATTGAGAATGGATCCTCTGCAGCGGTTACATAGTGCACTCTGCTGCAGAGCTTTTGAATTAACTCGAGAGAAAATCATCTTTATTTTCTCTCTCTTAATGCAAAGGCTCTGCAATAGGCTGCGCCATGTGACCGCCACAGAAGATCCACATAGAAAACTACGCATACAAGCACATTGTGGATAATGATAAATGAGCTAACTTTCCCTCTAGTTAATTCTTCCAATGTTCCAACAAAATTTGTTGTCTTTCTCTGTCCAGTATATTAAAAATGTGAAGCCTGCTTCAAGCGGATGTGTAACAGACGAGTAGAGAGGACATATTTTTGGTGGCTTGCCGAGCGAAATCCGATTATTTGTCTAAGTAGCATTTTGATGAGGTATTACTGTTTTCGCTCAACCGGTGCATTTGTATGCATCTTGATGTATTTTTATACAATTTTCATTATTTATGGCACGTTAGTCTAGACTTGATTTCCACCACCTCTCTCTGTTCTTGTTTATTTCCATTGTACCAAAAGAATGTTGTATCAGTTAGTAATGAAAAGGTTAGATTGATTCCTTGGCAAAAATTCAACAATGACTAAAAGGAATGTTACAAACACATTTTATTGAAAATCAATTTATGTGGTAGCTATCTAATATGATGAGCAATATCATAAATCTATTTTGCTTGGTGCCATGCTATGAAAGCAAAACTTTTCATTTTGCATTGCACGCTACAGTATTGCTAGGCGTTAGTTGTGTCCACATATCCGTTGAGGTGGGTTGTGGCTACCGTTAGACAGTTAAGGCAGTTGTTGTTACCCGCCATATTCCAATTAATGGTTTGACGAAACAAAAAATAAAACCATAAATTTTTTTGAATAGACAAATGTTTGTATTTACATTCGTAACAATGATAATATTTAGCTCAAGTTCCACGCATTATTTTGATTTATTCTTCACCAAAATTGCAAATTAGTCGCAAGATCATTTCAACTTATGTACACCATGAGATAGTTTCAATATAATTTTTGAGTTCTCCAAATGAGGAGTTTTATATTATGAATACAAAATGTTTGGGATGTGCATACAACATACCATGAATTCGTCCATTGAAATAGGAACATAAACAAGATGAACCACCAACAAAAAATGCTACAAACACTTTACTTACACTTCCCATTTTGCAATACTTTCTCTACCAGTGAAATTTATGCAGATGCCACTTAATTATATGGGTTTCCTTGTATATTTGATTTGATGGGACCATTCTCAAGATGATAATAATAATATCATCCAACAATAGTGTAAGAAAGTACAGAGCAAACACTTCACCGTAACCTGAAACTTGTACTATAATCCAACACAACAAACCCCAAATGGGTTTTGTTGACATCATCCGAGACAAATGATAATTCATAAATTGTACCAGAGTAAAGGATATTTACAGGGCAAAGATAAAGCCAATTTTTTTATGAACTTTAAAACACAAAACAATAACAAAAACAACTACATCTACACTTGGTTTCCAAACATGAAGTGGATCAAGAGCCTCCAAATCCAATCATTGTAGCAGGAAGATAGTATATTCAAACTCATGAAGCGGTATAGAAACAAACTGTTCAAATGCATACAAATTTCAACCAACCACACAATCTCTTTACAATGTATAATTTTTCCAGATAAGTTTTATATATTCTTCTCCATTTGATGCATGCTTGACCATTTTCTGGAAAAATTACAATAAATAGCTTGTTAAAATAAATGCATATGCCACAATACATAAAATAACTCAAAAAAAAAAAAAACGAAAAAGAGCACAAAAAGTATATATATGTATATATTCCAATGTGATTGAATCACATGGGATATTCATGCATATGTTTAGGATATTACCTGAAGTTAGTAGGGTGTTGATATTGCTCAGTAATCTCATTAAACATCTGTTCTCACACACAAAATAAATAGGTTAAACAAGAAGTCACACACATAATAAATAGGTTAAACAAGAAGAAGAAACTTATATTCCTTTCTCTTACAATTGCAGAAAACAGCATTTTAGAAGATAGCGTGTCAATCTAGAACCAAGAGAAGACCTTAATAGTCTGTTTCACCAAATAAAGCTTTCTTAAAATGAAAATTAATATATTTGAGGATCAATCTTTTGGTTTGGTATCTCCGTTTTGAAAAGACTTCAGTTTAGTAACATTTTTCTGCTTTTGGTAAATAGCAAATGGGATTCAACCTCAACAAAGTTAAGAAACATTGGCTGCTAACTTCAAACCTGATTTCAGGTTCAGGTAGGGAAATTATTTTCCCCAAGACTCAAAGCGGTTGAGTGCTTGACTAAGTTAAAAGAAAAAGACTGTTTCTTCGGTGGACATGGCGGAGACTCATGCTCTTTTCAGACTAGGAGGGAACAACATCCCAGTCTGTTGTTGGTTTTCCAACCCGACAGGACAGTCTTCCCAAGCGCACTACCAGATCTTATAATTGTGCTGATAAGGAAGTTGTTGTTGGAGCTGGCCAGGAATGGCCATTAGCGGACACCTACCACCCCAATGCTTCTCCACGCCCAACGAGATGCGCCAACCTTTCAACAAATTATGTTTCAAGCAGACATATAGGGAAGAATAAAAGATCAAATTGCAGGGCATAGCATGGTTACTATTTTAAACATATAAATGCCTAAATGCAACACACAAGTGGTATAAATTGGGATTGGGGCTTAGGTACAATTACACGTTGACGCTTGTCAGTGATGTTTCAATTGTAAAGATGAAAATATTTAGAGGGATTTTCTTACCAGAAAAATGCATTTGAATTCTAACTTACAAAAAAAAAGGTAACTGTTACAAGTTCATATGTGCTTATGGAGAAGCTAATCTTAAATTCTCAACTAACAAAATTATTACTTAGAAGACTCAGTCAACTATTGAATGATCATTCCAATTTCTTTCTAATGTAAAACAGAGTCGGTAAAAAATCATCATTGTTGGCTCCCACAATTCCACCGCAAAGAATATCAAACCATCAAACTTGAGTAAAGTAATGCAAAACTCATCTTCAAAAGTCCAATGATAACTATTTGGCTTTGTCAAACACTTCCAGTGCAATATACACTTTTGAGTTTGAATTCAGCACGAAAAAGAGGAAGAAATGATTGAATCAATTGTCTTATGAATGACAAAGGGCACAATTACTGGTTGTAGTTAAAAAGTTAGGGTGTTATCTGGGTTATTGGGGATTAATATTGTTTACACTAGTTTAGATCACCTCACAGGAATATTTTGTTTACTGGACTAAACCTTGTGTTGCTCTTCTCTCTCTGCTTTGGTGCAACTACTCTGATATCGTTAAAACGTTTCTTGTTCCACCATATTCTTCAGAGCTACGATCTTATCTCCTACCCTTTTGACATTCGATAACATCTTTCATCCAATACTTATCTATGACAATGCATGCCTGTTTTCTAGGTGCATTTTTATTTTTTCTGGTGGTTGCCCGAAACAGGCATTTGCCCAAAAGTATAGAGAGCCAAGCTTCTTTGTTTGGCCACACCAGAACTCGTGAAAACAAGAAGCATACAATAAATCTCGTATTTCCTATAAACCAATGCATGAATACTTAAGTGTCCGATTCTTTAGCGTGCTCTTGTAAGATGTATCCACTTTTAGCGTGCTCTTGTAAGATGTATCCACTTTTAGCGTGCTCTTGTAAAATGTATCCACTGTTTCCAGCTATAATTTGACTTAGACCATTTCAATGTCGTCAAAGATCGTCTATGGCGGATTGCGATGGCAGTTTTTTTTGACAACCGCCATGGCCAATTTGTAAAGTTTTGACAACCTCCATGGCCAATTTGTAAGAAGATGGCAGCACCATGGCATTTTATGATGGATATGGCGGGCTAAAGATGGCGAATTTTTTGGCTATCCACCACGGTTCACCGTCCACAACACTCAGTCATTTTCTGATGTTTACTACATTCCTAACCTCACTTTGAGTCCTATTGGGGATCTTGGCACAACAATTAGAGTGCATGTTAGTTTTGTTATTACAAGCATCCAAAGCTCTATTGGACGCGAAAGCAACAAATAGTTCCTCCCACTTCAACACATGTTCAAGGATAGTAAACAGTTACCGCTTATTAGTATATTTCACATCTTAGGTGCCAATATGCAAAATCCAATCATAATACCCTGAAAGTGATGGCATTCCTCTTCAACCTAAACATATGATCGCTATCATAGCAAAATGCCAAGCTTAACTCAAATTGCAAAATGAAAAACGCAATCCAAAAACAAAACACAAAGAAAGCAACATGACCCTCACCCAACCCATATAGTTCCAAAAATCCAAAACATGACAATTCACTCCATGCCAAATTAATAACAAGAAAAAGTTAAGTGCATGTTTTTACTTTACTTTTTCATTTTCACTTCAACTAATAAGAGTTAAATGACCATCACTACGTACTGACAGTGTAAAATAGTTTTACACCGTCATCCAATAGAAATCCATCATCTTCTCATGTAGGCCTACTTTGTAACCATCTTTTAAAAATAACTACAACATACTCTACTATTGTAACCATCCAATAGAAAATATTCACTACACGAATATTCATCATTTCATGAAAAAATATCAAATTATAATGCTTGCAAGTGTAAAACATAGAGTTAAAAAAGTTTAAAGATTAAACCTTTGTGTTCATCATCAGCATCATGATACTCCTCTTCATGTTCTTCCTCAATAACAGGATGAAGTTCAACTTTTTCACCATCATTCCCATCAACTCCGTCGCCACCGCCATTACTCTCCTCCGGATACCTTACAACAACAACAGGACAAACACAATGACGAACACAATAATCACTAACACTTCCAAGCTTCCCATTAGAACTTCTCTTCGTCGCACCGAATCCACGGCTTCCCATAATCACAGCACTCAATCCAAGCCGTTCAACTTCCAAACACAATCTTTCCTTCATATCATGATCTTTCACAATGTGAATTTTGAACGGAGTTTCTGATTCCACCAATGGTTGTGCAAGATCGGTTGCTTTTGTTGAGGTGAAATTGTCGAATTCGTCTTCCATTTTTTGACGTGATTCCTCGGAGGCGTCACCGTCGGAGGTGGCGGCGGTGGGGGAGGTGACGGAACCCCAGTCGGCGCCGTAGAGGACGGAAGTTGGACGGACGTGGAGGAGGATGACGGTGTCGCCTGGTCGGAGATAGTTTTGAACTGCCCATCGGACGGCGTAGGCGCTTTCGTCGCTGAGATCAACGGCGATCGCGACTTTGCGGTGTGAACCGGATGGGAGAGAGAACCGAGCCGGGTGAACCGGTGATTGTGGATTCATGTTGGAGAAAATTACGGTTTTCTGGATTAAAATTCGTAAGTTGAGAAGATTAATATTTGGAGTTTGATATAGTAACGGATCAAAGAGTGTGAGGAAATGTTTCTTTCTTTCTTGCTCTTTGATGTTGTTGAATTTTGGTGTTCTTTCAGTTCATTCACTGTTTTATATAAGCTTCTGAAGTTACAACAGTTAGTTTTTGTTTACTGTAATACTACCAGGAGTGTGAACATGCTTAAGTTGAGAATTGATTCAAATTGAAGGCGAACTAAATTTAAAATAATTGAACTGAATCAAATTGTTTGCATTTTGAATTGAATTGAACTGTTTTAAACTAAACTGTTATTATTGATAGCATTGAAAAAAAATATATAAAAAAAAACAAACGAAATCAAATTTTAGTTACCGAACTGAATAATTTCAAATCGAGCTGAACTGTATCGAACTGAACCAACTATTTCAGTTCAGTTTTTGAACTGTTAGTAATAGTTCAGTTTTTTTTTTGTTTGGTTTGGTTCAGTTCTGCAATGCCGTTTGGTTTTTTGGTTTTTTTTGCCCATCCCTAACTACTATTATGAACTTTCACACATAAATAAAGTTGTCGAGTTTCAACTCCGGTCATGAAGTCAAATCCAACAATATTGTTATTTTTTATCTATTGTGTTGAAATTACTAGACATTTAAGATGTATTTTAATCTAGCTATCAATTTAATAATTTTTTTATTATCTTTTATAATCAAATTAACATTAACTTTATATAAAGCTGTCTCAAAAATTTATAGGAGTGTGGACATGCTTTATAGGTAATTTTGGAACAAAATTATTAAATTTAAAATTGAGATCATTGAATATGAGAACTTTTTTTTATCTATATTCAAAAATTTTGGCCGAAATTTAGAGTCTTGTTCAGTGCTCATATTGAAACTTTGGAGAATGTACTATGTTCTTCAATTTACTTAGGATAAATGATACCGAACATTTTCTCTTGATTCTGACTCGTGGTATCATTGCTTAATAAGGGTGTCCCTTGACCCATTGTTTTTCTATTTCCTAGAGCCATTTCATCAACTAATAAACCATGGATTTGTGTATATTGAATCGATACTAAAATGCCCTCTAATTTGGCAATACTTTAACCAATATGTATCCATCTTATGAGACATTGGTTTTTGGTTGTAAGAGATATACTTAAATATCATAACCAGTTGATATTATATAAGACAGGAACACGATAATGCTTATGGATATGCTTTTGACATGGACATATGAAGCCAAACGCCTACCGAATTGTACGAAGAATGTTCAACATCGAACATGATGAAGTAGCTAGGAAGCATACTCTTTTGAAATTAAAAATTATCAAAACTGGCTTTGGTGATAGGTGACCAAATAAAGAGGTGAGGGCTACTAGTAGCACATAATATTAGGACCGTTTTTTCTCTCACCGATTGATTTCTCGTGTGTCTTACCTATTTCAGTTTATATAATTTGAAAAACATAAAACATCATCTAAAACATGTTAAAACACTCTTTTAATCACACATTTGTCTGGATTTTATAATTTGAATAAGGTTATTGAATGAGATAAGAAATTCTCTAACATTAGTAGATTTACAATTATGCCAAAAGGTCTTGGGTCAATTTATACAACAACATCAATAAGTTGCTAAGTGCTACAAGAAATAACGAATGGCTCTTATTAAATAAAAATATAGGGGATTTTCAAAATGTTTTCAATCACAGCTGTTTTATGTTGTAAATTGTAATTGAATCCGATTTTACTCTTACATTCACGGCCAACAAATTGAGCACGATTTTTTATTAAGAAAAAAAGTTGAGCACGATTTTGAAATATTTATAGTAGGACTAGGAAGTCACAATTCTAATATATTGTTGGATGAGTGTTCTATTAACGCAGATGTTGGTTTCTTGTTATGCAAACAAACTGAAATTAGGGTTTTAATGGAGAAGATGATGATGGTTAACGTGGTTAGAGTTTGTTGGAGAGAGAAGAGTATATTGGAAAGTTGTATTCACACTATTGAAGTTGAGTTACAAGTGTTTATATATATACAATGACTTAGAGTGCAAATCTCTTGTAACTAACTAACACACTTATCCAAAACAAAACAAACTAATCTCTCAAGTGTTTGTTAATCATGATTATGGATTAAAACACACAAACTAATACACCCCTCTTAATCCACAATCCTAACATTCTATTAGACCTAACGTGTCCCTCAAGCAAGTGAACCTATCAATCTTCAAAGCTTTTGTGAAACCATATGCCAGTTGAGCTTAAGTAGGACAATATTCCACTTCAATCATTCCTTTTGCGACTTGTTCTCTGATGAAGTGAAATTTGGTTTCTATATGCTTGCTCCTGCCATGTGCAATTGGATTCTTGGCCAAATTTATAGCTGATCTGTTGTCAATCTTCAGCTTCAGTGGTTTCTTCACTTCACAGCTTCAGTGGTTTCTTCACTTCACAGTTAAGTTCCTTCATCACATTGTCAAGCCAAATTGCTTGACATGCAGCAAATGTGCCTGCAATGTACTCAACTTCACATGAAGATAGAGCAGTAACTGGTTGTTTCTTAGTGCACCATGAGATTGCATCACCATTGAACTTGAATAGGTAGCTAGAAGTGCTTCTCATATCCATTCTATCTCCACACCAGTCTGAATCAGAGTATCCCTCTAGTTCAGCTTCTCTTTCTTTGTTAGCAGCTGGAAATAACATGCAAAACTTCAGGGTACCTTTCACATACCTCAATATCCTTTTAGCTGTAGTGAGATGAGATTTTCTTGGATCATTCATGAATCTACTGATGATACTTACTGCAAAGCATATGTTTGGCTTGTTGTTGCATAAGTACCTCAGTGATCCCACTATCTGTTTGACTTCAGTAGATTCTACTTTTTCTTCATTATTCCATTCATCCAGCTTAACATTTGTTTCAGATGGATTTGATGCAATATTGCAATCAATCATTTGAAACCTTTTAAGCAGTTCCCCAATGTATTTTTGCTGATGCATCATTATGCTTGCTTTGCTAGTTTTGAACTCAAATCCAAGGAAATATGATAGTCTTCCCAAATCAGTCATTTCAAATTCACACTGCATAGTGTGTTTGAACTTCTCAATCTCACTTTGATTACTTCTAGTTACTAATAAGTCATCTACATATAAGTAGATTATAGTAATGTCTTCTTCATTCAGTTTCTGAACATATATACCATATTTTGCTTTGCATTTCTTGAAGCCAATTTGAAGTGAAACTGATCAATCCTCTTGTTCCATGCTCTAGGTGATTGTTTCAAGCCATAGAGTGCTTTGTGTAACGTACACCATATGCTCCTTCCCACTTACTTCAAATCCTGGTGGTTGTGTAACATACACATCTTCTTCTAATGGTCCATTCAGAAATGCGCCGTAAAGGATGAAAGTTGGACAGACATGGAGGAGGATGACGGTGTCGCCTGGTCGGAGATTGTTTTGAACTGCCCATCGGACGGCGTAGGCGATTTCCTCGCTGAGATCAACGGCGATCGCGACTTTGCGGTGTGAACCGGATGGGAGAGAGAACCGAGCCGGGTGATCCGGTTCAGGTCGAACCGGTGATTGTGGATTCATGTTGGAGAAAATTACGGTTTTTCAGATTAAAATTCGAAGGTTGAGAAGATTAATATTTGGAGTTTGATATAGTAACGGATCAAAGAGTGTGAGGAATGTTTCTTTCTTTCTTTCTTGCTCTTTGATGTTGTTGAATTTTGGTGTTCTTTCAGTTCATTCACTGTTTTATATGAGCTTCAGAAGTTACAACAGTTAGTTTTTGTTTACTGTAATTATTAAACTGGAGGCCGTTTTTACATGAGATAATTTGTCTAAGATCGTTTTTTCTTTCCACAACTAGGTAAAATGAAAACTATTATGAACTTTACACACTTAAATAAAGTTGTCGGTTTCAACTTCGATCATGAAGGTGATTTGATTTTTCACTTATTCATTTTATAGGGATGAAAATCTAATCGCTAGACTACTGGACAAAAACAATGGTATTTGATAATTAGAAATTTTCCCTTCCCACTTTTCAAAGAGACTTTTAAATTAAGTTGAAGTTATATTTTGCCCATCCAAAAAATCAGATGATTGAAAAAAATGCGATTGTCTACAATAATAAAGATGGTTTTTTAAAAACATACTTATTAAAATGATTTTGTGAAAGCTACTCAATTTTAGATTTTTCCCTTTCAAGATGATGGACAAAAAACGTATTAATTTATAGGTGGTTTTGGAACAAAATTATTAAATTTAAAATCGAGATCATTGAAATGAGAACTTTTTTTTTATCTATATTCGAAAGTTTTGGCTGGAATTTAGGGTCTTGTTTGATGCTCATGAATTTAGGGTCTTGTAGGAAGCATACTCTTTGAAATTAAAAATGATCAAATTAGGTGATAGGTGACCAAATAAAGAGGTAGGGGATACTACTAGTAGCACATAATTCGAAAAACGTAAAACATCCTCCAAAACACGTTAAAATATCCTCCTAATCACACCATTTTTTTTGGATTAGATAAAAAAATGGTTATCATATTCAACATCAATAAGTTGCTTAGTAGATTGACAATTATGCCAAAAGGTCTTGGGTCAATTTATAGAACAACATCAATAAGTTGCTGAGTGCTACAAGAAATAACGAATGATTCTTGTTAAATTAAATAAATATAATTTCAAAATGTTTTCAATCATAGCTGTTTTATGCTGTAAATTGTAATTGAATCCGATTTTACTCTTACATTCACGGCCAACAGATTGAGCGCAATTTTTTATTAAGTAAAATAGTTGAGCATGATTTTGCAATATTTATAGTAGGAAGTCACAATCCTAATATATTGTTGGATGAGTGTTCAAATCCAGTTCACATCAATGCCAACTGACTGCTTAACAAATTCCAAATATATTTTTAGTGTTTTCAGGTTTGTAGATTTTTTTTAGTAAAGAAGGGTTTGTAGAATTTTCATTTATATATATTACTAATTAAAAAAAATTGAATAACTTACAAAAATTAAAATAAAAAATGAAATTGGTCAAATAAATTGTCTCCAAGACTCAACAACAATGTAATGTACTTCCCCCATCCCAAATTATAAGTCACTTATTCATCAAATCATCAAGTCGCTGGTTATTTTCATAAACTTGTATAGTTGATGAGGCATAGGCTTATCTTTAAAGAGTTGTAGGTAACTTATCCAACAATCAATTACAATTAGCCACATATCACGTTGTATGTTTTAAACACATATATTGTGCACCAACAATGGACAATTTACGTTGTTCTCAACTTGGTAATTTTTAAAGTCGTAGAGAGAGGAGAGTGTAGTTGGTGTAAATTTAAAAATTTGAGGGTGTTCATAATGAAAAAAGTATGATTGGTGTAAATTTATAAATTTGAGGGTGTGCGACGACAGCGTACACATCGGATGCGAAAAAGTATAAACAAGAAAATAGGAAAACAAAGACGCAAGAACACAAAAGAACATCACAATGTAAAAATGAGCACACCAAAAACACATGATGTGGTAGAATACGATTCTGTATAAATATGATGAAATATTATATTTAGAATATGATGAAACATCTTCAGAAACCCTCGAATTTTTCAGATTTTAAAATCTAAATAAGGAGCGCGAGAAGAAAGAGTGGTGGGAAAAGAAATAGCCAAAAAATATGGACTACATGGTTCTTATCATGGGAGGGATAGTGCTGGACCAAGGTCCAGTTCACCTATGATGGAAATTCACTACAACACCCTCACTCATAGCTACCTTGAGAGAAAAATGGAAAACGGTCATTAGGAAGAAAACGAATTAAATCATTTTTTTAATTAGATAGAATTTAGATAATAATATAAATTACCTTTTACCTGACTGTAAGCAAAATTTAGCTGATAGTGACAATGTTTAGCCACTTTTGTGTACAGGGATGGTGTAAACGAAAAATTAACGTTTCTTTATGCCACAACTAAATAGTTTTAACACAATACAATTTACATAATGTGGATGACATTATGAGATCAAGAGGGTGATACTGGAGTAGGTATTCAAAAATAAAGAGGCAAGTAGATTGTAATGAGTTTTGAGTACCTTTAATATGAACTTTGATTATAAAAAAACAAAGGATCTATCTATGTTTTTGATTTCACAACGTTATGGATTAATGGTCATTTTGGTGTTGATTTTCTTCCCCACATATATATTTTTTCTTTCTTAAATACCACTTTAGTCCTTTATCTTTTAAAAGTTTAGTCCCTTAACTTTAAAATTGATCAATTTGATCTCTTAATTTATGTAAGTCAACGCAACTTGATCTCTTAATTTATGCAAGTTAAGAAAACTTAGTACTTAAACTTATGTAAGTTACTGCAACTTTGTAGATGAATATGATAATATATTTTCGTAAGTTAAAGTAAGTTGCATTAACCAAATTAATCAATCTTCTAGTTAATAACGAAACTAAATTTTTAAAATAAATTAAAAGACCAAATTGACCGGTTTTAATCATAAAAGACCAAACATAAATTTTAAAATAAGTTAAGGAATCAAAGTTGTATTTAAGTTTTTTTACATATTTTAGTATTATCATGCTATTTCTATAACATTAACACTTTGAATTATTTTTATATATTCATGTATTTCTTTCTTGCACTATTTTTGCCTCTTTGTGGAATCTAGTGCCGGAATGGATTGGTGTGCTTTCAGCTGATCCGCTTTTTATCCAGGACCATTTTCATCGATCCGTTTATGTTTTCTGCTGGTTGGGCGCGCGCTCGCCACTCTTTTATGCAACTTGTGTGACTCTCATGTGCTCAGGTTATATGGAATGAGAGAAATAATATGTTATTTAAAAATAAGGAAAGCAATGTTCGTCAGATACTAATCAAAGTTAAACTTCACTCTTTTTGGTGGATGAAAGCGGCCCATGTCAATTTTAGCTTAAGCTTTCATTTTTGGTGGTCGAACCTATCTGTAGGTTTGGGTGTCGACTAATCCTTTGATTGTATTTTTGTTTTGTGGTTACCTTGTAAACTCTCGAGGTCTTTTTGGCACTCCTTATGCTAAGATGATCCTCTTTTGGTGTTAATATATATCCCATTTTTGCTTTTTAAGAAAAAAAGTTTATTTCAAAAAAACCAATTGAGTAGAAGTATTTTTTCAAAATGTAGTCAAAGATATAGCAAGTGGAAACTTAGTGGACAATAGTTTTTGCATTGAGAATAAAAGTACATTGCGAATAGAAAATCAGTTCATTGATCATCTTCTCATAACGTGTGAATTCAATTGGAAAATATTTCCCCTTAATTTTCGTCAAGAATAGAAGAGACTTTGTGTGCTAGAAAAGTCAAATGTCCAATTTGTGGGATAATAATCCAAATCTTTAGGTGGGCCTGTTACGAAGACTGCAAAAGATTTCTTGTTGGTTTTGAGCTGTGAGCAGAAAAAAAGGTTGAATAACTTGAACTTGTAAAGTTGTACGTACATATAATAAAACTTTCTAGAAGTTACATTGATTAACATTCTCTTATGTTGAAAAAATAAACTTGGGAAAAGGGATGAAAGTGGCACACTACTATGTTATATTTGGCTCTACTTATGTCCTTGAAGTGGCTATCAAATCTCATCAGGTAGATATACCAGATAGATATGATATAAGTGATCATATTTCAAGAACAAATATAACAAGCATATAATAATGATTAATGAGATATGATTTCACACATGTCTAAAAAGTTACACCGTAAATACATATACTAACTAAATCTTTGAAATAAATCTTAACAAAATAAAAACCTTTGAAATCAAAACTTTTTTATTTTAAAGTGATCATACCATCCTAAACTTTTTATTTGACAAGGATCGCCATATAAGTGCTATGATCTCCGTCCTTAAACCATCATGAAAGGCGGGGTTTTTTTCCCCGTCTCCATCCTTATTGGAGAAAATTTTCCGTCTGTAAACCCTAATACGGTTATTTTCACGTATATCCCATTTATGGATACAAATTAATATCTCTATAGTAAAATGAAATTAACAATACTGTGTGAAGTGGAGAAAAACTAATACACACAAGAATAAAAGTGTCATGGAGTTAATAAATGCTACAAGCTTTATATTACTACTACCACTAACCTACGTTGCACTCACATGAAACTTACAACTAATGACAACGACTTAAACCATCCCTCAAGGACAAAGTAATTAATGCAATTATATGAAAAGACTTGCTTGACTTAATGTATGGAACAGCTTCCACTAGGCCCTTCATTACCACATTTTCAATCACAACTTATACCTATAATTCCTCCACAATACTTTCATAGTTTCTCCAATGAAAGCTGAACAGTGAAGGCCAAGTCATGTTCAATATGATGAAACCATGGTTCTGGCTTTCTGTTCTAACATTCTTCTTCTCTATACACTTCTATCCTTCCCTTGCAGCTCTAACTAGCATCTCAGCAAAACAATCTCTCTCTGGTGACCAAACTCTTATTTCTAAAGGAGGAATCTTTGAACTAGGTTTCTTCAAACCAGGTAATTCCTCTAACTACTACATAGGCATATGGTACAAAAAGGTCATTGAACAAACAATTGTTTGGGTAGCCAACAGAGACAATCCTGTCTCTGACAAAAACACTGCCACCTTAAAAATCTTAGCTGGTAATTTAGTTCTATTAAATGAGTCTTCAAAACAAGTTTGGTCAACAAACATGAATATTCCTAAGTCAGATTCTGTTGTAGCTATGCTTCTAGATAGTGGAAATCTTGTTTTGAAAAATAGGCCTAATGATGATGTATTAGATTCTCTATGGCAAAGTTTTGATCATCCAGCAGATACATGGCTTCCTGGTGGTAAAATTAAGCTAGACAATAAAACAAAGAAGCCTCAGTATCTTACTTCATGGAAGAATAGAAAAGATCCTGCAACAGGCCTTTTCTCTTTGGAACTAGACCCAAAAGGAACATCTTCATATCTTATTCTTTGGAATAAGTCTGAAGAGTATTGGACAAGTGGACCTTGGGATGGACATATTTTTAGTTTGGTTCCTGAGATGAGGGCAAATTATATCTTCAATTTTTCGTTTGTGTCGAACGAGAATGAAAGCTACTTCACCTATTCCATGTATAACCCTTCGATTATATCGCGGTTTGTGATGGATATCTCAGGGCAGATTAAGCAACTTACATGGTTGGAAGGTATCAATCAGTGGAACTTGTTTTGGGCGCAGCCAAGACAACATTGTGAGGCTTATGCTTTATGCGGTTCGTTTGGGAGCTGCACTGAGAACTCAAAGCCGTATTGTAATTGTTTGAGTGGTTATGAGCCAAAGTCACAGTCTGATTGGGATTTGGAGGATCACTCAGGTGGGTGTATGAGAAAAACAAGGTTACAATGCGAGAGTTCTCATCGCTCTAATGGGGTGAAGGACAGGTTCCGCGCAATCCCCAACATGGCATTGCCTAAACATGCAAAACCTGTGGTATCAGGAAATGTAGAGGAATGTGAATCAATATGCTTGAACCATTGCTCTTGTTCTGCTTATTCATATGATAGTAATGAATGTTCAATTTGGATTGAAGACCTCCTAAATCTCCAACAGTTACCTTCAGATGATAGTAGTGGAAAAACTTTGTATCTAAAACTAGCAGCATCAGAATTTAGTGATGCTAAAAACAATAATGGGGTGATTATCGGTGTTGTAGTAGGCGCTGTTGTTGGCATAGGGATTCTCTTGGCACTTCTTCTGTTTGTCATGCTTAGGCGAAGAAAGAAAACAGTTGGAACAGGTAAGCCTGTGGAGGGTTCGTTGGTGGCATTTGGGTACAGAGATATGCAAAATGCGACTAAGAATTTCTCCGAGAAATTGGGCGGAGGAGGATTCGGTTCTGTTTTCAAAGGAACATTGGCTGATTCAAATGTGGTGGCAGTGAAGAAGCTGGAAAGTGTTAGCCAAGGAGAGAAACAATTCAGAACTGAAGTGAGTACAATAGGGACAGTGCAACATGTTAACCTTGTCCGGCTCCGAGGATTCTGTTCAGAAGGTACCAAAAGAATGCTGGTTTATGATTACATGCCTAATGGTTCCTTGGATTTCCATTTATTCTTGAAAAAAGACTCTTCTAAGGTGTTGGACTGGAAACTGAGATACCAAATTGCTATTGGAATTGCAAGGGGATTAACATACCTCCACGAGAAGTGCCGAGACTGTATCATACACTGCGATGTAAAGCCAGAAAACATTCTCCTGGACACCGATTTTTGTCCTAAAGTTGCAGACTTCGGCCTGGCTAAGCTGGTCGGACGAGATTTCAGCAGGGTCCTAACAACTATGAGAGGAACAAGAGGCTACCTTGCTCCGGAGTGGATTTCTGGTGTGGCTATTACAGCCAAAGCCGATGTTTATAGCTACGGAATGATGCTTTTCGAGGTTGTATCTGGTAGGAGGAATTCCGATCCATCAGAAGATGGTCAAGTAACTTTCTTTCCTACCTTAGCTGCAAAAGTAGTTATTGAAGGTGGAAGTGTCATCACCCTTTTGGACCCTAGGTTGCAGGGAAATGCAGACATTGAAGAGGTTGCGCGAATAATTAAAGTCGCTTCCTGGTGTGTCCAAGACAATGAAAATCAAAGGCCAACAATGGGTCAGGTAGTTCAAATTCTCGAGGGCATTTTGGAAGTGAATTTGCCACCAATTCCAAGGTCTCTTCAAATGTTTGTTGATAACGATGAGAACGTGGTTTTCTACACTGATTCTAGCTCAACTCAAAGTTCACAGGTAAAGAGTAACATCTCAGCAACCTCTCAGGTCCAAAGCAATATCTCAGCAACCTCTCAGGTCCAAAGCAATATCTCATCAGCTAGCTCTAAGTCATCAGCAGAAAATTAGGTTGTCTCTATTGTTACTTGTTGCTCATAAAAAAATGTCATCCTTTGATTTTATAACAAATGTAATTGTAAATTTGCAATGTATGTTTTGAATTACGTGGTTCTGTTTGGATACACAATTTAGTTAAGCTCTTATCATATAAGTGCTTATGCATTAGCTATTTATATGACAAAGAATAAAATAAAGTCAAAATGTTTTCATATAAGCTATAAGTTGTTTTCCCTAAGCTATCATGGAATACATGTGGAAATAAGCTGAAAACAACATATGAACATGTCATAAGCCATTTCCATAAGCTCTCTCAAATAGTCTCGGTATATATTTGGATTTCTACAATACCGTATCCCACGACAAGTGTACACACAAGCTACAACTGATAGCTTCCATTTTGAAGTGCGTTCATATAGTATGTATTTTTTATTGCATTTCAGATTGGTTAATTCAACTATTTGACCCATAAAAAATGTTGTTAACATAATGACTTGAAACATCAGTGTTTAAAGTTAAACCTTCAAGTCCAAAATTTGAATTAACTAATCACACAAATCCTCCATTCAACCTATCATAAGCTTGAAGAATAAACAATCTTCCCTTTGTTAATTGATTCATGGACTAAGGTAGGCATACTGTGGTCCTCCATGGTGTCTTGGAGAACCATATATATCAAAACTTTTGAGTCACTTTTCACAACTAAGGTTTGTGACCTATGAAATACGGATACAAATACAAACAACGACACAATATTGACACTAGTACATTGGCATTGATAATAATTAAAAAAAAAATACAATTTAATGTAATTATATGTGTTGGTGTAGGACACCAACAATATTCAACACTGAAACATGTCTAATACGAATTAAAGCTTATCCAAGTCAAGAGTTTTTCATGTGCCATAGCCCATAGGCTAAGCAAAAGCGTGGATAATCTCCAAATCACTCGACATTAATACATATTGGTATCAGTATCAATCTGGGGTGTTGAAATAAATTGATGATTGTTGCTCATAGAAAATTCAAGACCGCTATTACGCCACCATACAATATTATTTTTCAGAGAACAGGATTAAATTAACTATTTATTATACCTAAAAGTCTTGATTAATACATGAATAAAGTATGGGATATGGCAATTATCTATTTTTTTAGAGGACTCAATTATCTATATTTCAGTTATAATTGAATTATATGGAATTTAAATTATATATATAATTTGGTCTTTCATTTAAACTAATTTATTTAAAATTTCATCATTTATACATAATTAATAATTGAATTCAATCATAATATAAATTTGAATTAAATCATATTTGATCTAATCCTGATTTAAATTTTTAAAAAATCTTAACAAACCAAATCTAAATAAATCTTAATTTAAATTTCAATAGAAAATATAGTGATTAAAATAAAAAACAATATACCAAGAACATTAATATGAGATGACGCGAGTCTCTTCTAATTTAACCAAGATTTTGGGTTCGAATTCAGCATTAGGCATGCAACAGTGTTAAAACTCTTAGGGAGAGTTTGCGCTCATTTGGGTTTCACAAAGCTCGAGAGATTGGTCTCCGCAGTTATGCAAGGATGATGCCTGATTTATGCCAAAAAAATAAAAAAACAATATATAAATGGTAATTTTTTTTTGTTTGAAGAAGCTAAAATGGATCAAATTATCGAAAAGTTTAGTCTCTCAAACATAAGGAGTGCCAGAGGAGAACTAAGGAAAAAAAAGTATATGTTACATCAAGTTTCAAAAAACAACGAAAACTAGCGCTAAAGCCACAACAGACTCGACTAAGAATACAAAAAAACTGAAACGAAAAGAAGCTAAGTAGCAACTCCCAAACACAAGAGAGTATTAAGCCACCACGTGTGATAATTAAAAGCAAAATTAGGATGATTTTCCTTCAACCACTAGAAGGATTGTAGTTTAATTTTGTCTATAAGCTGATGAATAGAATTTCCCTTTTGTTGAAAGACTCTAGAGTTCCTGTCACGCCATACAATCCAAATACAAGAGAGTCAAATCAAGTAAAAAGTAGAAGAAATGGTTTTTGAGAAGCCACCCAACGAACATAATTGAAGAATATGTTCATGAACAGTAGCTGGCTTGATTGAAGGCAATCCTAGCCAAGTATAAATATCATACCAAATTTGAAAAAAAAATCACAATGTAAGAAAAAGATGATCAATGTTCTCTTCAAACCCACAACCGTCTGAACAAAGAGATGTATTTGGTTGCACTACCCTTCTTCTAATTAAGTTGTCTGTTGTTGGAAGTCGGTAACGCAATAAACGTCAAGCAAAAATGTTGATTTTTAGAGGAACCTCCTTGTGCCAAATGATTGAAGTATGATCATTATTGAAAGTTTGATATCTTGTTGTTAGAAAGTTGCAAACACTAGCAACATTGTATCTTGAAGAGACATGAAGTTGTCAAGTTCACTTGTCATTCACACCTGCAAAACAATTAGTAATAAAAGCGCCCAACATTCACTCCCCAATTCTTCCTCCCAATCCATTAACCTACACCGCCATTTCCAGG
>Ga0315914_1000596_pt1 | contig 47401 bp, 23 predicted proteins | sample MpolenodulesMG_FD_203920 | JGI IMG/M metagenome (GOLD analysis project Ga0315914, IMG submission 203920) | Medicago polymorpha root nodule microbial communities from Los Angeles, California, United States - elongated nodules | ecosystem: Host-associated > Plants > Roots > Nodule | place: USA...
TAATCCTTTACCTCATCACTCACTATCTAGCTCAAAAATCCAATCTCTCATCTTCATATCTAGTTTTTTTTTTTTTTAATGAAACTATTCTTATAACTTGTTGCAAAGATTTTATTGCTAGATCTAGTGATCAAGTTAGTTGATCCATATTCTGATGCCACGATCTACTTAGATTCAGCTCTTGTTGCTTCAATAGTAAGTTAAAAACAATTACTTGATCCACGATAAATTAGGTTTGAAATTTGTGGTGGCCGGTTCAACTCAACTTTGATGGCGAACAGGTGGTGGACCGGACCGGTTGGTCTAGGAGGGATGGACAACTCAGTAACCTCCTCTCCACTAGGAAAACCGGATCTGGGCTTCTCCATGAACCAAAGTGCTGTAACAGGAGTGAACAACATGAACAACAACAACAACAATGAAGAAGAAGAAGAAGATGAGAAAGAGAACAGCGACGAACACAAAGGAGGTGCAATAGAAACAAACACCTCCACGCGCCGCCCAAGAGGCCGTCCATCAGGTTCAAAAAACAAACCAAAACCACCGATATTCATAACAAGAGATAGCCCTAACGCGCTTCGAAGCCATGTCATGGAAGTAGCAACAGGAACTGATATATCAGATAGCATCGTTCAGTTTGCAAGGAAACGACAGAGAGGTATTTGCATTCTAAGCGCAAGTGGAACCGTAGTTAACGTTTCTCTCCGGCAACCTACAGGTCCCGGAGCTGTGGTGGCGCTTCCAGGGAGATTTGATATTCTATCTTTGACTGGTTCAGTGCTTCCTGGACCTTCACCGCCGGGAGCTACTGGTTTGACTATTTATCTTTCTGGAGGACAAGGACAGGTGGTTGGCGGTGGGGTGGTTGGCCCCCTTGTGGCGGCAGGACCGGTTATGTTGATGGCGGCGACATTTTCGAATGCGACGTATGAGAGGCTGCCTGTTGAGGATGGTGATGATCAAGAAGGGCATCAAGGTGGTGGTGGTGGTGGTGGTGACGAGGAGTCTCCGACACGAGCCGCGGGGATGGGACAGTTAGCGATTGGATCTGTTGGAGAAGGTTCTTCAATTCCACCAGGTTATAACAATGTTGGTGGTAATTTGGGTGTTTCAAATGGAGGGCAACAACAATTGTTGAATAATCATGAAGCTTATAATTCTCCTTGGGGTCATGCTAGTCATGGTAGACCACCATACTAAGTATACTAACAAGGTGAATCTTATCATGAAGCTTAGTCAATTTCACTTATGTATTGAGAGTTTTTGTTGTTAATGTTGATTAGATGATCTTAGAGACTAAATTGAATTGCATTATGTTTATGATCATCCATGTAAATTTATTTTACTACTTTAGCTGCCACATCAAATTATCTATAGTCGGTTTTATGGTGCAATTGACTATAGATCATAGGCAAACGGTAAGAGTGTTTGAGTCCATAGCTACTACTTCTGATCTCATCAAATTAATAAGCTAGCAATTCCAGAGATTGTGGTGTTGTGTTTTTATCATTTTTCTTCAATTTAATCTACTTTACACCAATGTTTCTTTTTTAAAATTTGCATTTATGCGCTAGCTCCTAATGTCAGAGATGTTGAGGGACATGACCTTTTAGTCAAAAATAAAAAAGAAGCTTGGCTCAATGTTTTTATAAATTTTGACCTAGCTCCCTTAAAAAAATAATGTGACCTAGCTATTCTATGAGCATTTCAAATCATTCCGTTGAATTATTAGATAGTAAAATGTTTACTATCTTTTTTCTTTTGAAGTTAAAAAAATGTTACTGCCCTCGGTCTCAATAATGGACAATATCCCTACATCAATTCCTAAATCTAATTAGTCCAGAGTTTTTGCTACATGAATGTTGATCCATTATCAGAATATAAGATGATCATTCGCTGACATTAATTCATAAAATGAAACTTTATTCTAAAATATGATGATACTAAGTTGCTATAAAATAGTCACATAGCTTAAACGGACAATATCGATATTATTAGGCTGAATATTTTCATACAAATTTGAACTAAAATTTTTATAGTTATGTGTTTAAATTTCAAACAGTGGTATGTAATAGTGACTTGATCTTTTCGGAGAAAAATATGTAGAAGTTTGTGTGATAAGATCGTGAGTTCAAGTTTCACCTCTCCTGATTATAAAATTGACACACATGCTTGTCTTTCAGAATTGTAGATATTTTATCTAACATTCAATAAAAATTAGCCATAGAGTACCACTTGTGGATTTACTCGTGAAATAATTTTCATTGGTATTTTTGGTAAATTACTTTCAATTCTTTAAAATTAACGTAGAAAAAAGAAACATAACTATCATAGTGATAACAAAAAATTTATTCATTATTCTAACCATTTAAACTATTCAAATGTTGACATTACTCCTTAAAAAAAAATTGTTGACATTACTATTTTTTAGTAAATTTTAATGAACTATAATATTTGTTCTCTATCTTTTTCGGTCAAGTTTGTTCTCCATGTTTTTACTATAAATGATAATAATTCACTCAAGACAATTTTTTAAATTTCATATTAGACACACCAAGATAATATTAGTCTTCTTTATTTAAATTAAATTTGGTCTGATCTAGATTTAACGTAGATTAAACCTTTGACATTGATCGATCTGGTCTAATCAACCATAACCACCGTTTTTTATCTTTCCTTTTTTCTTGAGAGGGACCCCAACCACCGTTGAAAATTGAAATTGGCTTATTTTTATTTGTGTGGCAAGTCACATGGTTGTCTTTTTTTTCTTTCTCAAAGTTGGCAGGTGGTGGTTTTTCTTTTCAAAATTCGGACAAAGGCCTCAACCTTGAACTAGCTACTTATGGAAAGAATTTATTTGTATCAATAATCATTACTAGGAGTACGAGAAAAGACTATATATTTTCACACTCACATAATATTTATATAATTTGATATGAAAATATATGTATTACTGGGATTTTTTTTTATATTACATAGATATTTATGTCTTTTCGTTTGTCAAATCACATTTATGTCTTGTTGTGTGAAATTGGACTAATCCCGTACTGTGTACTCCATAAAGTCCGAATTTTGATTCGGTGATAGGACTTTTGAGTGAACCTCATTGACCCACTTACCTTACATTACCATTAGGTCGTCTCATTCAGTATGGTCCTTATTCAATTGCTTCAATATTTCATTTCATTCTTCTCGCAAATTTGATGATTTTCTCAATATAAAGTGTATCTCCTCTAATTATTATAAACTTAAAAAATGTCAGGGTTTTGGATAAAAATAAATAAATTTGAAAATATGGTGTTGAAAAATAGAATATTCAACTTTTCAAAAATTGTAAAAAAGTCTTACCACTATGCTTTATCCTAACCGTACTTATAAAAAAGTTGTACTTGGCCACTTGGTCTTTTTCAGGTGGAATTTTGTCTATAGGACTATGGTACTATAGTGATGTTTAAAGTCTAAACTAAATAATCCAATTGGCTTTTAAAAAAATTATCAACATTTAAATAGAAACTAATGCATAGAACAGACATTAAAATAAACATCATGAACCATATTTTAAAAAAAAGGTACTGATAGTGCTGAGTAAACATCAATAATTTTTTTTGCCAAAAAACATCAATAATTAATTGGTATCTTTAGTCAGCACTCAGCAGTTGACAACTGAGGTGCATGTTTGTATTTCATTGTCAAAGTACTTGATGCTTAATCTATATTTTTTTTTTATGAACAAAGCAGTGGAGTACACGGCTCTAGTTGAAGGCTGTCAAATCCAGCTATGACACACATGCATCCACTATACGAACATTTACTTAAAATTTGGACTTATTCAACAAACAAGTTGAAATTGATTAAGTATTTTGGGTTGAAAAATTTATTTTGTTATTATGAATAAACTTAATTGCTTGTCGTGGCTTAATTACTTGGCCTATGTCATTGAACTGCATAACTCAAAATTGTAAATGCACTATATATATGGTCAAATCATTAATTAACTATCAGCTCCCATCACTGTATGATAGTAATTCGTAATTTATGTTAAGACTTTTTGCATGTGCTCGCGAGTTTCATATTTTCTTTGAGACATCTTTGTTAAAAAATAGCAAAATGGAGAGAGGAAAATTAATATTAATAACAGTAATTTGATAGGTGCGTCCGTTCGAAAAAAAAGAAACAAATAATGTTGTGTTTTGACTTCATATTTGTTTTTTGCAATCATCAAGTCACCATTCTCGCTTTAGAACGAAGGAAATCATGAATCTTTGTGAGTTGTTTCCTTGAAATTTTTGGATGATTTTTAATTCTTGTTCAACCATGGAACACTTATCAAAGTACTTCGTTATTGAATTTGTCATTTTTCACACTAAACGTTATCAAATAATCATGATTAAGGGTTAAACTTTTCTCCTACTAAAAAAGTCCTTATAGATTTTTGGGAGAATAATGTATTAGTATTGCTATTGAAATTGAATGGCTTAGAACATCTCTTATGAAGACTTTTTTGTCCATTAGGAATTAGTAGTGTTTAATATCTATCCTCATTAAATGGTAAATAGAAAGAATGCTTAATGGCAGAAAAAGCTTGCATACTCTCTCACCTTCTGACGCGTGAGTCTCACAAGCAATTTATTATAAAAAAAATAAAATATTATAGAATTATTGGTAGAAAAGGCTTGTGTAGGCACACTCCCTAACCTTATTATTGAAATGTAATTGGGTGTAGTTATTGATAAGATCAATTTAGTACATTTTTAGAGGTGCTGAATTGAAGAGTTTGAATGATTAGGTACTAATATTAAAAAGTTATATAAATGAGTGTTGTGTATATGCTACACATTTTAAGAATCCACCATTTTAGATGGTCTTATGGAGCTCTTATCGTGGCAAGTTAATTTATTGGTGGAGCTATAGAATAGTTCATAGTTGTGTTTAATTTCAGATATAAAGATCAGTGGAGCTGGAGCTTCCATACTTCTGGTTCTTATGGGGTTCGTTCAGTCGACTTATGATTACTTAATTTCTTAGAATTTGGTTCCAATCAGAACTCTTTTTTTCAAGAGAAAATGATTAAAAATTTTGTTGAAGAATCTGAATCGGTTGTTCATCTAATTAGGCATTGTTGTTTATTTACTCAGATTTGGTGTGCAGTTTGTAATTGGATTGAATTTTCTGTTTCTATTCCACAAGATTTGAAGAAATTATACTTGCAGTTTTGTTGACTGGGAAACAGTTCTTGAGATAAAAACAAAATCTCATTGATTAATGATGTGACATGGTGATGGTCTATCAGAGAAGAGAAATAAAATTATCTTTTATAGGAGTTAGGATCTTCTCCATTTCTTCCATTTGAAAATATAAAGACACATGAGTTTAAAGGCATACTCCATTTATTTTGAGAAATAGAGATTTCATGAATCTGCTTAATCAGATTAACCAATCATCTTGGAGGTTAATCCTTGCTAAATAAAAAATTGGTCTCATTATAACACTATGAAAACGGAAACGGAAGAGCATTTAGTAAAGTATTTAAAAGACATCCAGTCAGTATTATTACCTATGTCCTATGTAGCCAGTCAATTTGCTGCCACACAGGTGCGAGAGGTACCCTATTGTGGTACCTCACCGTAGCTTTCATCCCAACAGAATTCATATTCAACTCAACAAATGTAAATCATAGATGCTCTAATTGCAAATATATCTTCTATATTACCTTTTCCAATAGTAAATATTTCAGATTCTCCGCACCTCAAAAGTTAGAACGAAATGCAGAAACAACGGACTTCACTTCTCTTTTCTGCCCGTCTCTCTTTTATAATCTTAAAGTGTGGCTAAAAAGCAAACAAGGTATAAGCAAACAGGATTTCATACAGCACACGAAGAGAGATCATTGACAACTAACTCAGTGCAGGCTTCTGGAATTTCCCATGAACCCACACTCTTCGCATACTCTTCCCTTTCTGGCGATTCACAGACTTCACACAACAATAATCAAGCTCAAGCTGCAGAGTTCATAGAATGTCAACATTAGTGGTAGTACTAGTAACACAGGCAATTTTTCAGAAACACCTCAGAGACATTTGCATCTCTGGACACCACAAGAGTTATAGGAAGGTTGGCAGATGGAAGGCTCTGTACAGACACCAAGTGTGTGTTTGATTCTACGTTAGCGAAAATTCATTTTGTAAAATTCATTTCAGTTAAGAAGTGAGTATAACGTTAAATTATATTTGGATACATTTGAGAGTGAATTGAACAATAAATTTGAGTGCTTAAACCACGTTTAGATGCGAAAACTACAAATCACAGCTTTAAGTTAGAATCAATTCTAGAGGCAAAAATCAATTCTAATTGAGGACTTCCAAACATAACAAAATCAATTGAAAGTCTTTAAAATCCCTTTTGGCTCTACCAAAAGTGAATCCAGACATACACTAAACCAGTTTGATATATATGAAAACTAGCAAGTATTGGACTTTATGCAGGATCACAAGTCAATTAATAAGATGTTCATAGTGAATTATAAGTTATATTAAACCCAAAGCTCTTCTTTTGCAATCAAAGAAGAAAGTACCTCAATGAAGCCTGCACCCAAAAATAGGTTTCGGACAGTATTCAAACAAAAGAAATATGATCGTGTTCCATCAGACCGCATGTATTCCCTGAATCCCACTCTCTTGTCTGGTTCAAATCGAAGCATAGTCATATCATAGAGGCCTGATTACATGGGTTTCAGTCATTGTCAGAAATTTAAGCCTCAAAATAACTATTATGTCATACAGAATTTACTAAAGCAATAGTTTTATGTTTCCAAAAGCTCTGAAAAGAATAAGATGCTAAATTTGTTTCTTACCATAGTCCCTAAATAAAATCATGCCTCCTGGCTTTAACACAGTAAAACATTCCTTGATGGACCTCGGCATCCTTTCCAACGGTACTGCTGATAAAGTAAATATCTGACAATACACAAAAATAAGCAACGTATACAATGAGAGGTCATTTAAATTTACAACATTTTATAACACTCAGCTGCATCTGCCATTATTTTATAGACTAGAGACACAATTGTTTTGTATTTAGAAGAAGATTTTACATCACATAGCCAAGACAATCACTGAAAAATTTAGTGATCACTAAAGAAGCTGACAACCGACAAGTATAATAAAAACTAAAGGATGAAAACCACTGAGATTAAAGCATGAATGAATGTATCTTCCAAATTAAAGCTATAAAGTCCAGCCACTTTCATAACAGTTGATTTATCTCAAAATATGCCAGTTCAAGAAAATTTAGCAAATATTAAAAACGGTGTTGAATAGCCTCAATCTTAGTAAAATGTAATTACATTTAACTCAATTACTTCTGTCAAAAGAACAAAACAGAAGTACTTTTTACAGGGTCTGTTTGGGAGATTGGAGGGGAGGGGAGGGCTTGGGAAAAAAAAGGAAGGAAGAAGTGGAATGAATAGAGAGCTTTGGTAGGGGAGGGCTTTGGGTGTTCATTTTTCTTCATAATACCAAATCGCCCTAATTTTGGGGGAACTCAAAAAACATATTGGAGGAGGGCTTGGATAAATACTTAAAATCCGATCTATGTTGTTATAATACTCTTAAAATTATAATAATAAGCATTCATTCATCTTTCTCTACAAAATCACTCTTAAAAAAGATGGAATATTTCTCTCTTTCCCTCTATGCTATGCCTCTCCCCCCAAAGCCCTCCCCTCCCCCACATTCTCCCAAAGAGGTCCTAAAAGACTCCAAATATTTTCATTCCATCAATACTATGTGGACTGGTATAGGTCGACCGAATAAAGAACAAACGTCTACGCCTTTACAGGCTTGACGCTTGGAGGAGTGTGACGCTTGGTGGAGTGTGGACTGGTAAAGGTCGACCATACCATGTGACTTGTAATACCTTACTTGGCCGACTAGCAAGATCTCAATCAACCCTGGTTTGACTGTTCAAGTCAGGCCAGCTTAGCTCGTTCTCACTCAACACTAGTTTGACTTTTCAAGTCAGGCCAGCTTAGCTGGTTCTCACTCAACACTAGTTTGACTTTTCAAGTCAGGCCAGCTCAGCTCGTCCTCACTCAACATTAGTTTGACTATTCAAGTCAGGCCATCCAGCTCAGCTCGTATTTACTTAATATTGGTCTAGTTTAAGTTGTGAATGTTCTAATTCCACGTGTCTCTGAAAGCGCGTCTCAACTCCACGCACCCTATATGGACAAGTTGCACCCCAGTCCACGTGCGGCCGTACTCAAACCAGACAACCAATGGGAGGCTCTAGATCACAACTTAATCGGCTTTGAATGATCAAAGAAAGACCCATTAAATCAACACATTGAGGGTTATAAAAGGGGGACACTTAAGAGGTCTGAGGAGTTTTTTTTATCTTGAACGGTGTATTTTTCGTCCAAGTCTTATTCAGAGTGCTCTTGAAATTCCACCTAGGACAGTTCACTGAGCAGCTCACCTGTTGAAATTAACTTGTGTTTACATACGCGAACACTATGTTAGGCATATTATTAGTAAGCATTACAACAGTGTGTGGGTCAGTTATTAGAAGTTAGTTTTTATTCTAGTTAGAAGTTAATATGCAGTTTAAATAAATAGGGAAGTTAGGCAGTTTGCAAAATAGCCAATTATGTGGGATTGGATTTTGATCAGGAGAGACTAAGCTCTCTAATTCTTGGATGGGAGAGACCGAGCTCTCAAACATCTTGGTGGCCATTTGCTGTCATTGTTTGTCTATTCTATTTCTGAGTGTTTGGGTGTATGTAATTTGTATTACAAATTTCTCTGTTTTGAGATTCATTCTTCAGAGAATTTATCGATAAAAGTCTAGTATTAATATTTATTCATATATAAATTGTATTTTGTACCAGTTTCTATCATACTCCCTCTTATTTCTCTGTTTTGTATGAGGAGACAAGGATATAATTAAAAAGAGAGGCCTAGTGCACTAGGCTCCCACCACACGGAATCTTTAGGGGATCGTAGATGTAAGAGTCTTACACCCACAAGAGGAGAGGCTACTTCCAAGATTTGAACCAATGACTTCCGAGTCACAAAACAACACCCTTTCAACTAGACCAAGAGACACGACTATAGTTGAGGGAAAAATACTTTGCTTCTAAAAAACAAAAAAAAAAAAACAAAAGAAATGGAACAAAAGAAACTTTTCTAAAAAGACAAATATTTGTTAACATATATTGTTAGGATTAGGAATATGCTAACAAGAGACATTGTTTTTGATTGGAAAGGGAAACATATATCAAATAATAAAAACAACTCAATTGGCTCAAGCATATGCTCAAAGTCAATAAGCAGTAGCACCAAACGGTTGAACTTATTATGATTTAAAATGAGAAAATTTCATACCAATGTTACAAAATCAACTCCTCCAACACAACAATCCAGTTCTTCTAATGAATATGAATCCTTTCCATTGTCCTCTTTAACATCTGAAAGGAAACAAACAGAACAAGTCTCAACATTTCATCAAGTATCAACATAAACACTCAAAAAATCAACAGCATTACAGTTAAGCAAATTAACCTGATAAACATGACTGCTTTTTTAAAAATTTATCTCTGCAAGGGTTGCATGCCAACCAATTTGGGAATCCAGTAGTTGAAAAATCACAGCAAAATGTATGAAAACGATTCATAAACAAGTCAACTGCATTGGAATTTTCAGTGATAATTTCCTTAGCTTTCTCAAGAGTCTCATCACTACAATCGCATGCATAAACAACAATATCCTTGTTGGCCCTACACACACGAAAAATCCATAAGAATAACAAAAACCAGTAAATAGCTTAGAGAAGAAAGAATAAGACTTTGCTAGACAAGACAAATCTTACAGCTTATAACTTATAAACTCATATGATCAAAATGAACCTGTTAGGTAATAACTTTTTCAAACAAGATATCAACTAGTTTATCAGTTATAGATAGAGAGGAAGTAAATAGCATACCTAAGAATAGGAAGAATGGTGCTTCCGTTGCCGCAACCAACTTCCAAGAGCTTCTTAGCGGGAGAGGAGGAAAGTAATTGAGGGAACTCCTTTAACAAATAGCGTCTCTCCTGAAAATGAAAAGAGAGGGGGTGAGTGAAGTGAATGGGGGAGGTGTAAAGAGTAGAAAAGGGACCTTGAAGAATTTGCCGGAGGAGTGACGGGTATGAAATTGCTTCCAAGCATGAACGTCTGATTCAGGTGATTGGATGGAAGAATGAGAAGAAGATGATTGAAAGTGGTGGCGAAGAGAAGGGTTTGATTCAACTTCTGATCTTAGTTCTTCCCATTCGAAATCCTTGCTGAAATACTCTGCTGCTTCGACTTCACTCTTCATTCTCCAATCACGCTTCTCTTTTTCACACAAAATAATTCTATAATGTTAGTGTTGTTCATTAATGAATTTATATTTTAATAAAAAATACATTTTTTAACATGCGTTTTGGGAAATGTTCTCCGAAACAAGAACACAAAACAAACAGAACAGCATAACACAACACGAGCTATAACATCATATCATATGACAAACTTTTATGACATTGAATGATTTTTGGTAAACAAAAAGTTATTTTGATATTTAAGACAACTTCTACATGAGACAAAAAGTTGCGTTGTGATTTAATGAAGAACAAGAATTTTAATTTTTGATCTGTCATTTGCCTTCAATTTATCATGTCGCACGATAATATTAAAAATCAAACATCATGCAACTAGAGTTGTTTTGTCATGTCCTTCATTTTTTAGCCGATCAAACACACCTTTTGTTGGAAGACATTGTTAACATGTACTATTTATTTAAACTCAAACAATACTAACAAATTATTTTGATTAAATTTTGTTGTCATTATTAGGTTCAACATCTTCATTTAGATTCGATTTCAAGAGTCTTCCAGTTTTGAATCTTCACAAGATCTCGACATATTGAAGACTAAAAGCAGCAAAGATACGACATACAACCACTTCTAAGATACTTGTTACTTTACTCGAGGTGGTTGCAAGCGTAGCCTCTCAATCTTTTTTTGTCTTTACATCATGAAAATGAAAATGTGCTGCAAAGATTTTCTTAAAGTGGCGGAAGAAAACTATTGTTACAAAATAAATTATTAGACAACTTTCCATTGATCCAATGGTTTCCAACGAGAAAGCATTGTCCCTTTTGTAACATTGCATGGAAAGTGAAAATACCAAGACTTAAATTATGATATGTTCAGCTTCACTTGTTTTTTTTTCTCTTCAGATAACTACCATAGAACATGAATACTTTGGCACGTTGGACGAGCTTAGACAAAAAATTTAACGACACTTATCAAGTGCTTATATTAGGGTTAAGAAGTTTATATTGAGCAATATAAGTGTTTCTCATCTCTAAAAAAAAGACAAAAATGTCATGAATTGAGCAGATGTAGAATTCCTACTTCTACAAGTAAACCACCATCCTTTTAGAGGCGTTAAAAAAAAAAACCAATGTGCTTAATCTTCTTGATACAGTCTTAGTGTAAATAGGGGAAACTCTTGAATGAAACATCAAAAGAAAGCATATAAAGCAAAGAATGATTGTAACTATTTTCAAGTAGCCAGATCATTTTTTTAAACAAACTTTGTGAAACTGTTTATAACACAACGTTTTAGTGAAATCAACTATAGGTGCAGCACCACAAGTAACCACACTCCCACCATCTAGAGCTAGATGAGGGAAAAGATTACACAGATCCAGCATTCTACAAAATTTGTCAAGACACCAAGTATTACAATGACTTCTACTTCATCCTGTCGACGCCTTTTCAGTTCTTCTAACATGACTTCTACTTCAGAAGCTTCATTACATCTACAGAAAACCAACTTCTCAGATACTTTATCAGAAGGGAAAATGTTCCACAACATTTGAGACTGCTCGGTTGCCATTTCATGATCCTCTCCAGTTCCAATGTATGTCAGAGATCCCCATTTACAGCCTAAATAAACTGTGTGAAACAAATTATAACACAAAAGTCTTAGAGTATCCTCATTCATTTGCATTATTGATTTTGACCGCATGTTTTGAATGCTTCTTCCTAGCACATGATTCAAAAACTGCACAATTTACATTCAATTCACACAACCAACTGTCAATAAAATTCAAATCACAACTAAAAAATAATGAAAATTCAATCAAGACAAATCGAACGAAAACTTGTATCATCTCTCTTGATCCTACAACAGAGGAAGAGTTAGTAAACCGGTCTTCATAACATACCAAAAACTTTGTATAAGAAGATGGTATGAGAGTTACAGATGCATGACAGTCTTCAAAGGAAGCTAAAATAGAATAGAGTCCTGGTTGCACACATTGCTAGTATTTACATCAAACCACGTTCAAATTAAGCTCAAGCATCATACAAGGCCAGAATACATCTAGTTATAATTGTGCATCCCACCCACGCTTACAACCACAGTTATCAAAAGGTAAATTTTATGTTGCATCAAGCTTCCTCCAAACGCCTCTCGTTGTTTGTTCTTCAATTGGAGTACAAACACCGGTCACGGATCAAGTACAACATGATTGAGGCCTCAATCATGCAATTCAACCTCACAAGCGACAACATTTTATAATACAACTTAAAGGTAAAATTTACATCAAGAAACTCCAACAGTGAAACAATAAATATAGAACTGATTATTATACTCCGACATTTATATTTATTTGTTTCACCGTTGGAATTTCTTGCTGTAAAGTTGACCACAAAGTTATAATATAAGATTTTGTTATTTGTGAGGTTGAACTGCATGATTGAGGCCCCAATTACGTTGTACTCCACTGGTGACCGGTCTTTGTACTCCAGCACTAGAACAAACAATGAAAGGAAACTTGATGAGTTGACATCACTCAACACGTAGTTGGAAATATGTAGGTAAAGATCATTGGTACAAAGTTCAATACGAGGGGCTCCATATTATGTGCACTTCCTACCATTGGTATGGCCATCTTGGTCATAACTACTAGGGTTGAGCATCAGACAGGTTCGGCCTGAACACCGGACATCGAAACAAAAGAAAAAAGTTTAAAAATTCACCCACTTTCGACTGTTTGTACCAACGATTTGGATGAATGGTGGGTTGGGTGGATGATGTTAGGCGGGTGGTTTGGTTCAATTTTCACTAGTGTTGATTAATAAAAGTTATACTAGTCACTATGTTTATAAGGACTACAAATTGATTGAGGTAGCCTTTTATGGATTGAGGCTGCATGTTATGCAGTATAAAAGCCTTCTCTGTGAATCTGTTGTGGTGGGAGTGAATGAAGCAGAATGACAAGCAGAAGCAAGCGGATTAGGTTATGGTTTATATGGGAAATTGTTTGGTATTGATTGTATGGTGTACCCATTTTTTCTACTAATATTTTGGTAGAATGTGGTGTGTATTGCTTTAGAAAAATGCTATTTAAAGGGAAACAATGCCATGCGAAAGTTTCACGACACAGTGTGGCATGTATGCCGCTCACCCACTATTTCATGATTTCCATCTTTTTGTCCTCACCTCCCATGATATCCGCTCAACACTGGATAACTTATCCGGGATCAATTCGGGATAATTCTTGTCGCTATGTATAGCATTGCTGATTACTTTAATCTGGTCTTTGATTCTGGAAATAACAATGGTGTTGATTTGAAAAAGTCAATAATGTATGGTAACGGAATTTCCATTTAATAATGGTTTTTTTTATTCATTTTTTGTTTTATTTTGCATAATAAAGTTTTGGTGAGTTGGACACTAATAGACTTATTATACCATATTAGAATTTGTAATTGGTGAGGATGTGCGAGAAAATGTGCACAAGGAAAATGAGAGAGGCTAGTAATAATCCGAGCTCATTGTTACATATAATATAAGTAAACTACACCTCTATATAGTTTAGATACATACAGCGAGATAAAAGTAACTAGCAACCAATGCATTTGACAAGAAAAAAAATAGTTACTAAATATAATAGAACATTATAGACATTAGTTTGTGCAAACGGTTGCACAATATTAATTAACACAAAACATCAGGGGGAACAACGCTTGATCAGTGCGCATGCCTCTACGCATGAGCCAATTAGTCGTCCACCATTAGTGGGTCAGAAACCGGTGCAAAAGCCAAAAATTAATAAATTAATTAACAGAATTCAGAAGCTATAAGAAGCATTAACAGTAACATTATTTATATGTATATTATTAATAAACTAAAAAATATACAAAATAACCTTAACTACTCATAATGATGAAAGGGTATTATTTCTATGTCACCATTTTGTTTGGAATTCAATGATCAAATGTATTTCTATCAACTCTCTTGTTTCTTTTGGTCAGTCTAAAATAAATGTTTAAAGAAATGGTAGCAAGCAAAGGTTTGATGACTTCATAATCTGAAATAAAGACTTGGAATGATAAATCACCTTTTTGTGCCATCCTATTGTCTCTAACATGTCAAAAGTTCCTAATTTTGATTGTGTTTGCATAACCTCACCTTTGATCCCACTCTGCTTGAAAGGGATACATTTAAATTTTTATCATAAACATATGATAGATTTTGCTTGAAAATTTAGTATGTTCCTTGAATTATAAACTTTGAAACATGACAAATGACGAGACAACGCATGTGCAACTCAGACATGGACAATGTGAGGAGTAATCAAGACTTAAATTATGACATGTTCAACTTCACTTGCGTTCTCTCTTCCGATAACTACTACATTACGTGAATACTTTTGCACGTAGGACAAGCTTAGACACCTCTTGACTCCATTTACTAAACCGATTACATCCGACTTAAGCCGTATTTAACTAAAAAAAATCTCAACCCCAATATGATCTTGTTGTGTCCCAAAGATTGCAAGTCAAGAAAACAAGGACTAGAGCGTTCTTTGATGTCGTCCACATGTATTATGAGTTCAAGAAACAAGGAACAATGTTTAACAAATTCTCTGTGGCAAAATAATGGGGGTTTTGGTGCTGAATAAAACTCTTCTATGCAACTCCAAGAGCACGTGCAAGGGCCGCTGGAGAGTGAAGAAAGGTCGGATGGTTATTATTGGATGATGACATTAAATTGTGGGAAGATTGTAGATTGGATCATGAGTTAATGTTCTTTTATAAGTTGTTTAATGTTCACTAGTTCTACTTTCTGGAAATTATATCGATTAGTTTTTTCGCTGCTATCGAGTATCAACATGTTACCACCAGCAATATGGATATCACCAAGTTATGTACCACCACACTAATATGATATTTTTTCCAAGGTAAGTAAAGTGTTGTTATGAATTATTTTAACTGGAGATCGGAGCTAGATACTATTCGAAGAATTCAACCTCAACTTTGAAGAATCTTGTTGATCTATTAGCACTGTATTATTTCCTTAAAAAAAAACACTGTTTTACAATTCTATATTATGAACTGCGTCACAGAAACTGTAACATTTTGACTGTGACTGGGATAATAATGGTTGTGGTTGCAATCACATTGGATTGTGACTACAGACACCGAACAAAATTAAACTGTATCAGTATCACAACCATAATGCAACCACAATCATGGCCACAGCACAATCACAATTCAAAACCTGCACTATCTAAGGCCACAATAAGTTGTGACAAAAGACTCAATTGCAGCTACAACTACAAAATAAACTGACTATTTTTAAACAATTGGTATTTTTAAAAATTCCAAGTTCTCTATAAGCTATTTTGAGGAACTCAATAAATTTGAGACTTAGAAACTGTAGTCACTGTTTTTCACCTGCACGAAGTAGGACCGATCTAAGTTCATCCGCTATCTGATGAAGGAGGATTGGTTTCCGGATCACACCATTCATTCCCGCCAGCATGCATCTATCCTTAACTTGCTCTTCTGCATTAGCTATAAGAGCTATGATCAAAGGCCAATTAGGGCCATTGAACTTCCTGATCCTTGCCGCCACTTCAAAACCATCCATTTCAGGCATGTGAATGTCTAACATGATAATTTTGAAGGAGTTACCACCAGAGCCACTTATAGCACCCAGGCACTCAAACCCTGATGAAACTGCTGTTACTAGACAGCCCAGCCTCTCGAGTAGCTTCTTTGTCACAATCCTGTTTAAACCATCATCATCTGCTAACAAAATCTTGAGGCCTCCAAACTGTGAATTTGAATAATCTTTAGGTGCAAACATGTATCTTTCAAGCGATGGTCCTGTCTGAAACTTTAGAAGAAGTGACACGCCTTGCACCAAACCCTGAGAGTTTGGTAATATCCATATATTACCTTGCATTATCTGCATAATATTCCACAATGTAAATAAGTCAGAATTGCAAAAACAAGCATGACATGATTAATTAAATAATTACATAGGGCCCATTTCGTATAGGCTACCCCTGACCCAATAGGCAAGGGAATAACAAGTTCTGATTTGTGGCAAAAAAGAGAGAAATCATAATAGTGCTTTAATAAAATAATTGGATACTATTATGAGTATAAAGAAGAAAGGTCCAACTTTATCAGATTTTAAGGCACAAAAGATGCAACTTTACTATTTTTTTTCTATATAATAAAATAATGCATCCACCTAACCCCAAAAAGCACAAGCTTTCTTATTGGTCACCTCACCTATTCCCATTGATGAAAAGGAAGTGAGATTTTTTGTAGTCTTGTTCATATTGGAATTCTAAAACTAACTGGATGACCTTACAATTCAAGAAAAGACACCACAATCAATGCAATTTCTGTGTTATTGCAATCTTCATGTTTCTCTAGTGATGCCTGTCACGTCAGAATCTGCTTTTTTCGACTAGCCAGGATATGCTCCTAAAAGAGGAAAGCAAAATTATGCTGATGCATGCTTGTGTGATGTAAACTCAAAAGGATCCTTCCAACAAGGGGGAAAATAGCTTCTCTGTGATACTGTTAAGATAAAAGGATCACGATTATGTTTTTAATAATTTTTTCATATTATTAATTTTTTTTGTTAAAAGATTTAGATTATAACAGAAGAGGCTTGTCAGCTCTTAGCTGAAATTAGTATGGAAAGAAATCTACGAAAAATTGTCAAATATAAGTTATCAGTGAAAAAAGAGTCTTGACTCTCGACACAACGGTTGGAGTGGTTGCCATCTGACTAGAAGGTCATGGATCCGATTCGTGGAATCAGTTTCTTGCAATTGCAAGGTAAGAATGCCTACAGCAGATCAGTTATTGGTCGGACCCTCACATGCACCTCATATGAGATCTTATTGCCCTTTTTAAATATAAGTAATCAGTGACTTCAAATGAACAGATAAGGGATCACACACAATTTTACATCCTTGATGAATGGTTTGAAGAAACAAACACTTTCACTAAAGTTTAGAAGCAAGCATGCTAGCATTCATTTTGATCTCAAATGAAGATGCAGGTCAACAATAAATTTGTCAAACCAAACAGCATTCTCTAAGCATTTTTGATACTCAGACATAACATAGACAATCAAGGAGATTATGATACACATATATAATATAGACAGTGATGCACCTACCTGTACCAACCTCCTGCACATATTGAAGCTCAAGCCCTCCTTAGATTCACTGTTGTGATTCAGCCTCCTACCAATCTGTTGTTTTGTTGAAATCGGTTCATCTGACTGAGAACTACCAGTAATCTGAAAATCAAATTTTATGTCTACATACTCAACTGGGCTGCTTGATCTCCATACACCAAATTTTTTGTCGTCCTTATCACCACCCTCACTTGTAACAAAAACCCGAAAAACAAGATTCCCTCGGTCACGCGTGTTCAACAAATAGCCAATAATATGCATAATTACTTGAAAAGTCCTTGCTTCGTCGCCTAAAACTTTTTCAGGCAAAGACTTTTCGACATCAATTTGAAAACCAAACCCTTGATACACACACAAGCACTTAGCAATGCAAGCGGCTTCCCTCAACATGGAATGTAGAAGGAAAGGTTTCATCTCTAACTGAAGGCCACCCTTTTTATTTTCAGAAATATCCATTACATCGTTTACTAAACTCGAGAGCACGTTGCCGACTTTCAACATTGTGTCACCAATAATCTTTTGTTCAGGCCTCATATTACCCTCTTGAAACAATGAAAGCATCCCCACAACTGAATGCATTGGCCTCCTCAGTCCATGGCTCATCACTGTTTGGAATGACTTCCTAGCCTGGCTGGCCATCATCGCATTCTTTTGAGACTGTTGCAACGCTCGGTTTTGCTCTTCGAGTTTCTCTCTCATTAAATGAGACTCTTCAAGAACCGACGCATGAGAAAGGGCTACGGCCACCTGATCAGCTACCACCTCAACTATCTCCATCTCTGGAGCGGTCCAAACCCTGGAGTTCGAACCTGGAAGAACCAAAACCAGTATAGCATAACATGTATCAACCAACTCCGGCGTCCCTCCTTTGAAATTTGAAACATGAAGCATCGGCATACGAATAGCCGCGACAGCACCCAACTCTTCAGTACTACCACCACCACTACTAGCAGCTCCTAGTTTAGATTCAGGCCTCAAAATCCTAACCCCTTTAGTTTTCCTTATCTCCAACACATCAGGGTCAATCACAGGAATAGAATTATGATGAAAACTCTTAACAGAATCCGATTTCAATTCATGAGTCAAATACATCTCTCTTCTATCATCATTTGGCATCCAAACAGCACAATTATGCAAATCCAAAGCCTTAGAAAGCTCAACAAGCGTAGTATACAAAATCGTATGTTTATCAAGAGACTTCCTAATTTCCCTAGTAAGCATCCTAACATGCCAACTAGCTTCCTTTTGTTTCTTCATAATCCCAACCTCTTGACCCAACTCCATCACATTCTGCCTCAAGAAAATCTCCCTCACCTTAATTCTAAGAAGGAGAGGGATCAACGGCGGAAGTGTCAATGCCGTTGCACACGACACAAGAGCAGTGAGGAATTTAGCGACAGTAAGGGCAAGCAACAGTTGAAAAGAAGGATGACTATGATAAGAATAAGCATTGAGTAAATGAGTCATACCACATAGAACTATGAAGGCTATGAATTGAAGAAACAACAATTTGAAAGGAACATTTGAACGACTAACAAAGTAAAGAAGCTCAATTGGTATTGAAAAATATGCAATTGCAATGAAAAAATCACTGACTTTTTGACCAACAAGGATTGTGTGTATGCTGAAAAGTGCTTCCTCATCATCACAGTTACAGTGGTCATATTCATCAGAATCAGTAGCAGAAGCATAAAGAGTAAGATTAAAAAGCAGTAACAACAGAATAAGAGTTTTCATTACACTAAAGTCAATGATTTTTTTTCTTCTTCTTCTTTCAAAGCATCAAAGAAAAACAGAACCTGATTAGAAAATGACCCAAATCAATGAAGCAGATCGCAAACAAAGACAGACCCAGTTCTTAAAATCTTGAATTATTTATGGGTTTGAGCTAAAGTTTTCAACTTTTTCAATACAACTCTCTCTCTCTCTGACAATTGATGATGCGGTTAACATATAGAGAGAGAGAAAGAGGGGAAGAACCGAATAAGACAATAGGAAAGGAGAAAAAGATTAAGAAAGGAAAGTGGGTCCCACGGAGTAGCAAATTTACCTCGTACTGTGCATCCTCCTTGGACCTCGACCTTGTCAAAGTACTATGTTCATGTTCTTTCTACTTCAACTGCGTGTGAATGAAGAACATATCATTTTTAAGATGTTTTTAAATTTTAATTTAATTTAGTAATTCTTAAAGTTAGTGATTATTCCTTTAACAGTGTTTTTACTATTTACTATTGTATGGTTATGGTTGGTTTACCGTTGGAAATTCTTATCCAAACTTCTTTTTATGGAAATTCTTATCCAGATTTATTACTCACTTGTGTCTTAGTTAAGTGTACTAATTTTTCAAACTTGGTATATGCAGTTAATCTTTAATCTTTGTACTAAGTACTATCATAGTAAAATTATTAAAAGTGTTTTTTTTTTTTTAGAAACTTGTCTTGTGGAAGAAAAAAATAAATTGGAAATTAAAATTATACTATTACATGAAGGATATTTTTCTGAATGATTTCATATATATCTTCTATCTTATTCTATATATAATCATAATTATAATTATAATATATAATAAAGGGAATACAAAGTTTTTGGTATACTTTCTTTAAAAATAAAAAAAATAGTATACTTTGTTCTTAGTTAGATAAATGCTAAGAAAAAACAAGAAAATCAGCTAAAGAAGAAAAAAAACTAATCTCTCAAAAAGAAGGTTACAGCTGTGTCACTCCGCATGAACTCAAGGTTAGAAGAAGCATCGAAATCCATACAATGATTTCCTCTTGAAGAGTATGGATAAAGATAACCGAGATATTTCTCTTCTCAATTAAATCTTTTATGTCTTGAATCAAAATCGCATAAACATGAAATTTCAAGGAGGGATATGTGATGATGTCGATACCATGAAGAGAATCAGAATAGCAAACTAGATTAGAGATACCCATGTCTTTCGCCAACAAGAGTCCCTGATATATGGCATAGAGCTCGGCATGCAAAGTGTAAGAGTTTTAAATGTAACCTGAAAAACCTGACAAGTAGTAACCTGCATCATTTCTAAAAACTCCACCAAAGGCAACTCTTGTGGGGGAACCCAGACAACTACTATCAACATTGAGAATGACACTTGAGTGATTGTTGTTATTTCACTTAACTGGTATAATTTCTAGCTCTACATTAGTAATTGTGGTATAACAACAATTGAGAGTATTAACCATGCCATGAATGTGAAGAGTAAGACGCGTAGTGGATCAATTTCATTACATAAATACATCATATTTTTGTTCCCCCATGCTCACAGTGTGGAAGCAAAAAGGTGAGAAAGAGGTCCCAACGAATCATTTTTTAGCCAATCATAAGTGTTTTCAATTGAAAAAGAAATTGGGTTGGGTGAAAGTGACTTGCTGTCATAAAATTTTGGAGTGGTTGCAATCTTGAACATAATCAAGAAAAGTTTCATTTTGAAGGTCGCACCTTTTACGGGTGGTTTGATCATTGTTGCCACAAATACTTTAGGGGAGCCATGTAACCTGCATATAATATGATGGGATATATGATAGAATAGATGTAAGAGTTACTCCACCTGATTTATTCCGTTCACTTTTTTTTTTGTTTATTTTTGTCCCATAATATTATCGCATATGCAAAATCATTATTTTTTTTTTATCATTTTTTCTTAATTTGTGTTAAATAGTTTAATATTATATTAGGGAGGGAGTATTGGTTTCTTTTCCCTTCCTCTCCTTGGAATGCAGTACGGCTTAAAGTGAGCTTCTCTGGATCTTTTCCATCATTCTCGTGTTCCCATTGCACGTCAGGTATTAACGCCACTAACCACATTTACTTCCTGTTATAGCTTTTCTACTTACAAAGTTACAATCAAGCCTAACTCATCTCCTTGCTGTTAGTGACATTGCTCTTTTTTCTTGTCAATGTAATCGGTTTTTTACTTGCTTTCCAAGAATTGAAATCAAAAGCTTTTTCCGCAGGTTTGATATTGTTGTAGGTTTATGTTATCTAGATTTTGAAGGATGAGTAAACGATTTACAACAATGGGGGATTTCTAGAGAGAACAAAGGATGAAAAATGAATACAGAAGGAAATATAAGTTATTCAAAATTTACCACTGCTGGCTAATTAAAGGAAGAAAAACTAAATAGACGTGGATGCTTTCATGCTGTGTTCATGCTGTCTTAAATTAACCGATCCATTCTCAATTTTGCAACTACTCCATCACAAAAGATGCTTCCACCAGAGGTGTTCCAACTTTTGGTGAAACGGAAGGCATGGTTGATGCATAACAAACTAGAGAAATGCAGAATTCTCACAAAATTTTATCACAAAACAACAATTTAATTTCTAAAGGGAAAAGAATACATTAGAACTCTCTTGAGAACTTCAAAAATATTAAATATGCATGTCTTTAGTCTTCTCTAATAGGAAGGAAACTCTTGAGTTGATATTTAAGGATGCTTTAACATTTCTCATACTACAAAAGGCAAAATCAGAAAATACTAACTACTACAAAGCGATACAATAAACCTAACTACCGAGGATTAATCTTTTCACAAACCAAAAGCCATCTTAATCAGGAATAGTTTCCATTCTCAGGAGAGTGGTTTGCTCCGTGACCTGTTCTTCCTGCATAGCGAAAACATCATTATCAGTCTCTTGTTCATCTATCTTCAAACCAAAAATAAAAAGAAATGTTTGGTTTGGGATGAAGGGGTGAGGGATTTCAAAAACCACCGAAGTTCATACCTATCAGTTCAAAGCCAGCATTTCTTGAATCTGGACGACTTCCCCAATCCGAGGGATGGAAAGGTACCACATTTACACCATATTGCTGAGGCATGAAATGACTTCCCCCAATAACTTGATGTTCCTTGTTTCCTGGGATTGCATTCCCATTGGAAGAGTTAATTGCTGGGCGGAAACCTATATTTGATGCTGATTCACCAACTGGCGATGGTAACTTGCTAGTAGAAACATCGCCTTTTATACCAGCACCGGGGTCCTTGGAGGGAATAGAAAATGTGCCAGCAATGACCTGTGTGAATTAAACCCAAAGTGATTTCATATTGTAAATTATAGCAGACATTGATTTATATAAGCGAAAGAATAAATACATGAAAAATAGAATAATGAAATTCAAAAATTTATTATAAAAATTGACGCATCACAAGTAATACATATATTTGGGTTCTACTTATTAGGATTTTTCTTTAATTTTTTTGGTATTAATTTATCTCACTTACGAGTTACGACTATGAATAAATTAATATTTTTTATCCTAAGATTTATCACATCTTTAGGGGATTCAAGTCTCTTACGCTTAAACCAACACACTCCTGTGTCTAATTTAAATTTCTGAGTGCATTGTAAAGAACTTTAGATTCAATTTGGAGATACATTGAAGGTAGAAATTTAGAGAGGGTCAATCTAGACAAAAAAAATCTTATCCAGGTCCCAAAATCAAAGAGATGACCAAGCTGCCCTGATCCTTATCAAAATAACAATTATAAATATTTAAATGTAATCAAATTACTAACTTATGCAAGAGTTTAATATTGTAATTAATTTTTATTCATAGTTGATTCGGGTAACTGGGAAATGCTTTTTTTTTTTTTGACGGAATGTTGTATTGTTGAAATAAGCAATAAACATGCTTATGTAATTGTAATGGAAGTAAAGATTCACCAGGCAGGGAAATGTATTAAATTAAGGGCAACCTGGTGCACTAAAGCTCCAGCATACACAGGGTCCGGGAAGGGGTCCCACCATTTGGTGTATTGTACGCAGCCTTAACTTGTTTTTAGACAAGAGGCTGTTTACAGGATTTGAACCTGTGACCTTTCAGTTACATGACAACAACATTACCAGTTGCGCCAAGGTTTATCCCTCAGGGAAATGTATTAAATTAATCAATTAAAATTGTTCCAAATTATTCGTCCCTTTAGAATATCAACAAAGTATCAATTTTTTTTCCAAATAATTAGCCCTTCTACCTAATTTCTACCACAACGAGGACGTTTCAGTCAAAAGAATATTTGATTTTGAAAAGTATTATTAGTAAAATAATAGGCATTCATCAATATGTCTAGTATGATTTAGGTGAGAAATTTAAATGCTTCAGGATTTTCTACCCCATTCATGGAAATGACTGAATTTGAACACTATCAACATAAATAGGATTGGTTCGACTGAAATCAAAATACTCTTACTATTAACTGATAATGACATTGCGTCTTCTTAGTTTTAGCCACATTTAATTTTGAATTCGACTTATAGACTACAGTTTTCTTTAATTTTGATTAAATATAATTAAGATTTGTATACTTGATCAGTTTTGTAAAATGTTCTTATCAAAAGTAAGTTTCTACTTTATATGAAGAGTTGATAGAGACAAAAGAAGGAAAGACACAGGTCAGATTTCGCACAAGTTCAACCAAAATTCATAAATTGTTAGAAATTACCTGAACTGGACTAGCGGCCTTAAGGGGTCCAGCAATGCTTCCACCTACAAGCTGCCCATCAGAATGGGATAAGCATACACTGAGACCACCAGAACGACCATCAAGTTCATTGCGGACATATGATCCAGTAAGTGAAATTATGTCAAAGCGACCCTGATATCAAAAATAAATATAGTTCAACATTGACAACAATATAAAAGCGTATGAAAAGGCCAACTCTTAACATTTAACATGAAAAGAGATTTACCATGAAGGTAATGTGTTGTAAATTCATTAGACTCGTTCACAAGCGGGAAAGAAAAAAAAAAAAAAAAAGATAACCTGTAACCAAAGCTCACATTGTGGCATGGTCTAGAAAATGGTCAAACCCATAGTAGGCTATTTTTGGAGGTCTTACCTTACACTTACATGAGGCTAATTTCACGACTCAAACCCAAACTACTGGCCTATCAGCAGTGCTGTCAAATATTGGCCACGGTGGCACCATGGCCAATTTGTGAAGGATGGCGGCGCCATTTATCGGCCAGTATGTCGGAATTTTGGCTTTTCGCCATCGACAACACTGTAATAATTTCAACCACTCTGTGAAGGTTCCCCTTAAGTCAAAGGACAAAAATTAACACTGAATAAGGTAGTCATAATAATCTACATATGGACACATTTTTTTAAAAAGGAACCTCTGTTTGCGCTCTTAGTGGTGATTGAAGACCAAAGGCTAAAACTTGAAAAGTAGGGAAGTGCGACTGTGCAAGAGATTTTTTTTTCTTTTTTCGATAAGCGAGATATGTACACAATAATTTGTATTGCTAGCATTTCTTTATAAATATTCATTCCAATTTGTATCCCTACATTTAAAATCCTATGTTGTCTTACAACTTTATTTGAGAAACAAGTTAATAAATGGAAGACAGCTTTGGAAGATTATGGGGTGAAAGTAATTATCGAGCTTCTGTCCCTCCAATAATGCTACTAAAGATGATTTCAAATTTGTAAGTTTTAATCGCGTGCGAGCCAACAGTAAGAGAAAAATCTTAAATAAACACAATATTTAATTAAAGTAAAGAGGACAAGATATTGCCACTGTTTTATTCTGATACTCTAAGATCATATTTTTACCTAAAGTTGCAGAAAAATCCCATTTCCTTTAGAAGGTTGCTGGAAGTATAGAGATCAAAATAAAACATAAATCACATGAGGAACAAGAGTATTTTTTTACCTCGTAAGTAATATTGCCTCCGGAGGTTGCTGGCTGACGAAGAGTGGCGCTAGAGATGGAACCAGATGCAGACAGAATGCACATCTCACACCTACTATTTTTTTGCATGAGCATCATAATATTTTGGCCAATATCCTATTGAATGGGTGTAGAAACAATTAGGGAAGTACAAAAGATAGAAAAGGAAAGCCGACAAATTTAATAACAGTAAGCAAATGGTGAACTAAACATGTTCACATTCATTAGCTAAAGAAAACCAATTGGGATCCTCTCCTTCTCCCTCCTTCTCAAATTTGTGTCTATCTCTCTCTTGATCTTCTCTCTCTCTCTTGATCTTGATCTCTTGATCTTCTTTTTTTAATTTTCTCTCTCTCTTGATCTTCTCTCTAAAAGAGAGAGAGAGAGAGAGAGAGAGAGAGAGAGAGAGAGACGGCTTGTGAAGGAGGGAGAAGGAGAGAATGAGGGGGACGAGAGGATCCAAATCCAAAAAAAAAATAAAAAAATCCAAATAACAGATGAAAGGAAAGTTCAAGCTATCTAAAGAAGTGCAGATCGCAATGGTGAGATGCAAAAGATAAATCAAGACATATTACTCTGTGACTCTGTCAGTTCATATCTCACTACTCATTCAGGTTGTTGAAGTTGTAGAGTTTTAGACAACGGGGAAGAGTAAAATTAAATAAATAAAATTATGACTATGGTTTGATGTGATTAGTTGTAATTTGATGATACAAAAAGACTAAACAATGACCTTTATTTACACCAATACATAGGGTCCGTTTGGATTGAGCTTATGTAAAAAAAAAAAAAAAAAAGCTTTTATTTATTATTAATAAACTTGTTAAGGTAGTTTATGAAAAAACAACTTATGAAGATACAATATTTGTTAGTGAGAACTTATTAACTAATATAAAAGCTTATTTATTTGCATAAGCTAATTTTCATAAGCTGAAAATTTAGCTCGATCCAAACAGTGTCATATACAAAAACTACTAATCTTAAGAGGTAATCAAGATACTTCGAGATATGAAATTAATTCTATGAGATGATCCAAAAGACTCAAACAATATGAATTTATTATAAGATATTGTCATATCTTCTAACACAGATGTTAGTTGAAGCTATGATGCACACCCCTGTGTTGTGTCTCACCTGAATCTTTATCAGAAGTAATACGGACACACATTAGATTTGATTGAGATTCTGATGCAATCTCATTCATCAGTACTCTCTTGGTAGATATACATATATTAATCAAAACATTTGGGATTGCCATTATGATGGTAAACGAATGAGGTCAGATCACCAAAAACTTCCTATTTTGAAAATGGATTTAAATGATACACGCTATCAGTATCAATTAGTTTTACACCAACATCCAATGAAAATCAATTATTCTACCACATAACCTCACTTATATAACTACTCACTCCGTCCTTAAATATAGCAATAAAGTACATGTACTTGGTCCACGCACCAAATACATGTACTTTTCTGGTTACATTCAAGCCTGTCTACCTCCAATATACAAATATAAGCAAAAAAAGTACATGTACTTGGTCCACCAAGTACATGCATACTTCTTTGCCTATATTTAAGGCCTGAGGAAGTACATTATAAATCAATATGACATGGAATTTTTTTTAGGGTTTCTATTGAATGTCGGTATAAAACTAATTTACGGTGTGAAGGTGTATATCCATTAAACCTTTTTCAAAAATTAAATCAACATATATCTACAATAAAAAAAAGTAAATAAAAGTATCAGGAACAATGCATACCTCACCAGGAGCAACAGTAACAAAGTGGATATTGAACCCCTCTCTTGAATTACCTACATCAGCAAAAACATTGAATTCAAATTCAATAATTAAATCAACATGCATGCACTTAGTTTAAGTTACTAATCAATCACAAAACATAATGTTCTAAAAATAAAAAAATTAGGTTAAAAAAACTGACCTAGAGATGAGGAATGAAACTTTTTAGGTTTGTTAAAGTTAGGAGACGAAAACGACGTCGTAGCGGTAGCGTTAGCAGCAGCTGCGGCGGCGGCGGCGGCTTTTCTAGCGGCGATAGCTTTTCGTCCGGCGATAGCTTCCTCGGGAGACTCGTACTTTCTGGGCCTACCACGCTTCTTCTTGTTCTCAGTAACGGAGTGGTGGGACCCATCAGTGGTTGTTCCGTTAAGTTCAGGAGTGACGTTAACGGTGCTCTGTTGCTCGAACAATGAGGTCACTTGATTGTTGTTGTTGGTGTCTTCCATTTAGTACGGAGGGTAAGGAAGAAGAAGAATCTCTCTCTGCAAGGGCTAATTTTTTTTAAAAATATTAATAATTTTTTTAGGTAGAGAAGGAAACAATTTGATGGGGGAGTATTTTATATTGGACGATTTGGTAATCGGCAGGTTTTAGGGTTTTAAGGGATGTTGTCCGAAACTCAGGATTAGGTTTACGGCACCAATTAACCTTTTTTTTCCTTCAAAAATACTATTATTATATTTGATTTGATTGATACGTTTCAAAAATAGTTGGTGCAATAGAAAAAAATAATTATGAGGAAAAAATAATAATTGATACTTCTTACCGTTAATTATATTAATTAAAGTGAAAATAACCCTTTTTATGCTTTCGTGAAGTTGACAACACAAGTTCTAATGGAATACTTACTAGATTTGACCCCTTAATCAGTGCTCCGAGGACACCGTTAGGGATGGGCAAAGTTCGGTTCAGACCCAAAACTGTGTCTGAACTGAACCGAACCATAATGAAACAATTTGATCCAAACCGAACTGGTTTTCAAGATAGTGAACTGTTTCCTGTACAAAAAAAAAAAAACTGAATTATTTCCTGGAACTATTATTATACCTTCTGTTTTACAATGGGACTCTTATGATCCAAACGTTTCAAAACAAAATCAGAAACTTCCTTAACGCAAAAGCTCACGAATTTCTTCCAATTTGTAAACGGGTGTGACTTTATCTTCATCTAATGCAGCTAAATCGATTAACCGTGATCTCCAGTACGATTCCACCGCTCTTCTACTCGTTTCCATTCTTTATGGCAAAATCGATCCAACAATTTGAAAACTCTAATTTGCAGAAACGTATTCTAAGATTGAACAAGAAATTCGTCAATTGAATTCACTTATTCCAGATTGAATTGAATCGAATGAGTTTTTGAGTGAATATTTTGTGTGATAATAACTTTTACGTTCTTTAGCAGTGAGTTTTTGGTTCAATTTGGGTTCAAGTACAGTTTTAGTTTTTTCAAAAAGGTTTGGTTCAATAGTAGTTCGGTTCAGTTTTTAACCTTTACATAACAGTTCGGTTCAATAACAGTTTGGTTCAATTTGGTTCAGCAGTTCGGTTCAGTTTTTGGTTTTTTTCCCACCCCTAGGCACCGGTTAACATTTCTCTTAATCTATATACATTCAATCAAATCATTTTGTACCATCACTTTGATAGGTTGAAGAGTGTTAGCAACACATTTTTCCTAACACATCAACTTTGATTTTTTTTTTTTGAAAGAAACTTTGATTTGTTAAAATTACATGGATACCACAATTTCATGTGGGTCACCTAAATTTAGTAGACCATATGTGAATTTTAAACAATAAAAGATAATGGGTTGAAAAATTGATATAAGTGTGATGTTAGCGTTATTCTTTCTATGTTAATTTCTAAAACATCTCAACAAAATTTGCGTGTACAATTTTTATTTTTATTTTTTTTGCATCGTTTGTCCATACAAAATTAATTTTTTTTATTTAGATGTTAATATCATGTAGGTCGTATTCTCGTGTCGGATAGGTGGTGGGATCTTTGGTGGCTTGCTAGTAAATGGACACGTCATTGGGATGGTTCCAATAACTATCCTCTAGTGTGGAGTTGGTCTTCCCAATTGGTGGTCCTACGCCTTTCTGGTTTAATAATTTTTGGGTCACCCACAACGACCTCTTTTGGAGGTGGTTATTGAGAGGTTGACCACTTTGAATCTCTCTAGATGAATGGGCTTCATCCTTAAAGAGAAGCTGAAATCACTGAAAGGTGTCCTCAAAGGATGGAGTGAGCAAGTGCTTTGGTAATCTTGACCTCGTGGTTGAGGTTCTCCTCGAGGAGATCAAAGTTTTAGATGATAAGAAAAAAGAGAGTCGGTTTTTTGTGGAGGAGATGGTTGTTAGAAATAAGGCTCTAACTGACCTCTAGGTGATGCTTAAGTGTAAAGTTGTGCGATACAGAAAAAAGGATACAAATAAAACCTACTTTCTCTCTTGTGTGAAGTTGTGGGCCACGATGAATTCTATTCTCAACACTGCGGTGTGTGGTGTGTGGTACATCTCTTATTCCTTAAAGTTAACCCGAACGCAAAATGTTGCCCTAGATTTAACCTAACTTCAATGATTAATTTTACTGTATTACCCCTGTTTAATTAACCCTATTTAATTTAATTAAAATGTTATTTTCAAATACTTCTGAAATCAAAAACAACAGATCACTCCTAAATTCAATACAATCCTATTTTTGCTCCTATTTTTTTGAAATTAGAGATCGCTCCTATTTTGTTAATAGATCGCTCCTATTTTTTTGAAAAAACAGATCGCTCATATTGATCCAATCCTTACTTAACAAATTATCCTATTTTCCTACCTCATATTATACAATACAATAACTCTGTTAATGGATCTCTTTCTTACACTTATTTAACGTCTCAACACTTTAGCCATTGAGTAACATTTTACAAGATATATAGTTTATTTAATATGTGTTGATTTATAAATAATCTATGCGAATACTAAACAATACGTCAGACGCGTGCGATGCACGGACCAAAAGTCTAGTATGAGTTAAAGATGTTACAAGTGCCGGAGTTGAGGTTGTCTGCTTTTTTTTGGCAACGGTTCTTCGAACCTAGTAATGGCAGTCTCACAATGGATTGTCTACAATTTTATGAGCTTTATATGGAAAGATACCTCTACTTTATTGGATTTGTTTCAATTACTTGAGATTGATGAGGTGGTGGTTTCTAATAACTATAATAGTAAACATCATGTATATAAATAAAGTTTATATGCATTTTATGTGAAATTACAAATAAACATAAATGTAAAAAACTTAAATATATACAAATAATTTTAGTAAACTGTTCAGGAGCACTCTCCACAAAAATCTTCATTTATGGGAACACATTGACATCCCTAAATAAAATTTGAGATTGATTCGGCATGGCAACAGGGCAGGTTGGTGGCGGGTTTAAATATCCCCGTCCCCGCTTCCATGCATCCGCCCCTGTTCCTCATCCCCAAACCATATTGGGAGTAAAAATTGAACACACAACCCCGCTCCACCCGGCCCCGCCTCGCCCCCTCCCGTGAAAACTTTATTTTTTATAAAATATTTAAAAAGTCATTTTATTTCATAGCAACAAAAAACAATAATTATATTAATAATTAAAGATCTAATAAACTTTTTTCAAAAGAGCAAAATAATTATATTAAATATGTTTCTAAAGAGTAATAATATATTAAAATAGATTGATGCTTATGCAAATAAGATTATAAAATTTAATAAAGTAAATTTCAAAAAACGGGATGGGTGCGGGATGGTTATAAGCATCCCCGCCCCGTACTAAAAACCCAAATTTTCCCCCCACTCGCACCCGCACCCAGTTTTATCGGCTTTTCCCCGTTAAATTTGGGGGCGGGGCAGGCGGGTCTGGACAGGGCGGGTTTTGTTGCCATGTTTAAGTTTGATTGATATTTAATGGTAATGTCTAAAAATTTACACTTGCATCCTATCATAACTTATCAGATTAGATAAGTGTGAGAAAAATAATACTAAGTGACATAAAAGCTTCTTACCCCATACAGTTTAAGGACCTGATGAATGTTATGGTTAAGGCATTTTGATTTGTTGATACGACAACCTTATCATGAGTTTTAAACCCATTGTATGTTTTATCTGGATTTTTTCCTTTATACGACCATTGATACGATATTATTCATTTGAATTCTCTTTTCTAGGGGTGTATTATACCATGATTATGAGGTTTGGTTGGCTGAAAATGATTCGCGATTTGAACGAACCAAATATTCATTTGGTTCACTAATTCAAGTAGGCCAATCCAAATCAATTTCTTCAATTGTGGTTGTTGTCAAGAAAAGCAAGGCAAACAAACATAAATATCATCCCTAAGATCTTAGTTGCTGGAATGCCATGCTCAACAGGAAAAAAGTAAAATAAAATCTCTACCCAAATAAAAATTACATGATAAAAACAGTGTATTATCATCCCGTCTTTGCATTCTGTATAAATTCATGGATTTGATATTTGTTGCGTCTCTATCTAACTACAAACCGAAGCATTCACCATTCTTCAACAACACTAATTTGGTAACTATAGATGTACCCAATACGAGTGAAAAATCTTAGTCCAAAAATGTTTTTTTTACAAAACATACATCAGATATTATGGATTTGGAATTAGATCCAACAGATAACTATGACTCTTCAATAAATTAGAAAGTCCTCGAATATTTCCTAATCTCATACATGATTGAAGATATAGAAACAAGATCCTTGTTCAATGCAGACCCACCAGGGATCCTCTTGATGGAATCAGAGAGTCTCGTATAGTAAAGTAGCAATTGGGTCAATGCAGCTCTTAAGATCTCCATACCGCACAAGAAATTGCTGAAAGAAGTGATGACATCTTTGTGCATCAACTCTATCGCCGCCTTCCACCTACTTGCAAAATCCTTCACCAGTGGTTCCACTTCCGCAACAGTTATAGGTTTATCAGGACTCGATGTTGGGTCCTCAGCTGATAAATTCATGCAATCAAGCCCATAGTTTAGCAAATATTGAATGTAAATAAGATGCGACATTGGTATCATCGTTTTATTTTTTTTTGAACAAGTAGTATCATCGTTATATACTTACAGGCTTTGGCCTTGACAAACTTGATTAAATCATTAAAATGCTCTTGGAGCAATTCTTCCTGCAAGGATTGAAAGAAAGAAAAACAAAAGTGAAGACATTTGCAATTGCAGATGAGAGCAAGAGAGTAAATTAGTTATCTATTACACCACAATATAATTAATGGATACACTGACCCATCTTCTTTTTGGAAATTGCATAAGTTCACATTTACTTGTTTCCTTTAGATGGAGATCATAGTTCTTAATAGTTTGTTATAAGTGGTATCTTGAGTTCTCCCCCATTTAATTTAACACAGAACTCTCAGCCAGCTAGTCTTAATTCTAATTCATTTCCTTCAGATCAGGACCAACAGCACTAAAATTTCGTCTTAAATATGACAATCGCAAGGCAAATTGGCAACATAAACTAAATTTCGACTAAGAGGCAACATTTTTCACTTTTTCTTTAACCAACAATGTGAAGAAATAGCAACTGAAAAAATTTGTTCTCGTATACTCTTTGCATGCACGATTAAAAAACGAACTTTAATTTGCAACAAAACCAGGTGTGAAAGGATTGAAAGCAATTACCACAAATAATGCTGTATTGCTCTTCAGTAGTTCCTCAAAGTGCATTTGAATTTTGCCAGCTTCAGGACCTGCTTCCTGGAATCAAGCATGCGAGAAAAAATTGAAGTTACCCTGGATATTCCCAAATTGATAGAGCAAGCTATGATAATCAATTTTGACATGAACCACACTAGCAATTTGAAATGGAGTTTTGTCCAAGTACTTTCTAGGTGCAGATATATAGCTTTACAAAATAAAAATAAAGAGCCAGCTTGCAGATTCTTACCTTCAAAACAGCGATTGTCATATCATAATTGTTTATAAGAAACACCGTTTGTAGTTTTGGCTTTGTGAAGTTCTTGGCAAGCTTGATAAGTAAATCATCAATGGCCATTCTAAGTCGTTCCAGATTCAATTCAAGCTGCAATTAGTAAACAGATGGATTGCATTAGAAATTTACAAAAAGGAGTTGATGATTGATAGGTTTATTATACTGACCTGACCATCCCCAAACTCAGAGTTTAAGTGGATAAGTGAAGCAGTAAACTCCGCATAACGCCTCATGACATAATGAGGATGAACATCATCTTCCCACAATGTCTTCACATTTGCATTTCGCAAACTGTTGAGGTGCATGTCGAATACCATCTTAAACCGAGGCCATAGGGAAATATTGACCTGCCAAAGTTATGAATTAGCTTCAAATATGACTCAAGGCCCATTGACTCATATTGGCAGCTAGTTTTATCCATTTTCGTCATTGACCAATAGAAGGATTTCATATATCACAGTAAATAAAATATATTAGACTAAGGGAAACGTAAGAGAATTGAGAGTGTATATGACAAAACTTCAGACACCCAGGCCAAGAGAGTCTCGCCATCTAGAAAGTCTTGTCTAGGAAACGTAAGAGCCTAGTCATCTATGACTTCTATGGGTAGAAGTGAACGGAGGGAAAACATTGAATTTCCACGGAGCGAAAATGGACGAGACAATTAACATGTCAGGTGTTGATGGCAAGAAGGACTCGAGGGCAATGTTTTAAGTGTGAAGAAAAATTTAATCCCCTCACCAATGTTCTCATAAAAAGTTGAGGCTAGTCATATTGGGTGAAAAATGAAACCCGTAATGAGAAGGAGAGGGAACGGCTCCAGAATTTGATGACCAAAATGAGGAGAGATTTTTGGGGTCCTGCAGCTATATGGAGCTAATCATGAAGTAAGAGAACCGAGTAGCAGATGCTTATTCACTAGTTCATGGTGATGAAGTGTTAAAATCTATTCTCTCTTCACCTAGCTGCTAGCTGGTTGCAAGGCCGAGACATCACTAATTATCTGCTAGCTGCTCCCAATCTTGAGGGATTCCAACTATGTTTCCCATGTATGTTGGTTGTACAGATTCTTTGTATGATATAAACAATCATTCAGATTATTCAATTATTTCAAATAGATTTAAGTTCCAGCTAAGCAGTCAAATAGTTCTCTAACCGATACCCCAGAAATTTCAATGTTATAACTGTCTAGACTCAGAACCCTACAAGAATTGCAGGGCTACTTGTGACTAGATGAATTTTGCTCATTTGAGTATAATATCAGAATCTACCAGCAATAAACACACTGTCAAGAAAAAACTAATCTTGTTTAAGCAGAATGCATTGCCCAGGAAGCTGACCTTGTCTAAATAAGAATCCAAGCATGGAATCCGCCTCCGAGACATAATGAGCTGAAATAAATAAGTATATCAGTTTCAAATTGTTTAAAGGGTAAAACATTTGTAAATGCACAAATCTTTGCCAAACATTCACATTACTGTTTGGTTTTAACTTTTAACTGAAACATGAAATGCAGATTGGAACTTATTTAAATTCTAACTGTGCAATGAAATCTGTTTGTGTTATATTGTTCAATTATTTGGTAATTGCTTCTCAAGAAATGGTTTGTATCCCAAAACCAACGGGTCAGTTTTCATTGGAATTTCAAGAGGGTGGCTATGAATCAAATTCTCGGAACAAGATGATGGGATTGTTGAAAATCACTTGTTGGCATTACACCTTCTTTAGGCCGCAATAGCATCAACGTGATTTTTACTTAGATATGCTGTCCTTACTGAAGATTGAAACCAGTCTTACAAGTCAGAATGTTACCTGATGCTGGTGTATTATGCGAATCATAAGCATTAGACCTATAGCATCATAGCAATTTGGAAGTATTGTATTGAAATGCTCATCCATGACACCAAAAGGACCTGTATAAACCAAAAAGGCATATCAATTGAGCTATACAAAACCTGAACCCATATCTGAAAATGAAAAAACTAAAAGACATAAAATGATACAGTGGTGTTTGTTTAAATACCAAAAAGGTAAATAAAAAAAAGGGTCTTGCTAACAACTGCCCTTAGGGTACTCAAGGGCACTCTTTAAGGATACTAAATAAAGAAGTTATTCCAATGCATTTATTTAAAAAGTTAAACATTTCAATTTCAAATGCACTGAATACGCATATTTTCATAAAAATTTACTACTTTAAACTCTTAAAGAGTCTCCTTAGGGCACTCATTAGCATTTCCCAATAAAAAATTGCTGAAAATGGCTTTTGTTACCATGCCATTATTCATTACATTCAATGCTAACCTTGATTTACTTCAACAATAAAACAAAATATGTGCAAAAATTACAAATTTCATACATAAGCTATGATCTATAACAAATTAACTCTACCATTTTTTGTTTTACCAAGCACCTACATCAACAGTGTTTCCAAATGTTCTGTGACATCATGATACTTTTGTTCCCATGTTGGCATATTTTAAAATTTGCAATCTACAGAGTAGCAATGTAAAACTGAATCTAACAAAGTTCATTTTAAATATCAATAAGCTAAAGAAATTCTTTAATCTATTGGACAATGACTGCAAACACTCCACAAAATTTAAAAACTCCATCACAATACCTGAAAAAATTTCATAGAACATATGTTGTTCCCCATAAAAATCCTCACAGAAATTATATCTGCAGATGCAAGGAACTAATGTCAACATGCATTTAACTAGGGTTTTTATGCACATAAGGATTTTGTAAGATAATATTAAGTGGCATAGCAAGCTGGAGTGTACTCTGAAGTAGCAGTATCCATAAGCAGCTTCTGCAAGCTTCTGAACAGAACCTCATATGGATATTTAATAGAGCTGGCTTCAGCTATATGAGGAATCAATGCCGGTTCATCAATTTCCTGAAATAATGTCAAATCTTAAGGCCATAACCCAATGACTATACAATCTCTGCAGATCAGAGCCATCTAATGATTGTATAAATTTTGATTGAGTTTGGCTCCTCTTAAGTGAAGAGTGTAAAAATAACCTTCCATTTAAGAATCAAAGTTGAAATTGTGATAAAATATAAAATACATACACATATATAACAAATTATGCAATTGTTGATATCTTAATTGGTAACTTATCAATCATCATTTATAATTTTGACTTTTATCCTCTAAAGTGCATCTCTTTCTTTAGAGGAGTCAAATCCAGTCACATTAACAATACCAAGGACCACGAAATATAACTTTCACAAATAAAAAGTATATAGCAAAGGCTCTCTAAGAAATTTCAATTATTTCCTAAAGCAAATAATTCAAAGTATCATAAATAAAATAAATTTTTAAACCAGCAACAGATCCCTAGGGGCATGAAATATAATTCTGCTGAAAAAAAAAAGTTGTCTTTCTCTTCACACAATTATTATCCTGGTCTTAACTAACCTTCACTGCTCAAAATGAACTACTGACACCAATGGTAAGAAATACATGGACTCCTCGGTCAATTCAGATTAGTATTATAAAACAAAAGGATAATATGCATGGCTTTTCCCTTTTTCTTAAGTTGAGTCATACCTTCAATATATTAATCCTATCCCCAAGAGCAAAAACAGCAGATCGATTCTTTAGCGGTTGCCATGCTGTTGCAAAAATACCGCTGTTGCTTCTTGTCTCTACACCAATTAAATCATAGGATGTTGCTATATCCAATTGCAGTTTCTCCAATGCTTGTATGTAAGCACGGAAATGAGCACTAAGAACCTGCACGTATAGAGGAGCATAAGGATACTTCATCAAATAATTCAAATTCATTTCCCTGCAAAATCATACTCATTTCACTCAATATCTATATGTCTAAATATTGGAATAGTTGCTAAAAATTGATAATTGTAACATGGATCAGTGATTGGCCTGGCCCACTCAGCTCATACATATTACAACCAAAATAGAAGTCTTCCATGTGGTTCATCATTAACCGTGAAAGCCAGCAAATTAACATAGAATGAAAGTAAGTCGGGCCAACTCAAAGCTACCAAAGATTTTGAGATGCTACCATTCACACCTTACTTTAAACTTCACTTGGGGGGAAATGCATTTTTAGTGGGGGCTTTTTCTATATTGAACCTACACTTTGATTGAATACATAATCATATAAAACTAGCCTTTTTGACAACAGGCTCTAAGTCTTTTATAGTAAGCTTAAGCTTCTTTGAAATAGTAAACGTATAGTTTTTTTGAAAACAACTCTGCTGGCATATGGGCTGAGATGCTAATGTGAAGTTTATTTACTAGAAAGATGTTTTCGAGCAAGAAATTTAAACAAAATGTGAAAACAAACAAACATTTTCCATCCTCATAGCATTATTTAGGATAAAATTTTGATCAATAAAAATATTAATAGAAAGTTCTGATTTTTAGCATTTACCTTGTTCATTGTATCAATATAAGCTGCACGAACTTCATTATATACTTCTTTGCCATGTTCCTTGAGAAAGTTAACAACATACCTACACTTTTACATTTCTATTTGTTAGATTCGTAAAGCACCCAAAGTTAACAAAAATAACGAAAACGTTTTCACAATTTAAAGGTGGTTAACACAAGGAGGTATACAATGGTGCATGTCAGATCCTTCACTAGTTCTCTAGTTAGCAGCTCAAATGCAAATGATGACAAATAAAACATTTAAAAAAAGAAATCCTTCAATGGTAGTTCAATAACAAAATTCTATAGATCGACCTGTTTATAAGCACAATTTGTGATGATTTAGATAAAATTGTACATTCGAGGCAATACAATGTTGTTAAAAATATATTTAAAAAGTAACATCCAGTCAACAAAATAGCAATGAATAGATTTGTGCATGAAACAATTTAATACTCGAGAGAAATACATTTATAAAACAATGTATATTGAAAAAACTCAACACAAGCAAACATGGGCACGTTGTCTAGTAGATACAACTAAGTGCTAGAGGAACCTTATCAATAGGAATTCAGAATTCATAGCATATCAATCCATCAAGCTATAGCATTCTAAAAATTAATTAAGAAACTCACTTGTACTTTAAAAGGACACTTTGTTGAAGTATTTGGATATTTGTTTTGGGTTTTCTCAATGCATAGAGTTTCTGAACAATGAAGTCAAATACCTGCAGATGGATGGATAACAGATGATATGGATATTTGTTTCTTTGATAAAAAGTTCACAGAATAGAAAAAAAGTCTGCATTAAATTATAAATGAAAACAAAATTCCATACTAATACTGTTATTGATGTAGACAACCTTTGAGACTGCTTTCTGCCTGAGTTTTTCAAGCTCGGGTTGAACATCTTTTAGAGCTTTTGAAGCTTTAACCATTGTGTCCACTTCTACAAATTTCAGTTTCTTACTTAGAATCTCAAGAGTTCTCATGTATTCCTCATTGACCTGAAAAGCATCCAAAGTGAGAAAGAAATCTAACTAGAAGGGAATATACTAGTAGGAGAGAAGTAATGCGGAGCAGCATGCATGTCAAAGCATATTAACTTTAGCCTAAAGTGCCAAAGAAGACCAAGAAGAGGCATCAAACCAGCAAGAATAAAACTGTCAATATAAGTATTATACTATTATTATGCCTAAACAAAATCAAACAAGAGACTTCTGAAAAAAACATGATCAAAACCAGAAGAGCTAGACTCCTTTTTAGTTGATTCTCAAAGGACCCAAGCCAAGACACTTGTTTACAAATGCCATGATCTTAGATAATAAATGACCAGTGTTTATAATGTTGTGTGCAGGCTGCAGACCTTCTCAACACCAGCACTGCAATATTTGTTATGTATGTCTATTTTCAAATATTAGCTAAAAAACCAAAGTATTAGAAAATATATATTAGAGATACCGGATCAGACCCTTGTTTCAAAGCCTGGACAGCTGATAAAAATATAGACAATACCTTAAATTCAGGACTTAGGGACTAGCTCAACCAACAAAACTGACTTATAAGGTGAAGATTGACCAAACCTTATAAGTACTACCTAGGCCCTATCTCTAGTCAATGTCGGACTCTCAAGTCTCAACAAATACTAGAAATATTAAATGTGTTTTGCACACTACCACAGAAATTAATAAAACATTATTGGAGAGGAGAGAGAAGTAGATTACAGAATACAGAGAAAGCATACCTCTCCATCAACAAGGATGTCCACCATCCTCGGAGGGATGATAATGTCTTCCACAAACTTAGCCAGCTTGGATTCAGTCACCTATTGGGAGAAAAAAAAAGATCAATTATACTACATACTACATATAACACGTGCAGGCAAAAGACAGGAAAACTTAATTCGCTGGGTAGCAGGGGAAAGAAGTACAAGAGTGGTGACAGTGAAACTAATATACCTCTCATCCAAATGTGAATAGAAGTCCAACAATTAAAGAAATATTAATGCACAAAACTAATTGCCAAAATGTAAACAGCCTTTTGATGCAATTTGCTTTCCAGAACAAACTGATAATCAATTAGTATTACGCCAAAAGGTGCTACAATTATAAATGCCTTTGAACTCCTAGATTGTTTATATAAAACGGCCATACCTTGCGATTCTTAAGCCTCAAACCCATATCCATAGACTTCTCTTGCAGAATTTTAATGTCTGAACTTATGGAACCAATCTCAGCCTGATAAATAAAATTAAGATTTCGTGATTTAATGTTCAAAATCAACGTAGAAACTGAAATTCAAATAGCTTGAGAAGTCCTTCAAATGATCGAATAAACGAATATAATTGTAGTATTTGTTTGACATATACTATTAACAGATCCTCAAAGGTTAACTGGTAAACAGACACTTCATCGTTGTAAGGTGAAAATAATACTGCTAAAAGCTAAACAAAGTAGAAATGTCACATTCAAGCTTTAGAATAAACAAAAATTGTCGAGATTGTGGTGCCACTCCAAATATAAAATACTTTCATTATCTGTCTTGTCGGAAAATCAGGAAAACGCGTTTACCACCATTTTTAAATGATATTATTGACTAACTAAGAACTGGTTGGATGGTTCTACTTTTGTCAGTACAGATGCTCATAAATGCAAGCTTTTTCAATTTGCTCAAACGACCAACATACCTGAAATCCACTTAGCAGAGTTTCCATATGTGACAAGATATTATCACAATCATGAATTTGGTCATGAAGAGAGACTAGATTATCACTCTCTTTAATATAATCCTGCAATAAATGGCACAGTGGTAAAATCAATTGATTAGCGTACTGCCAGCAACGATCGACAAAAGCAAGCCTACATGTAAGATCATCACTACAAGCAGAGAGTAAAGACAAAAGCTTACTAGTCATCAAATCTAGCAAAGAAGAAACAAAATGGCGTGGCTATTTAATGCTCACAATATTATAAACAAACCTGAATTGAATCCAACTCCACTTTGCGCAAATCATTCTCAACTCCCTTAGTATAATCTCTAAGTTTTGGACCTTTAGATAGTATATTTGCAACAACCTACACAGAGAACAACAACTTAATAACTTACATATGAGTGTGTATTTCAAGCTAGAAGTATAATTGGAAGGCAAGGACAACAAAAAGATAGAGAATGTGATTTGTGACCTTTGACTATGCACTTAAAGAACATACAATTGTTCATAAAATGTAAGCTTAAGCGAAGCTAATAAGAAGAATAACAAAAAAGTAAACATGCTTAAAGTGAAATTAATTGGTGCAATTGCCTCCAATTGAAGAATTATTTAGAGTGTTTATAACTTGTATTGAAATCATTGCCCAGTATACCAAACTCTTCAATTGAGAAACAAAACCAACAAGCAAGGTTTCCTGTTGATTATATCGAATTGTTCTCAGATATGCAGTTAATAATTATTTCAGTAAATAGATACTCCCTCGTCTCATTATAAGTGTCTCATTTGCAATATTTCTCTGTCTCAAGTTAATTGCCACTTTAGAATACCAATGAATTTTGTTTTTTTTAAGAAGCTAAACTAGCACCTTGAGGAGGAGCACATTCCAAGGTCCCAAGCTAACACCGCCAGGTCAACCCAAGTGGGTTAATACCAATGAAACATTGATTATTTGTTTCCACTAATATACTCTTATTTATTGTATTTCAACTCACATAACTACTCTATTAACTACAACTAATAAGGAAGTTTTAGTAAATAGAACTCATTCTATCATTGAAATCAACACAACTAATCATTTTCTTATGAATCGCGCACAACTCATATGAGACATCGGAACCTTACAAAGCTATAACCAAAACTTTTAATATAAAACATTATGCTAAGATCAACTAGGCAATTTCATCAGAATCTAAAATAGCAGTGTTGCAACACAATAACTAAGTTGAAATAACTCACTTCATCATTCTTACATTCCTCAAGCTCCTGTTGAAGTCCATCTAAAGATATATCATCACTGCAAAATCAATTTAACCAAAACATCTAAAATTAACATTCTTCATCGCATAAATAACTATTAACTAAAACAGATTGTAATTTGGAATTGCAATAGTAGAAGAGAGTATATTCACCCGTTTAGATCTTCTTCAATGGTTAAATCACCAACGAATGCTCCTAGATCAAATGCACTAGAAGGACTCTGCACAAAAACGAATATTCAATGAAATTCGAAATGCGAATTCAGCAATTTGTCGGTGATAGTAGCAATTTCAATGTAACAGAAAACGGTTATGGTATTGATATATGTACCATTGTGTTTGAGGCGACATCAGCCATCTTGTTGTGTAGAAATTGTTCAGCGTTTTCTTTGATTATGATCGATTTGAAAAGGTTAACATGTGATTTAAAGAAGAAAAAGTGTGAGGAAGATCAATGAAAGAGTGTTGCAGTGATCATCGCCATTGACGTGATGAGATTTGGGGGACACGTCGGAGATGAGATCTACCTGACTGGAAATGATCCCGACGGTGGTTGGGCTTGGGCCTCTTGGGTCTAGAGATGTATTAGAGTTTGAAAAGGAGAATTTCTTTTTCCACCCTGCTCATCTCTCTTGCACGCCTACAAATTGCAAATTTTACCCTCGTTCGAATTGTATAATTTGAATAATTTCTATGATATTTTGGATTATATAATCTAAACCCTTTAAAACTTATAAAACACCTGCAAACTTATCTCATCGAGGGCCTTCTGCTCATGTGGCCTAGGAGGATCTCCCGAAAGTTTGGGAAACACTTACATATGTGAAATCCTGAAATATCTTCTCTTGTATATGTATGTTGTCTCGATATTATGCAAAAAATTCGCTCACAGGTCCTCAATACATCCAAGAAAGTTAGTTTAGGCCACAGACGACGCCTCCTGTTAGGTTTTCACGGGCATAGAAAACTGAGATGGATACCTAACGATAGTCCAAACAAAATTATTCTTAGTTAAATGAACATCTTAAATTTTTGGTTGAAGGAAATGGAAAGAATTAATCCACCACTTATTTAAAAATTAAATCAGATTTCTATGTCCTCCAAGAATGATCTTCCATATAACAACAACTCAATTTCTCCATTACTTATGAACATAGATCTTTACAATTGCAAAATAATATCTAGTTTTCCCAAGAGTTTGGCATTTAAGAAAACACACATAAAAGTAAGAATACCCTTTTTCTTTTTTTTTTTGAGGGAAAGGTAAGAAGAATACCCTGTATAGTTGAAATTGCAACATAATTTTATAATTCATTTCACATCAACAACAAGTATCAATCGTCAAAATAATACAACGATCAAAACTCTAATTAGGATATATATAGTTGAACCTTTAAACATACTCAAAAAATATATATTTCATGCAACATCGTTCAAATTTTAGCAGAGTTATACTATAGGACTTAAATCAATCATTGTAAATCTTGACACTTACAACAGAAGATACACACACTTATAGACTACCATGGATAGGATATAACATAAGGATCAATTCTATCAAGTTTTGATGGGCACAAGGTTAGAAAAATGAAAATCACACGTATACTTACATCTTATAGCAATAGTACTCATATCAAATAGTCAAAAGACTTCAAAAAATTGGAAGCAAATAAAATTTGCTTAAAATTATTTTTAACTAGTTGAGGTTTCCCTCGAGTCGAAATAACAATAAAACTTGAAATGTAACCTTTTTCAATAAAAATAAAAATCAACCCAAAATAAAAGATGGATTTTGACATAGCATGGTTCTATGAAAGTGTTATTCCTCATTCATTAACGGTTGATAATAATCTGGAGGTATTTGTTTCGAAGAAAAAATACGATGTTCACAATCATATCAAATGAATCAAATTGCACCCCTCGAAGTAACAACCACGTTGTTACGTTGGTCAAACATCACAACATACACGTGCATCTAAACACTCATGAAACGAAGTGATCTAACCCCAGGCAGTCGTCCCATAATCCCTTTGGACTTCCACCTCACCTCTGAGCCACAAGTCTAGGGGGCCAGGGAATACCATGTATGAATGAGCATAAGTGCATAACCAATTTTGGATAGCTATCAGTGTGTTCCTATTCACAAGGACCTCATTTGAATTGGACATGCGCCCCGGCCTATCTCGAGCTCAGTTATGTAAATTGACTATCACATATGCACTGAGTCGTTCCTACTTAGATGGAGCTCACTGGAATCATACGGGTCTTTCCACCTATCTTGGATGCGGTTGTTTCAAAATGACTGAAATACCGCTGTAACTAACTGGACAAAATCATAAGAGAAAATACAATAACAACCAGGGATCTTGCCCCTATATATGAACATATAAGAACATGTTAACACCCATTAGTACTTGAATCCTGCCCTTCTCCCAACAAAAATCACTCGCTCCCAACTGAACGGACGAAAATGCCCCTGCATGAGTTAAGTCGCGCAACGTGACTTAAGTCACGATGAAAAACAACAACATCAATTTGGTTCTTTTCCTCCCCCCCTCTCCTTCCGATGAATCACCTGGCAATCATCAACCGTAAAACCCATGTAATTGTTATCATTTGAAGGAAAAGATGAATTGGAATAGTCATGTTGGACTTGTATATCAATGACAACAGATCGAAAGAATTCATATGCATCTTTAGAGGTATTTTTGTTTTTCTTTTAACAAAGAGGGGCAAACCCCAAACACGAAAGACAAAACCAAGGAAGCTAAAATCTCTAAAAACACAACAAAGCCTCTATCGATCAATCGATCAACATGGATGTGGAGGCAAACTGGATTTACACATGTTGTTGTTTTTCAACGTGACTTAACTCACGCATGGGTATTTTCGTCGGTTCAGTTGGGAGCGAGCAAAAACTGTTGGGAGAAGAGCAAAATTCTTAGTACTTCAAGAGGGAACATACAATTGGCCATGATAACCCAACTGTATGGGAGGAACACCAATTGTTCAGGAGGTGCACTTTATCCGTTCGTACAAAACCACTCATCAAACGAACATGGGTCATTTATTTGGTTTAATTTCTAATTATATTACAAGGGTCATAATGAGACTTATTCTTAATCAAAATATCATTTGTGTTACTAATAACCATCTACTATTAAGGACTAGAGTTTAGCATAATATATAATTTTCAACAATAGAAAAAAAAAAGAATTATTTTCAACCGATGGTCAATTAATTATCATATACTTAGGTGTTACAACCATCATTAGCCACTCAACATTTTTTCTTGATTGCCAACCTTGGTTGGGTATAGATAAGAATTTAGTCCATTTATCATGATATTAAATTCAGGTCAAGGATGATATTGTGAGAACGTACGCCCAATTACATGTTTAATGTTTCTTACTCTCTCTTCCTTTTTATCTATCATTTTTTATCAATAAAAAATAAAGAGTTGTACAAATATTTATTTTATCACAAATGTTCCACAAATATAATCTGTGTTTTGCCTAAAAAAATAAAAAATAAAATCTGTGTTTATTTTTTAATTATTACAAGATACAATGATATTTAGAAGGGGCGGTTCATGAATGAAATTGACCAAGAAGTGGAGTGAGGTAGTCAGCCCAAACCAAAATCAAAGTTTCATTTTATAGCGCCGAACGAGAGAACCTTCATTCGCGTTAATGGAAGCAGAGCGAGACATGGTGACACCAGGAGAAGTAATAGGCAAAACCCACGACGTTAAAGCCGGAAGAGGAACATACACAGCAACTCACAACAACACAGTTTACGCTTCCTTAACTGGTTTCCGTCACACCATACCTCCCGCTTCGGATTCTCCCGACCAGGTTCGGCAATAGCTTCGGACTCCCATTCCTAGGGTTTTGTTTTCTTGATTATGATTTCGTTGAAATTGTTACTGAGTTTGTTGTTGTTTGTGATGTTCAGAGACCCATTGTTGAAGTCACTGGTCATAAAGCTCATGGACCTGTTCCTGAACCTGGATCTGTTGTTATTGTTAGGGTTACTAAAGTGATGACTAAAATTGCTGAAGCTGATATTATGTGTGTTGGTCAGAAGTCTGTTCGTGAAAAATTTACTGGCGTCATTAGGTATGCTATAATTTTACCATCATTATTGCTCTGTAAAAAATAGCCGAGGCGAGGATAAATTAGTTGATAACAAATGAAATTATAACTGATAGCGAATTAGCTGGTAACTAATCAGGGGGTTAGGTAGCTCAACTGGTTTGAGCCAAGGGAAAAGGAGTTGGAGGTCCTGGGTTCAAACCCGGGCAAGGAGTAAAATATTAATGCAACAAACTAACTACCAACATTTGCCAATTACCATTAAAAAAAAGTTAGTTGATAACTGACGGGTTTATAACCGATAGCGAATGAAGTAGCCGGTGGCAGGTAGTTAAGTTTACAGTGGATAAGTTAGCTGAAGTGTTTGGTAAAATAAAATTAGCGGTGAAATTATATAATAAGTCGCCAGTGGTAGCTTTTAATTTTGTGTTCCGTACAATACATAGAAGATTAACTTGGCCCCTGCGCAAGGCTGATACACAAAAAAATTTGTTTTGTAAAAATTGTTCTAGACAATGATGTCTCTGGTTATCAGAAAGTTTAAAAGGTCTTGCTAACCAGTGCCCTCAGGGCAATGGTTAAGGAATCTACAAATAGAAATTTTATCTTGGAAATATAAGATGTTACTTTTGATCAAGTAATTATTACACAACTTTTTTATAAAAACTTGTTTTGGATGCTTAACCAATGCCCTTGGGGCACCGGTTAGCATTCTCCAAGTTTAAATTCAAGTGACTTCAATGAAGTAACTGTTGCATGTAAACCTGTTAGCTTTTATGTTCTAATTTTACGATTTTATGATTTACTATGCATGGCGTATCATTACAATTCACCCACCATTAGCCTGCATTTGATTAGCATTGGTAAAGTTCACTTAAAGTGGCTGGCAAAGTGGTGGTACCTGGTTTTGAGTGGCTCTGTCTCTGCATTACATCAAACAAAGGTGCATATAATGCTTCACTGCGTTCTCAATTTGCAAACCACCTATGTAAAGAACAATAAAGAGAAAAAAATTCTGATACGTTAATCTCTATGGACGCACACAGAGTTGCTATTCTTTCATAGATAATCTCTAGATTTGAAGTTATCATTTGTTGTTTTAGAGGGACTTTAGCAATTACATTGAAAAAAAGGGAAGAAAAGGGTTGTAGGAATGCAGTCAGTTAAATCTTGTCTGTTTAGTTAGACACTTGAGCTCACTTTCCTATAACTGTGCATGACTATCTTTATATCACAAATTTCATGTGTTTGTCATTTGGAATTATAATAATTATTCCTGTTTTCTGTTTTAAAATATTAGAGTATTCATTATTCTTATTTTGGCAGGCAGCAAGATGTTAGGGCAACTGAGATTGATAAAGTAGACATGCACTTGTCTTTTCGTCCTGGTGACATTGTTAAAGCTCTTGTGGTACTATTACTGCTTTTAAGAGTTTAATAAGTTCATTTCAAAACCCAATTGCCCTCAAGTCAATTGGTCGCTACTTGAGTAACACTTTAACTTAACTCAATTTTTATCAGCTTTCCCTTGGAAATGCACGGGCTTACTTTCTGACAACTGCAAAGAATGAGCTTGGTGTTGTTTCAGCAGAAAGCACTGCTGGTGAGATTGTGTTCATATTGTGGGAATTTCACCCTCGTATATAATATATTTTTCATTTTGTTGCCAGTTCCCTCTAGATTTTTTACTGCTTGTTTATATGAACTTCTGCATTCTCTTGTCTTGTTGGTACTTGGTTGTGAGGAAGCAATGTTGTTAAATATTGCATAGCGGAATTTGAACGAATCAATATTGTTTCGCAATACGCTATTTAGTGCTGGTACAAAATATTGTCAAATAGTGGCGTAGCACTGTTGCATAGAGGAGTTTGAGCAAACCACTACCC
>Ga0315914_1000597_pt1 | contig 47400 bp, 19 predicted proteins | sample MpolenodulesMG_FD_203920 | JGI IMG/M metagenome (GOLD analysis project Ga0315914, IMG submission 203920) | Medicago polymorpha root nodule microbial communities from Los Angeles, California, United States - elongated nodules | ecosystem: Host-associated > Plants > Roots > Nodule | place: USA...
CCCCCCTTCCCTGTGACTATTATTTTATCTACTTCACATAGTTCCTATTTGGAATAACAATGTCCCGTCGAAATTAAGAATGATCTTAACGGTATATAAATATTATTTTAATATTTTTTTACTTGAGGAGAAATAAAAAGATCGAAATGGTAGAATCACCATATTTGAGTGGTCGTAATGCCATATTGATATTTTGGAGGACTTAAAGGTTAGAATGGTAGTAACACCATATTTGAGTGGACTTAACACCATAATAGAGCGGTAACAATACCATATTAAAGTGATTTCAGTATTAAAAAAATGGTCTTTGTACCATATCGGAGGTGTAAATCTTGAACGGTTCTCTACAATGCAGTAGTTAACTGCATAGTTGTAGCTGGACATGTTTTATCCTGGAGACGGCGTGGTTGATAGTCTGTCTTGCACAACTTTAGGCACTGCCACGAAATGTTTTAAAGAGAGCGACCTGGTCGCGTCTCAACCTAGTAACAACTTCGGTAGATATTCTTTTTAAAGGAATTTGGAAATCCAAATACAACAATTTAGAAATCCTAAAACAACAAGTTTAGAATGTAATCTTGCAGATACACAGTGGAAACTATCGAACTATGACAATCGACGTTCTCGCTGATAAATCGAGTTTCAAATCACATGATCCTCAACCTGAACTATTGAATTAAGATCAGATGATTCAAGTTTTCAATTCATATTTTGAATCCAATTAATTACAAAGTAGGAACATGGTTATTCCTTTCTCAACATTATATTCCTATACAACTACGTATATTTCTTAAATCAAGGTAAATTTGACAAAATCACTATAAAACCGTAATATTGTTATAACTCAAAAATTCATCCATGTTCTTACATTCTTGTTGTTGGCCGTGAACACCTTTTATGCATGTGTCAAGTTCGAACACATTCTAGCTTTTGACAAAATTACAGACATATATCGTAATTATGTCAAATTCACCGTCAACCCAATCATGTATATTATATACAAAATTATGAACAAGTTCAAATCATGCACCTTCAAGTGGTTAATATTTTTGCAGAGTCAATTTTCTTTTACTGCTAAATTTTGAACTGTGACTGTTGTGAAAAGAGAGATTAACAATAACCAGATCATCATCATCAAACCCTACGGTTAACTGATTTCATAAATCTCTGATAAGATTCCATTCTCTGCAACTTCATCTGATTATTAAACTTCTTGATAAAAGCTTCAGCTCTTTTATTCAATTCCTCAGGACTCATTGATTTTTCTCTCTTCAATGAAGCTCTATCATTGAAAGTTTCAGACTTTTTCAACTCCCTTTCAGCCCAAGCAACATGATCATCATCACCACCACAAAAACCACCATTGTTACGAAATGGTTCTGCTTTCACAATCCTTGCAGTCCAAGTGCCACTTTTCTTTAGATGTGGCTTCTTTGTTTTCTCTTGTCCTTCCATTATAGCTTTCCATGTTGCTTCCAAACTGTCATCATCACCTTTATCACCTGAATCCGGCAAGTTGTAATCGTTGCAGCATTTTTCCGGTGATGGATCAGTGATGAATTTGTTGAAGAATAATCCGAAGTCCTTAACTTTGTCATCAGAATCTGGCAAGTAAAAGTCCTTGCTGCATTTTTCCGGTATCGGATCAGTGATGAATTTGTTGTAGAACAATTCAGAGTCTTTAACTTCAACAACCCTTTTTTCTTCTTGTTCTTCTTCAACTACTTCAACCTCTTTTTCTTCTTGATTTGGTTCATTGGTTTGGTTTTCTATCTCAATTGGATTGGTGGTAGTTTCTAAAATGCTTGTTGTTGTGTGATTTGGATCAGAAAAGCTTGAAGAAGCTACAATGGTGATGATGATGAAGTTAACAATGATGTAAAGGAAAGGGATTGTAAACCATGTCCTTATAGAGAACCAAAGTTGAGGAAGAGTTGAAAGAACAAGATCAAATGTGTATGGAATTATTGCAACTTTGAACAAAATAAGAGTTGAGATGATTCCTATAGACATGAGCACAAGTTTTGCAACCCCTAAAGATTTGTCCATTCTGTTTGATTTTAGAGAAGATGGGTTTTGAAAAAGATCCATTTTGATGAATTTTAACACTGTTATGTTATGAGGCTCTTGAGAAAACTCAAGTGATACTAGAAAAAGAAGGGTAATATGGTCGAGAAACTGAGTTTTTAGGGAAGGAATTTGTTTATCAACCAAGCATCATGTGTTGAGAAGAATGAGAAAAGAAAAGGAGAGGCTTTAGGAAATTGTTGTTGCATATGTCAAACGCAAACTGAATTTTAGACTGAGTTGCGGACTAGGTCGTCGAGTTCAGTTTAAGGCTTCTAAGTTTTGAGACTGAATATCAAATTAGCAAGTTTGGTTTTTATAGAAGAGTGAGAATAAGAAACTTGTGAAGATAAGGTTAGGATTATTGAATAGAAAAGGGAGAGAAAACAAGTGAAAGATATAAGGTTTTTTTTTTTTTTTTTTAAGGTAGAGATAGCTTTCAAGTACCAATGCTTTCAGGTGCTGTGGTTAGAATGAGATAGAGTTAACATAAATTCCATAAATATTGGGAAGGGTGGGTGGTTTATGGAGTATAGAGAGGACCACATGGGTCAAGAAGACTCCCTCAGATGGGGATTTAAATGAAGAACTGAACATTTTTTATGAATGAATTAATATTAATCAACGGTTGAAATTACATTTTTCATTTTGTGCTTTGCCTCTTCCTCTAGCTTGCAAATGACCCCTCACTTGTGACCTATCTATCACTCAGTGAAATAAAATAACATTTAAATCATTGGAAAATATTACATTACTAGAATGCATCGAAGTAATAAAATTGATAAGATTTGTTTCTACATTAATTGTTTCAATTTCTACTCGATAATGTCATTATTATTAAGGACACGTTAACATGGAGTTGCACAAGGCAATTGGTTTGGTATTAACACATAAACTAAAAGCAAATGTATGATAAAAGTTGTAACAATATATGATTATGAAAATCCTGCTGTGATTTTCTCAGGACATACCCATTGATTTACCGCCCGTCATCATATACCACATTGCATAGGTTAATAAGTCACAAATCTTTCACAGAAACTTTGGATTCACCTTTTTGGATTAGAGCTATGTTTGTCATGTTTAAGGTTGATGGGAAAGTACATGTCGAAAGTCAACCACAACATTGATTAAAAATTTCTTCTGCACATGTCGGCCCGAATTTTTGAAAAATTTTCGGATTGTATCTATCCGGTCAAGGACATTTATCTCGCTTCATATATAACAGATCTTCTTTAAATTCTCAATCACAAAAGGTGCGGTGAGCATATCATTGTCCGCAAAAGAGATGGATTCGTGAATCAACTTTATGACCGCATCAATATCACTATTTTGTGCTTGAAAAAGATCAACAAAACACTCACTAGCCACATCACAAAGTTTTTCTTCATCTGTTATCCTTTTATTGCTCGTGTGCATCAAAGAAACGATCATATTCACCTTCCTCCTCGACAAGGCTGCAATGTGGACAAACTTTGTATTAAGATCTCAGTCTCGTAACCAATAGGTTTTAGCGCGTTGGAGCGAAAAAGCAACCTCTTGCACAAGAAGTTGAGCCATACAATTCCTTTAAGAATTAAGGAATTGATGTTGTCGACATCTACATGATTACACATGATATCAATCTTTCTTCGGAAATCATCAATTCCGCGCCTCAAGTGTTGGAAATTGTACTTATTCCAATTGGAAAGGTTAGCGGCACACATTTCAAGCTTGTCTACAATATGTATTCCATTTATCTTTAACAAAATCAGGATCAAGCAACCACACATTTTCAAACTTAAATATTAAGAGATTTCTTTTGAACCTTGGACCCGTTTCACCTTGTTGCATGATGGGGTAGTGGTTAGATGATGTTGCAGGCAGGTTCTCAAGAATAGCATTAGGAAAGTTGTTGTGCCATTGATCTGTACCTAAAGTGTTATGTTTGGAGGCAGATAAAGATAAAGATGACACAATTGATTGTCTACAAGTTCTAATTCAAATGGTAAAAAAGTTGGTTGAACATTATGATTGAGATTCGAGTCCTAATTCCTCCATTTATGTACGTGAGTTACTAATGACTATTGTTATTTTGTCTATCTGAAAAAATTGACTAGATGGTTCAAGAACATGGCTAGTTAAGCGCGATAAATAGTAACTTGGGTCAGTAAGAAAATTATTTTTTTCTCAATTAAAATTACTGGGTCAATTTAAACTGTGGGTGGATTTTTGTAGTTTTTTCATTTAAAAAACAAATAACTAAGTAGATTCGTGGTATCAACCTACTAAGAATGACTAGTTTTCCAGATGCTACTTGTTTTCTTTTCTTTAAATAAATAAATTAAAATAATATTTGAAAAAATGGGAAATTAACCTACTTAATTAAGCCCTCAGTAGAATTCTCCCTTAATTTATGATGAATAGAGGTTGTATGTTTTTACCATCTAAATTTAAATTGACTCCCTTTTAAGTGACTTGCTTTAATCCAAAGAACAAAATATAATTGTGAATCCCACCAAAAAAAAATAAAAATAATGGTGTATTATGGCAAGTCGTGCGTCAACCAAAATTAAGTTGATTATGTAAAACTAAACTATCGATTTGAATCTTACTCATATATAAAAAAAATGATTGAAAGAAGAGACTTTTTTAAAATCAGATTTTTCGGCAAAGACTTACTGTTGTCAATAATGGTTATGTATACTTTCTAATGATAAATATAGTCAAGAAAATAAAGTTTCCACACACGTGTAGTATGTACATTAAGCATCCCTATCCATTCATATGCTAGCTTAAGAATTTGGTCAAAAAATTGGGCAAGAAAATTGACAACATGATTCACTGTAGATGTATATAGTAGTAGGATCTTGTTGCTACAATCTATTCAAAAAGTATTTTGTTGGTACTTGGTGTCATGGGGTCACAGGTCAGTTGTCTTACCCTAGGGAACCAATCACAAACTGAACCACGTCCACTATGGCCAAAGCTACTGTACCTAGAAAACCTCCTCATTCTTTCTTTTTCAATAAAATGAGTTGTGTTTGATAACGCAGGTTTGAAGTGTGAGTGATTATATCTTATATCATTTTTGAGTGCGTAAAATATTATGACATTATCATTTTTTGGTCAAATAGTCTACAAATTGAAGCTCACACATTCTAAATGTGAAGAAGTTGGGTATTTTGGGGTTCAAACTCCGATCCATGCATATATTATATATGCAATGTCCCTACTAACTAAATTAAACTCACAGGAATGAGTGCATAAAATATTAGATATATAAAAGATGTGAGGAAGTGGATCTTGTGTTGGATCCGGTTATAAAAGGATGGACTCGCACTTATATGGGAGATAGTTGGGTTTCATGTGTAAGCGGTTAAGTCAAACATCACATAAGAGTGGGTAAAATGTTGGATATATAAGAAATGTGATACATATACGTAATGTCTTGAAGTTTTAGATGAAATGTGACATCTTTCTATTGTTATGAATGTGATAGACTGATAATGTGTTATGAAACTCTTAAAATAATAACAAGAATAGAGAGAAGGGGATGAAGAGAAAAGAGAGACGTATTTTGTTATTCTTCTTGATTTACAATTAGGTTACGTGTGAGCTATATTTATAGAGAAATACAATGGCTTGGAAAACAAACACAATAGTATGTATGATTTAATAATATATCACAATAACACAATTGTTAAATGAACATCCACTTATAATATAAGAATCATTTTATTTGTTTTGCAAGTCCCAAAGCTTTTGCAACTTGGTTACTCAACTAAATAAATTATGTATGAAGGAAAACTATTTAAATTATGTTGGGTGATCTATTCTAGATAATATTGAGAAATTAAATTCTCTTACTTGTTTTAATTAATCTAGAAAAACAAGATCTATTGATGGGACGAAGAAAAAAGTTGAATAGATGTATTTTTCTTTGGTGTGTGCTAGTTGAATAGATGTCTATTATGGCTCATTAATGTATGGTATACTGTTTGATAATAATTGATTTTCTTTGATGAGATGGTTTGATAATTGATAAGTACATAAAACTATTGAATTATTAATAGAATTGTTGCATCTAATTGTACCCAAAAAAAAAAATATTGTTGCATCTAAAGCCAAATGGTGAAGACAACGTGCATGCTTTTGCTTGTTTGAAAAAAGCTACATCATTGATTATTTTGATTGTATGCCATTCATAGAGTTGAAATAAAATATCATCAATCATTTGTGAAAAGAATTGTACTACGTCAAAAGCACCATTTTGCCCGATTCACGAGGTTCTATTTTATGTTAGACATGATAAATGATTAAGTAAATCCAACTGTGTTCAGTGATTTCATTACGCATTAGAATGTTTTTTTTTTTAGGGATTTACGCATTAGAATGTTCTATTCAATCTATTACTATATGCTTCCAAGCAGGTCTAGGAATTTATAGGGCGGCATAGAAAAAGCAAGATTAAATAGGTGTGTATAAACAAGCATTGTTTGAGAAATTTATGGAAAGATATAGTAAATATATAATAAATAATTGGGTATTGTTTAGGGACTTAAGCCCCAACATATATCACTAAGGTTTGTTTGAGAGTTTAAGAGATGAGAAGGGTTGACTTTCGCAGGTGAAAAATATATGAAAAAAGAAAAAAATCTTTCATATTTTTGACAGAGTGAATGATAAATTAATGTTTATGATTATGATATTTTTAAATTTAAAAATATTATAACAACATTGATTAAATTTGAATAGTTAATGTAAACTAGGGTGTTGCGGTTTGGTTTGGTTCGGTTTTGAGACTAAAAGTCATCTGAACCGAAAGATAAATAAGTATGCGGTTTGGTTTGGTTCGGTTGACTTTTAAAATATATGTGGTATACTTGCGTGTGCTTCGAGGCTAAGTTAGTGAGTGACGTGGGACGATATGTGTATATGTGAATAGTATGAACTTACCTAATCACCCCAAGAATATGAGCCAGTATTTCGTGTTGAGATTTCGGGTTTTGGCTCTTGTACCTTTACCTCGACAACTATTCCGGAAGGACAGTCGTGGTCCTAGTCCATTTAGGAACAACTGTGAGTGATTGTTCCTTGGATGATTTGTGCCAGAGACCATGCTGGTTGTTCATTCTGGGTCAAAGTACTCATGTGGTACATACCATTCCGGTTGTTGACCTTTGGTAGATTTTCTTTGGTTGTTCTCCATTGGGTATGTTCGCTCTCAGTCTACGGCTCTGTGGAATCCTTTCATGAGGATCCTTTTGGAACTTATTAGTGATTGAGTGTTTGCCCATGCCGGAACAACATTATTGTCCATTACCGAGAGTAAATTTTATAACAATCACATAAGTTCCATAAAAAAACGTCGCATATATGATTACATTTTATTTCTTCTTGTTATACCCTATGTTCAAATTTAAAATCATCTAGTTGGTAGAGTATAATACATAAATTTTATTGTAAACTCTAGCTGTTGAGATTGACATTCTCCACGGTCTTCCTTAAAAAACAAGAAGCCAGTCGAAGAAATTCCAAGATGCTATCATACAAATCACTTTTGCACGTAGTGCATCATTGAAAATTTGCATCATTTTTCTGGTTGTTTGAAAAGTCATGTATGCAATTCCGTCTATTTTCTTTAAATTTAAGTATAATTTTCAGTGTCAAACAAGAATTGTAGACCAAATAGTGATCAATACAATGATTGAAACCCATTTGGGGTTGGCCTAGTAGTTGACTTGAGATCTTGGAGTTTGCTCTTTCAAAGGTCTCAGGTTCGATTCCCCCTGGTGTCAATTTCGGTGGGCTAAGTCCATACAGAGCTTGCTCTGGCTTTAAATGGGGCCCCCGCAAGTGGACGGTGGGATTGGTCCCATCGAATTAGTCGATTCTTGGATCGGATAGTGAGTTTTAAAAAAATAATAATACAATGATTGAATTTTTCAATTGCAATTGTTATTGTGATCAATGATTGAGTTTTTCATTTGCAATTGTCGTAGTGGTTATGTTTTTTTGTTTATTGTCGTTATGTTTTTTCTTTTGGTAGATTGTAGTTATGTTTATTTATGCCATAACTTAATGCAGCATTAAAATGCAAACAAATCTTGCACTCCAAAAATCTTTACAAAATGTAAATATTTTTTTTTTACATTAGGATTATGCCGATATTTAATACCTTGTCAAATTTCTATATCAAATTCTTATATATCAAATTTGTATTGTAAACTTACTTCATATATCCGGCCTTAGTTTTCTCCAGTGAGAGAAACTCCAACTTCTCTCTAAACTTTCTTTCTCCTTCGTTCATTGAGGAGGGGTGATTTTAGGTCATTTTTTGACTTAGAATCACCCCTCGACATCTTTTTTCCCTTTTCTTTCAATATAAATAAGTGGTTTTCACATATATCAAATTTTTTCTTTTGTGTTTTTATGTGATTTCATCGTCTAAGTGCGGCGTTGTGTTGTTCTTCGTCTTGTGCGATGTTTGATTTCGCGTCTTGTCGCGGTGTTAGTTTATTTCCTATTGAAAGATCGGCATCAGTCAATTACAAATTCAACCAATGATCTGGGCGTCAACGTTGAAGATCCGGAAGCATGTGAATTTCGGTGACTTAGGTTTTATCATATTATTTGTAGGCATTTTGCCGTTTTATGCTATTAACTTGGGTGTTCTGAGTTTGTTCGCAGATTCACCCTTTACGTTTTTAGCGATGTTTGTATCTGATGTAATCTATCAATTTGAATGAATGAACATCGTTTTATTTTTGTCAAAAAAATAAAAAATAATTCAAGCATATTTTGTCAGAAGAAAAAAAAAACTATTCAAGCATATATTTCTGTAAGAAAAAATGATTCATGCATTTATCCCTACGCTTTTTTTTAAGTGTGGTTTTAAAATAATTACATCACATTAAATAAGTTGATTTTTGGACTTTTTTCTTCTTTCTATAATACCTTCATTTTATCCTACTAATATATTCATTTTATTCACGCATTTTCTCTTTCCAATAAATTTAATGTATTATATTTCTCTAATAGCAAACAATTGTTAGTTACTCTCGCATTCATATACAAAATCTTGTTTTTTTCACATACTTTATTTTTCTCTCTCATGACAAACAATTGTCAATAGTCTAGATATTGCACACATCTTTTTAAGTAATTTTAAAAAGAAAATAAAAATTATTTCAACTTCACATTAATCAAAATTTAACTCTGTTACCATAAAAGTAATATATATATATATGTGTGTGTGTTTCCAAACGCCAAGTTATTGACTAGCATTTCCTATACGTTTCCTCCACTATATGCAATTCAAGTTTACATTTCCAAAAGCCCGTCCGAATTGAGTAAATTAGTAAGCAATTTTTTTTTGGGGATAGTATGCAACCTTTAGGAGCTAGCAAAGCTAACATATCTAGATTCAGCGCATTCCTACTACGTGAACAAATATAACATTTATATTAAATACCATCCACTATCTAATATTGTCTACGATGGTGCAAATGAAATCCTTAACTAAATATCATTCATCTACTATCAAGGTAAGGATAATCTGTAAGGATAATGATTAGGTTGTTTCGATTCACTTCTGTGAATTGTTTGATAACTTCAAACTATGAACACAGTTTCAACTGATTACTCGATTTTTAGATAGTCGAATAAAATAGTTAGGTCAATATCTTGGTCAATAACTCTCTTCAATAGTTACTGCTCTTTAATGTTTTAGGTGAGCCCATAACCCTTAAAGATTTAAGAACACCAAATCAAGTACACAATTCTCATTATTTTATGTCTAAACCTAATCACTAATTAAACAGTTAAAATAGGTCAAGTCATTAAAGTTAGGGTTAGTAATCATTGTAACCTAAATCAATTTATGGACATTCATAAGCGCATAGAAAGCATTAAGAATAATATTAACCGAATAAAATAACAAAGTAATTGACTGAAATTCATTGGATTGTTTAAATTTACATGATCAAGCAATTATAGAGAAAATCCTCTACATAACCTAATCAAAGAGAAATTAGCTAAACATAGAGAGAAGAATAAATAACATAATCATGAAGATGTTGCTCCTTGATTCATCCTCCTCTTGAAAACCCTAATTTTTGTGTTTTTTTCCTACTCTCTTCTAATGGGTGATTTCTTGTGATGCTTTCGTCTTGTATTTATAGGAGTATTCTTACTTCATTTATAAGCCACCTAATGTTTTATTTTGGTCAGCCAAATAAGACCAATAACCCAAATATTATTCCTATATGCACTCCACCTCTTAAGTACAAAGTGACTTTCTCGACATGTGGTTCTTCTGAATTTTTCAACTCTCGTGACGTGATCTTATAGAAATAATATAGGTTTTTAGTCATCAAATAGCACCGTTTTTGCAGTAAAATAGACAATTTTAGTCTAGAATTCGTTTTAAAAGTCATCAAAAAACACTGAATGTGAGAAAAACACAAGAGGAGGGGGGTTCGAGGTTGAATTGTGTTGGCTTTTTGCAGTTTCTTTTTCTGTGTGTTAAAAACGTGGTCAGAATCTGAGGTATGCAGATTCTGACATAGAGTCTGATTGTAGCGGATTAAGTACAAAACACAAAGCTAAAGAGAAAGAGAAAGCAGACAAAAAGCAATTTTATACTGGTTCCTCCCACAACACAAGAGTAGTCTTGTCCTCTTTCACTTCCAATTGATTTCACTATAATTACTAAGGATTAAAAATTGCTCAAGAACTCTTCCTAGAGACTTCTTTATGCTCAATCACAGCTACAAGAGACTTATTTGCTTAAGCACAACTACTTAAGACTTCCTGCTCTAGGACACTACCTAAAGACTTCCTTGCTCAAGAACAACTTCAAGAGACACCCCTTTGCTTTAGGGCAACTATAAAAGACTTCCATGCTCAAGAACAACTTCAAGAGACTTCCTAGTTGCTCAAGGTTTCCACAAAAGACTTATCTGCTCAAGCACGTAGGCGAGAGAATTTCTAAATGTTTGCACAACAATAAACAAGTTAATTTTTTCTTGCACTGGATTTAACAATGATTGTTTAATATGAACAAATTAACAGATTCTTTAGGATTTCCAAGATATAAAATTGAATAAGAAAATCCTAAGTGTTTTGCGCTATTTGATTTGACAGAGTAATGATAGAGTAATGACACATTAAAATAGCAGAGTATTGTTGCTTCGTCTACAAGTCTTCAACTCCTTATATAGGCAGTGAAATGAGAGACGTTGGTGAAGAGTGCCAAGGCAAATAAAGTCATTTTGAAGCTTGAATCAAGAACGTTGGCCATTTGCTTGATATGGATAATTTTGTTGAAAAGTCCTTTGAATTTCCTTTGCTAAAAGAAGAATTATCTAATGCATTCTCATTGTTCTTTGGGTCCTTTGTCTGTTTGGACACGCAGACAGAAGAAGGCAAAAAAACTACTCTATCTGATACTATGATAGGGACATTTCACATAATGAGACAAAGCTTACGTGGATTCAGGGTCCCTTTGGATTTTCTCAATTCTGAGGGTCATCCAAATATGTCGGTCAACTTCTGAGTCTTTTGCCATTCACAGAATCTATTGAGATAACTCCCTAGCTTCTGTGAGACATCCTTCTTCTAAGGACGCTCACTTCTAGTTGATCTTCCTTTAGACCTTCTACCATAGTCTTCTAAGCTTCTCCTTTTCCTTCTGATGCTCTTCATATGTTCATCCTATAACGATAGGTTCATTCATTGATCTGCACACTTGAACATATGTTAGTATTCCAATTGTTTTTTAATACTTTGTTATCATTAAAACCTTATAGGACTTGTATGAACCATTTTTGTTCTAACAAACACGAAGATGACAATAATCCTTGAAGACAAAGAAATTCTCCTGAACCGCCTGAAGCAAAGAGCGAAGAAACCAAGGAGTCATCTACTAGTTAACTCGTGCCCAGTTCTATGAGCCCTGCATCGCGAGATAGACGATTAGGTTAAAAGAGGATGAGTTCAACGCCTATCTCGCCTCGCGAGATATCAACCACATCGCAAACCAATTTACCTACAACTTAGGGAAATTGATGCTTGTAAAAAAAAACTTTTGATGACCACAAGAAGGCATAAATGTGATTTATGGAGGATGGAATCAACCAGAGCCATTTGGAAACCAAAGAATCATTAACCAGTGATCCTTTTCTCATGTTTTTTTATTCATATATAATAATATCTATTTAGAAATCATGAGGAGGTAATTCCTCTCAAGGTTAGGTCATGAAATAGGAACTAGGTCAATAAAAAACCACCTTTTGGTGAGCACAAGATATCATAAACGCGATTTATGCAGGGGGAAGCGATCAAAGCCATTCGGGAGCCAAAAAATTATTAACCGGTGATTCTTTTCTCATTTTCTTTTATTCATATATATTAGTTTGTGTTTAGAAATCAGGATAAGCTAATTCCTCTCTAAGTTAGGTCATGAAATAAGAACTACCATGTAGTTATTTGTTCGTGTAACTTTAAACAATTCTATGAATATTTAGTCGAACACTTTGTATTTCATTTAGTTATTATGAAATCAATGAGCAATAACCCTAACTTTGGTTCATATATCCAATAATATGTCACAATGGTCATGTACTCTAGCTTTGTTGGCTTGACCTAGTTTAACCATTTAATTATTGATTAGATTTATACAGAAACTAATAATAATTGTTACTTACTTTGGTGTTCTTAAACCTTCGAATTCAGTTAGGGATCCAAGGAGTAGGTACCGTGACTGATTAAAGAGTGTTAGTAACTAAGACATTGGCCTCACCAAAACGTTTGTATGACTAAACCTTAAGAATTAACATGATAAAACTTGCAATAAGCGTAGTATAGTCAAGGAGTTATCTGGTTTGAATGATTTTTTTATGCTTCCAAGATCATTCTCCCATTTTTGCTCTTTCTTAACTTTTGAACGAATCCTATACAACACTCTACTCAAATACAAATAAACTAGCTACTTTTACTCTAAAATGACTCAAAAAAAAACCTATATGATTTTATGTCATCAGGTGGATATCGTCGTGTGGGTTGATTAAGACTTAAGAGAGGAGCAGAAATTAGGACTGTCGTGTTGAATTTAATTTCTTGTAACCTCTTTGTATATCTTTGTGGAGACTCAATTTTATTGAATTGAAGAGCTTCTCTCTCCCCCATACATTGGTCAATTTAGGCCAAATAGGGTAAACAAATTCTTAGTATGTTTGTTTCTCTTCTCCTTTATGTTCGTTTTTTTTAATGGTGATTTTTTTTAAGGAATTAATGGTGAATTTTATATGCAGGTTTCTGGGTTTAATCTTGATTGAATATTGTTCCTTGGGTTGTTTGATTGTTGATTGTCTTTGTTATTTTCTCTATACATCATTGTCTTGGGTTGATTTATTTGAATTCCTAGCAAAATTAGACACAATTAGTGTTGGAAAAATTGAACGTAGAATTAGTATAAAGTAATAAATTAAAGATAAATATTAGCATAAATAAATTGACTCATAATAGATAAAAATATATAATAGAAAAACTTATTGGATTTGACTGAGGTGAAACACCCACCATTGCAGATGGTCTTAGTTAGAAAATATCAATTGATATAATGACTAATTAATATAATAAATAACTTTAAAATAAATTATCAAATAAAATTCCAACAATTAGTACTTTTGTTTTCAACAGATAAGCATAACAATGCAATCTACTTTCCATTTTTTTAAAGAGTTACATGTTTGACAAAAGATGACCCGAACAAGTGTTAATAAGTGGGAACAATTCTCACCTCACAAGTCGGTTTTGTAGGAATGAGTTAGGCCTCAACTTTAACATGATATCAAAGTCGGGTTAAGGATTGTAATTTGGGAATTGGACCTCAAGGCCCACGCTAGGCGTGAGGGTGAGTGTTGAAGTTGGTTTTGAAGTTGTTTGTAGTTTGTTATTTGTCTCACATTGCTCGGATTTCTGGGTTGTTGAGAATATAATTATGCTTGAGTACCTTCACTTTTTGAGCTAGCTTTTGGGATGAAGTCCAAGTCTGTTTATCAGTTTCAATCAATTTCAAATACAAACATGATTACATAAAAAAAATAAGGACCAAATGATAAAAAAATAAAATGCATATATACAAAACTTGTATGTCATAAGAAGAAAATAGAAATGTAACTGAATAAATGAATAGATAAAAAAAAAAAATCATTGTGCTTAATACATGTAAATATGTCAGTAAGCAGTAGCCTTTTGAGAAGTACTCTTAGCATAGGTTTTTACTAATCATTAATCACATTAAGAATACTAGGACTAGGATACCCCGCATAAAAGTTACAAATATTGTTTTACTATAAGATATTAATCATTAATCATTAATAACATTAAGAATACTAGGATACCCTGCAAAAAAGTTACAAATTAAACATTGTTTTACTATAAGATAACACAATGTCAACTTGTTAAAGATTTCATAGGTATGCTTAACTTTATGGAGTCATGCCTTTTACTAGGCATCCATTCTAGATTTGTAAATTTATTTATCTCAAATGAAGAAAAAGGAACCATAATTTATCCCAATGATTGGACTCGCAATATATAATTCAATTCAAAACTCCAATGAATGCATTATCTTTTTTTATGTTCACATAATGGTCTAGATACATATTATACTACTTGATATACACATAAGATAGCATGTGAGAAAGTGCACATGTACCTAGAGGGGGGTAAAGTATTGTGGAAATGGCTAGGTAAAGATTGTTACATAAAAGCGCTTGCTATGATCATGCACATAAAATGGGATGGCATGCCTCCTGAGGCCCATCTTAATTGATTCACCTCTTGTTTGTCTAAAGAGAGCTTCTAAAAATTCCAAAAGATTCAATTTTTCATTTTGAGCGCCTCTAAAAATTTCAAAAGATTCAATCACCAAAAAGAAACTTTCAAAAGATTCAATGTCTAAGTTAAATATATTTTCAATTCCTATATGAGAGCTTTTAAATTTAGTTCCTACATAATTTTAGTTCCTGCAAAAACACTTGTTTATTGATTTGATCCCATGTGTCAAATGAAAGTTGATTGGACAAACAAAAAGTTTGCATAGCATATAGACATTTTAACTGACATGGCATCCATATGACATGTTGACTCATGTTTGTTTAATTAATTAAAATTATCAATTTAATATTCATTATAAAAATCAAATAAATTATATTAGTTTAATATTATTAATCATAATTAAAACAAAACTATTAGTGAAGGGACTAAAATAATTTATTTGATTTTTATAATAAATAATAAATTGATAATGTTAATTAATAAAAAAAAATATGAGTCGGCATACCAGATGATGTCATGTCTACATTACATGTCAAGTCAATTTTCAGTTTGCCCAGATAGCTACCATTAAACATAGGAGACTAAATCCTAAAATTACCATTAAAATTATTTAGAGATTAAATTAGAAAACTCGTATATTTATAAAGACTAAAATCATATATGACTTTAAAGAGAAATAAGTTACAAAAGATTCTATATACATAGTTGTAGAGTTTAAATTTTCTTTTAAATGAAGGTGAGAAAAACACACCGGGGGAGAGGACGGTTGAATTGTGTAAGCTCTTTTGTAGGTTTCTTTTTCTTGTACGAACAACAGAAATTTTTTAATGAAGGTGAGAAAAACACAACCGGGAGGGTGGGGGTGTTGAATTGTGTAATTCTTTTTCTTGTACGAACAAACTGAACAGAATCTGAGGTATGCAAATTTTGATGCAGAGTTTGTGTGCAACAGATAAATATAAAGTACAAAGATAAAGAAGAGGGATAGAGAAAGCAGACACGCATCAATTTTATACTGGTTCCTCCTACAATCTAGGAGTAGTTCAGACTCCTTGCACTTTCAAGGGATTTCACTATAACCACAACCGATTACAAATTAATCAAGGACATTTCCAAAAGACTTCGATGTTCTACGACTCTCTACCTAAAGACTTCTGCTCTAAAACTTTACCTAAAGACTTCCCTTGCTTAAGCACAAGGCTTAAGACTTCCCTATTGCTCAATCCCCACTGATTGAGACTCCTAAGTGCTCAAGGTTTCGCCAAGAGACTTATATACTAAAGCACGAAGGCAAGAGATTTTCTAAAGTGTTTGCCCCAACTGCAAACACGTTAACTTGTTCGTAGACTTTTTCTATATAAACTTAATAAGCGAACAAACTTCTTAGGATTTCTAAGATAAACTTGAAAACAAATCTTAAGTGCTTTGCGTTATTAATTTGACAAAGTAATGACACAGTTAAAAAGCAAAGTCTTGTTGCTTCTTCTTCATGTCTTCATCTCCTTTTATAGGCAGTGATTTGAGAGACATTGAAGAAGAGTGTCATCGCAAATAGAGTCCTTGAGAAGCTTCAATCACGAATGTTGGCCCTTTGCCTGATATGGATAATCCCGTCGGAATGTACTTTGAATTTCCTTTGCTGAAAGGGGGATTATTTGTTGCTTTCCTCGTTCCAGTTGTCATTTATACGTAGACAAAATAAGACAAAATAGTTAGAGACAACTCACAGAATAAGACAAAAGCTTACGTGAATTTTGGGTCAATCAGAATGACGTAGCCTAGTCAGCTTTTGTGTTAATGCCTTCACAGAATTTGTGGGTGTTACTCCCCAGCTTTTGTGAGACTCATGTCTACTAGGATGTTGACTTCTGGTTGACCTTTGAGTAGATCTTCATCCATAGTCTTCTAATCTTCTCAATCTCTTTATGATGCTTCTCATGTCCCTTCTTCATGATAAGAGTTCCTACACACTTGAACATATGTTAGTAATCCAATTGTTCTTCAATATTTTTTTTATCATCAAAACCCAAAAGTACTTATATGAACCATTCTTGTTCTAACATTTAACACTACTGTTTTGTCAAAAAAAAAAAAAAAATCACTAATGCATTTCCAATGCTTAATAACCTCTATTTATCTCATCCAAGTGAATTTAGTTAATTCTTTTAGGAGATCCAAGTGAATTTAGTTTTTTTTTAAGGGCCAAGTGAATCTAGTTAACTCATAAAGAAGTTCAAGAAAAATAAATTGAAAAAGGCAGAACGCCGCTTGGTAGAGACCTACCAATATCATGTGTTGCTCTCTCGTCTTTAGTGGCAACAACTCCATTGCCACAACCTAGCAAGATCCATTAGTGTCCCCATCCGTAGGCTTCGAAAGTACCACATTACTACCAAATACCATGACTTACAGCTAAGCCTACAAAAAGCCAACATTTTGGCTATTTATTAATTAGGAAATAGTGGTATAATGATGACACTTTTCCATTTGTTTATTTATATTACTTTGCCACTTTGAATTATTTAAACATTAGTTCAATTCTCACATATAAACTTTACAGATAAATGAATATATATATATATATATATATATATATATATATATATATATATATGCATTTTATTGTGTGTTTAGTAGTGTTATATGGTCTACAATTTGTGTTGGACAAATTTGCAACAATTCAATCTGGAAAGCAAAATTACATGACTTGATGGTAATGAAATTAATCAAGTGAGTTACCATTTAGTCAGTTGGATTAATTTATTTATTGAGAACTTAGTCACTTGGATTTGAGGAGTCAAGTGACTTTCTTTCTTATGAAAGGAGTCAAATGATTAACCTGATCTTTGAAATTCATTAAAGAAATTTTAGAATATTTTTATAATTAAAAATGCTCTATTACACATTAGTTATTTTAAATTCATCAATTTAGTTTCAAAAATTATAAATCACATTTGTCGCAATGGACTAATGGATTACATGCATCTTAAATTAATCATCATTCGTCACATTATATTCATGTATATGTGTTGGACAATTCTATATTCCCGGAAAACTACAGGATCGTGCATGCTATATACAACTGTTAAGAGTTGACACATTAAAGTAATCTTTGTTCCTAGCTATATATCTTATTAATTGAATTAGCATAGTCTTTTTCTTTCGGAAGAAAACAAAGATCTTTGGCTTTTCCGTACATACAAGATGAGATTGGAATAGGTTAGACCGGCCTATCTAAACTACGATATGTCAGATTAGATCAGATTTTTTTTTTAAAAAAAGAAAGCCTAGACTTTTTTAGAAGTCTATTTAGCTTAAACGATCAAGTCACATGCCATTCAAAAAGACTTTTAAGTCTATTAGGCCAGCCTATTTAAGTTAATATGAATAATATTATTTATTATTATATTATATTTTGTATTTTGAATTAAAATAAAAATTTGTTAACTTTTTCAGTAATTTAAGCTTATTAGTATATATTAATTTTTTGTATATTTAAATGTATTATTATAAACTAGAATTGGAATATGATACAATATATGGTCAAATTCCCTAAAAACTCATGTTGATTATATCAAAAAAGAGTTTAATCTAATTGATATATTAATTCGTTAGTCTATTTAAACTTAGATCGCATTGCTTATTTAAAAATGTTCATATGAAATATGCCTTTAAACAGGCTATCAGGCCGTATCAGGCTTTCAGAAGGCCAGACCCATGCCTAAAAAGTAAGCATATGACAGGCCGCAAGCCAAGCTTAAGCCTTCAAAAAAATTGATAGGCCAGACTCAGGTCTTGCAAAGCCTAACTCGACCTAACTTATTCCCACCCCTACATACAAGACTACTACATGAGAAGATCTATAGTAGACTTTAGGATCGTGTTGTTGGGCCGGTGAAGAAAGGATCAGGATTCCATGATTTTTTTTGCGAGAAAAGTCATGTGACTTTGTTGAGGGTCGATTACGTGAATTTAATGGTCTAGGACGAACCATCAAAATTCATACAAAAAACATTGAGTTATTTATTTAATATTCAAATGCTTATACAATACATTTTCTAAGAGCTTTTTTAGATGCAAAGTCATTAATGATTGTTTCAACATCAATATTTTTTTTTTGGTCTAGTAGTCTAATGGCTAGAGCTCACACAATTTAATTGTGGAGAAGTGGAGTGTCCGGGATTCGAACCTTGGCCCCAGCATATAATATGCAACATCCCTACCAATAGATGCAAAGTCACTAATAATTGTTTCAACATCAATATGTTCTATCATGTCTTTCTCAATGAATAAAATGGCTAGATCATTCAACCTTTCTTATGACGGTGATGATCTCAAGTAGTTTTTTAATAATTTTAACTTCAAAAACATCTTTTGATTTTGACGGAAGGGTTTCGGATGGTGGAAGACTAGAGATTTGAACTCCATTTTTAACATCGCAATAAACTATAAAAGGGTCAATAAATAACTTAGGAGTTAGGTCATTACTAACAACCACACCTTCCAATAGAATTTAAGTAATTTTTTTAGGACCTAATGAACCCCTAATTTTTTTTTTGTTGGGGCTCAAATTTCGTACTTATTTTTTAGGGCCTATGACGGTAGCCCTGCCTCAGATAGGACCCTGACTTTGACATATTCTCGCTCGTCGGATCAGTTTTACGCTTCAGATCATGCCATGTGTCTATTTATTATTTCTTTAAAAAAACAAAATAAATCACCCAATTCATGACCCGTTTCTTGAACTCAACTGAGTATTTGCAACCATCGTGGTAGCAACCCGATCTTTACCTCCACCGACTACTTCTCGACGTTTCCTTCTCCAACTCGCGCACAACGGCATCCTGAGCGCCGCCTTTGACGGATGCATTCAACGACGTAAAACACAATTATTCTGGACAAAACACAAATTTAATGAACCAAATCTGAACTGCGCAAACTACATCAAAATTACAAATGTAAAACCAAAGAATCAAATGAAACATGAATTGCTTCTTGTTGTGCACGTATATTCACATGCTTTACCACATGGTCAAAACGATTATGACTTCTTAGAAGAACAAGAAAAGGAGAATAAGAGATGGAACAGTGGGTCGATGCTGGGACTCGAAACACCGGTTGCATGAGGGACAACGATGACCTGCAAGATGTAGACGACCATGACAGGCGGGACCAAGCGGTTGCAAGCACTGGTTGAGGTCAAGAAACGGGTCATAATTTAGGTTTCAATATGATTTATTTGATTTTTAACATAAATAGACATATGTCATGATTTGAGACATAAGATTGATCCGACGGGCAAGAATAAGATAAAGTCACAAGACTTTCCCGCAAAAAAAAAAAAGGGATCCCGATCCCAAAGGCACATGCTAAAAAATTTAAAATAAAAAAAATTATCTCAAAAGTTATACATTCAACTTTATTAAGTCAAAATTTTGTTATATTATATGAAAAACTTTTATTTTTCGATTCCTTCAAGACCCTATTTTTAATTGCAAACTTTGATCACCATTATTGTAGGGCTTCTAGGGTGGGAAAATGTTATATATAGTCTACGAATTGATGAATCATTGATGATTAAAAAACGTTTGAAACTTTTTCAAACAATGATCGATGTTGCTCTCTACAATTGAAAATTCTTGGTTGAGTGTTCAAACTTCAAATATTGACGTATCACGAACAGTGCAAAAATCAACGAATTTTCCTATACTTTATCAGTATTAAAAAAACTAAAAACACACTTTTAGTATATGGAAATATAGAAAATTCAGACTCCTGAATTTTTTGTTTTGTTTTTTTTTCTTTGCAATTTCCGAAACCATTAATTTTAGTTTTTAATGGATTTAAAATAAATAAATTGATGTGACAAATTTTTGATGATGTGGCAACGTGTGATAAGATATGATTACGTGTAATTCATAAAATGAAAAGTTCTTAGTAAATTTTAAAAAAACTTGATGTGACAAATTTTGGATGATGTGGCAACGTGTGATAGGATAAGATTACGTGGAATTCATAAAATGAAAACTATAAAAATGGTCAAAACTAGGGTAATTCACCAAAATTTCACGTCTTCTCGAGAACTCGCCATCGTTCTTTCTTCTTTTCTAATCTCCTACACCTTTGAAAATACCAACAAGTAGATTTTGATCTCTGAATGAGACATCTAGGCAATACATGATTCCTTTGTGTGGATTTGGAGTACGTATGAGAATGTAGCATCATTGAAAATACAGACGTAAATTCTTAAGAAACATTAAATGGAGTGTGGGTATCATATATCTTTTCTTATCATGTTAATTATTTTATGTTGTTTTTATCATGTTAATTATATTTTTCTCTTTGTAGAAGAGGGTGACTAGAAGTTTTGATGGTATTCCAGTCAACCTTAAATCTCAATTTGACTAGCTAGTACATCAATTGCACACGTCTCTTAAAGCATCTACAATGGAGCACCAACTATGCCCTCAAGAGAATCTCTGGTATACACGTAATTCTTTTACAATCTCTAAATATAAAAGCATAAAAAAAACTTGGGATCGTAGAAAAATAAGTACACGCGAATAGAATCCACCACGACTACGAGGCATGTAGTTTAAACGATATCCACAAGTAAGATACACAAATATTAAGACTATGTGTTAGTTAGTGCATACATATTTGAATTTAATCATATTCGTACCCGCGGATAACCGTATCTTTTAATAAATTAATAAAATTACATAAATAATTTTAATTTAATACAATGGGATTTGGGTAAAAATAAAATCATTTATAACTGTTTGTGAAAAACTATTTGTATCTAATTTGGTTCCCCTTGAAATTATCATTATTATTTTTGGATTTGATGAATTCGAAACTATAATTATGTGGTAAAAGGGGAAAGAAAATAAATGTGATGCATTTTATTTTGGTTAGAAATTTTGTTGTTAAATTGAAAGTGAAATGTTTAGATATATTTATGTGTTAATTTTTTTTGTGCCTTTAAAAGAGGCTGAAGAAATTCCGGGTAATTAAAATATTTTAAAAAAAAATTGTTATCCATGAATATCTACAAATATTTGTGGATATATCAAAATCCACATACTAGCCGTTTAACAGATATCTACATAGATATGGATGAACTCGTATATCATATTTATCCAACGAATAAGCCCATGTATTGTATTATCCATAACCACAGATACCAATTGTCGTCCATGTAGCCATTTTTAAGGTGATTTATGATATGATTAGTAATTATTGAGTGAAAATATTGTGTCATCCTTGTGATATATTTTTGTTAATTTTGATTGGAGCCACTGATACTCTATACCTTAATCTCATAGTTTGTCTGCACTACTCTATCATGCAAAATACCCAATATTAGGAGGGGCGAAATTAAAATTGTTTCTCCAAAATGTCGAAACTTAGATAGGCTTAAGTCATATCTATTTACCATTTGTAATATTGACTTATGGGAAAAATGTGAATGAAAGGAAGTTTGATTATGTCAGCTATAGTAAGAAATGAAGATGGAGGAAAACTGAGGTAGACATTTGCTACTGGTGTTGCGCTAGGATGTTACGTGACACTGATGACATTGGTACTTTTATTGGCAATGAATGATACAAACTTTTTTTTTCCGTAAATCAATTTATATTTTTTTCAATATCATCCCAAATAGGATAAATCATAAGCACTATATATTAGCTATAAATATGTTGCAGAAAATGTTTTGTGTGAAATTTTTGAGACACGATATCTAACAAGGGCAAACCAATGACTTGTTCTTCAAATAACATATGAGGTTGGTGGAAACACAATGAAATTTGACAATATCGATCCAGCTGCAATTGCAAAATATGAAGAAGAAAAACAAATTTCAACAATGAAAGACATGTTGAATGCTAAACCAATATCACTTTACTCATAGATTGAACTACCTTAGACAATATTAAGTTGACTTTTATCATCATAAATGCAGTATCGTTATCTTCCACAAATGAGATATCCTTTAGAAAGAGGAAATCATCCACAATGGTGGCCATCGGAAAAAGAATCATGGTGGAATGAAATAAAATTTAGCAAAGATATCGGCCCGCCACCTAATAGAAAGCCAATGGATTTGAAGAAAGGTTTGGTAATATTGTGTTTTGGTAGCTATGAAAACACATGTCTCTTAAAATTTAGAAAATTAAGAATATTGTTAGACATTCTAGGAGTTTGCAAGATAAACTCAGTACTAAATAAACATCTATTTGTTTTTTTTTATAATAATTATGAGGAAAGAATTGCTAGAAGAGTGTATCCTAATTTATTTTCAAACTTTTCAAAATGACGGTAGTTTAAACTTTCACCAAAACAAGAAAAATTTGAAAATAAATCAGGATACATTTTTCTTGCAATTCTTTCTTCATAATTAATAACAACAACCAAAATAGTTGTTTCTTTAGCAATGAGTTTATCCTGCAAACTCCTTGAATGTCTATTGATATTCCTAATTTTATGAATATTAAGAGACATATGTTTGATAACATCTGCCAAAGCACAAACTTTCCAAACCTTTCTTCAAGTCATGTGGCTTTCTGTAAGGTGGTTTGCCTTGCTAAATTACATTTTATTCCACCATGATTCCTTTCCTGATGGCCACCATGATGGAGGAATGCCTCTTTCTAAAGGATATCTCCTTTGTGGGGGATCACAATGTTGCATTAACAATGATAAAAGTGAACTTAATGTTGTGTTGGGTAGTTTTTTCAATGAGTAAGGTATTACTGGTTCACTGTTCGGTTTATCATTAATTGTTGAACTTTCTCTTTTTTCTTTATATTTTGCAATTGCAGCAAGATTCTTTTTGACAAATTTCTCTTTGTCTTTCCACCGACCTTGTAGATTGTCTGAAGAACTAGTTATTGGTTTGTCATTGTTTGATACCGTGTCTCAAAGATCTCACACCAAACTTGTCATGCAACATATTTAAAGGTAATAGTGCTTAGAATTTCTCCTAGTTGGTTATGATATTGGAGTAATAAGAAATATAAATTGATTTACCGAGAAACGATGGTATCGCTCATCTCCCATAAAAATAAGTTTTCAATTCCATGTAACTGCCAAGCATAATACTGGTAGCAAATACCTCCTTCAGTTTTCAACTATCAGTTAGTGGAGATTAGACGATTTAATTCTATCTTCAGATATTTTCATAATGGTACCTACATGTAAATGGTAGTGTTAGGACTTTAACTTAAGGATATTACTGGTCTGAAAATTTTAAAATAACATTAAAGTCATGAAAAGTGTTATCTTACCATCATTGAATATTACAATGATCAAAACCAACAATATTTCAAAATAAAATATCCATATTAAAGCAATAAACAATGCAATTAATTGTGGATCATATTTATATTGAGTAAATCACCATTTTTATTGTGGTAAATGTTGAAATTAGTTTTTAGCAAAATTACGTTAAGATTTGAATTTTGAACACTTAAATCATATACTTATTTTGATTGGTTTTTCAATTTGGTAGTTTGGTTTCTAATTTATTATGTTGATCTGCAAGCTTGAGTTTTGCAATTTTCATGATGGTCTTGGTTGTATGAAACCCAGCCATGAAATTCATGGTTGAGTGTAAGAAACCCGTTTGATATTGTCATAATGGTACCTAAAATGAATACTAATGCCTCAAAACCCATCATAATCCATTTTCTATAACCTTTGTTGAATTAAAACATATTAGATCATTGTCTTAGTATGTAAGAATATAGAATATAGAAGACCGTAAGACAAAAAAGTAATCATAATGCATCAAAACTCATCATTAAAGTCTTGTCTGGTTTTCAATTAACTATTGATTCGTCATGTAGAAGACGTGTCACTTCTCCACCTTAGAAATTGTTCTCATTGTGTATAATTTTTGTTGAATCAAAACTGATGATGTCATTGACTTAGTAGTAAGAATATAGAAGACCCAAAACTTCCACATAAAGATGATGAAATCGGTAGTTGATGAAGTTTTGAGCTATTTTAAAAAATTGACCAGTCCATCGTAGAACTTATGCAACACTTTCCCACCCAAGAAATTGTTTCGTTGTATTATACACATTCACTCGCCAGTTATGACCGTGGCGTACACAGAAACTAAAGATATCCTTTGATGGATTCAAAGATTAATTTCTTGAAATCATGATCGAGTCAATAATGTTGTAGGCCTAAAGAGAATGTTAGAGTAAGACTTTAAATAAAATACATACATGATAAATTAATATATAAAACACACGAGAACCCTAAACTTCTACTTAAAGATGGTGATGTTGATGGTAGCCAAAGTTTTGAATGATTTTTAACAATAGGTTTATCGTAGATGAGGGCTGGACAACATGTCGCTCGACCCAATTCTCCCAGACCGAAAGTCCCGCTGATGATCGGGTCATCCCAAATGAGTAAGGAGGTTCAAACGGGTTAGCAAAGCGGGTCTTAAGTAGTTAAGTTTGGTTGGCTTCGGGTGGGTGATGCAAACCCAACGAAGCTCATATCCAACCACTATTACATATATATATATATATATATATATATATTGGCCTAAATTATACAGGTAATTAATAATAATGAGTTAATGTTTGAATAGTTGATTACTCATCATTTTCATATTAATTTTCGTTAGTTTTATACTTTGTTTTAATTGATTTTCTTAGTTTTTAATTAGTTTTAGTCGTTTTATAGTAAAAATCATCATCATATGATATTTAGAGAAAAAAATGATTTGTGTTGATTTTTCTATAACCAGACAATCCCTAGAGCATTTGGTTTATTTGTGTGTTTTAACATGTTTACATTAAGTTTTATAACTGGTAAGATGTCTAAGGAGTTTTCGAAAGTCAACCATGAAAGTCATTTCAAAAGAATGCAAAGAAGAAAGGTCAATGCTGTCATTTTACACCTGGATGCACTCAGAATTCAGAAAAGCAGTGTTGCTGCCATTTTGCGTCTAAGCGCAACCAGTTGAGTTCAAGTCCATTTCGGTGCTTTGAGTTTGCACTTGGGCGTAAAACAGTTGCGCCTAGGCACTAAAAGTCACTAATAATGCCATGTCATTTGCGCGTAGGGGCAAAATGGTTGCGCATGGGCACAGTTTAACGTTTCAGGTTGCCTATTTAAGCCCAAACATCAGATCTTGAAAGGGTTCTGAGAATTTTACATAGAAATTTGAGAGAAATATTTAGAGAGGTTCCGAGAAGGTGTTGTTCGACCTAGAGGACTGGAGTTGAAGCTTCTCACCCTCCACCTTTATGTGTGATTATTTCAATCCTTTTTATTCTTTGTAATCAAGCCATGAGCGGCTAATTTCTCTATTGTTAGGGATGAGATGATCTAGAAGACAAGTTTTCTTCTATGACTTTATTTTGATTATTGAAGAAGTTTATCGAATCATTTTTCTTATCTATGTTCTTAATGCTTTTATTGCTTAGACGCCTTTAAATTAATTTATGGTTTATATTGTGAAACGGAAGTTGAGTTTATAAACATTTGAGATAAGAAATTATTGCCTTTGTAATCTAGGAATAAGTTCAAACTCTTGAAACCAATTAAGAATTCTTGGTGAATCATGCTTAGTTCTAATCTTAAATTCACTAAGGAATTAGGGGTTATTTTACAATTAATGATTATGTCACTAAGGAATTAGGGCAAGAATAAATTATAAAGTTCGGTAATGATTTGATAAGTCGATTCAATAGTCATATTCAAGTCGTTAACTTAAGATATTCATATAGTAAAACTCTCCCCTAACAATTTTATTATTATAAAGTTAAAACTAATTTTACTTTGCTTAATTTTCATTATTGCTATCAAACAAATTCAATACCTTTTTGTTCCATTAAGTTATAAATATTATTCTGCAGTATAACGTGATCCTCAAGTTCGACACTCGGTCTTACCGTTTTAATTTTACTACTTGCACGATTTCGTACACTTGCGAAAATCACCATCACTAACCTTAATGTTATACATGTTTGGATCTATGCCCAAATATTTTATATGGCCCAAAATGAAACCCAGTCTAGTCCGATAGATTATAAGGCCCGAATTAGGGTTTCATTCTCCCTCCCTCCCTCCCTCCTCCTTTCAAGTTCCAATCCCAATTTTTGTTCCTTCTTCAAACAATTTTTCTTCTTCCTCTTAATCTATCACCCCCTTGCTCTGACTCATATTCCTTTAGTGTTTTAGCACTAGACATAGTTTTTTTTATTCTATATCGATTGTTTTAAGTTTGTTTTGTTTTTGGGTTTGAAATATGCATTCAAATTTGTTGAGTTGTTTTTGCTAATTTTCTAGATTCGTCCAAAAATTTCGTACTCGTAAACCCGATACAAAACCATTTGTCCACCCATCGAACCCGCGAAACCGACCCTGTCGAAACCAAAGACTCAAAACGGACGGACGAAATGGCTTTTTATACCTCAACCGGTGGTTTACTTGGATTGGAATTTTGAGCCCGAGTTCCGACCAAGACCGACCGATGTCCACTCCTACCGTATACCACAACAACAATTATCTTCACTTTATTATACACATATACACACCAACGATGCTTATAGTCTCCAATCAATTATGTCCATAATTTTATTTTGTTTTTCGTGACACATTCTTAGGTGAACTAGAGACATCTTTTCTTTTAAAAAAAGTCAAACTAACCTATCAAAATTAACATAAGAAAGAATCAAACTTGACTCCAACCTTTTAACAGGGTCATAGACTAATTCTTCAAAATAAAGAATGCTTCAAGTTCAACAAAGTTGAATACTTAATGCAAATAGTATTAGATAAGAACTTGAGCAAAATATATACATACAAGATAAATTAAGATGTAAAATATTAAAGAACGAGAGCAATATACTTAAAACCAAGTGGGAGTGAAACTCAACACCTTATTGGTGGACCCAAAGCAAGGGTGATAATTGTCTTGTGATTGATACTGAAATCTAAAGGTTTGAATTTTTTCAACAAATATGATTCCAAACGCACCAACATGCGACACAATATTATGCCCTAGAATAGCCCTATTGTAAAATCTAAATTCACAAAACATTAGCATAGCCCTGTCGTTATTAATTGGATTAAGGCCACATGACAAAAGCCAATTTTTCCGGAATCTAAAAGAAAAATTACCCACTAACTACACATGCAAATCAATAAATAGATACTCAAAGTCGGTAGTCATATATATTCACACACTATATGAGTGGGCCAAAGCAAACCACAAACTCATACATTTCATATCACTCTAGTTATGGAAGAGCATAGAATGATTAATCATGGACTCTTCTATATTACCTAAATGGTTTGTTATAGCTTTTAATTGAACTGTTGGTACCTAAATTGCTTCTTGAAGCTAGAAATGTCATTTTGTTTTATCGGTGTTTGGCCTCAACATATATACATATTTATTCCTGGTATACTTCCTAATGAAAGTTTCCCATGTTTATTATTCCAAAAGACTATGTTTGATGGGAATACGGGGAAAGGGAAAGGAAACGACAAATTATATGTTACGCTAGTTGATCTCTTTAGTAAGGATGGATAGTGGCAACTGTAACGGCACGGTGCTCCGGTGATGTGGCGATGCAATCTCACGGTGGAATGAAAGGTGCATGCAGGCACATTAGCACTCAGACGATCAAGTCAATATAAGAAATCAGAGGAGTGTATAAGAAAGTGTGGAAAAGTGAATGATACCCTGAGAATGAAGCAAAGTCACCATTATATAGACGTGTGTGAGGAGTGCCTTACTCGGGGTCCATTGAGGGACATGTGTGAGGTAAGGCGTACCGTTGTTGGCATGGTCCTTCAGACGACGCGCCTTAAGTCGGTGGGCGTTTAGTTCACGTGTCATGACAAGATTTGCCTTATGACCGGTTCGGAACACTAGTAAAGTAATTAATTTAGGAACTAGAAATTATTTAGAAATCATGACTTAATTCTAAATTATTTAAAAATTCCGAGCGATCCAACTATTTGGAAAATTTAATCCTATATTAAAAAGAAAATAGTTTATAAAAATTACTTTTTTCACATTAGAAATGTCAAATATTAGTTTTTTTTTTTCTACTAAAAATAACTTATATTTTTCACTTATGTTTGATTGTGATGAACTAATATTGTTTTTTACAGAAATAAATGATATTCATTAATTCATTCAAATTGATATAGCGTACATTGATATAATACAAATTCAAAGTTGTTAAAAGTAAAAGGGATGAATCTGCAAACAAACTCACAGAATACATGTTAATAATATAAAATGACAGAGTACCTATGCCTACAAACATGACTATATTCAACTCTTCGGAATACTCATGTCTTCGGATCTGCAATGTTGACAACGCAAAAGTCATTGATTCGATTTGTATTTGTTCAAAGCTAATCCTTTAACCTGAAACAAACAAGCACCGCACTAAGACGATAAATAAAAAACACACCACACAAAGACAATGAATAAAAATAAAACAAAGTCGTGCAAAGACGGTGAAATCACAAAAATAAGCAAAAGAAGACCGAAAGTATGTGAAAATAACTTATTTAACTAAAAATAAGGTAAAACAATTCGAATGAGTGATTTCGAATCAAAATTGACCTAAATCATCTCTCATTTGTAGAAAAGAAGAAGAAAGTTGGTGACGGCAAAGGTATTGGAATGCGAGAAGAAAGTGAAATTAATAATAAATTATTAATTATTTTTGTGATGAACAAATATTGTTAAACTTTTTCTACTAATAGTGGATGAAAATTAAATTCATAATTGTAAACTAAAAATTAAACACATACATGGTGTGGGAGTTTGATGGATTTCTTTTCTGTATCTCTTTTTCTAATCTAAATTCAAGCTTCCTCTATATTATTATTGCATATTGATTTTGTAATGCATCACTATCAAAATTCAACATACATCAAAACTACTATATTTTGCGATGAACATATCAAGCCTCAATTCTAAAAAACAGTGAGACTTTTTTCTATTGAAACAGTCAAAGAACCAAGGTTTTGGCTTGTACTCATTATTGTATGTTGTTTAGTTTAATGCCAAAAAGTGTAACGCGTTGTTCCAGGAAACACCTAAAACCTAAAAAATAGGAAAACATCTCCAAAGTATAACTGAATAATGGGACAAATAAAAACAAACAAAAGGAATGGTAGTAAAAAGTTGAGTTATTCATATTATTCTAATTGGATTGCCTCAAACATCCCCATCATGATTTTACATGAGACAGATAGAAGGGTATAGAATATATATTAGAATCACAAGTGAATTTTCCATCCAAAACATCATCTAGTTTGCACATGATATTGTCGGTTTTGATATCAATAGTTTATTGTTTTTATTTGGTGTTTGATGTATACTATAACATCCGTGCCATGTTCCAATCTCATTGATAAAGAACTAAGAGAATTGAATACTCATATTTGATTTTATCATTTTGTGCAAGGAATTGCATAGAAATTGCATGAGTAGTATTATTATCTTTGTCCTATAAGCTCAATACAATGGATCATATAGCTAATTAATTTGCAAATTGATATTACATTCAAATTTGACCAAATACCTTGATCACTCCATTGCATGTTGAATGAACTTCTATTGGGTAAGTTGGATCACTTAGTTATATAGCTAAGGGCCCCGGATGCATAGTTAAGATATCAACTCAATAATGACATTTGATGAATATGGGTTTGATTGCAACCATGCATTGGTGTACTTACAAACAAACGGGTCAAACCATCATAGTTATTTTGGAATATTAAACTTGGTTCTGCTTGATAAAACATTTGAATCAAATTAATATCATCAACATTAATTTTGTGATTTATTTAAAAAATGAGAATACATGGAATCAATAATACCCGTATCTTAGACCGTATAATTGTGGCCCAACGGTTCAACATAATGATGTTATTAATAAAATGTTCAAATGGTGGATGAGTTTGGTGGCAAGGATAACTATAATTGGATTCGGCTCTTACAAATTATTTATTAAAAGATTAATTCCAATTATTATTATTTATTAAAAGATTAATTCCAATTATTTTTAGATGGTTAGGTATCTCAACCGGTTTGAATTAAAGAATAATTACTTGAAAGTCTTAAGTTTAATCCGAGACGAAAAGAGAAAAAATTAATCTAACAATTCATTACTAACACATTTGTTATTATAAAAACGTCTAAGCATTTTAGTTGTATTTGTTATAAGAACGATTTTGTAAAAAAATAAATAAATATCATTGTTATCGACAAAATCTTTTCAACATGCATTTTTTAATGGTTGGAATTTACAGAAGTCTCTTAATTTATTCAAGTTCCACGTAAATTTAGTGGAACTTGTTTGAATTCCAAACAATCAACCAATGTTTTACAAACTGAGAGTTTACCTCAACTCGTTTTATCTAGGTAAACTTGACTCGAGAACTCGTATGAGTTTGCCTAAAATTAAAATTAAATAAAATTTATTTACATGACATATGTAAACTAATATAATATTGTAAATAATCCAATAGTGCAAAATATGACAAAATTATAAAGGTTTTCAACAACCATAATAAAGCATTATGTTCAACTAAACATCAAAATACAAAAAAACTTGCAAAATTATAAGTCTCTTAAGTCTTAATCATCCAAAAAGGCAAGTTTCACAAGTTTTTAAAGTTGTTAATAAAACTATATAAAAAAAAAATTAGACTTTTTTTAAAGGAAAAAAAATTAGACTTACAATCCAATTTTGCTCCAGTTTACCCGAGTATACCCGATTTTATCCGAGTTTAACTGAGTTAACTCGAGTCAAACTCGTCAAACATTCTGATTTTATCAAAAATTGAGTTTACCTCCGAGTTGACACGATTTTGATACCTAAAAACGTAAACTCGGTAAACTTGGTGAGTTAAAGGTCGATCTGTGGAACATTGCAATCAACAGATCTATGTTGGGACGAGTGTGTTAGACATAAATGATTTATCAACAAAAAAGTGTTTTACATAAAAAAAATTTGGATTGCGAATAGAATATTAATAGATCATCACATCAAATTGGACCAAGAACTAGAATATTAATAGATCATCACATCAAATTGGACCAAGAACTAATATTTTCATCAATTATATGATACTATGTACACAATATTAACGTTTACATCCCATGTAGAATCTTTTTTGTCTGATCTTACCAACAATCTTTCCCTTAAATATGACGGTATATCTAATTTATTTGTGATGATGTTCTTCCTCAAGTGAAATCTTTTTTCACTCACATCAACGAACATGTCATTTGATTGCCGCTAAAATGCGATTATATTGAATTAGTTGTTGATTTATTATTTAAATGGTTCAACAGGAATCTTCCTCGTAATGAAGACGATGTAGAAAAATATCATTAAGAAACAATGGGGAAAAAGACATCCAAAGAAGATTATTAAATATCGGCGTTGCTTTTTTGTGTGCAAGTATGAGTTAAAAGTCCCACATCAGTTAGAAAAGTGGTACCAGAACTATGATTCGGTTCGATGAGGGAGCGAAATCCTAATGTAGATCAGGATAGTGATGTGGGTGATTCATACGGGGAGATTGTTAAATATCAAGTGTGAGTAGTTAAGTCTCATATCAACTAGAAATGAAGAAAATGTTGTATGTATAAGAGAAGAGACTTATATACCTAATGCATTAAGATTTTGGATAAAAGTGTGGTGTCTTTTTCACTTGCATGGTTGCTCTTGCCTAATATGAGTAGTCCTCAAGGCTTCTCTCGAAGCCCAACAATGGTATTAAAGGTTTGACCAGCTCCTTCTGTAGAAAATCTTTCTTGCAAGTTGTCCAGACGGCAGGTTTCGTTGAGTGCGAAGAGGCAACGAAGTTACAAGCAAATGTGTGCCGATGAAAGAGCTTCCTCTAGAAAGGTGAACATGATGAATTGGTGGACTCACACTTCAGAGAGAGAGATTGTTGTGTGCAATTGTGAGTTACAAGTCCCACATCGGTGAGAAAAGTGGTATCAAGGCCATGGTTCGGCTCGACAGAGGAGCGAGATCCAAGTGTTGAACATGCTAATGATATGGGTGGCTCACAGTTGAGATGAGAGATTGTTGGATATCACAGTGTGGATCAAGCTAAAGATGTGGGTGACTCACACTTGAGAGAGAGAATATTCTTGGATATCAAGTGTGAGTAGTTAAGTCTCACGTCGATTGAGATTGTAGAAAATAATATATATAAAAGAAGATATTCATATCCTAATGCCTTAATGTTTTTTGTGCTAATGTGATGTCTTCTTCTTTTGTAATAACGAAGTATTTGTACCCGTTGTTTCTCTTGCGTCCTTAGAACTCCCCTAACATTTTTTCCAATTAAAATATTGTGTCAAAGTTTTTATTTTGACATGAATATTACATAAAGGTAAAAAGTACCTTTTATAATAAAAATGATGACGTTCCTTACAACTTATTATCCGCTCATGCATGTATTATCACACCCAGTAAAGTTTTTTCAAGACAAATACGTGAAGATAATGTAAAACTAACAAATAAACAACATGATCGTCAAAAGGAAAGTGTTTTTATTGTGTATTCACCTTAAAACAAAGTGGAAAAAAGGAGAAAAAAAATGATGTGATAGGTAAAGAGTGAAGTGAAAAATGAGGTATTAAATAGAAGTAGAAAAATAAAAGGGGTCCATTTATCATTTTTGTTGTTAAAAAAAAAAAGAATTGATATTGAGCTAAAGCCCATATAAAAGAACTTTACACCCAAAGTCCATCAACAAACACTCACCACACCCCTATAGTAATCACTCTTTTTAAAATTAAACGGATCATCCGGCAAGAATCACTTAACGACATCAATTGATTTAACGCCATCACATTCACCTTAATCTCCCACTTGAGCATTTAAGAGTTTGCATGTACAACACTTACAATCAAGGAGTTTGTCGTTGTCGCGCTTAAGCAACGTTAGCCATCATTCGATATCCACATCAGATCTTCTGCTTTTCTTTAAGAAGCGAGGGCAAACAAGTTGTAACTCCTTAGACTCAACTAAAGCTATTGTTCCAGAAAAAGTCTTGCATCATTTAAATATTAAAGCTTAGGGTAATTCATAACGACTCAAACTCCTAAGTACCTTTTTTGCAACAAAAAAAACTGAGCGGACTCACACAAAATCCAAATCAAACTCGAAAATGGGAAAATTCTACTGCCACCCCACATTATACAAAACCGATAAGCATATCACATATTTTTAATAACTTTATCTATTTTCTAAAAAAAATATTGTACCAATAAACTCAAAGTTTGAATTTTCCAAAACACTTGTGTTCTGACAATTTCAAACTTCAAATTTACCGTACAAATTTGAGTTTACCGGAACAAATTTGTATTCCGATAAATTTAATCAATTAAATTTTACCAAACATTCAGATCATGTGGGGGTATGAGATTTTTTGAAGTTTTCATTTGAAAACATGGAAGTAGCAAAATTGGAATTTATCAAATTACTACCCAATTTTGTATTGTCTGCTCATGCCTTGGATATTTACCCTAGACATAGTAGTAACTACATCATGTTGAATATAACTCCTCTAAAATTGCATACATCTTACACCATTCCTAACAATCAAGATAGCATAAGAGTGACACACTTATATCTTTCCTATTATACAAGCCATACTACTAATAGAAGAAATCATCCATGAGTGAAGTACCAATAATAAAACAAAACAAAAATAAAAACAGTTCAGCGTAGCAAAAGTTCCAAAAGCATGATTATAACAAACAATACGTAGTTTATTCAATGACACCAACAATATTGCAACAATATAGTAAATATAATATGAATACTTATTGTATTAAATGACAACAACAATGTAACATTTTTTTAGACAAATTTGTTTAAGAGTACAATTATAAGTGAAAAAATCAGCTCAAATCCACGTATTCTCTTTGTATATAGTATATATTAATCATTATAAGAATACGTGGTTTCTATTTTCTTATAAAGCAAAAACAACAAGGCTCAATGTAGAAAAAGTTTCTAAAGCATGTTACTCACTTGAAGTGCTCATTGCATATAGTAATGTAGAAAAAATCATTTCAAATGGATGTCCATCTACCTTATAAGAAAATAGAAAAGTTGGTAGAAATGCCAACAATATAAAGCACTCAACACAAAGTAATTAACTAGTTTCTTTCCATTGCAAATTATAAGAGTATGAAATCAGTTGCTATTCACCATCAAACACCAAAAACATTCTCTAATCAATTATCGATGACAGCTGAGACCTATCCAATCCTTAAACTGGTGCAGGTATTTTGGCTTCCCTTTCCTACACCAGTAATAAGGAGCATTTCATCAATTCCTATTCGTCAGACACACCTCCGTCATTAGAAAAATCATCAGAAAACTCGTCAAATGTTTTCATATCAAGCTGGTAACGCAAGATCCCACCAATCCCAACAAAACCCTGCAAAACTGTAAACCTTCTCGTGATTTATTGGTGACAATCTCAAGAGTGCAACCAAGCTCTCGGCATTCATTTGCAGACCACTCCATCAGAGAAAATTTTTCCTGAACCTCATAATCAGCCGCGCTTTCAGGATCTCTAAAACTGCTCATGCCGGCTTCCTGCTTCTTGTTGAAGTGCTTAATGACAACTTAACCAGTAGTACTATTTTTTAAAACATACCTCGTCATATCCAGATTTTCCCCGATAATAAGTGTCTCTCAACAGCTCCTGCTTCCAAAGCTTGCAGAGTAGCATCAACACCGTAGACATACTTCCCGGTATCCTGACTGATTTCCTCTAAGAGTTTTCCAATCAAGTATCTCTCATGACGAAACTCAAAATTGGACAGAATTTCAGAAGATAGTTCAATAGCCTGATTGAACCCGTTCTCCCCTACATAAGATACATCTACAACATTAACTATTTTGTCGTTAAGAAGGGGATCAATTATATCAACGAACTGAGTAGTTTTGTATTCAACAGAACCAGCGAGTATTAATCCAGAAACATTAGGCTGTCTGGTATTGGGATTGATATAAAGCAGGGTTGCAAGCTCAGCAGTCTCCCTCACATGGTTAATACGCTTTAAGAAGTTAGCACGGGAAAAAACGCAGCATCTGTCTTGTATTACCACTCAAGGTCCCAAACAGAGTGGCAATGTGATCCTTGACGATAAATCCAAACTTAACCTCAGGTCGCAGAAGCTCATCTAGAGATTCAGTGTGAAACTTGTCATCGCGAAAATAGAAAAACATATCGATAGGCCTAAATGGTTCAAAAACAATGGTCACCTTTTTCTCCTTCCCATCATTACTCACAATTGTGCCGATATACAAAATAAGTCCACTCGGAGGAACACTGTTGTAAATATTCAGCCTCTTCTGAGCAGAATTGATTGCACCAAGCACATACTGTCGGTTCATCCTACTATTGAAGTTTGAAGGAGTTTCAAACTCATCGTGAAGCATGTTGGTAACACGAGCTATTTGATCGTGCGGGGGAATGATAAGGGAAATCATACAGTTTGCCCCATTTCCTCTGGCAGCTTCAAGATCCTCGATCAATTTCTTGAGTTTCCACACCTCAATGTTAGGATCAGCCATCTTGAACAATAAGAAACTAGTAACCTTGAAAGAAAACAGGAATAGAAAGAAAGAAAAAAAAATTAAGTACTATATATACACATAAATTATAACTGAAAACAATAAACTTTTTGCATGATCAAAAAACATAATTAAAAAGAATATACTAACAAAAGGGGGACTTAATAAAAAACCCTTTTGTATTGGCTATGTTTACTTATTTGAACTTAAAACCTACGTTGATTTCAGAATTTGCAACGGAAAGAAACGGTGACATTAGCCGAAAAACCCTAACCCTAGAGACAGAGGATCAAGATCAACAATCACTAATCAGTGACGAACACTCACGTCACACATGTTGGACACTAAAACATGCATTCAAAAAGTGTCAATGCTACAAAACGTATCTTTATTATAGTTATGAAAAGCAACAATCACTAATTAAGGTTACTCAACCAGAAAATTCAATAAATGTTCAAAAAGAACAATCCGACCCCAAAGACTAACATATTTATTAACCCACGAATTAAGCTTTCTTCTCAAAGAAACCAATAAATGTTCACAAGTTGATAAACTTATCGGATTTGCCCCCATCGGTAGGCTAAAATATTTAAACGGAAGGATACCTTAGCTAAAATTCAAAAAGTTACGTGCCATTTCAATAAACTCCCTAGGCACACTCACTCCCACAAAACAACTCTTTTAAAATTTCACCTTCAAACCATACGTCATCTCAAAATCCCTCAAAAACATCTTCAAAGTTAAAAAGTTCTCTAACATTGTTTCCCTTGTGCAAAGAGTATCATCGGCAAATTAAAGCTGTGAAAGAACCATATCGTTCTGTCTAAACCGAAATCCTTTGATCATGTCAAGATTCATCGCATTCGTCATCAATCCACTAAAGCATGGAATTTATCAAATATTATTTGGACTTCGTTTTTCAACAAATATTGAAATTGCTTTAAAAAGCAAAGTTATAAATCATTGGAACCCGAACTCTTGATCCAATCACTCTCCTCAATCACCACCTCTATCTCAGTCAACGAAAACGAGGGCTATCAACACATCATTTTCCACTTCATAGAGACTTTGGAAATTTACCCATCCAACCTTGGGTTGCCCCAAACCGTTGTCATGACTTGCCTTCTAAAATACTCCACCACCTCCCTTAACATCACATGGCGTTTGAACGCACTCCGCATTTACCTTGAATGCCTTAATGCAATTTTGAATCTATCATTGATTTGAGGAATTATTTTAGTTTTTACACCGGCGGTATATGTTTGTGATTTCCAAAATAATGGAATCGTTTTAGATCAAAAGTTGTAACTTTTCACCAAGAGTTGTAACTCTTCATGGGAATCTTTCATATACATTGGAACCTTTGGCAAATAGGTGCTTAATGAATCTTTGCATTGATTCAAGTGTATATGATTATAACCTTTGGCAAAGAGGTGCTCAATGAACCTTAGTATTGATTCAAGTGTGTATGATCATAACCTTTGGCAAAATGGTGCTTAATGAACCATAACATTAAGTCAAATGGGTGCTTTCTCTCATGTGAAGGGTCATATAATGCACTATAAATGCTTGACATTTGGGTATTAGTTTGACACAAGACAAAAAGAAAACAGAAACAAGAATTTTGTTGCATTAACAATAATTCTCCCTCATTCTCTTACTCTAAATCATCCATCAATTCACTAATGCATGAGTGAATTGTTGGAACCATAAATCTGTAAAATAGTGTTAGGAGATACGCTTGGTGTGGTTGTATAATACACGTCAAGGAACTCATAGTATTCTGAAGGGGATTCGTCGGTCACTCCTATTGCATCCAATATACAGTTATTGGTGGGGGCGAATCGAACTTAAAGGTTAGTGTGGTAACCCCATGCGCTTTGAGTTTTATATGCATAACCATTAAACTTTTCAGGTTTCAAGTGCAGTAGCATCTTCCCAACAATCAAGATATACAACAATCTTTTGAATTTATGTGCACACTTCATCATGTTCATCTTCATCATCTTCTTTGTCAAGTTATTGCAACAGACCCCAAACACAAGTTATCCCTCCGATAGCTAACTACCTCTGTTGATCGCACGGTGATCCTTACGTGCGGGATCCACGTGCAACTGCGGATACTATTCGCTCGAGCATTGTGGAATCCAAATGGGTGGCAAACTCTCTCTTAAGAGTTTTAACATTGTTGCATGCCTAAGACTGGATTCGAACCCAGGACTTTAGTTGAGATAAAAGAAACTCGTTATATCTCATCTATCCGCTCTTGGGTAGGTGTATTATTGTTTGAGAACTAAACTCAACATTTAAAAAAATGGGGGTAATTAAAATTGAACCTGTAATATATGTGAAGTCTGAAAAATGAACCTGTAAAATAAAAAACACATATTCTAACTCTATAATTTGAGATTCTTATTGTTTTTGACCATGTAATATAGTTGAAGTCTAAAAAAGTTACTTAGAGGTTGAATTTATTCATGATTTTTTTTCCAGGCATGTTTAGGACATTAAAATATGACTTTACACAAAAAAAGAATAATTTTTCAACTAAGAATGAATTAATTATTAAATTTTAAAACGCAAAAAACAAAACAACGAAAACTCAACCTAGAAATCGAATTTTGAGCTGATTGTTTGCAAAGACATCTATAGAAATATAAAAAAAGGATCTGCAAAGTTTCGTAGCATTTCAAATACGTTTCAATTTATTTTAATTTTTCAACCAAAACGTGCGAAATTGCAATTTTGTTCCGTGTAAGCGTATACATACAGGTCAAATATCGTTCTCTAATTTTGTAGGAATGGTTAGAACGTCATAAGAACCTTCACCATGCAATTATGGAGTTTTTAAACAAGTACAAATTAATTATGAATTGTTTAAGAAATTCATAATTATTAGGAATAAAAATTCATAATAAATCTGTCCCGAGTCGGAAAAAATCTAATTTTTTTGTTTAAAGCCATGTTTTAACATCCTAAAGATGCCTGGAATAAATTACGAAAAAATTCAATCTTTAGATTTTTTTTCTTCTGGAACATGCGTATATTATAGGGTAAAAAAAAAGAATCTCAAATTCAAAAGTTAAAATATGTATTTTTTTAAAATTTTACAAAATCATTTTTAGACGTATTTTTGAGAGTTAATTTAAACAATTAAACAAAAAAAAAAAAAAAAGGTAAAGTAAACTCAACAAGTGAGTCATAAAAATGGCAAATCAAGTAGGGGAAGAACACAGAATTTCTATGATCTGAAATGAAATGAAATAACCGTATGTATCTATCTTTCAAACAAAGAATTCACCTCAACATTGTTATCTACGCAAACCAAACAACTATGTCATTTTCAAATTTGAGGCATGTTTCTTCCGTCTCTGTATTCATCCCTAATTTTCTGATTCGTTTATTACCCTATTCTTCTTCTTCTTCTTCTTCTTCAAGCTCAACAACAATCCTTCAAGATGACAATAAACACGATCTCGTTTCATCATTCAATCGAACCCTACCCCATCCATTTTTGAATTTGGTAAGATTTTAGGTTCTCTTGTTAAGATCAATTGTTACCACACTCCTATTTCACTTCATCGACAAATGGAATTTAACGGAATTGCTTCAGATTTGGTCACTTTGAACATCTTGATTAATTGTTTTTCTCAATTGGGTCAAAACCATTTTTCTTTTTCTGTACTCGCCAAGATTTTCAAGAAGGGTTATCACCCAAATGCCATAACTTTAACTGCACTCATCAAGGGTCTCTGCCTCAAGGGTGACATTCTGAATGATAAGGATTCTGAATGTTGAAACCAGTTCCTTGATGAGTAATATATTGTCATCTCCAAGAGGAACATTGATTTCGAACCTGGTCTAACGTGTTTAAAACTCAGATAGACTCTTGATACAAAATTTGGAAAGAAATGACAAAGATGTTTTCCAAGTAGCCAACCTCCACCAAGTTAAAAGCTTAATTTAGAAAACTAAAGGTTAGGCTTGCACCGACACTGCAACAGCAACTTTTTTGAATATTGAACTCATTCCATCAGGTCTAGGACTCATAAATATGCCTACATGCCAAATTTGAGTGAAATTGGACTTGAATAACTCAGTTTATGGACAAGTTAGTTAATCTAAATGGACAAGTTAGTTAATCTAAATTTAGTAACAATGACAATAGTGAACTGGACTGCACAACTTTTAATGCCGATAAGGTTCAGGACTCTAGCGAAGAACGACAAGTTCCAATCATAAGAGCGAATCTAAGTCTGTATGTTCAGGTAGGCCAAACCGAGGCTGATTTGCTCTGTTAAAACATGGAGCACACTTTCTGAGTTTCTATAATTTTTGACAGGTTTCATATACTCAATATTTCTAAATTTTGAATTTGAAAGCTAGTCTCCTTTATAGCACCCAATTTATGCAGCTTGTGCACAAATATAAGCCAAGAAATGGCTAAAAGAGTGGTTTTAGAGGGAAACTTTGGTTCTGACATTATTGCATCAATCAACCAATAAAATAAGAATTCATGTGTTTTATCAAAATTAAATAAGAATTTGTCTACCAATTAGAGCATCAATCAATAAATGTAAAATGAGAATGATCATATTAGAAAGTGCAACAACCAACTCTGGTATCTTATTCAAATGTATGACAAACTTTTCATAAGAGTTTTAACGTTGTTTCATGTCCAAACTTGAGATTAAATTGAAACTTGGATCATAAGAGTTTTAACGGTGTTTCATGTTCAAACTTAAAATTAAATTGAAACTTAGTTAAGTTTGAAAAGACTCATGCCATCATTTAAACGCACTTGGGTTAGCGGTTGTCATCCTTACGAAATTTCATATTCACCATTGCAACAGATTCCAAACAATTATTGAGCCTATTGTTTTGTGCAACTTCATTAGTAGAAAACTGTGAGGAATACTATCTTGAGGTCATTTAATGTGTTGAAAACTAAATTCCAAATCCTTAAACATGCTCCTCAGTATTCTTTTCAGATTAAGACGGATATAACCATAACTGTTAGTGTTTTGCAGAAAATTTCATCCACCAGACCACCACGAAGAAAGAATTGACTGGTTTTTTACTTCAGTAGGGCAGAAACTTGTGGATGAACCATGAGATCTTTATGAACTTCCTAACGTTCAATTTCAATTACTTCATGAATTGAAGAAACAAATTTTATCATCTAAAAGAAAAAGAAAAGGTGAGTAGTATGTTATGAAAGTATACAAAGTAGGCAACTTTGTACTGAGTTGAAGGATGTTGAAAGAATTTATGAAGCTCCAAAGCTTATCATTCTTTTATACAATGGTGATGTGGTGTTAATCACTAATTGAGGATCTCAACCACCTCTCAAAACAGTTGCACCTTTAACAACCTGCTCTTCATGACTATGACAACATTTTCCTGTCTAATTTACCCTTTGCTGAAGAAATTAAAGCTTCTCCTTTAAATCCAAATGGTGATGGGGCTCCTATCGATTAATTCTGTTCAACATTTTTTTTCAAGAGGGTTGCCTTAAGCCCCAATTTAAACTAGAACCTCAGTTGCAAAATTTGCTTAGTATTTTTTTTATAATCTTCAAATGTGAAGTTTACTTTATTAATTTCAATAATAACAAACTGAAGTTTTCATAATATCACACAATCAAGCACTCTATCAATAAGTACAGTACCAAATAAAGCAAACCATGAGTACAGAACCAATTAAAACAAAAAAGAACAAAATTCAATGTAGCAAAAGTTCCTAAAGCATAACTGAGGCACAAAGGATGTAAGTCAGAGACACGAGCTTTGATGTGCCATACAAAGGCTCGATTTTCCTTGAAGAAAAGCATACATTGATCGAAGTATCTCATTCACCTACAAAACCATGTTACACGTTTATTCAACTCAGTTAATGAATACACACTTGAAGTGGTCACTACATATAGCAATGGAATATTGGTGGTTCTTGAAAATAAATTAAACAAAGCTATAAATCAAAGTTGGCCAATCATAATCAAAATTATTTCAAACGGCTGTCTGCCTACCGTTATAAGAAAATGGAACTTAATGTTAGTATGTAATTATAAGTTGGTAGAAATGCTAACAATAAGCATTCAACACAAAGAAACTAACTAGTTTCTTTTCATTGCAAATTAAGAGTATGAAATCATATGCTATTCACCATCAAACAACATAAATTCTCTAATCAATTATCCAATGATAGCCAAGACCTATACTATCCTTAAAACATCATTCAATGGAAAGAGGTAAAACAAAATGCACCTTGATAACTTGGCGAGCGAGCTGCTTCTTGGTCAAAGCTTTGCTACGCTACATCGACAGACAGGTTCAACGAAGACTGCAATACACAAATTTTCCAATTTGTTCAAAATACACTCAGAAGACTACACCAGAAAAAAGAAGCTAGAATATTATTATCTAACACAGCGCAGAAAGATCTTTGAAACCATGGCTGTAATAGAAATGACATTTCACTAAGTAACCGATAAGAATATGCATGACTGTATTCTTCTAGGTTTGAGGGACAAGACAGATTAGTATCAATATGTCCAAATTTGAAAAGACATGGCTCAGTCAATTCCCAGATTAGAAAAAAAAATATAAAAAAAAATATTTTTCAAACAAATGGAGCCTCACTTGACAAGAAGCATGTTAAGAATGAAGAAAAAATAGCAAGCAAATTTGATTTAAGGGAAGCTTAACAGTTTGAGATATAAAAAATTAAAAAGCGCTTGTATTGACATATATTATCTTATTTATTATGAGGACTGACCTTTGTTGACAATAGGTTGTGTTCTCTGGGGAGTACGACTTTGTTTTTGCCCTTGTGAATACAAGCAGATAGCAGAGGAGCTAAATGACACAAAACAGCAAAAATTTAGAGACATGCTGTGTATTGAATAAGGAATAACACGCCAATAATAGATTGAAACTAACACCAATAATAGATTGAAACTTACCAGGAAATGATAGATTATTCTCACCAGCTGTTGCTGGCAATGTTGCTGAAATTTGTACTGCCGGAGATGGAATGATAGGTGGACAAGCAAGGGCATTAAAATTCACATCAGGCGTCACTTTTGGGGTAAAGCAGCTGAAAATAAATACCAACATAGTTTATGGAACATAATTCTGACAACAAATTGACACCAGGTATAATAGAAAAATATATGCTAAAAATGATATAAGAAATGATACAAGAAAGGGCATTAATATTGAACCTTGTTTTGCAATCAAACTTTCCACGCAACACAGCAGACAGACAAGGAGGAGGAGGAGGAGGAGCAGCAGCAGCACGTGCTACCGCCTCCCATACTAGTGCAGGTACTTTGGCCTCCCTTTCCTGCACCAGTGGTAGGAAGCATTTCATTGATTGCTATTCGTCTTCATACACGCCTCCATCATCAGAAAAATCATCAAATGTTCTCATATCAAGCTGGTAGCGCAAGATCCCACCTATCCCACCAAAACCCCTGCAAAACTGTGAGCCTTCTTGTGATTTATTGGTGACAAACTCAAGGGTACAACCAAACCGTCTGTATTCATTTGCAAACCAGTCCAACAGAGACGTCTTTTCCTGAACCTCGTAATCAGCACCGCTTTCAGGATCTCTAAAATTGGCCTGCTTGGCTTCCTGCTCCTTGTTGAAGTGCTTGGTGACAACTTCACCGGTAGTACTATTTTTTAATACATACCTATTCATATCCAGATTTTCCCAGACAATGAGTGTCTCAACAGCTCCAGCATCCAGAGCTTGTAGAGTATCATCAACACCAAAGACATACTTCCCGGTATCCTGACTGATTTCCTCAAAGTATTTTCCAATTAAGCGTTTCTCCTGAATGAACTTGACATTGGACAGAATTTCAGAAGATAGTTCAATAGCCTGATTAAACCCATTTTCACCTCCATAAGATACATCTACAACATTAAGTATTTTTGCCTGAAGACGGGGATCAAACATATCTGACTGACTAAGCTCAGTTTTGAAATCAGCAGAACCAGCAAGTATTAATCCAGACACGTTAGGCTGGCTGGTAGCAGGATTGATATAAAACTGGGTTGCAAGCTCAGCAGTCTTCCTCACATAGTTATGACGCTTCTCCATGCGAAGACGAGCAAAACGCAGAGCGGACTGCCCTCCTCTTCCATGTTTCTTTGGAAGATCGACACTGAACTTGTGAAGCACCTCTCTAGTATTACCACTCAAGGTCCCGAACAATGTGCCATTACCGTCCATGACAATAAATCCAAACTTGTCATCAGATTCCAATAGCTCATTGAGAGCTTCAGTGTGAAACTTGTTGTCACAGAGATAGAGAGACGCATTGATAGGCCTAAATGGTTCAAAATCAATAGTCACCTTTTTCTCCTTCCCATCATCAGTCACAATTGTACCAGTATACAAAACAAGTCCGTTTGGAGGAACCTTGTTATAAAGCTTAAGCCTCTGCTGGGCAGAAGTGATTGCACCAAGCACAGACTGTCGATTCACCCTACTCTTGATGTTTGAAGCAGTTCCAAACTCATCGCCAAGCATCTTAGTAACACGAGCAATTTGATCACGCGGGGGCATGATAAGAGAAATCATACTCGTCCCATTTCCTCTGGCAGCTTCAAGGGCCTTGATCAATTTCTTGATTTTCCACACCTCAATGTTCTTATCGGTATCATGAGCGTCAGCCATCTCTGAACAATAAGAGACTAGTAACCTTGAAAGAAATAAAAAAGAAAACAAATCAGCTATATCCAGAGAAATAAAAACTGGGAAAAAAAAATTAAACGTAATGCAAGATCAACAAAAAATACACTTGGACATCAGAAATTATTCAGTAAAAATTACACTGAATCCAACAATACTCCTCACCATAGATCAATTCATCCCTCCAAAAACTCAAACAAACATATCAATCGAAATTCGATACAGATACATCTTTCCCATCCTAACCTTTTCCCCAGAAAACATCCCCCAAAACAAAAAGATCCAGCACAATCATCAAATTCTCCTATAATCGAATCAGAGAAACGAATACTCCCATACTTATAATTACAGATCAATTCATCCAATAAAGTAAGCAACAGGAAAACATACAAGAATCAATTTCTTGACAATACATCACATGAAAAATTATCCATATCAATATCAATATCAAATTCAATAATATCCCCCCTAACATTTCTTTCACTAGAAAAATCCCCCAAAACATAAAACCCCAGCTCCATTAACAAATTCTAACACAAACTAATAAACAAATAGTCTTAACTCTTAAGTGGAAATATTTGATTAAAAATAAAAACAGTATATTATTGCAAATAGCTCCTTCTGTTTACCTTATTCTTACCCAGTTTACCCCCATGTCAAGTTACACATGAACAATTAACACCACACCTATGAAACGTGGATACAGACACCGGACATGCCAACACTGCTAATAATTTGAGAAAATAACATAATCCAGTGTAATTATGTGTCGGTTGTCGTGTCCCTGTGTATGACAGGGGGCACGCCTAATCCGAGGAGTATCTGTGCTTCATAGCACGACACAAATCACTATAATTACTAATCAAATAAATCATAAATGATCAACACAATAATACACATTAATAATACTAACATTAATTTACAATTAAATAAAACAACACAGCAACTGAAATCTTAATCATCAGAAAACAGTGCATGTCATCTATAATCTAATCTATGATCTACAATATATAAATATATGACTAGATCAAAAAATTTCATGTGAGTCGAATTAAAAATATACATATAAATTGCAAAATCGCAAAAATAACAAAAATCACACGACACAAATCACAACAAAAAACCTAAATACACTAACTCAAATAAATCAGAAACTTAGAACCACGATAATACATATCAATAATAATAATACTAACACTAAGACATAAACAAACACGAGCATGTGAAATCTAAATCATCGAAAACAAATAATAACATTATTCAACGATTATGATTATAACATCAAAATATATGACGAAATCCATAAAATTCATATGAATCGATACAGAATGAAAAACCTAGCAAGGTAAATCAAACAAAAAATATACATATAAATTGCGAAATCGCGAAAATACGAATATGATAAACGAGTAAGCGATTGAAATTGAAGAATCGATGAAAGTACCGCAGCGGCGCAAATCTGAGAGGAGGCCGCGAAGAGAGAGAGACGTGCCCTAGCTGAATTGTTGATTCGATGAGAAAGAAGCGTGAGTTTTCAGCACTTGTATGTATTTCAAGCGTTTTCGTGGTTGTTAAACGACATCGTTTTGATTTTCTCTATGGGCTTGTGGAGATGAAATTACCCTTTAGTCCTTATAATATTATTTTTGAGAAAAAACTCAATTAGTGTATATTTTTTTTATTTTATTTTTTTAAGCAAAGGAGTCTTGCTAGATAAGCAAGACCCTAAAATATATTAATATCCAAAAAAGAGACAAATAAAGAGGGGGGACAAACCATAGTTTTAAAACTCGGCTCGGACCGGCCGGTCGGACCGTGAATCGGTGGGTAGCCCGGTTCGAGCCAACATTTGGATCGGTCATGCAGTTGACTCGGCCGGAACCAGTCAAAACCGGTAAAAACCGGTGACTCGGCCGAGTTTTTTGTCTGACCGGTTCTCTATTTTTTATTTTTTTTTTTGCTTTTAGCTTTACAAAAACGACGTCGTTTTGGATTTTTCAATTAAAAAAAAAGAAAAAACTGGGATTAGAAAGGTCAAAAAAGGGTAGAAAGACTCCAAAACCTCACTCCCTCCATTACTCCTCTGTTTTCATGTTTTTTTTAAATTATTATTGTTGCTAATGACAATAATAATTATATAAATTTAATCCGATTAAATTTATAATAATTAGCCTTT
>Ga0315914_1000598_pt1 | contig 47332 bp, 30 predicted proteins | sample MpolenodulesMG_FD_203920 | JGI IMG/M metagenome (GOLD analysis project Ga0315914, IMG submission 203920) | Medicago polymorpha root nodule microbial communities from Los Angeles, California, United States - elongated nodules | ecosystem: Host-associated > Plants > Roots > Nodule | place: USA...
TAACTATAGCAAAGTGTATCCTCAATATCCTTACAATTATAAGCATAATAATTTGAATTCTAACTTTGGGCTGTGCATTAAGAGTATGAGACCAAAATTAAACTACCTCGAGTAACATAATTCCTATGACCCCAAGTACAAACCCGGCAGCTCCAACAATTCCAATGGACTCGCCAAATAGCAAAGCTGCAAGTACAGCCACTGTCAAAGGTTGTGAATCAATAATAACCTGCCATATATCCACACTAGATAGTCAAAGCAAGCAACAATTCATGCTCTTACTGCTCCAAGTTTAACTCAACAACTTTTCCTCTGGTCCAATTCTATCAATATGACACATATACAGCATTTTACAGAGTAATTTCACGGGATTCAACATTAATCTCAGCCATACAATGTGCATTAGTCATTAGATAAGGACTATACTGTGGTTTCTAGCAACGACACATGAACTAGACATAAACACCCAAACAAAACAGCAATATCAATATAACCTCTGTCCATAAATCTTCAAAAAAAATACCTCATTTAAAAGGAAAAAAAGTGTCTCTAAATCTAAGCCATGTTACAAATTATTAGATACATTTATTGTTTTTTCCGAATATAGTCTTTATTATTACTATTAATTTGTCTTCGAAGATAAAAAGTCAAAGTTGAACATCACTATCAAAATGACAATTTATTATGTAAACATACACACAATGTACACATTAATTACATTACTAACATAATTTCTCCTATAGTCTTATTCGAGGATATATATATAACTTAGTGTTTACGGATGTAGTACTAATAATAGAATAGTAGTAGTGGTAAAGTAGTAACAGTAAAATTCACTTAGAAATGAAGTGCAAACATACACTGCCCAAACCAGCTGAAGTTTTCTGCAACCCTTCAGCGAGAAAACCCTGAAAGCAAGCAGCATCGACGAGAGCAAAAATGGCGATGGAGAGCCAAGCATTGAAGCCGGAAGGAAATGCCCTTCCTCTAGAAGCAGCAAAAGCAACAAGAAGGAACCCGGCAGGAATGAGACGAAACGAAGAAACAAAAAAAGGACCGTATTTCGGAATCAGTTCTTTCATCGCCACCATGGAAGTGCCCCAGAAGAAGAACGGAGATATTAACACAGCACCTTCCCATAACTCTTCAACTATCGTTACCGATGATTCATCTTTGACACTTGCTTTTCCATCTTCTTCTGCACTTAAGAGGCACTCTTTTAATGGCTTATCCATGCTTTATGTGGGATGATTCGTGTGTGAACATAGTTATTGCTCAACTTTGTTCTCATGCTATAATGCTAGTTAGTAGTGGGGCCCACTTTGCTACAATCTTTGTTGGAGTTTACGATGGTATAAAAGAATAAAAGTGACGCTGCTTTTGTCTATATCAGTCTTCACGACTCTATTGAGTGAAGGAGAATGCTATGGCTGAAGATATTCTCAATCATATTACGGTACAATTTTGTTGTGAGCCAAATACAAAAAAATAATAAAAAGAAAATGATGAAGACAATTATAGTTGTTAGTATTGGCCCCACCAATCTATATATATTAATTAAATGCGAACATGTATACCAACGAATCTCCTTCATGATACTTTGAAAATCTTGATATGATTTATATATTCAAAATAAACATATCTTTAATAGTATTTTACAGAAAAATGTTTCCTACTCATCGTCTCATGCATTGGAAAAGGGAATGATGATTTAAAGAAATAGATTGAAAATGGTAGAAAAAGGGTGAGAATGATGATAATCTCTATGTCCATTTGTGTAGATAGAATATCTCTATGTATAAAGAAAATCATATCACTTGGTGAAGAGAGATGACCATTCAAAATTTCTGCCATGTTAATCGGAACGGTAAATATGTTTAAATTCAAAATAATACACAACGGGTGCGTTGATTCAGCTGTGACACTCACTATTAAGAGTAGTGACCTCAGGAGTTCAGGGTGCAACTATTAATTTTAAAATTTTTGAGCTTCACTGCTGAATGGTTAAAGAACCTAGTTGGACGTAAGATTACTAACGGTATAAGAAACAAATCTATCGTATATAAAAAATTTAATTTTAACCCAAGATGTATATTTCATTCGTGTGATCAACAACCATATACAAAACTTGCCATACACAAGTCATAATCTATACATTCTTATGCAGACCTAGCGTAACAGTAATCTATGGAAACAATATTAACTTACAATTTTCTGCTATCTGTGCAGTAAGAAGAGGCTCGAAGCCTGAATTTACAACTGATCAAAATTGTATTTACACTGTAAGGCATGACAGCAAGTGCTCAAGATCACATATCACTTAAACTTCTCTCCTCTCCATGTCCAAAAGCACTAGCATTCCCAATTTGAGTTCGTGCCAATTTTAACGCTGGGTTATGTTGAAAGAACCAGTAGAAAACTTAATATATAACTCATTCTGAAGTGTTTCTGAAGTTAACCATGTATATTGCAGCTACAGTAACACTGGCCCCAACAAGCTGTACAGGTGAGAATGTCTCACCAAGATACAAAAACCTGAAATACCAAACAAAAAATGTGTATACAAAGGTTCTCAAAAAGATACACAAACATGTAATTTGACAGAAAATATGTGAATTTTCTAGGAAATGCCAGTGACAAAAGGTACGAAAAAAGTTATGATCTTGCGAGTACAATACTTCAATAAATTATGAAGAGTGTCAGTGGATGGTTATTCTGTTAAAAAAAATATATAATTGTAAAAGATAGTCATTTTTTTCTCCTGAATGACCTTCCATTTAAAGAACTGCTATGTGGCCATTAGTTGTCTTTCTGATTTTTATTCTCTCTGATACATAATTCTAAAAAAAAAATATCAAAACCCGGCAACTCTTTCCCATTGTTAGGCAGTCTTACCCGAAAATTGAGGCAAACATTGGGGTTAGAAATGTAAGTGAACTGAGCTTTGTCAAGCTACCTGCAATGCATCACAAGCACAATGTCAATAATAATAAGGTGTATTCTTTATGGGTTGATATGGATTTTGAAAAACTAAAATAAAGTTCAAATCTGTAAGGGTACAAAATGGCTAAAGATAAATCAATAATACTGATTACCATGTTAAAGAAGCTCACCATTTTGGATTTTACATGGATGCTTTCTTAAAAATTGAGGAGAGGGGAACTTTTTTTTAAATAAAGTGGCACTAATAACCATTTTACAACCATCCCCGATGTGATATGAACTACATCCCTTGAGGTTACAAAGTCAAATCCTTAATACTGAAGTGACACCTCATGGAAATTCAAATATTTTAATGACTATAAACGAAAATTCACTGCAAGGAAAAGAGAGAGGTCAGGATCAGAAAGATAACGTACCTTTAGTTGCACTGTAAAAGAACACACCATAGCTAACAGCACTTCCAAAAATGGACGTGTAGAGGAGTGCCAATACATCAGTTGAACTGTACTCTTTAAGACTCCCACTTACAGCAGGGTCGTTGTTAAGAATCGCGAACGCCACAAGGGGGAGACCACCGATAACCATATGCTGCAAAAGAAACAGGATAGTTAAGTTTTGAACCAAGCTTCTAGAGTGTTCCAACAACGATATACCTTTCACATGTCCATGCCTTTTTTTTAAACAATTTGATTTTTTTGCATAAATACTAATATATGAATGTAATACCTAAATAATCATCATATCACGATTTCAGTATACAAACTTACTGTTGAAACATCTGCTGAAATAAATATTTCTGCAACTATAATCAGAATCTATAAATTAGAGTCCAAAATGCCCAAATTCACACTTTTGTAAATGGACTCATTGTCTAGATTTAAACTTGTAATGCAAAGAGGCTTGAGGACACTCAAAACAGCGCAAAAATAAAAATAATGAAAAATAGCTATAATTTTGTACATTTGAAGAAAGGCATGTTGATTTTTCAATTGAGAAAGGAATACTAATCATTATGTTACGTTTCATAGCATAAATAATGAAAAATTAGAGTCAGAATGAAATTTGAAGCGCACCCATCCAGTTGCCATGATAGGATCAGAGTACTTGGAGACCCACCGAACCATGACAGTGCCAACTGCCATGCTCTGAGCTGCAAGAAGCATCCACCACTCCCCACTTCCCCACAGTGAGAAGTTGCTCCCGTCAAATGATAGGGCAGGTAACTGCAATAAAACAAGCAGTGTTTGCTTTATTAAGTTAACATAGAAGGTAATGTCTAGTCCAAAAGAAATTGTATACTAAAAATTAAAAAATCAACTAGGTAATTGTATTATGTCGACAGCGCTACTATAGTAAGACATAAGCTTAATATCTTTCCACAATCCCACAATATATGTAAAAGATTTTGATTGCTAATTTTCAGCTGTGCTTAAAGGATATGCAAATTAAGACATTTTCTTTTGGTTAAAACCAAAATTAAAATACCTCAAGTAACACAAGTCCTACGACACCAAGAACAAGCCCGGCAGCTCCAACAATTCCAATGGACTCACCAAATAACAAAGCAGCAAGTACAGCCACTGTCAAAGGTTGCGAATCAATAATAACCTGCGATATATCCATGCTAGATAGTCAAAACAAGCAACAATTCATTCTCTCCCTGCAATCTAGAATCTGAATCAACACAAAGTTAACTCAAACCAACTTTTCCTCTAATCCATTTCTATCAATATAAGACACAAATAACATTTTACAGAGTGATTTCACCAGTTGCAACATAAAACTAAACCATCCCATGTTCACTAAATAAGGACTATACTGTAGTCTCTAGCAAAGACACATGAGCTAGACATAAACACCCAGACAAACAACAACGACAATAATACTACCTCTGATCCTAAATATAAGCTTCATTTGCAAAGAAAAATGTGTCCCTAACTATAAGCTCTATTTCAAATTACTAAATATATTCATTAATTTTTTTTAACTCTTGTAAATAGTACTACTAGTAACACATCTATTCTGCAAAAGGACAATTTAGTAAGCTGTTTTCAACTAGTAACACATCTATTCAACTTATGATACCTTCATAAGCTGTTTTCAGCTTATTTTCATAAGTTCTCGAAGATAGTTTACGAAAACAGCTTATAGCTTACACAAAAACAACTTAACTTTTTGTTATAGAAATAGCTTTGCTTATCATAAGCGCTTATACTATAAGCTGCAAATTAAGTTGTTTTATCCAACATGGTCTAATACAGTAAAACTGAGTAAGAAATGAAGTGCAAACATACACTACCCAAACCAGCTGAAGTTTTCTGCAACCCTTCAGCGAGAAAACCCTGAAAACAAGCAGCATCGACGAGAGCGAAGATCGCAATAGAAATCCAAGCATTGAAACCAGAAGGTAAAGCCCTTCCTCTAAAAGCAGCAAAAGCAACAAGAAGAAAGCCAGCTGGAATTAAACGAAAAGACGCAACGAAAAAAGGACCGTATTTAGGAATCACTTCTTTCATCGCCACCATTGCAGTTCCCCAGAAAAAGAACGGTGATATTAACACTGCACCTTCCCATAACGCTTCCCCTAAGCACAGTCTCTTCGACAACGATGGTTCATCTTTTTCTTCTTCTTCGCTTAGGAGACACTCCACGTTTTGACCTGTTCCGACGCAATCTAGCATGTCAAGATCGGTGGATGAGTCCTTTGATTTGTTGTTGGAGCATGGAATGCGGAATCGGAGGGAAGATGGAGTGGTGGAAAAGCGAGAAGAGGGGAATTGAGGAGTGTGAGAGATGAAAGAGTAGCGGCGGGTGGTGATTGTGGTGACGGTGGTGAAGGGAGTGGAGCAGCACCACGGCGACAGCATGGCCACGACGGAAGGGAGTGGTGTCTGATGCCTGAGATTTTTTGTGGTGGTTGTAACTGCCACAAGTGCTTAATTGAACTTGCTGATTCAGCTAATCTCAATCAAGCTTTGTATCGTCGTCGTGACACATGTAAATATTTTAATTATTTAAAAAAATATATAAAGATGTTGGAGAGAAACCATTGTGATTTAAAATATTAATATGGTATTTTTTTTATGAAGGAATTAATATGGTATTTATTATTCTTTTTCATTAATATAATTTTATTTATTGAATTTTATTTCATTAACTACAATTAATATAAATGTTTTAGTAAATGATATTAATTTTACTATTAAAATCAATTGAATTAATCATTTTTCTAAGAGTCACACATAATCCTTAAAAGACAATTATAATTGAGGACAATGCACCATCTCTAAATAGGTTACAAGTCTTGAAGTTACTAATCCTTTTAAATTGTCAATACAAATATTAAGCATTTGAATTTCAGTCCTAATCACGTTTGTTTGCTGAGGTGGAGAATGATTAGTGACATAGCACCTATGTGGTAAATGGCGACTTGGTATAAGTGATGCCAGTAAGACATACTTGAATGGACATTTTTGCCCTAATTGAGACTAGCCTCACGTGAAATGTCTATTATGCCCTTGTCTTCATCTTTTCATCTTCCCTCTCTTTTCTTTCTCTATAACACGTGATTTCGGGGGGATCGGAACTCGATTGGCACTGAGAATTCGTGATTGGAACTGAAATTCGATCTCGTGACGGAAAATCGTGAACGTGAAGAACTCATGTACAAACTTGTTTGAATATGAACTTGTATTAGTGTTTGTTTATAATCTTGTATCATTGTTCGAATTTGGATTCCGTGTTTGCCACATGGGGTTATTCATGTATCAGTTCTGGTCATAAAACTACATTAGTGTGATATATTTGCACTATGTTAATTCAATCAGGCAATGAGATTCCTATTGAGCTCATCCAAACAGTATTGAAGATGGCACCAACAACGGATGGTGAATTGAAACTATGGTTATTCACTGACAAGCTTACTCAACTTGGCCCTGTAGAGAGGTTGGTCATGGCCTTGGTTGATATGTCGCTGGCTTTCAAACGTCTCAACTTAGGTACCTACCATTCATGTTTACACTTACGAGTTATTCATATATGGTCATAAGACTAAATCTGGTGTTTAGGTAAACACACAGTGATGTCCTTATTTTAATAATTAAAAAAATTGATTGATATTTTGGAGAAAATCGTATCTTTGTGTGTGTTTCAACACTATAAACGTAGTTTTGTGACTATGCATGAATATCTCTTCCAAAAGAGGCTTCAAGCATCAAGGAAATATGAATGCTTTAGAGACGAGAATTGGATTCATTGACTAATTTTTCTAATTCCTATATAGTTTGAATGGTATACAATTCGTACAATATGAGTATGGGTTTAGATTCTCTCATATGATATGATGATGAGATGGAGGAAAAAAAGACCTGAAACAAATATAATGGGAAACAATATTATTTGTGATAATCCACCAGATCTGCTTGTGTTGGCAAGAGCTTGCTAGCATGGTTAGTGTATTTGCAAACACTCAAATAAATGTTTGAATAAGGTGAGTGAAAGATAAGTAAATAACATTGTAGTTTCTGGGAGCAGGTAGATTTATATGTGTTGGGGAATAATATTTTTGATTTGAAACATCTTTATTTTTAATCTTTACTTTTTTTGTAAAAAAAAAAAAAAAACTTTACTTTTGAGTAATAGGATACGATTTGAATGATCGTTGAACTAATCGTGAGATTGTGATAAAATGTATTCTCTAGTATGAATTTGAAGTAAATGAACTTTATATGTGGTTTAATTTGGATTGGGTTTTGACCCACTCTAAAACATAATTATAGATATTATTGATAAGATACTAATAATACTAATTAATGTAACTTTAAAACTTTTTTTCCTTCTAGAGGAATGTAACCTTAAACTAGGAAACTTGGGGTATATGTTATTAATACCAAAAAAAATGACACTTAAAAAATTGAATGTATTAAGCTTCATTTTGTGTTCAACTTCATTCCTTCAACCACCCCATTATTGAAGCCTGCGTTTTGCATACAAACAAAGGAAAAGGGTAAAATATAGGAGACAATTTCCAAAGATAACTTCTCCAAAAAAAATAAAAATTCCAAAGATAACTTAAAAACGAATATAATATTTTGGTAGTGTAGCTTGTATTTGACACTTAAGAGATGATGAAATTCATTAGATCATTGGGCCTACAAGATTAGGTAACATACGACTCTAACTAAAAAACTATTTAAAAATAAATACAAACCCTATGGTTCCCCCTTTTTTTTTTGAAGTTTTTATTAGCAACAACGATAAAACATTTTTTATTTTCCTACATATACAAGAAGACATTTTTTTTTTTCTCTATCTCTTTCTTCTTGTCGTGCTATCAAGCTGTCATTTTCTTTTTCTCTCTTTATTTTAAGGTGTATACATCCTAAAGAGATGTACACAAATATTTTTCTTTTATTAGATTAATAGTATGCACCGTTAATATAACATTTTTATATTAACATCAATCACAACGCTTCAATTTATTATATTATATTAATAGGTTATAAATATCTTCCTATTTTATAAATATCTTACATTCTATTTTTAGTCTTCCTAAAAATTTTCATCAAGTTTTGATCTTTAAATATTTTTCATCACAACTTTTAGTTTTTATTTTCGAATCAACTGATATGTATCATTCACATCTTTGAATGAATTTTTACATAGATGTTTATAATATTCTAACAATCTCTCTCACAAAAGTTTGGAATTTTTTATGAAAATATAAATTAAATATGAATTTTAAGATATAAAAACTTATAAAATTCATATCTAATTCATTCCTTTTTTTTTGTTACAATATCTAATTCATTCCTTGTTATAATATATATATTATAAAAAACTTAAATATGAATTGGTGAACTCATAGAATTATTTTATACTGATTAGCATAGTTTTAAAATTCGGCTCGGTCATCGACTCGGCAGAGCCACTGAGTCACTGAGTCAATGGTCGAACCATCGGGTCATTGGTTGAACCGCATGACAGAATCGGATTAAATCGGATGACTCGGTTAGATAACCCGATGTTTAGATTAAATTTGTATAGATATTTAATAATATTAAATGTGATAATTATTCACGAACTTTAAATAAAATATTTGAGCTTTATAATTATATTTTTTTAGGGAAGTTTTATAATTATATATGTCCATGTTTTTGTCCGTTAATATTGTGAGTTATTTTTATAAAAAAGATAAAAAAATTGGTAGGTATTTGCTTTGAAAAGTATTAAACGGTAATTTTGTGAGGCGTTTTTATCAACTAAAAAATAATAATTGATGGGTATTTGTTTTGTACAATATTCAATATTTTGACAGCTATATTCTTATCAAAAAATTTGTTTGATGTATCTTATTAAAAACAAATCAAATACAAAATGAACAAGCGCTTCAGTGGTTAGGAAGTTGTTTTTTAATAGGAGGGTCACGAGTTCAACTCCCATCTGTGCCATTTTTTAAAACATGATTTAAGTTAAAAGCAAAACAAAAAAAAAAGAGAAGAACCGGTTCAACCCATAACTCGGCCGAGTCACCGGTTTTTACCGAGTTTGACCGGTTTTGTCCGGTTCTCGCCGAGCCAACTGCATGGCCGATCCAAAGGTATGCTCGAACCGGTTTACCCACCAATTCCCGGTTCGATCGGTCCGACCGGCCGGTTCGAGCCGAGTTTCAAAACTATGCTGATTAGTGAGTTCACTCATCTTTTTTCTCGTGTCTAAAGTCATAGGTATGACTTTGTCTCTAGGACATATGCGTGATTAATAGTTTAATGGTAGTAGCAGCTGAAGAAGCAAGCCTCTGAGGAACCTTCTAAAACCTCTGTGTGTGCATAGATTAATATTTGTGGATGTGTTTTATTATTGAATTTAATTGGTGTGCAATATTATTATAAAAAAAATTACATATGTATTTAATTATATCTCATCATGTTTTTTTGAGAAATTATATCTCATCATGATAGTATTTTATGAAATAATTTAAAAACTAATATAATAAAATGATATAATATAGTAAAAAAAAAATAGATGTTTCTGTGAAGAAAAATTAATTTAACACACTTGTAATTTTTAAACACATGTAGCGGGTTATATGTGATTTGATTTAGCCCATCAGAGAGAAAATAACTTGTACATTTTGCTCTCCTTTATTAATGAGAACGACTTTATGCGGTGCATAGAAATTAAGCAATTTGGTGTTTGATATTTATTTTTATGTGTTTTCCTTTTTCTTTCTTTGTATATAAAACGATTAAAAGGTTTTGAGAGACATTTGTATCTTAATATAAGCTTTCTTGGAATATACTGATAGAAGTTTTCCACATGAAATGAACCAATGATATGTAAGAATTATGAAGTACGGATACGGACACAAACATGACACGGACACCGACATGTCAACACTGCTAATAATTTGAGAAAATCACATAATTCAGTTTAATTATATTTATCGGTGTCGGACACATGGGACACGCTTAATCGGAGGAGTCCGAGCTACATAGATATTTGTATACTAATATTTTGATTCCCAGCTTATAAAATACTTAAATTCATAATTCCATATTTCATAAGTATTATATAAAGAATCAACTTTGAAATACTTGATACATGTGAATGTGATTGATGATCTTGTCATTTATCATACAAAATAGAACCTGATGGTGACTCTTTTAACCATTCAAGTCAAACATAGGAAAACTTCAAACCTTTCATATATACAATGACCTGCTCCTTCCTCTTATATACATATTCTATTCATATTCCCACCCACCTTTTTACTATACCACCATTGATCCATCTATATAACAATAAACTGTGTCAAACATTTGAAATGCTCACACATACTTTTTGATACAAATTTTCTGTTAACAAAGTATGATGACAGATCATCAGAGAATTCACCCTGCTAGTGATTTGGAGTCACAAACCAAACCTACAGTTCCTTTGTTTCCTCGAAACACTTCAAAGTCCGATCGACGCAGTCCTTCTCATCCACCTCTTCCGAAACGCCACTTTCCAGTGAGGCATACTCATCCACCAAAGAAGAAAAGAAGTTGCTGCTGCAGGTTCTTGTGCTGCACCTTCACCATATTGCTGATTCTTATAGTTGCAATTGGCATCACTGTTGGGTCACTCTACCTTGCTTTTAGGCCAAAACTTCCTAAATACTCAGTAGACAGACTCAGAATAACACAGTTCAATCTTTCCGACGACAACAGTCTCTTTGTTACCTTCAATGTAACAGTAACTGCAAGAAACCCAAACAAGAAGATTGGAATATACTATGTAAGTGGAAGCCATATAAGTGCTTGGTATAAAGAAACAGGACTGTGTGAAGGGTCTCTGCCGAAATTCTATCAAGGTCACCGGAATACAACCGTGCTTAATCTGCCTTTAACAGGTCAAACACAGGATGCAACTGGTTTATTTAATACGTTGCAACAGCAGCTTCAAGAAGCAGGTAATATACCACTTGATATTAAGGTTAATCAGAATGTGAGGGTTAAACTTGGTAAGTTGAAGATCTTTAGAGTCAAGTTTCGTGTCAGGTGCAGCCTTCAGGTGGATAGCCTTGGTGCTGATAATGATATTAGCATTTCAGATAGTAGATGTAAGTTCAGACTCAGGCTATGATTTCATTTGTACTATAGTTGTAATATTAATATTTGTTTGGATATTTTTTTTGGTTCTTTTTTCTGATGATTTAGATTTTTAATAATAAAGGGATGGAGGATTAGGTGTTCTGTAAGCCCTTTGAGATAGATACAGATCTTCTTGTACTTTGATTCTATTCTTTGAGCCACTTCTCGCTCAAATTATGTATAGCTATATGATATATACTCTTTGTTCAATCACAAGCATCGTTAGCTTTTTCTACACTTTGTAAGCACACAGCAGAGCAATTTTTAGTCGATATCTCTTACAAACTTTTTGACAACATAACATTTATTTTTGGTAAACCGAGCTATTCTCATGCTCAAGTGTGAACACTAATCCTTCCAGGTAATTGAGATCCACTTAAGAGTTTACTTTTCCAATATTTGTATTTTCATGCATTTTTCATGCGTATTGACCAGAGATCGCACCACTGACTAAATGATTAATAGACTCAAGCTTTGTCACACTATGTTGCTTTGACAACACATCTCTTAACACATTAAATTTATGTCTTTGTGTTCTTTTATTTATCCTCACCTAATATATTCTAATTTGTTTTTTAAAGTGTCATGATATCTACTAGAATTCTTAGAATCATGAAATAAATTGAATTTGGAAGTTTGAAAATGAGAAAAATTTCATAAGATTCTTCACCTGCTTGAAAAATGACTAGTTTAACATTTTTTATTCTTTCTTTTAATGGCATAACATATTTCTGATTCTGATAAACTGTATACATACTTTGAGAAGATTCTTCACCTACTTGAAAAATCAGCTTTCACAAGAAGAAACATATGGTACAAACCAACGCTGAATGAATTTCATCTAATCTAGCACATATGGTGATTCAAGAAACACACATATGAATTGTACCTGTGGTGAATGATGTAACCGAGGGAAGGTGAAAAAGTAAGGAATCCAAGCCTTCTTCCACCATACAAAAGTAAAATGCAATGGCATCAACATAAAGGGCCAATTGTGCATATCCTGATATAAGTGAATTCTGTGAAAATGCATACACATAGTATGTTTGATTCAAAATAGAAATTTAATTTTACAAAAAACAGATATACTCCCTCCATCCCAAATTACAAGTCATTAAAACAACTTATAATTTAGGAATTTTTTTTCTCCAAAGCGGCTTATAATTTGGTACAGAGGGAATAATTCATATCAAATGAGAAAAGAGTAAACTACCCAAGAAATAAACAATATTCAATGCTAAAAAGCTCCAACAACAAAAGATAGTCTAATAGCCGAGAGGAGCACTTAAAGCAGCCTTAGTTTCTAAAACTTGTGCTTTCTGTTGAATGATACTCTCCAAAACAGCTTCAGAAGATGTCAATTGATGTTTAAGATCTTCCGCATGTTGATTAAAAATGTTTATCTTCAAACGGATCTCTTCAACTTCCTTGGTGACATGCTGCTGGGAATCCAATAGCTTTTGCATTACATTTTGAGAGAATTGTAAATCAGGAAACAAAGAGCGCTTTTCAACACCATCCAACCACTCCTTATCAAACGGAAATCTACGCGCATCTTGTAATAACTCAACAAATTCAGAGTTGCTTGAACCTAAGACATCCAAGGCACTATGAGTTTGGAGGAATTTCAATAGCTCTGCTAGGCTGTTGTAGGCATAACCCTTGTATCTGCTACTCAATGAAGTGTCCCTTAAAAGAATTGAAGGATGCTTAACAAGGAAATCGGTCAACAAAGACAATTTCTCAATAGCCAAATGCTTCTTGGAGACTAGACTCTCAAGCTCCCCGGTGACAACCAAAGAAGAACTTAAATCTTCATCTATTTGAGAAGGGTCCCCTGAAAGTATAGGAAAGAATAATTATGCATATTTGAGCACAAGTGAATTAATTAAAAATAAAATGAAGAATAAAATACCTTCAGAAGGCTTTGTAGGAAACTGAGATGCAATAGAAAAGGGTCTTGATTTGGAAACTAATATTTTATCATCCTTACGAAATTGTTGCTCAATATTTGAGCTTACTTTCATGACAGCATCATCATTTAGAGAAACTGAAAAAAGTTGGGAAAGAGGAGGGTTCAGCTTCAAAATGAAAAGGGTGATGAGCTAACTTAAGAAAATAAAACTGATCCAAAGAGTCTTTACCTTGATCCTCATTAGTGCTACTATTTTCTTGCCAGATTTTAACATCAACATCTTGTGCACTGAGGGGCTTTGTTATGGCAATTGGAGGAGAAGCTATGGCTCTTTGGCCATCACCTTCTTCCTACAAAATTCAAATAAAAGAATGATATCATTATGAATTTTTAATTTTTATAGGATTATCCTCACTATATATTTTAGTCTAGGAGAGGCTTACTTCATTATAGAAAGAAAAAAAATAGAAAAAAAGAATCAAATCTCAAAAGCAGTAGACTCCAATTTTGTTCTCTTCATATCAAAATTAGTTTAAAGATCGATTCTTATAAATGCAATCCCATGGCAATTAAATAATATAAAAAAGGACAATAATAGTTGTAAGCAGAAGAGCATGTTAATTTGAAGGCTTTGCTAAATAAAATATACTCACCTGTGAAGTAGCGAATTGACCTAATGATGAATTGACTGATTTTGAATGAGGTGTTGAAGTGGTTCCTTCTTCAATACTTATTTCGATACCCTGCTTAAAATTAAAAGGATTTTTAAGATTGTTGTATAATTCAATTCCTAAGTTGAAAACGTGTAAAAATGAGGGGAAATGCCTTTTGTTTAGGAGCAGCTAACTGTATAGGTAGCTCATTCCTTGTTGTTCCTGAAATGGTCGACAAAGTTGATGCTACATTTTTTTCTGACGTTGAACCCTCCAACTGATAGCATAACATGAAAATGTAAATTAGTTGCAACATATTTTTAACGTTTCTTTTTTAGATTTATATGCACGATGAGGTGGTACTATATTACATTATTTTCTTGAGAAGGTTTGACAGTAGCATCAGTTTGTCCAAGTGGACGTTGTTGCTCCGTTTCTTGTTCATTCATCAACTCCTGTAGTAAGAACATATGAATTATTTCATTACTAGACTAATATTGAATATGTATATATTTGGAGAGGAATATCCAAGTGATTTTCACATGGCCTTCAAATTACTTTTGAATTTGTTGGTATTATTGCTACTGATGGCATCTCTTGTTGAGGAACATTTTCAACAAATTCATGCTTTGTCTCTAGTGTTTGTTCCATTTCTTTCTGCATCAAAAATAAAATGTTTGATTCAAATACATTGTCTTGATGATTGTATTCATAGTTAGCTTGAATAAATAGAATAGTATTGACCTCTGAAGTCAACCCGTGTCCTGATGGTGCTAGAGCTTCATTACAAGTATCGTGGCCTTTGGATTCATTACGTAATTGCTTGACTAGCTTCCTCACATCCTTGTACAATTCACAATCTATAGCAAAGTACAATAGAGATTAACATCGTTATATAGTAACTCGTAAATATAATAATAAAATCAAAACGTCCACTTTCGATTTTAAATTGTCATTTTCAATACTGTTTATCTATATGTCTTATAATTAAAGTTTTACCACTTCTATATTTTATACAGAAATATAGCTCAGTGCATCTGTTTGCAGGAGAGCAAGGCCGAACCCACAACATCCCACTTTTTCATACTTAAAAAGTGTGATTTAAACTACTTGGCCCAAAGAAAAAAAAACTTGTATTAAGCAGGCCCCTCCACAAGCTCTTATCATGCATACCTCTACTTTAGGTGCTTCAATTATTTATATCCTTTAACCAAATAGTATAATTTATTAGATCTTGAGAGAATTGTGTATACTTTTCTTCTAGACCTTGGTAAGAAAAAGGGGTGAAAATCTATAGACGAATTTTAAAAGAAAATCATCCTTAAATCTAGTCCTTGGTAAGTTTACAGCATGATATGTAATTGTTTTCAGCCAACATGTAATAGTTTTTAAAGTGTGTACCGTAGCCACGGTCATATCTGAAGCCTTCTGTTAATGTTGAAGCCACAGAGAGATTTCGACAATTCTGTACGAAATGATGTTTTACAGCTTGAAATTGAATTCCTTTCGCATGGCAAAGGCTTGGTAGGTTGACAAATACTACAACTTTCAGATTTGGAATATTTACTTTATCATCACCCTCACTTACAAATATTTCCTCTAACTCATCTGCTTCTCTTATCATTAGAGCCTTTAGCTCAGAAAGCTCTTTCCATATGGAGACTGGAAAGACATATTTCAACTTGTTGCACTTTGCTACAACAACTGTATTTAGCTGCGGAAAGCATGTCTTTGTAGACATAAAATTTGAGGATTTTTTATTCTCCAAGTCATCTTCAATAATATGCTTCAACTCTTTGCATTCTTCAATTCTCAAAGTAAACAACTGTGGCAGACACCTTATTATAGAAGTGGAGAAAACAATTTCCAATTTTTCACATCGCTTGATTTTTAATCTTGTAAGGTTTTGGAGAGAAAATGAATTTTTGGGACCCACAAAAAGGCATGTCATCATTGGCAGAACATCCAAATAAATGAATTCCAAACCTAAGTTCATTTGCTGTTCATTTATTTCATTCAGACAAAAGATACCTTCTACATTGGAGTTATCTACCTTGAGACTTGTCAAAGCACAAAAATGTTTCACATTCCCACTCAATTCCTGCAATAAACAAATGGGAAATAAACACATGCATAAAATAAGAATAACAAAAATTTTAAGAGCCGTAAATAACGTACATCCCCCAGTCATTTTTATTTATTGCAATCATTAAAATGTGTGAGCTCTAGCCACTAGTCTACTAGACCCAAAAAAAATCAATAGCTAAGTAGCTAGCTATTAATTGCAATCCAATGGTATTCTTGTAAAATCGATATCATTGATTAGATTCACAAACAACAAAGATATATAGAAATAGGGATACCTTGATGATCGTACCGTCTCCGCAGTTATTGAGTTCAAGATATTTCAAAGGTGGAAATGTCATGTGATATTGTTTCGGACACATAGTGACTAAACTTGGAAGATTACAAAGGTAGAGATTTTCCAATGCCGGAAGATAAAGGTGAATCTCCCTCTGGTTTTGATCACGATCATCAGTGTAATGTCCAATTATGTATTCCAATAGCACACAATTTTCAATAATGAGAAGTTTTAATTTTGGGAAAACATTGCCCAACTTAGTGTCGCCACTGTCATGATCTCCAGTGTCTATTATAATGTGCTTCAATTCATCACAGTTGTCAATGGACAAAGTCTCCAACAACATTCTTGGAGCAATAGATAGGATAAATACCGATTTCATCTTCGAAATATTCTTCAGTCTAATCTCTTTAATATTGCACCAGATATGTGATTGTGTTGAAAGACATTGAGCACGTTCCCATATGTTAAGGCGATATGAATTTGATTCCTGCAATTATGTAATCCAAAGAAAAATATAAGTTAAATAATCTCTTAGTTTGAGAGATGCAAACTAAGAGAATGAAGTCCTAGGTTCAAAACTCATTACTTCCATCGTAAACCCCCCAAAAAATTCAAGAAAATGCATACAACACATTTTTCTGTTTTTTTTTGTAGGAAAAACATGTTTATGTTTTTCTATTATATTGTGTAAGTTTTTATATCCTACAATACAAGTGCTAAAGATGGGCTTACATTATCTACAATTAGTTTAATGCTCCAAAGCTATTAAACACTGAAAATAGTATTAAACTTGTTATACTATTAATTGGATTGTATTCTGATCACTTTTTCGCATTTAGTGATTTGCACTTATAGTAATAGTAATCTTCAAGCTTATAGTATGTCTAATAAAATGTATCAATAGTTTCTTATTAACAAAGTATAAAAAATAACATCGAAGAAGAAGAAGAAGGAGGAGGAGGAGGAGAGAGGTTTACCGTTAAATTGTCTTGCGGATGATCCTTAGAAACCAATGGGATTTTAGTACTTGTAGTACTCCTCAATTTGTTGTGCCCATATTTTTTACCACAACAATATATATCAGTCCATGAAAAGATATTGCATTTGATTGGGTCTGATTGTGCTTGTGGCTTGGAAGCATATCCAGATATTGAAGATGCTCCCTTAATGGAGAAAGATATGGTACGATTACATTCTGGGAAAATGTCGATCAAATTTGGTAAGCCATCAAGATTCATTTCTTTTAGAGAACCAAGTTTGACATCTTGGCCAAATATGTAATTCAGCTTATGACAACTTTTTATTGTGATGGATTCTAGAACTGGAAGATCATGAGCAGAGAGAAATGGAAATATTAATTCAAATCTCGGGCACTTCTCAATACTAAGATATTTCAGTTTCTGAAACATTGAGCCCTGACTTGTGCTGTCATTATCATCAACTATTTCACCTCTCGACTGCTCCAATTCCCTTTCATCTATTACTATGTTTTCAAGAAGCTCGCAATCAATTATTTTCAATGTCTCCAACATCACTAGGCTGCGTGCAGCTGACAGTTGAAACAGTGAAATCAACATCGGGCATCTCTCTAGTGACACACTCTTTAGATTGCATAAGTTTGGGTTGCACTTAAATAAGCTTCGCAAATGTGTACAATCATTGATGGACAGCTTCTCTAAACTCTTCAGAGAATCAAAGGAAAGAGGACCATTGCACAATTCTTCCAAATTTTCTAATTCATAAAGATCTAGTACAACCAACTTGGAGAAGACTTTTGGTACTTGAGAACCAGTAAGCTTAGTGTGAATGAGGAACTGTAGTTGTGAAATGTGACTCAAACCAAGCTCAACTAGGTCATTCATACCTTGATCCATAGGAACAATCTCAGGTATGATATTTCTCCATCCCCCCTCAATTCTTCTTAGTCTAAGAATCTCTGCTTCTTGCTGACAGTACTTGAGTGTTGTTTCGGATAGGAAAACCTCAGAATAGTTTACTAAAGAAACACACTTTGATGATTTATCCTCGAAATTGAAACCATCACTGATATAAAACCTTTTCAATTTAGGGAACGTTATTTCTCGGCAAAATTCATTAAAACTATCTCCAAAATACAATTCTTCAAGTGATGAGCATCCTTCAATCACTTCAAAAGGATTATTCCTTGCAATTTTACAACGGTTCAAGTTCAATAATTTAAGTTTCTCTAGTTTTGTGATTCCACGAGGCAATTCATCAATTTTACAATCATCCAAATCAAGAGTCTCAAGGCTTTGCAGGTTTCCCAAAATAGAGATGTCTCCCAAATTGACATCCTTAAAGAGAAGAGATCGAATATTCTTCAACGACTGAATTGACTGAGGTAATGATAGATCAAGTTTAGGAAAATGATGATAGATTACATGAAAAACTCGAAGGCCCATACTATTTTCAAAAAATGAATTCGGGACTTCGATTTTCATATCATGGCAGTTTTCATCCTCCACAGTGACAATTAGAATCTCAAGCTTGGAACCATCAAGTTTAAAGGAAAACACATCCTTAAGCTTGCCTTCACATAACAAATATTTAATATTCGTCTCCCTTTCAACCATTGCCTTTTGATTTTTATCACACAACTTCACTGTTTGAATCTCTTTGTTCGCTATCCATTGGGCTGCATCACGAACCAAGTCATGCATTTTCACTCTGCTTTGATTGGCCTCCAACAACAAACAAGAATCTAGGAGTTTATTCTTGGATATAACAACTTGATTTCGAGCATCTTCGTAGCTGATATGATCTTCCCCAAAAAGGCCTCCTCCGATGCCAAGTCTGGTTAACATTTCGGTAGGAATTTTTTCATCTTCTTGAAATACAGAACACAAGAGGAATAGTCTCTTGGCCTTCTCATTCTTCATATTATCATAGCTAAATTGCAAGCATTTATAAATTTTGAGGAGTTCATCATCAACACCATGCATGGCAATATGTTTCTGCAGGGAATTTAAGGCCACATCCCACTCTTCCTGACGTTGTTCGCCCTTCAAACTACTGGCTATAGCAGCAATTGCAATTGGTAACCTTTTGCATTCATTTGCAATTTTACATCCCTTTTCAAGCAAATTTTTAGTTGAAGTTTTGCTTAGACCAGCATGCCTTTGGAACATGATCCATGCGTCTTCTTCAGATAAAAGATCCAGTTGGATTGTCTTACTGCATCCTAATCTGTTGCACACCAACAGATTGCGTGTGGTTACAAGTATACTACAGCCTTTGTGATTGTCACTATATGGAATCCCTATTGCATTAAAATCGATATCTCCCCACACATCATCCAATATTAGAAGAATCTTCTCACCATTGGTTAATCTGCTCCATAGTTTTTTGGATCGGTCTGATTCATTACAGTCATCAATGTTCAATCCCAAGGGTCCAGCAATATCATCTTGAATCTTTTTGATATCAGGAGAAAATGACACTGTCGTGTCAATGATTTGAGTAAATTGTTTGGATTGTTTTAGTTCCTTACCCACTTCATTGACCAATGTAGTTTTTCCTGTGCCCCCCATCCCTTGCAACCCGATTATATAATTGTTGTCATCTTTCAGTACATTCAAAAGCTCTATGTATTTGGATTCTCTACTTTTAAATGAAATATAGTGTTGGGATGAATAGCGTTCAACATCTGGAAGACAAGCAGGAAGTCCAATTGTAAGATCCTTTCCAGTTTCCATCAATTTTTTAATATGCTCCTTCTTATTGGCCAGTTCCTTTCCCCTTCTATATTGCCATATGCAATGCGGACAAAATCCAAAAAAACATTTTTTATTTGTTTTGGTGTCATCTTGAATGAGCTTATCAGCTTCTTCTTCCCAAAAAAGAGCATTACCTTGAACATCCTCTCCTCTTCTGGTTGCCACATCAACACGTTGCTTGACAGTTGTCCTTTCTATTTCCAATCTAGATCTTTCTTCTTGAAAATCCTTAGCAATGCACGTGAAGCAACATATATAACTTGACTCTGTGATTGCCCCATTTATCAATTTCTCCACATACGGTTTCGCCAAATCAGTCAGAAAACTCGCCATCTAAATAAATTTAAATAGATCAAAGTTAGGCGTATATGTGTGTGTGTGTGCGGGTGTTGAAAAATAAAATGGTTTATAATGAATCTCGTTCTCTGAGCATATAATTCATGTTCTTTTTGTGTAGGAAGATTTTCTTCATTCAAAGTCTGTTAATTTGAAATATGATATTTGATGACCATTTTCATCAAATAATTGTTTTTAGCTTGTTCAAAAAAATGTTTGATAAAGTTCAAACAGGGATTCCATTCAATATTAAAGTTTTAAGATCCTTTCAGCCGATATCTAAATACCCAATTTATCTTTGAAAATGATAAACAAGTTATGAAAAAACTATCATGTAGTAAAGTAGAGTGAAGACCAAAAATGGAAATCATATACCAATAAAAAGTCTGAGAATCTAATAAAAGAAAAACAAACATGCGATTGTTTTCTGCCTCAATGTTTTTACTGTTGTCAGCACATACTTGTGAACAATCTTTTCCTTTCTAGACAGCAGGTAGCAGCTAGAATCTAGAGAATTCATAGATTCAATATATGCATTTGCCATCCTTTAAACTGTTATGTATATATCATCATTGTTTAAATTGAAGTAAAAAATTGTTGGAGTTTGCCATAATATAGGTTTTCCATATTGTGTACGTACTTAAAATATAGGATCCTGTAAGTAATAAGGTATAGGACCTTGTAGCAATGCAACTTATTACGCAATCTTTTCATATCATTTACAAAATGGTAAGTAATAAGGCTAGAGAGTTGGTTTAAGCTTCAAAGTTCAACAGGAAATAATTATTCTACATTTGAAGTAACTACTTAAAACATTAAAGAGAATAAGAAAAAGCTACACGGTGTCATGATTACATGGATCATAAAATAAGGCAAGTACTAAATATAATTTGTATAAGGTGATATTGATTTCAAGTTGAATGAGCAATCACAATTTTTCTATAGAAAAAAGACAAGCATATCATTGTTTGTTACCTTATTTCAGCAAATGTTCAAGCTGTATGAACAATTCTCCTGATCTTTCTCCAATATGCAGTAGCTAGCACCATCTCATTGTCTTAGGTACTATTGACTGCAACAACTCTGCTGTAGAAATAAACTTTGGAGGCTTAATTTTGGTACAACAATGAATGATCAAGCAAAATGAGATTGCTATTTACCTGATCTTTCCAATTTGCAGTAGCTAGCATCATAAGAATAAGGCAGTGTTGGTTGCAATTCAAGTAATGCAGTAGACACTATAACAGCTGTTTCTGCAATCTGCAGTAGCCAACATTAAGTGAATAAGACAATGGTCCTTTGCATTTCAAGTTCTGCAGAAAAACTTATGGTCCAAAAGAAAATAAGAAGGGATAGGGTGCGTATAAATTAAATGTTCAATTAAATTATTGAGAAACTTCACAGCTACCTAGCTAGTCAAGTCTTGTCATTGATTTAAACCTTCCTGTATTCATTGGTTTCACACTTAAATAAAACAAGAACTAAACCAACCAATGGTCATGGTTTGGTTTGAAGTAAATGTTCAATTAAATTACTCCCTCCGTCTCTAAATAATAGTTGTTTAAGGTTTGCGCACGATTTTACGCAAATGATTAATTGTGTTGATTTCAATGATAAAATTAGTATCATTTATTAAAGGCTTAATAGCAGTTTTAGCCCCCTAATTTCCCCAAAGTTGCGATTTTGGCCCCCTAAGAAAAAAAACTACAAAACCGCCCCATAAGTTTTGCATTTGTGGCAGTTTTGGCCCCCAAGGTCAATTTTGACTCGGTCTACGCTGACGTGGCACCCTAAGTGAGATGCCACGTGTTATTTTTTATTTTTATTTTACCAAAAATTGGCTTTGGGTGGCCAAAACTGTTACAGTTGCAAAAATTAGGGGCAGTTTTGTAGTTTTTTTCTTTATGGGGTCAAAATCGCAAAGTTAGGGAGCGATAACTGCTATTAAGCCTTTATTAAAAGGGTTTGTCTAACATGTGCAACATTGCATATGTTAAAGTTACTAAAAATAGTAAATTTTTATTGAAAATAAATATTTGTTTATTAAAAAGTTATGTATTTAATACAAAATATACAAGTTCCAATGCAAAGTTACTATTTAAAACTTCTTAACATGTGCAAATTTGCACATGATAGAAAACCCTTATTAAAATACCTTTATTAATTCTAGTTACTGAGGTGGTTAAGTTGGATGAAATTCAATAAATAAGGAGATAATAATGGAAAAAAATAATAAATGTTGGATTAGTATTCATAAACAATTGCATTTTTCCATATTGAATAACACACATTTTAAGATTTTTTATTCTTTTTTTTAATATGAGTCTTGTTAACGAGTGCCCTGGAACACTCTTTAAGCCTTCCTAATAAAAAAATTATTATTTAAAAAAAAGTTACAGATTTCAATTTTCAAAGCAATAAATCTTTCATAAAAACTTATCACGTGCTTAAAGAGTGTTCGGGGCACTCGTTAACATTTCCCTTAATTTCAACGATAAAAATATTTAAGGAAATGTTAACGCTAGTTTATGTAAAACTAGTTTAACATTTTTTATTCTTTCTTTTAATGGCTTAACATTTCTGATTCTCATGGACTGTAAATATACATTGAGAAGATTCATAACTGAATGAATTATACATAATCTAGTTTCAAGAAACACACTTATGAATTGTACCTATGGAGAATGATGTAACCGAAGGAAGGTGAAAAACTGAAAAAGTAAGGAATCAAAACCTTCTTCCACCATATGCAAGTAAAATGCAATGGCATCAACATAAAGGGCCCATTGTGCATATCCTGGTATGAGTGAATTCCAGAGCAATGCATACATATCCATGCCTCTTAGTCATTTGATCAAGCAGGTTGTGAGGGATAAGGTGGTGGAGTCGGTAGCAAGTTTCATATATTCTGTTTGATTCAAAATAGATATCTTTTGAACATGCGTAAAATAGAAGTGTCTTTTGTAATTGCCAGAGAATTGGATCCTCTCGTGACATAGAGTCGATTTATAAGAGTTAACCTGTTATTTCAGTTACTATGCTCATTGTTGTGTTTTCGTTGTGCGCCAATAATCTTATGAATAATACGAGAGATATTATACAAATGTTAATTAGTAAGATTAAGATTGGGAGTGTTGCACCCATCATAATGTGGAACCTATGATACACTCGTAATAAATTGGTGTTTGATGGTATCCAACCGGTAGCTGTTTATGCGCAATTGCAAGTTTCACATCGAACATTTAATAATATCATTTCAACAGCTTTAGTTAGGCCCACATGGTGATAATGGTTCTTAACGTGGATACATTGCTTTAACTAACAAGGTAAAAGCTATGGTGGGTTGGTTAGGAATTTTGAGGGCAACTTTCAATTTGCCTTATATGGTAGTGTGGTTTGTCCAATATTTTGCAAGCTTAAATTTACGTCTTTACGATTGGGATTAAATTTTTCTGACTCTTTTCATGTAGTGCATTCAGTGTTAAAGAGTGTCATTGTTTCACCATTATGCGAATCTCTTTGAGCTCCTTACTAAACTAGGTGCTAATCATTCAAAGTCTCTTGTGATGGTGCATCAACTATTACCATGTCTATCCTCAACTTTACTAATTGATGTTATATGAGAGTCATTTATTAAGACATAGCTTTTTCCTTGCTTTTGTCTTTTTTTTCCTTCTCTCATGTAATAAAAAAATTAATGAAAATATTAAATTGAAAATTCGAGGTCCACCTAAAAATAAAATAAAATCTAGATATAGTAAGAATAGCTTACAATAAATAGAGTTTGAGACACAAAATTTAATATATATTAAATTGATTAATTTAAGTAGGTGATATGGGGTTTAAATAGTCATTTAGGTGTGTAGGGTTTAAATAATAATTTTAACTGCTAGGAAGAAGAAGAGGCCCAAACCCAAACCTAAACCCGAACACTCTATATAAATAGGAAGGCAAGGCTCAAGGGTAGCAGAAACCTTTTTCATCAACTCGCCGTCTCTCGTATAGTCTCTGGCCAGAGATGCTATTATTTGGCTCAAAATCAAAGTACATGTAGCATCTCTTGTCACAGCTATCAGTATGCAGAGCCGATTTATGCCATTATATTTCTATGTATTATAACTGATTTTGTATTTTTTTTATTGAAACTTTTGGTTGTGTTGTTTTAGTGAAGCCGATGATGACAAAATCAAATTGGAATTACCGTCTGAATAACTTTGATGAAAATTTCTTGGCTGTGGTACTGAGGCTTCAAATTACTAAAATAAAAAAATTCACTCATTTTTTCTGATTCGTAGTCAGACTAGCTTTTATAATTTCATTAGTATTATTGAATTGATGTAATAATTTTAATTTTTTTCATTATATAGTATTGAATTGATTCAATGTGTTTAACAGGACGCAATCTCATTATGGATGAGATTAAGAAAGTAAAATAAGTTGTGCTGCATTATTGATGGATGCAGCAGCAGTGGTTCATTAAATTTACAAGGTAGCTTTGCGCCAATCATTTTTTATGTCTGGTGCATAACAACCTTGTAAGGTTAAGGAGCCACGGTGTTTTGCTCATTTCCTTGCCACACTGGCTCTTCCTTGGCATAATTTATTGTATATCTCCCCCTCTGAACAGGACGGAACTTCTTATTATTTACGCATGTTTGTTAAGATTCTTTTCTGGGCACTGATAGCTTAAATGCATATGTTCTAGATTACTTGAAATCTGTTTGAAAATGATTTAATATCTGAAAACATAATTATGGGGCATCCAACCAAACTCTTGTTTTTAGCAAGATATCAATTGTGGCCTCGGGGGCTCAGCCCCTGTTCAATAAAACCCAGTTTTGAATGTTTTGAATATATTTGTATTGTATTTGTAAATAGATTTGATTTGTATCTTCAATTATTCGTACAGTAGGCAGTTGCTACAATGCAATTTGCCACACTGACGGTGTTTGGAGATCATTTGTTCTACACCAAGATATGTTTTTTGCATGTTGCAATTGTGTAAAATGGCAGTATGATGTGATATCTGCATCTTGCTTGTGTTCTATGTTGTGCTGTATGTATCAATGATTGTTTTCTCTGAATTATTTATTTCTTGCTTTCTAATTTAGTGCTACTATCAATTCTTTCTTGAGATTTGGTTTTACTCCTTTGTGATTGTCTGTGTGTAAGGTACCATGTGAGGAGGATCTCCCAAAAATTGATAGGAAGTGCCGTATGACACTCTAAACAAAAGATGTTATCATATTGCTGTTATCTGCAGAAATCATATTTTTTGTCGCTGTGTGTGAGATTTAAAACCGGTCTTCTAAGGGTTTTTCTTATATATCTTCACATCAGCTTTTCCTTATTCCTTTTTTTTTTTTAAATCTTATTTATTTTTTATGTAGTTGGGTCTGATGCCACGTCTCTGGTAGCTATATATGAGCTCTGACCATAGATGCTATGATTGGACCAAAATCAAGAGTGAATTTCATTTGTTTCGCATTCTGATAGGAATCTGCCAATCCTATATACTATGATTATGCAGAGCCGATTTGTGCGATTACATTTTTATGTATTATAATTTGTGACATTTGATCTTTTTTATTATGCGATAAGCTACTTATAATTCCTCAAACCATAATATATATGTTCATTTGCAAGTTCATTGAAGGGAAGTTAAAATAAAATTCATTAGTAGTTCATGCTAATTTATTATATTATTCAGTGATGCGTCAACATGGAAACTAATTATCGGAGGGAGAATACCATGTCCGTATGTATCAATGGTTGTGTTGTTTGAATTATTTATTTTTAGCTTTAAAATTTAGAGCCTACTATCAATTATTGGTTGAGCTTTGGTTTTTACTCCTGTGATATTTAGACTATGAACAGTGTAAAGTACACTGTGAGGAGGATCTCCCAAAAATTGATAGGAAGTGTTGTAGGACACTCTAACCAGAAGCTCCGATCAAAATTTGCTCATACACTGAAACCAAATTGCTGTTATCGGCCAGAGACAATATTTTGCTGTGCTGTGTTTGTGTTTTGAAACAGGTCTATTGGTCCATCTCTGGTAGCTATATATGAGCTCTGACCAGAAATGCTATGATTAGACCAAAATCAATAGTGCATGTCATTTGATTCGCATCTTGATAGGAATCTGCTGATCCTATATACTATGATTATGTAGAGCCGATTTGTGCGATTACATTTTTTATGTATTATATTATAACTTCTGATCTTTTCATTATTCATTTTTTTGGTGTTTTGGGGTCATTAGTGGTGTGTTTTCTAGTGAAGCCGATGATGACAAAATCAAATTGGAATTACCGTCTGAATAACTATGTTGTAAATTTCTTGGCTGTGGTACTGAGGCTTCAAATACTAATTTGTTTTATTTATTTCCACTCATTTTTTAAAAATACATAGTCCAATTAACATGTATAATTTCATTATAATTATTATTATTATTATTGAATGTAATAATTGGTATTTTGGATATCTAGCATAGGATTGGTAAAACTTTGGTCTTGTTTGGTAAAACTTTTCAAGTGCTTCCCATCTCTATATAATTCTCTCAAACCAAATATAAGTCATTCTTTAAAAATGCTCTTCTAATTTGAAAGAGTACATTTCTGGTTATTTTCAAATTTTAAGTGACAGGTATTTTGATCCTTGTTTAGATGCTATCCAAGCTCAATGAGAAGTACCAATATTTTTTCAAGAGTATGCCCTTTTTATGGATGGGATGGAATGGTGCAACTTCAAATTGACAAAAACTGATTTGTGTATCAATTGTAAAGGTGATGAACGATACTGCGAGTAGCACTCTGGAAGCTGATATGTTACAGGGACTATGGTTATCACTTGCAAAAGAGTGATCATGGTTGAAGCATAAATGGTTTTACTTGGTTGGTTTGGAAATCTATGGCATATGACGGTTGCCGACTTGTTGATTAACCCTGGTGAAAAAACTACATCGAGTACCGGACCAATTATTTGCGTGATACGTCCCAGATTTTTTTTTTCAAGTCCAGAACAGTTAGTATAACCAATTTGGCATATTAATGGTAGTAAAATCCATTTTATTAGATTGATAACAAACGCCTCCAGGCTCCAATTATTTGTGAAACAATTGAAATTATGGGTCGGAAGTGATTTTAATATTCAATTTAGTAGCCCAAACAAATTATAAAACATTTTCTATCTAAATGCACCCATGTCCAGGTTATGCAAAGAATCAATCTCAGTGGATATAAAAAAATGTAGAAAGTAATGCAATCATGAAAATAATGTATGTATACTTGATCCAACTAAATTAAAGGAACATAGGTGGCTTTTAAGTAACACAAATGGTTAAATTTGTATACCCGTTGCATGAACAATATAAGATATGGTATATCTTTGATGGTTATATGAACAATATAAGATATGGTATATCTTTGATGGTTATGAAACATGAATAAAATAAACACTATTTACCATTACAAATAACTAAATTATAAAAGAAAAGTGATATTTTGAAAATTTAACTATAAAGAATTAATGAATATTTTTTTCACGGTGATAGTTGAAATTTTTGTTATAAAGATGTTGTGAATAACTGTTATATTAACTTTTTTTATAAAGGATGTCTTTTAAAGGATTTTTTGACCATTAGCTGAACTCTTTGAGTTAAAATAAAAACCACCAGATGCTAGAGTGTACTTTTTTACAAAAAGAAAAAAACATATTATATCCTTAAACATATTTTGTTATTTATTATTATACATATTAGTTTATCAAAAATTTATTAGTGCTTTATTTATAAAAAAATATTAGTACTTTACTGTCATGCATATAGTAATTTTTCTTTTCGAAAGTTTTTTTAGGCAGCATCATACGATAACAATTAAATTATTTACTAATCTAATTTGCATTATAATACCAAGATATACTAAGGATATAACAATCTTTTCATTATAAAATAAGATGGAGGATGTTTTTGAGGAAATGTCAACAAAAGAAAAAGTTTTTTTTAGGGGTAAACAAAAGATAGAAGTTATTAACGTATTGAATTTTTTACAATATGTTAAGGAAATGACAAATTATCCACATTTATCAACAACAAAAAAATCACTCATTCTTCATTATTAAATATAACATTTTATTCTAATTTAATTATTTATAATTCTAAAGTATATAGTGTAAATTGATATTTCATAACCAACAAATCCATACTATATCTTATGTTCTTCTTGCAAAATCATATCCATTGAATTTTTGAACTCATAAACCTATGGTAGATAATGGGCTTGTGTAAGGGTACACAAATTTAACAATTTGTTTACCCTAAAAGCCACTAGGAACATAACAGCATTTAGTTTAACAATAGTCTAAAACCGACCCTTCTGGTTCTTCCATTATACTAACTTGTAATGAAAAAAGCAAACCCTCTACTCGTTCATATGAACGGTGCTCTTTTGGTTTCCGGTGCTAGCCAAGCGATCATAGGTTTGGGAAAATTATGGTATCTTCAGAAAATGTGTAACCTCTGACTTTAGCGCATCAGAAAACGTTATTGGGTCTCCATAAGCCCATTAACGCATTTAGCTTTAGCTAACTAATTAGCGTTATTTGCTAAACGCATCCATCTTATAAGTCTTACTTATATTTTATCCTTTTGACCGTTTTATTGTGTGTGACCTTATAGGTTCTTGTCACGTTGACAATAATATTAAATCACTATTTAATACTATAAACAATGAGCGGTATCTAGCAAGACATCACTACTACCCAAGTGACAAGAATGTCAAGTGATCTGACGAAACCTTTTCCATGATAATGTTCATGTGTACAATTACTCCTTTGTCCTCATATCTATATTGATCATAAGACATAGATTTTGTCACCCTTGTATAGATCAATATTTACATTTCTTGATTCCGAAATATACTGAATAACAAATAAACCCAATATCTCATATCAACTTAATTCGGCATGACCATGCAATTTTACAGTCATATTTCATTAAGAGACCTAAAGATATATCTTCTGTTACGAGGAGGGACAAATCTCATCAAGGACATTCATGTCCCTCAGCATGATTTGTCAAGTATCCATTAACCAACGTTATGGTTATCCTGTTACAGACAACGTTTGAATGACAATAAAGCACTTGAGTCCACATCTAGGGATCATTGTGGTATTTGGTCTAAGAGTGTTATACACCATTATCATTGTGAGAATATCTTATGACATTTTTATAACATATTATGTAGTATTCTCCCGGTGGGTTAATCCAATATAGATATTACTCATAATATTTATACCTATGTATAGACTTAATATCTCATATCCATGATCCATGAGATATGGTCATCAGTCTACATACATAATATTCTTTGCGCTTTATTATTATCCGAATTTATATATTAAAACTTGACTACTGATATATTTAAGAATAACGTTCTTTACATTAATGTAATCTCACACTTAATATTTCATAACATGAACTATCTATTCTAGAGAATTTATTAATCTTATAACAAATATAATAAAGAATGTCATATATTATTTAATAATAAAAGTCATAATATATAGCATAAATTTAACATAAACTATTGGCCTATATGACTTACACCAACAAATGGTTGTTGATGCCTTTTTCAATTCCGATATTTTAATCGTAGAGATTGCATACACGTGAGAGATAAATTCAAATTCACGTGCTTATTGGGACAGGGGAACAGTAAGAACTGTGTATATAGAACCGTATGTAAGTTTAATCCATTGTTAAATCTCAAATACATTAAAAGTTCCGATACATATTTCGTTTTTATTGGTATATAGTTAATCTCCTCTCTAATGTTTTAAACCCACTCATGTGGGACAATTTTATTTTCTCTAAAAGCTTAGATCAGAGAAAACTCTATATGTTGTTAACTTTTAATGTGGATTATTTTTCAACGTTTATTTTTGTAAATGAGATATTCTTATTTTATTATGTTAGTTGTTGGGCATTTTTTTTTTTTTATGTTGGCGTGTGATTTATTAATTTTAATTAGACAAGACATAAAATTATTATTAGAATATACCACGAGCTAAATAACATATCGAATATGTATACTCTCATGTATTTAATTTTTCAAGAGTTGCATATCATATATCCATCTATACCATGTATGTATTGAAACGAACTGCGAACTAAATGACTATGCAAACAACCCAAAACAAAAATACAAGTACACTAAAACTAGTGTGTGTGTATATATATACACACACACCACACACACACACATACATATATTATCGAGTCAACTTATAAATCAACTGAGTCGAACTACATATAGCTCAAGTTCATCTCATTTATTTAACAAACTTAATTTTCAGCTCAAGTTCAGCTCGCTTGGTTCATGAACCAAGTTCAACGAGCAAATTATTGAGTCGAGTTCGGAACTATATTCGATTTGGTTCGATTCATTGCTAACCTTATTTCCAATATTAAGAAAGAGAAGGACAATTTAAATAATTTTATTTTTTTGCCTTATTTCATTTTATTATGATCATCTTAGTGTACACATCTATTATTACAAGGTATATGAAAATATAAAAAGAAAAAAAATTCAAATTATCGAGTGCCAACGCAATATCTAAATGATCAATCATGGAATTTTGTAGCAGAATTTTATGGGAACATTGCTCATATACATGCACAAAAGCCATCTCTTTTGGAAAAGTATAAAAAACGAGGTCTTAAACACATTGGTTCGAAAGGATACTCACACAACTCATTTGGGCAACCATTGGTATTTTTACATCTAACACGATCTATTGTAATGTATGGTTTTAAAGAAAACTCACACAACTTGTTTTGGCAACCATAGTCTTCTTTACATTTAACACGACCTGTTGTAATGAAAAAAGAGCGTAAATGAATGTTAGATGAATGTGATAAAATATTATGTCGGAAGTATTTAAGGAAATTCTAGAAGGAAAAATATGACTTGCCTTCAACGTTCATTACAACAAGAAATAGAAAAATAAAGATAATTATAACACAATCATACTTCACAGTTTCAACCATATTTTCCCCTTGTGGCGTATGAAATAGAATATGTTCTTATCACTTTATCATTTATAAAGCTCATCCTCTTCTTACAATAGCTATTTAAATAACTAATTAAGGGGACAAACAAAACCATTTGTTGTGTTTAAGAGACATTTTCTTTCCACTTCATAAACGCTAAAAGCCATTTGTTTGTCTCTCTTTCCTAAATTTAAATTAATTAGTTATTTATATACAATATAGGTCGCTGATGTTGCAAGTTTCGTAGCATGGCTTAGCAGTAGAAGGTCTTAAAATGAGTGGCATGTCTTCTGTTTAACTCCTAGCTCGCACTCGCTTTTACCATTTTTTTTTATAAAAGTATTAATTTTACAAAGTTACTTATAAAAAAGAGGGTCCTGGGAATCGAGATCGAACTTGAACCATTTAGGTGAATTAGATTCAGCTTAAGGCACTTTGCTGCAATAATTTATGTATGACAGCCTCACTTTTTTAATATATATAGTATTATAATTTACATCATAGTTCATTTGAAATTTTAGCCACACCCAAATCGAATGTCTGGGTCTCACCCTGACTAAAGTAAATAAATATATTGAGTTTGTCCTTTAACAAACTTACCAATCATAGGAATTAATTCTTATTTTGCCAAGATCTTTTATTTTCAAACCTTCACATATCAGAAAAGGGAAACTCTAAAAAGAGGTAGTATAATATTGTTGAATTTCATGAGTTCTAGATTATAGCAAATCTTTAGCTAATAGTCTAGATAACACCCGTTGTTGATTACAATCATATACTTTATATTGGAGAAGAATAAAATCAAACGATATAGATGGATATAGTTCAAACATAGATATATGCTACAAGGTCACTTTTAGCATCTTTCTTAAAATTAATTATACCATCACAAACTTAAACTAAACATAAAAAAATAAAAAGATTGGTAGATCTAACTCTCACTGGAGGTAAAGTTTATTCAATAACAAAGTTTCCTTTTTTTGACAAATAATTAATAGCAGTTAAAAATTATTACTTACATCAAAATCAATTTGACCAAATGCAAAATTCATGTTTTTTTTTTGTTTTCCATATATTCCTTTCATTGAAGCCAATTCTATTTGAGGTACTATCAAGTAGTAAATATGAACACATCATTTAGTCGAAATTTAAACTTTGATTCACGATGTTAACCCTTTCTACTAGACCAAACTTTATTGGTTGCAAAATCCATTCTTGAAAAAAAAAACCAATTATTTGTGAAACAATTGAAATTATGGGTCGGAAATGATTTTAATATTCAATTTAGGAGCCAAACAAATTATAAAACATTTTCTATCTAAATCAATAAATGGAGAGGATTTTGTCCAGGTTATGCAAATAATCAATCTCATTGAATATAAATATTTATATACGTGTAAATAAAAGAGGAGTGTTAATTTAACAACCATTTGATTGACAACTTATGGTACAACCATAATTTACAAAGAAAAAGTAAATATTTACACGAAAACCAAAGTAATAGAGAGATAAAGTAAAAAAATAATGTGAATATGAGAGAGAAAATTGTCACAAAAATGGATGTTCAAATATCATTTCTCTAAATAAAATGTATTCAGTTTATATAAAAAAAATATGTAGAAAGTAATACAATCATGAAAATAATGTATGTATACTTGATCCAACTAAAATAAAGGAACATAACAGCATTTAGTTTAATAAAGTCTAAAACTGACCCCTCTGGTTCTTCCATTAACACTACTTGCCTAACCAAAAAGATAACTTTCTATTTGAAAGAAAAAAAAACGCTCCCTTTATTTTTGTCTTATTGATAAAGTAAGTAAATTCTGGAACATTGATAACCTTTTCAGCATCTACATGACAAAATTGACAGCTTAATTTGTCGTTTTCCAAAAAAGAATAAGAAAAAAACTAAAAGACTCCATTAAGCTATTTTATGCTAATATCCATTAAATTAAATGTAACAACAACACTAAAATGTTAAAATTAAATAAATCAAGAAGGAGAAAATAAGGATGTTTTGAAATGTCGAATTTTTTTGATACAATTTTGTGCCCTCTCAAGAACCAAATCAACCCTATCTTTTCTCTTATTCTTTCTTCTACTAGGGCAATGCTTGATGACAACAACCTTTGGAGATTCAAGCTCAGAACTTTCAGCACCCTTCTTACCCTCCTCCATTACTTCTTCTCTCTCTGGTAAAGCATGTTGTATACTCTTTATATGCTCCAAGCTGGTGGATTCTGCATTGCAAGAATAGAATAAAACAACCTCAAAAACCATGTTTAGCAGCACAAAAATAACAATAAAAAGATGAAAAAGAAGAAGGAGAAACGAAACCTTCAGTATCTAAGAAAGCAGCGAGGGAGGTGTTGTGTTGTGGAAGGGGGTGAGAATAGGAATGAGAGTTTTGAAGATGAGAGATGAAAGACTTAAGTTCATGCTTGAGGTAGTCATGTTGATTAGGGTAAAGGGTTTCAAGCATCTCCAACTCTTCCTTTGCTTGCTCTAACTCCATTCAATAATGTTAAGCTTGCTAGTGTGTGTGAATTGTGATTGATTCTTCCACTCGTTTTGTTTTAAATGCTCATAAATTAAAATAAGATTAGTCTATATTTTTTTTACTAAAAAAATAAAATAAAATAAAATATGAAAGAGTGAGGTGATGGAAGTGGAACAAAAGGCAGAAAAAGAGGGAGGGAAAAACAAAACATCATTTCATTTCATTGGATTGGGTTATTGGCGTTGGGATTTTAGACGTTGTAAAGTTATGTCTATTTTGGTTGGGTTTCCAACGTTTGCTTGATTTTATTGATTGGTGTATTTGGTGGAGAATTGAATAGTTTGGTCAGTGCCAAATAGGACTAGACATCAATTCCAGGGATTATACTGGTCTATTCACTGACCAGGCACTTGAAAACAAATCTTGGAGGACCGCGCGTGAGAATGTCCCAATACAAAATTCGGAACCACCCACGTCCCACACAATTCAATTTCAGTGCGTTTTTTTTAAACGGTTTAATAAACACTCACAACACAAGATGAAAAAGACTCTCTAGACCACATACATTATTAATTGAATGAATTTAAAAAGTAAAATTTGTTTATAATTAGAAGAGGAGGGAGTACACGTAAATGGAAAGGAAAAAAATTTGAAAAGAGAATTGATTTAAGCTATTAGAGTAACTTATAAGCTTGCTTTTTTCGGTGTTTGGAGTTTGAACCCGAACCTAAGATCTTTACTAATCGAGCAAAATTCAGTTGTATCTGGAGTTTGAACTCAAACCTTACTTGTATTATACTTTTATACACTGTCTTTATCAACTGAGCTAAGCTCACGATGACAACTTATAAGCTTGATTATAAAAGTAAAATGTGTTTTTATAGTTTCTCTCATTTTTAACCTGCAAAATTATTTTTATAAGAAAAAACTGCCCAATCAATTTAGAAAACTCCCCACGTTCTTCCATGTTATTCTATTTTTTTGTTTTTCTTTTTTTCCATGTCATTGAATTATTTTTAAAAGAACTGTTACCAAACAAAAATGTTAGTTTGAAACTTAATTTTACCAAACACTTTAATTTTTATTTTTTTTGGTCAAGCCAAACACTTTAAATCAGCTAGTTTTTTAAGCATAAACTTTCAACTATCAATCATAAGTTATAAACTAACTTTTCAACTAATAATTATTTTATCAGTTATAAGCTAACTTATAGCTTTGTTTTACCAAATATACCCTTCGTCACAACGTTTTTTATTTTAGTCTTTCTTGTATTATTTTTTATTTTAAGTTGTGCTCAATCAAAATTGTTAGTAAATTATACTTCATCTGTTCCAAAACAATGGATCTAATTTATAAAAAAATAAATAAATAAAAGAGTATAAATATAAAGTGTACTATTTAAAAATGTAGACTTTCAAAAAATAATGTAGGCTTTTTATAAGTGCACAAGCTAATCAGTATTGCATCTACGGGTGTTCATGGGTTGGGTCAACCCAAAAAACCGTTAAACCCACCCAAAAAAACCGAAAAAAGTGGGTTGGGTGATTGGGTGGATATGGTTTTAAAAAATGATAAACCCATAAAAAATAACGGATTTTGGGTAAAACCAGACTCAAATCCAATAAACCCACTAACCCAATAATGTTCATATTTTTATTTTCATTTTCATTTTCATAGGGAGGAAGGAGAATAACAAAGGTGTTGGTTATAATCTTTCTTTAAAAAAAAAAAATCAAGTCTAATTTCAAAAATTGACACAACAGATCCTCTATATTGAAAATCAAAGTCTAATTTCTAAAATTGACAGAACACATCCTCTATATTGAAAATTAAAATATGTTATAGTTACAAATTATGATCTTGCACTCTTTAGTTATTTTGATGTTAAAGAAATTTTGCGTCATCGAACTTTAGTTTGTTGCAAGTATTTTATAATAAAATTTGTTATTTAATATTACAACTTATTATTTTATAACACTAAAATATAGTGAAATACGTTACACAATTTTTTTTTTAAGAAAATAAAAAGTTGAGTAATTTTTATGAGAAAAAACACCAGGACGCGTCATTTAATATTAACAAAAAAAATAAAAATAATTTGGGTAACCCACAACCCAACCCAAACCAAACCGGAAACTAGTGGGTTTGCCCAAACCCACCCATTAATATAACGGGTGGACGTTTTACCTCACCCAAATCGGAGTATCTTATATGGTTCGGGACTTGGGTTTGGCCAAACCCAGCCTAAACCCACCCACGAACACCCCTAATTGCATCATGCGCAAATATATTATTCACCATTGAAACATTAAATCCGGTCATTTTCTATTTAATTTCATGATGTAATTTATTCAATAATAGAAACAACCTTGTGCATAATGGAAGACATAATTGTGCATCATATTTTTGGCTAAAATGGGTAGCACTTAGGTGACATTGTGGTTGGTAGTATTGGGCAATGACAATGTCACAAGTATACAAAAAAAAAAAAAAACCTTGTGAAAGAGAGAGAAGAAAGCCATATTTATCCTATATATAAGAAAATTTTTAAAATTTTTTTGAACCTAATTATAAGAAAATATCACAAGTTTTAAGGTGTAATTATTATTTTAAAGACTTTTTTACCCTTATTTAACGTTTTTGTTTTTAATATTAGTAGCTGTAGTTAATGTTTCACAACTTTTTACGAGGGTATATTTGTAAAAAGGGTTTTTCTAACCTGTGCAATGTTGCACAGCTTAAGGGTCATTCAATGCATATTTTTTTCTCTCTCTTAATAACCATTTCAACCCATTTTTCTGTGATATTAATTAGCTCTTCTCTTAAAAATGGATGATAGAGACCCAAAAGTATTTTATTTTCTTCCTAAAAAATAAAAAATTGTGTTGAAAGAAAATGAGAAGATTAGGAATCAATCCTTTACTATTCTTTCATCAATCAAAACGAAAACTTTAATCCAAATAAAACTTGTAGTGGTGGTTCAATCCTGAGTTGCTTCAAATATGAAAATTCACCCTGTTCAAAGAGCAACATTGCAATCCAATTCGGAATCTCGACACTGCAACCCTTCACAGACGACAAAGGCTTTGCTTAGAATCTCCGAGAAGAAATTACGACGTCTCCCACATGTTTTCAGCCGCGTGTGAGAGCTCCCATTTCGATAAGATGCCGACATGGCAGTGGAGAAGGCGCATGACTGTTTCTGTTTTATGGCGGATACCGAGAGGATCGGAGTGGTGAGGACTCACATGGTGAAGATCCATCCCGGTGATTGTGGTAAGGGATGGTGAAGCGTTGGAATTGTTGCTTGATCCATAAGAGCTTGATACGTGGAGATTTCAGTTATCGAATTTGATGTTGTCGGAGCTTGCTGGTGCGGTGGTTATGGAGTTGATTGTTATGATGTTAAGGGACATCATATGCAGAATGTTGAGGCGGTGATTGGAATGATGGTAGACTTGTGGTTGTACGGTAACTGTGTTGCAACAATGATGTTGAAATTTTAAGGCTAATTAATATGACAGAGAATTGGATTAGAAAGATTAATTGCAGAGAGAGAAAAATGTGCATTAAATGACTCTTAAGCTGTGCAATGTTGCACATGTTAGAAAACCCCTTGTAAAATTATTCAAAAAGTTACACTAATTAATGATTGCATTGTTTTTGATGTTTTTTGGTTTTTCTTCTTATTTTAAGGACCGGAGGGAATTCTAGTTTTAGGGTTAATGGAACATGCTTTTTATAAGCATTGCTTAATAACGTAGGTTCACACACACACACATATATATACATCGAGAACAATTTTTTTAGAAAAAGAAATTGCTATAATTTAAGAAAAAATTGCTATAAAAAAATTTGTAAATTAATTTTGAAGTGCCTTACCCCACTTGGTAGAGGTGTACATAGGCCGGTTTAGGTTGGGTTTGGCCAAACCTAAGACCTGAACCATACAGGGTACTCTGGTTGAGTAAGGTAAAATAACCATCCGTTATATATTGGGTTGGGTTGGGCTAACCCACTAATTTCTGGTTTAGGTTGGGTAGTGAGTTACTCAAATTATTTTTTTGTGAATATTAAATGACAAAATGACGAGTCCTCATTTTTTAATAAAAATTATTCAATTTTTTAAAAAAAAAATTATGTAACATATTTTCACGACATTTTAGTGTCATAAAATAATAAATAATAATATCAAATAATAAATTTCATCATAAAATACTTGCAACAAATTAAAGTTGATTGACATAAAATTTCATTAGCATCAAAATAACCAAAAATTGCAACATCCTAATTTGTAACTATAACATGTTTTAATTTTCAATATAGAAGATACCTTGTGTCAATTTTGAAAATTAGACTTAATTTATGAACAAAACTTTTGGTATTCTCTTTGGTTCCTAGGTAAACAAATAAAAATTGAGTATTATTTGGTAAGTGGGTTTATTAGGTATGAGTTTGGTTTTGCCCAAAACCCGTTATTTTTTTTATGGGTTTTACATTTTTTAAAACCATACTCACCCAATGACCCAACTCAACCCACTTTTTTGGATTTTTTTTGGGTGGGTTTGACCGGATTTTTCGGGTTGACCCAACCCATGTACACCCCTACCACTTGGTGTTGTTGGCAGACACTCAAAGCTGAAGTGTACTCGGTACGCATGTTAACACAGTAGCCTCATTTTGTTTTAAATTATATATATGTAATAAATTATTATTAAGAGTAAAAGTGGGTTTTAATTAAAATAATAAGGGTAAAAATGAAATTAAAATTGAGAAGCTATAAACTATAAGCTCAAATGCTACTTGAAATAGTGTCTGGAAAATAAGCTATAAGCTCATGATGGAATGACGTTTACCAAATAGAGCTTTTTTAGTCAAATAAACTTATAAACTATTCGCTATAAACTCATTTCATGATCTTACCAAACAAACACTTCAATTGTTTGAAACCTGCCGATGTAAGACAATTTTAGTTTCTCTAAAAGCTTAGACTAGAGAAAACTCTATATGTTGTTAACTTTTAATGTGGATTTCTTTCGACGTTTATTTTTGTAAATGTGACTACCCTTGTTTTATTATGTTAGTTGTTGGGCATATTTCTTTTTTATGCTAGCGTGTGATTTATTAATTTTAATTAGACAAGACTTAAAGTTATTATTAGGATATACCACGAGCCAAATAACATATCAACTATGTATACTCTCATGTAGAGGTGTCAAAACGGGCTACCCGGCCTGTGACGGGCTAGCCCATGTCGGGCTCCGGCTTTTTCGGGCCGGGCCAAAAAGGCCTGGATGATAAACGGGCATAAATATAGTTGTCCAAGCCCGGCCCTTTGCGGGCCACGGGCTTTCGGGCCCCCAATTAATAAAAAAAATTAATTTTAAAAATAAAAATGATTTAAAATTATTCACACCACATATTGTTTTTTTTCCAGACAACTCCACGCAGAATTCTTAAAATTATGACTTTACGACCCGTAGAATTTATATAAAAAAACAAACAAAAGAGACCGAACCTGTGATAAGTTGGAAACTTTAAATGGATAAGAAAGAACAGCTCAACCACGACATAATAATAATGATAATTCTCAAACAATTGAACATGCACAGTATCAACAAAGTGGTGTAATTGAATTGGAAATAGAGGCGCATCAACAACAAGGGAGTCAAATGGAATTAAGTAATAACATGGCAGCAACAATTACACTTGGCAATAAAAGATTTTAATTTGAAATAGAATGATAAAACTATAACATGAGCAAGTGAAATTAAATAGAATAGTACTACTGAATACTTGATAGATTTGCATAAAAAAAAAAGGTTATGAATACTTAAGACAAAACAAAACAGTGGAGTGGGTAAAGAAAAAGAAACTGATAAGTTATTAATAAAAATAATCGGGCTTTCGGGCTAGCCCGCCACGGGCTCGGACTTATACGGGTTCGGGCTAAAAAGCCCTCGTATTAATCGGGCTAAAATTTGGTTGTCCAAGCCCTTCATTTTTCGGACTTTCTCGACCCGGCCCGGTAGGCCCGGCCCATTTTGACAGCTCTACTCTCATGTACCCAATTTTTCAAGAGTTGCATATCGTATATCTATCTATACCATATATGTATCGACATGGGCAGAGAGCTACGTTATGCTCAGGGGGTTCATATGAATCCCCTCCCTTTTTATGATTACACCTATTTTGTATGCTATTTTAATACTTGAACCCCCTCAAATTTGTTGCTTGAACCCAATATCTCACCTATGTGTAAAAAAAGCTGTGTGTTGCACTGCTATGATTGATTTTTTGACAGTTAAAGCTGCACACACTATAGTAATATAATATCAGTTAGTTGTGCAGGCTACACAAAGTCAAAATACACTACTTTATCTGGTAATTGGAAATGGAAGTACTAGTATTTTGACCTATAAAATATGTTGTGTAAAAAACAGTTTATAAATTAAAGTAAAAAATAAGTTTCGCTTTAGTTCATTACTTGGTTTGTTTGCGGTGTGAATCATTCCAGTATTCCAATATATATATCTTTTTTAAAGAACAACTAAAAAAAAAATTAGTCAAAGAACAATTTTAGTTTACTTATGTGTTCAACAAAAAAAAATACCACTATATATCTTCTTCAAAAAAGTAATATACTTATCTTAGTGGATGCAAAATGATGGCATGGCGGGTAACATTAAAATGAATGGTCTCATCTTTAATTTCATGTAAGCAATTCTATTATCATTCAAAAAAAAAATACACAATATATATCATTTTTAAAGTATAATATTTTTTTTTAATATATATTATATAATATTATAATTATTAATTAAATTTTAAAGTTTGAACCCCCTGCTCCAGGTTCCTGGCTACGCCACTGTGTATCGAAACGATGTGCGAACTAAATGACTTTGGAAACAACCCAAAACAAAAATCCAAGTACACCAAAACTAGTACACATATATTATCGAGTTAACTCATGAACCAACCGAGTCGAACTAGATATAGCTCAAGTTCAGCTCATTTGGTTCATGCTAATTTTAACGAGCAAATTGTTGAGTCGAGTTCCGAACTATATTTGATTTGGTTTGATTCATTGCTATCCCTATTTCCAATATTAAGAGAGAAAAGGGCAATTTAAATAATTTTAATTTTTGCCTTATTTTATTTGATTATGATCATCTTAGTGTACACATCCACAGTGACAAGGTTTGTGAAAATATAAAAAGAAAAAAAATTCAAATTATCGGGTGCCAACGCAATAACTAAATAATAACTCATGGGAATTTTGCAGCAGAATTTTATGGGAACCTTGCTCATATACATGCACAAAAGCCCTCTTTTGTGGAAAGGAATAAAAAATAAGGTGTTAGGCACTTTGGAACCCAAGGAACCTCACACAAGTTGCCTTCACAACCAGAGTCTTCTGTACATTTAACACGGTATGTTGTAATATGTGGTTTCAAAGGAAACTCATACAACTTGTTTTGACAACCATAGTCTTCTTTACATTTAACACAATCTGTTGTATTTAAAAGAGTAAATGAATGTTAGTTGAATGAGATAAAATATTATGTAGGAAGTATCTAAGGAAATTCTAGAAGGACAAAAAATGGATTACCTTCAATATTCATTGCAGCAATTAGAAATAGGGAAATAAAGATAATTATAACACAAACAAACTTCACAGTTTGAACCATATTTCTCCCCTATGATGTATGAAATAGAATATGTTTTTATTACTTAATAATTTATAAAGCTCATCCTTTTCTTACAAATATTTAATAGGTTTTAGCGCTTATGAAGTGGTAAGAAAATGTCTCTTAAACACAACTAAAGGTTTTGTTTGTTCCCTTAGCACACTTAAGAAAATTTATCTTTTCTTGCTACCGAACTACATAAATATATTGTGTTTGTCCTTTAAGAAATGTAGTAAAGAAGTCACATGAGAAACTTATCAATCATAGGAATTAATTCTTATTTTACCAAGATATTTTATTTTCAAACCTTCACATATCAAAAAAGGGAAACTCTTGAAAGAGGTATAATATTGTTGAATTTCATGAGTTCTAGATTATAGCAAATCTTTAGCTAATATATATGTTAGGTTTCAAATTGACAAATAATAAATTAAGATAGCATGCAAAGTTTATAATTGAAAATGTTGTATGTTTGAATTGATGGAAAGTCATGTCGTAGCAAACCAAATTTCTATATCCTATAAAAGAAGTTACTTTGCATGTCAATCCATTGGATAATTGTAATATTCCAAAATATAGAATATCAACTACTGCCTAATCAGGAATGTGCCTAAGTGTTCTAAGGATTGTCAAAGGTTTAAGAAGGAAAATAAAATCAGTAAATTTCTTGAATATGCCATTTTTTTTTAAAAAAATTTCAACTACTGCCTAATAGGTTTTTCGAATATGCCATTTTTATAAAAAAAATTTCAAGTCATTTGCTTTTGCTGCACATTTACTTTGTCCGCACATTAAATTTCTTGAAAATTTACATTTCTGGACTTTAAGTTCTTTACATATTTACTTTCAAGTCTTTTACTTTTCATGCACTTTAATTTTACCATTTAATATTTATTTGTTCACTAGTCCTTTTTCTAAACCTTGTACTTCAAGTTGTAACCAAAAAAAAACCTTGTACTTCAAGTTCATTGTAATGCGAAAAGTCTTTTCATAATAAAACATACACTTTTTTTTTTTTTTATCAATAAAAGCACATAAAATGAGTCCCCCATCCGGAAAGTCGATAACAACGTCGACATTGTTAATTTCTATGACATAAGAGAGCTGATGACATGTCATCTTATGTTATTCTTAGTATGTTTTTAGTCATTTTCAATAGGTTTTAGTTGCAAATTAAAAATGAGGAGTATCTTGCCTATAATTTTGGGACTTTTGTAATGTTTCCTATATTTAAGTCCGTAATTTTATTTTTCCCTAAACGTAACAGCTTTAGGGGGGTTTTGAAGCAATTCACGAAGAAATCATACAAATCGGCAAATCAAGAATATCTGAAGACTTGTGAGGTCTTTGGGAAGAACAAGAATGAAGATTCAAGAGGCCTCAAGAGACTTTAAAATGGGAGGAATTATGTTTCATAGTTCCGGGGCAAGTTATTTGGAGACGAAGACCTATAATGACGAAAAATCAAAGAAACTAGGCCCAGAAAGCTACACCATAGATGTTAATATTTGATAATCACTTTTAATCTAGAACTTAATGCTTTTGGGTCATTTAATCGGTTGGGAAATCGTCGATTAAATGATCCAATCGACTTTGTGATTGTTTAAATGTTTGGGAAATCAACATTTAAACAATCCCTTAGAAATAACGATATCATTTGGACACGAATGATATTGTCGAGTGATTGTGATAATATCGTTTAAAAAGCTAGAATCCGTTATTTGATCGAGAGATTGCAGTTGTTACGCTCGGTTGATGTCTCTGACCCCAAGCGAAATAGCCCTATCTCTTCTCGTTTTACTTTTGTGTCGAATAGAACAATAGTTTTACACAAACAAACAACCAAAGATTATTGACCAAATGGCACTCACCGACCGCAAAACATCTCGCAACCGAAGCCCTTCACAAAGGAAGGCCGGTATTCTTGAATTGGAGTCTAGTGATGCGTTGTTGGCACAAAACAAGCTCCTCACTTAACAAATAGAGGCATTGCAAAAAAGTATGAAAGACATGCCCAAGCAAATCCTAGAGCAAATCCATAAAGATGGAGGTACTTCACAAGTAAACGCTTGTGAGTTGTGTTTCGGCGACCATCCCACTGGGTGTTGTCCCTCACCATGCGAAGAAGATGTGAACTTTGTGGGAAACCAACAAAACCCAAATCAACAAGCCGGTAGCGCCAACCAAGGCTAATATCCGGGTAATTCCAATCAAGGGAGATATCCGGGTAACAACAACAACATTCCTAGAGGGAACCAATATGGTCAACCATGGAGATCACCACCTAACTACTACTATCCACCACCACCCAACTACTATCAACCTCCGCCACAAAATCGCCCTCAAAGCACGAACGAAACTTTGAACCAATTCACGCAAATGTCTATGGCCAATCAAAAGAATACAGATGCGTCAATCAAGGGTCTTGAGACACAAATGGGGGCAAATGGCTCAAACATTAGCTCAAGTCACCCAACAAGGAGGAGCATTCACCGCCAACCCTCAACCTAATCTAAAATAGCATGAAAAAGGCGTCGAGTTTATGACGTAAAACAAGTGCTTGTTGGGAGGCAACCCAATTTTGTAGGTCATTTTTTTTATGTTTAATTGCATGTAGGTATTAAGTCATAAGCATTGAAAGCCAAAAAGAAGCAATTTGAAAAACCATGTTCAAGGAAGTTCGCTATTAGCGAAATAGGCACAGAGAGGTTTCGCTATTAGCGAAATCTGTTTTGTTCAGAAAAAAAGGGGTTTGAAACGGTTCTCGAGGAATAACTCCTCTTAACCACATCACAACCACTCATCTTACCCACTCTTATCACTTTCACGTTTTCACTTCACAAGCCTTCACAAACTCCTGTCAAAAACTTTTTCTCTTTACACAACCCTAAAAATTCAAATCACAACTTCTCTTGGTCAAATCAAGTCAAGCTTTCTCACTTTTGCATCCAATTCATCTTGCATTTGCATCACCACATCAGGTTTGATTTCCTTTCCATTTCCTATTCTTGAATTGAGATATTCATGTTTTATCATGTTTTAGGAAAGGTTAGGTTTAGGGTTAAAAAACTTTGATTGATTAGAGACTGTGTTTCACTAGGATTATGATGGTAAAAGTGAACAGGAATCACAATCTAAATGCCTTGAATTACATCTATTGGAAATTTGACCCATTTTGAAAAAATTTAAAATTAGGGTTTGGATGAGTTTTGGGCAAATGTTGTGATTTGTGTTCATTTCTTTATCATTACTGAGTTTGTAGAGACCTAGGGGTGATTATTGTGTTGAAATATGCTGGATTGTGCTGAAAAATTGCAGGAACAAAGATTTTAAAAATCTGAAGAAAAAAAATGCAAGTGCGAAGAAATTTGCGAATAGCGATATTTTTTCACTAATGGTGAATTTTGCCCAAATTTTGGGTTGAATTTCGCTAATAGCGAATTTCTTGCGAATTTGCCCAGATTTTTAAAATTTTTGAATTTTCAATGTGTTATTCCTTGCCTGTTCTAATCCTTTCTATTCTATATGTTGGCATTTCCTGGCTGTTTTGCAGATGGCACCGAAATCACAACAACCCAAAATCGTTACCAAACGCCGAAGAGAAAATCCGCCTCATCCTCATCCACACCATAACCCTATGACCCCAACCGTTTCCCCACCCTAGACCAGTACGAGAGATTCCTAAAAATGGACAAATACAAAGTCTGGCCCGAAAAAGTCTTTGACATTCACCCTGATGGCCATCACCATGAACTTCTCCAAATATTCACAAACCGTAAGTGGACCAAGTGAAATAGCCATATCTCTTCTCGTTTTACTTTTGTGTCGAATAGAACAATAGTTTTACACAAACAAACAATTTATACCCAAACACTTAATATGATAAATGATGTTAAAATACTTAAGATATACGCAACTCCTTGTGAAAACGATCCTATTATACTTACGTATAAATAGATTTATGACATGTAAAAATCTTACATCAAAATGGCGCCGCTGCCGGGGACCTTAGCCCTTACACAAAGATTAACCATGACCTGTTGAAGGAGTTTTATGTCAATGCTGTAACTGATGCCTCCCACACTACCATGACCAACACTTTTTCTTTCACTACCACTGTGAGAGGGAAGACCATCCACTTTGATAGGGATGCAATCAATAACTTCCTTGGTAACCCTCTTACCCTACCTGAGTCTCCGAAACCAACTGTACCCACTCTTCGTTCCTATGGTGACAAATGCAGTAAAGGTAATTGGAACTTTCGGAAGATTGAGAAGGACATCCTTCTCAAGGACCGAAGGTTCATCAAGAATGCTGCTAGGAAACTTCAGAAAGCTCTTTATTCTGATATGATTGCCAATGCTAGTGTGGTGTTCAAGTTCTTAGTGCACAATGTGGTGCCTAAAAGCCACACCTCCGACACCACCATGAAGATTGTCCCTCGAATCTGGAGCATTATTAAGGGGATAGAAGTGGATATTGCTAGACTCATCTCCAATGAGATGAAGAGTGTTAGCCTAAACTGTGCTACAAGTGCCAAAGCTAGCCTTACCTTCCCTGGTTTGATTATGGGCCTTTTTAGAGCTAAAGGGATAAAAATCCCTACCTCAGCTGATGAAGAGATTCAACATTAGATAAATGATACTTTCATCTCCAGCGTGGTTAAAAGGGAGGAGAGAGCGTCCAATTACCAGGGGTCGTCTGATGATGAAAAAACTACAGGTGCTGGTAGCTTTGACCTCTCTGGTTTCCAGTCTTTCATGGACGAGCAGCAGCGACATAATCAGTATGTTCGGGACCAGAACACCTACATCATGCACCAGAATGAGACCACTTACCAGAGCAACATGCGGATTCATTAGACTCTGTATAATGCTCACATGCATCCAGAAGATCCCGCTTACCTGGTCATGACCCCTGAGATGTATCAGACATATGTTGGTTGGCCTGAGGACAGGCCAAGACCTTATGTGGGGGCAACGGATGATGAGGCCACAGAGGATGATGTCGGAGTTGATGATGCAGACTATGACATGGATGACGGAGAGGATGATCATTGATCATGCTCATGTGTTTTTATTGATGCTTTTGACTTATGCTTTTAGTTTTAGTTTTACGCTTTTACTTTTATTCTGGAACAATTTAATTTCTTTTGGTACTTTGTACTTTTGAGCACGGTTTGAAGTGCCCAATACTTTGTTTCTGTACTTTTAGTTTTATTTACTTTGGTTAATAACTTAGCTTATTGTTGTTTTAACTGATTGGCTTTGGATAATTTTTTTGTTTAATCTTGCTTGTGTCTCTCAAAAGAAAATTGCTCATGAACACTAAAGTTTAAAGTGCTCGTAAGAGCCAAAGATTGAGCAATGATCAGGTGAGTGATAATGATATGAATTGTGAGAAAGCGCAAAGCCAAGATATTGGTTTCCTGTTTTTTTAGGCATTCACTAAAATTTTGAAACTAGTACTTTGCACACAATTTATCTCATCTAGTTCTTCT
>Ga0315914_1000599_pt1 | contig 47331 bp, 31 predicted proteins | sample MpolenodulesMG_FD_203920 | JGI IMG/M metagenome (GOLD analysis project Ga0315914, IMG submission 203920) | Medicago polymorpha root nodule microbial communities from Los Angeles, California, United States - elongated nodules | ecosystem: Host-associated > Plants > Roots > Nodule | place: USA...
CATGAATAACTTTGATTGATGAACTATTACATGAATATATATGTCGATGAATTATTTTATGAATAACCTTGATTGATGAATTGCTACATGAATGTACATATTGATGGTCTATTATATGAATAACTTTGATTGATGAACTATTACATGAATATATATGTCGATGAATTATTTTATGAATAACCTTGATTGATGGATTGCTACATGAATGTACATATTGATGGTCTATTATATGAATAACTTGTTGATGAAATATTACATGAAGGTATGAATATATGTTGATGATTATTATATGAGTAACCTTGTTAATGAATTATTATATGAAGGTATGTTTATATGTTGATGAATTACTATATGAATGCATATGTTGAATTAACATGATGATTATATGATGTTGCAATTAAATGATGAATGTTTATGAGATTATAATGTTGATGTTGTCATTGTTGTTGATGTCGTCAAGTCGTCGATGTCGTACGTTGTTGTTGATGTTGTCGTTGTTGTTGATGTCGTCAAGTTGTTGAAGTTGTACGTTGTTGTTGATTAAGTTGTTGAGTCCATGCATACTCATATCAAGTTGGGGGCTTGATGCCCTGTTGAATGTAAATCATTCATATTAAGTTGGGGGCTTGATGCCCTGTTGAATGTAAAATCATTCATATAAAGTTGACGGCTTGATGCCCTGTTGAATGTAAATCATTCATATTAAGTTGGGGGCTTGATGCCCTGTTGAATGTATAATCATTCATATTAAGTTGAGGGCTTGATGCCCTGATTGGTACCACATGCATATTGCATAGTCAAGTTGTTGTTGAGTTGTTGATGTAAGTTGTTGTTGAGTCGTTGTCGTTGATTCTAAATGCTAAGTAGAAATAAATGAAGCATAGGTGAACTATGATTGATAATAAGTACATGTGAACCATGATTGTTGTTTAAGTTGTTAAATTCCGTTGATGAATTATATGCTTATTATTATTGAATGTGAAATCTCACCCCTTCTGTTTGAATGTTGCCCCTATGTTGGTAACGTGCAGATAACCAGGACTGGCTGCAGATGTGAGTTGACTCTCTCGTGTGTCGTCTTAGGGTCGCTCTGATACGTAACGGGATGGGGATTCTTGTTTTCCTTTCCATTGTTACGTATTGTTTTATGAACTATGTTGTTGAACCTTTTGGATTAAGAATTTCCTTTAAGTTGTTATGTTGAGGCCGTAGTGTCAAAGATCGTTGAACAAGTTGTTGATTTTGAAATAATTTTCCGTTGCGAAGTTAAATGAATTTTGACAGGGTTGTTTTGATAAATAGTAATTTTACTCTATTTATGTTTTAAAAGTAGTGTGACATTCCGTTTTACGTTGAATACTCTGATTATTTATAAAATTTAGATTGTTGGGAAAACGGGGTGTTACAACAAGTCCATATACTCTTGCTGCTCCGGCTGATGCTCGACATCAGGCTCGACATCAGCACGACATCCTTTGACACCACCCCGACGCCTTGGAACAACACCTTCCTCCTCCATCTGTCGGGTACGCTCCCTCCTATGGGAAGCATGCCCTGCCTCCCTTACGCGCCGAGTAAAGGACGAACCTTCTGTAATATTAGGGTAATCAAACAACACAAACAGAAGCAAAAAAAACATTATGGGTTTGTCCGGATTTCAAAATCCGAACAACAACAATCTAGTCCAGAAAACGAAATCCGGATTGCACCCGACCAGAATTCTAAAAAAAATCAACCAAATTAACCATGCATGTGGACAGAAATCGAACTTACCTTCCATGATGTTTGAATAGGGTTGAAATGCGGTTCTTTTGAGCAACAAAACTCCAAATTTGGACAAGATTTGTGGTGTTCGGAATTTGGGATAATGTAGAGAGAGAGAGAGAGAGAGAGAGAGAGAGAGAGAGAGAGAGAGAATGTTGAAAGTGAATGCATATAGGTGTTTCCGGAGTATATAATCCGAAGGGCATGTTGGTAATTTGTGCAGGGCGCGCGAGAAGGCCATAGAGTGGGAAAAGTAAATCTCTTGGAAATATGCTTTGAACACGCACAAACTATGACAAAATGTTAAGACTATATACTAATAAGATTTGCAATAGAATTGAGTGATTCATAAGCTAAATGTTATTTCAATCAAATATTAATAGTACTTGAACAATTTGCAAAACAAGACAATTTCAAAGTCAAACCCATAAGAGAATATAACAAGCTAAACAATCAAAAATACAATGTATATGAAATTGATGAATTGGTTATGAAATGAAACTAATTGATCTAAGTAAAATAGTGAAAACCTAATTCAAGGAATTAGGCCAATTTTAATAAAAAAAACAGCTTAGATCAAATCAGTTTCTATTCTATCAATTAATCAATTAAACATATACAACTATCAAAATTAAAGAGGATAAGGGAAAAAGAGAACGACACCGAGATTTTTATAGTAGTTCACCCTTTCGTCCTCCCTTCGGGCTATGTCTACTCTTCTTGGTAAAAATGCCTCCACCAAGGACTTTCACTAATAGTAACAATGTTGAATACAAATGTGATTACAAGAGTTCTTTGAAACTATCCTAGTTCTTGAACCCCTATGTAACCACTCCCCCAAACTTCAAATACCCTTTAAATTTGGTGCTTCTTGATGTCTTTGAATCCTCAATCACCCGTGCAACACTTCGAACTCTTCACTCAAGCTCTTCGATGCTACGTTCGACAAATGAATCCCCTTGAACACAGGAACAATTTGAAAGAACCCCCAAGACATTTGGAGGTGGAATGTGATTATTCACTTCACTTTACTATCCCTATTAGCACCCTAACAAATCATATGACTCAAAGTACAAAGTGATTCTAAGAAAAAATGTTTAATCTTGAAGAATGTATGAACAACGAGTTTTTGCGACCTAGAGAGAATAAATGCAATTGATTCAATACTTTGGGTGTTATGAGGGGGTGAGTATATATATAATAGGGTGGCAAGTGCAAAATTTCGGCCACAACATAGTGAATCGATTCACTAAATATGTGAATCGATTCAGACAGCAAAAAAAACAAGCCATATGACCAATGAAGATTGATACGATTCACTATATATTTGAATCGATTCAACTGAGCCTAGGATGAAGATTAATACGATTCGGACTTTTATGAATTGATTGAGTGCAAGTCGGGGAAAAACATGATACGATTAGGGCAAACTTGAATCGATTCAGTTGTGATACGATTCAAAAACTTGTGAATCGTATCATTGGAAGTCAGAGACTTCTGATGATACGATTCAAACAGTGGTGAATCGATTCGGTCAGTAAAAAGATGAGATATGGCTAAGTTTCAAATATGTAAATCATTCACATGACACTAATGAATTCTAGGACAATGAGACATAGTTACTAGGTGCTTTAACATGACTATATGCTAGAAAACAAAGAGCAAAACAAACATCAAAAGGATGAACTAAAGAACGTCAAAAAAAATATGTAAAGTAAAACTATAAGGGCCGTTTGGTGCGCATGATAAGATAGACACATGATATGATTAGAAAATGGATAAAGATAAGATATGATAGTGACATGATAGACATTTATCATATCATGTGTTTGGTGCACACATGATAAGAAATATGATAGCATTATTTTATCCTATCATGTGTTTGATGCACAATTTTTGTTGGCATGATAAAAATAACAACACTGCATAACTTTAATTTTACACACGTAATTAAATCTATTGGTAACAAGATTGAGAAGAAAATGATGGAATTGATATTGACTGTAATTTTATGAGAAAAAAAATTATGAAGAAAATCGCAATTTAGAAAGATTGGGAACAGAATTATGAAGGAAATTATAAAGAATTATGGAGAAAACAAATTGTGCAGAAAATTGTGCAAAAATGATTGGAAGAACATTGAAAAGTAAATCGATTGCAGAAAATCAATTAGACAAAATAGCCAATTTTCATATGAAGAAAATAGTGGAAAATCGTAAATGGAATTTTCCAATTCATGTGCAGCAGCCAAATTGATTGGGGAAGAAAATCTATTGGAGGAACAAAACATGAAGAAAAGTGATTGGAATTGATATCGATTGGGAAGAAATTCAAGAAAGAAAGAAAAATGAAAAAAGAATAGAACATGAAAAACGTTGAGGCTGAGAGTAGAAGGAGGTTTCCTGAGAAATAGAGAATGCGTGTTTCATAGCTTTATGCTATCAGGTTGCTAACTCACCAAAAACTAAGGATTAAAATTACAAAGAAGCAATATGATAGGATAAGTAATAGGTTTATTTTATCCTTTCCTACTGATACACCAAACAACTAATATAAGTATGATATGATAACACTATCATATCCTGCGCACCAAACGGGCCGCTCACTAAATCATTCATCTTTTTCAAACTCGTTAAATACATTTATTCGTCAATATGAAAATCTTAAAGAAATCAAAATTCGAACATGGAAGAGACTAAATAAATTTGTCCTGAACTTAAACACTTTGTTTTAAAAATTAAACATAGAAAAGCGAAAAACATTACAATTCTTAAGTCTGCCCCTCTTTTGCCTTTTTTTAAAAAAAAATCTCAGTGGGGATAAAACCAAGAGGAATAAATCTAACATGTATAAAACCATTCAACCGAATACATTTGGGGAAAACACAAAATAAAAATAAGAGGCAACAATCAAGATTCAACTTTAATTCACAAGCAAAGTTCAAAATAAAGAATATAGTGATCTAAATATGATTTCGAAAAAAATGAATATTGATAAAGCCAAGAGGAAGGTTAGGCAGAAAAGAAAAAATAAAAAGAACAAGGAAAAACCCAGAAAATAAAAAAGGTTTAGCCACATCTATGACCATGTTTGACCTTGGCTAATTAACAAAACAAGAAAAACCTTGAATCACCTTAAACTTTCACTTTCAGTGCCTATTCTCAATTTCTCAAAACGAAACAAATGAAAATTCTAGTTCGTTTTATAAGCGGTATAATTTTTAACCAAGTTTACTTATCTTTCAATCGAACTTCAAATTACTAGAATCCATTTATATAAAAATTGAATCTTAAAAAAAGTGGGAGATAAAATATAAGTAAAAATAATCTAGAAAATTCAAATGTATTTAACTTAAAATTGGAACAAATTCATTTGACATTATATTTAATTTTTATTTAATCCATCTATTTGTAAAATACAATATTCCCAATAGTTCCTTTTTTTTTTTGGGTAGATAGACGAAATGGCAAAGTCATTATAAACTTACACACACAAGTGGAGGTACCAGGGTTCGAACCCCGATCATGACATCCGGCCTAACAATTTTTGGCATTTTGCCAATTGAGCTAGGACTTCTGGATAAGAGACAAATAAGTCGACAAAAGTTGATGCACTTAGTTCATAATATAGACCAAATATATAAACTTTTCTTGATCCATTGGTCTTGTATAAAATAGATCGGATAAAGTAATTGACACATTTGACAAATGTGACGATTATTATGGAATAAAGGGAATACTCTTAAAAAAATAAACCAAGCAATTAAACTCAAATTGTTAGTAAAATCTCCATAAGATCAAAAAATATTAGGAGAACCCAAGTTTAATTATTGGATGAAACAATATTTGACCAAACTTTACTTATCTTCACCCAAACTTCATATTATTATAGTCCAATCCTCTCTGAATCAAAAGATTAAAAAAAATAAATACTCTTTACGGAATAAATTTTAAGTAAAAATGATAAAGAAAATCCAACCACATTTAGTTTAAAATTTGGAGCAAATTAATTTGACATTTTGAATATTTTTGTTTATATTTTATTTTCTTTTATTCTCTCCCTGTAAAATGTAATAAGCCTCACATTTGTCAAATGTGACGATTGTAGTGGAATAAAGGGAATACTATTAACGGAATAAACCAAGTGGTTGAACTCAATGGCTAATGAGCTCTCCCATATAGATGAATAATTCAAGAGAGCTTGAGTTTGATTACTGGGTAAAATAATTATTGCAAGACTTTACTTATCTTTCGATCGAAGTTCGAATTACTATGGTCCACTCTTTGAGAAGCAAAAGATTAACAAAAAAATTACAGAATAAAATACAAGTAACAATGATATAGAAAATTCAAATATATTTAGTTTAAAATTTGAAACAAATTCAAATGTCATTTTGAATATTTTTTTGTTTATATTTCATTTTTATTTATATATCTCTCTTTGAAAAAGTAATATTCGTCACATTCAACGGATGCGACGATTATTATGGAATCAGTGGAATAATCTTTATAGAATAAACTAAGTGATTAAACTTAAGTAGTTAGCGAGCTTCTTCTAAAAACCAATGGTTTATGACAGTTTGAGTTTGATTTACAAGTGAAACAGTTTTTATTAGATTTTACTTATTTTTTCAACTAAACTATGAATTACTAGGGTCCATTCCTCTAAAAATCGAGATATTAAAAAATTAAGTAAAAATATCTAGAAAATTCAAACGTGTTTAATTTAAAATTTGAAACAAATTCATTTCAATTTTTAATATCTTTGCTTATAATTGATTTTTATTTAATCTATACATGTAAAATGTAATAATCATCACATTTAAAAAGTTGACAATTATTATGGAATAAGAAGAATACTCTTTATGAGAGTGAGGAAGTGATTAAACTCAAATTGTTAATGAATGAATAAATGGTTGGAGAGAACCCGACTTTGATTATTGGGCATTATATCTGTCAAAAAAATAATTATTGGGCACTATAAAAAACTTATTTTTATCTTATTAGTGAAAAATAGTTGATAATTGTGCATGGAAAATTGGTATATATATACAATTAAGTGTCGTAGAAAAACATATAGATGAACATGATAATGTTCGTCTTTTCGCTAGTTATGAAATAAAGAGAATATTCTTTATGTAATAAACCAATGGTCAACAATCTCTCCTTAAAAATTGATGATTTAGAAGAACTCAAGGCATTTTTTTCGAATAAAACAATTATCAATCAAATTTTATTATTTTTCATCACACTTCATTATTGTGGTCAATTCGCTTAAAAATTATCGAGTTAACACAAAAAATAATACTCTTTCTAGAGTAAGAATTATTCAAAAATGTCCCTGAGCATAACTCAGTTGGTAGGGACATGCATTGTTATATGCAGAGTTGATGTTCGAACATCAGACACTTCACTTATTCGCCCTGAAAAAGGTGAATTTCAACCACCAGACTATTTGACAAAAAAACATTAATTCAAAAATTCATATGTATTTAGCTTATAACTTGTTCGAAATTCATTTGACATTTTGAATATATTAGTTTATATTCCATTTTTTTAATTAATATCTCTCTATAAAATGTTTCTTTGTGAAGAGGAAAGCTACAAGACCTCATGCAATTTGCCACATGTTATTCTCTAATTGGAGCAGAAACTTTACCCGCTTAAAAAACACTGATTTATAACAAGCATTAATGCACATGATTCAAGGCAAAGAATCTTCACTTTCATTACAGTTTCATCTTAGAGAGAGAGAGAGAAATCACACTCTCACTATTCACACAACACAACAACCATCACTGTTCCATTTTCTTATACAACACCTTGTAAGATTCATTTTTTTTTTTCCTTCATGTTTTCTTTCACTTTCTTATAAAGTCTATTTTTTTTCCTTCTTTTTTATTTACACTTGGACTTTTGAAGACCCTTTTTGATTTTATTTTATAAAGTAGTGAACTTGATCCATACCCTTATCGTGATTCACATAAAAATTGAACCTTTTTGCTGTTTTGCTTAAAGGGTTGCTCAGTAAGAGTGAAGAACTCAAGATATTTTATCGCTTGATTCATCTGCTTTTTCATTCAGATGTAAGCTTTTGAGGTTTGTTTGAACTGAAAGCGCTTTTTTTTTAAGCTCAATTTAGGGGTTTCTTTCATGTTTTAGGGTTTTTATTGAATCAGGGTTATGGAGAATTTGAGAATTTTCATTGTTTTTTTTTTGAATCAGTGAATTTTCATCGTTAAGCATAGTATAGTCACACTCAATTTTGCATCTTATGCTCATTTTTATGTTTGGTTGATCTAATCTTAATCTTAATCTTAGTATTTTAGTGGATTTTTGAGCTCTAGTTGAGTTGAATAACTTAGTTTTAAGTGTTCCTATAATTGTCATATTATGATTTTATTGAATACATTTGATTTTATTTTATATTTTTGTTGTTGATTTGTTGGTGTTGCAACAGGAAGAAGTGATATAGGCTGTTGATTTGAGGGTTCAAGAAGATGTCTTATAGAAGGGGGTCTGAGCAGCAACCGCAGAGGCGGATACTGCGGACTCAGACTGCCGGGAATTTAGGAGCAGACCCGATTTTGGACAGTGAAGTCGTGCCATCTTCACTGGTTGAGATCGCACCTATTCTCCGTGTTGCTAATGAAGTCGAAGCAAGCAATAAAAGAGTTGCTTATCTCTGTGAGTTCATGTTTATAGCCTCTTTAGATATATAAATATAAATGCAAGGGTGAATTCTTTTTTCATTTGGATGTTCAAAATTCAAAGTCTATTATTGTTTAGAAGCTTTTGCTTTTAGAAGAATTGACATTATGTCACTAAAAATGTGATTTTAAGTTCTCATTGATTGGAAAAGTTGCTGAAGATTGTACTGAAAATGACTGTGTCTGGTATTTAATAGAGTTTTTGGCTTGAAAATTTCTTGGTATGTTGTCTTAACCGTAACTGTACTTGAATGCAACATTTTATTTGAAAAGATGCTCATAGTTATGAGCACAATACGTTTTTCTTAATTTGTTAATTTTTTTTTGTTTCTTAAAAAAAAATTGTAATGTATGAAGTTCTGGTCAATAGAGAATGAATTTGTGTTCTACCAAAAAAAAATGAATTTGTTGCATGAGTTTCATAACTTTTTCCCTTTAATTAGCTAGATCATAAGGTGACAGCTCTTTAGGGAGCTTTAAAGTTGGTAACTCTATGTAATCACTATATGTTTACTTATTTTGAATCTGAAACCACTCTGATGAATGTTGTAACTTTCATCTTTTAATATTTTACTTCAATACTTTTCTTCTTTTGGTTATTCTATTTGGATATTATGTTAGCCTCATAATATGATAAATGCTTTCAGGGACGGAGCCAGAAAAATTTATCCAGGGGGGCGGAAATATTAGACACGATAAATAAGATAAACAATAACAAACATCTACTATTAATAATTCTTTCAAAAAAAAATCTACTATTAATTATTGTATAAATTTAGTTTAATAATTGTAATAAATTTAGGGTATCTCTATCATCCCTAATTTCCCAAACGTTGTTGGCTTCTACTTGGGAATAGGAATAGAACTTAATAAATTTGATTAAATTAGCATGCTATATTTATTATTATAAAAAGACATGAGTGGCCGGTCAAACAAGAGAATATAAGTGGACCTTTAATTAAAAAAAATAAAAACTAGTACACATGGGTAATGAAAGCAGGGGGGCGAACTGTTTATGCATACATGGGTACTATAGGGGTACTATCTATTTCATGGGTGGCGGCTGCCCCTTTTCCATACTACTTAGCTCCGTCCCTGAATGCTTTACGAACTTTGATCTATGTATTCTTTGTCTAATGCACTCGGCTGGTTTGTAATTAGGTCGGTTTTATGCCTTTGAAAAAGCTCATAGACTAGATCCCACATCTAGTGGGCGTGGTGTTCGACAATTCAAAACAGCTCTTCTTCAACGTTTAGAAAGGGTAAACTTCTTATTTTATTTGTTTACAATTTCAACATTTGTTTTAGTTCTCATAAATTTTCGACCTTTTTAAGATATTTCCCTTGCATTTGTTTTTCTGAATATTAATGGCTTCTTTACTCTTCTCTAATTTGAGTAAGTACCAACAAAAGGAGAAAGAACAAATACTTACCATGTTATTATATCATAGATTGGAATGTCTTTCTTTGGAAATCTGAATTTTTGGAAGTATTTTCCCATTCTTTGCAGGAGAATGACACCACTTTGGAGGGAAGAGCAAAGAGTGATGCTCGCGAAATGCAGAGCTTCTATCGACATTACTACCGAAAGTATATTGAAGCTTTACAAAATGCTGCTGATAAGGACCGGTGAGTTTGTTATAATCTAAGTCAATCAATAATTTGGTCATTGACTCGACTTTAGCTCAGACCTTATCTGTCAACTGTCCTAATTTCTGTTAATATGATTTGTATATTTTATCCATAAAAAAGGAAATACCGGCATTAACTTCATATGTTTTTCCCAGTGCCCAGCTCACAAAAGCATATCAAACTGCAGCTGTTTTATTTGAGGTTTTGAAAGCAGTTAATCAAACAGAAGCTGTAGAAGTATCTGATGAGGTAAAATAAGTGTCATGCTACTTCAACTTTCTATTAGTAACTGAATGGAGTATACGAATAAATAGAATAATATTAAAAATCTTCTTTTTAACATTCCCATATTTTATTGTAGATCTTGGAAGTTCATACAAGGGTTGAAGAAAAGAAGCAATTATATGCACCCTATAATATTTTACCCCTTGATCCAGAGAGTGGGAAAGAGGCTATAATGAGATATCCCGAGGTTTGTTCTCTTTTACTATGTTTTGATCCTATTTTCATTTATGTTACTACTTCTGTCCCTCTCCAAGAAAAAGTTACTACCTCTGTCTCTTAATATAGGACCCCATTGACTGAATTGCTGAGATTAAAAAATTGGAAGTAGCATTAAATTTGTTGAAAGTTGGTATTGTTTTAGAAGTTTAGTCTTCAGGAGAGAGAATTAGTTTATATTTTTAGTATTTGTTACAGGTTGCAAAGTCTGGCATCAACTTATCATTACAACTTTTATCTGATGAAATAACTTACGTTAGAATTGCTTCCACAGTGTTGACTAGATTGCTTATATTTATTTATCGATTTACAGATTCAAGCTGCTTGCTCTGCACTGCGTAATACTAGGGGTTTGCCATGGCCGACGAATCACGCTAACAAAATTAATCAAGACATTCTGGATTGGCTTCAGCTGATGTTTGGTTTCCAGGTAGTGATCAGATTGATTTATAGCCACCATTTGGTTTTTATATTTCATTCTGAGATTATCTCCTTGTACCTATGCAGAAGGATAATGTGGAAAATCAAAGGGAGCATCTGATTCTTTTGCTTGCAAATGTACATATAAGACAATTTCCAAAACATGATCAACAACCCAAGGTTGTTATTATTATCATTATTAATTTTTTTTTGGTGAATGAGCTTTGACCCATATATCTGATTTAGACAGAGTAAAATTTATTGTTTCTTACAATCTGCACTTTTCCTATTTAGTTGGACGACCGTGCTTTAAATGAAGTGATGAAGAAACTCTTTAGAAGCTACAAAAAGTGGTGCAAGTATTTGGGTCGCAAAAGTAGCCTTTGGTGAGAGTTGCATGTCTTACTATAGTAATTACGTCAAATGCTTGTTTTGTGAAGTATTGAGTTGAAATTTATAGTTAGGCATATGCGGCTATTTTAAGAATTTGTAATACACTCTTTTAAAGTTTGTTCTTTTATGATGATATTTAGGTTGCCAACTATTCAGCAGGAAATGCAACAGCGCAAATTGTTATACATGGGTCTATATCTTCTTATATGGGGAGAAGCTGCAAATTTGAGATTTATGCCAGAATGCCTTTGTTATATCTACCATCATGTAAGTATTATATATTTAAATGATTTATACAAACTCTTAGTTTTGGTATATTCTACACACTCTACGTAAGATATTTTTAATTACTTGCCATGTATGTTGTGCACTTGCATGTCTTCTCTCTAAATGTAAAATATGCTAATTGAATCTAAGCATCATTTATCTTTACCTACCTAGATGGCATTTGAGTTGTATGGGATGTTAGCTGGGAATGTTAGTCCGCTGACGGGTGAACCTGTAAAGCCTGCCTATGGTGGTGATAAGGAGGCATTTCTGATGAAAGTAATAAAACCAATATATGATACAATATACAAGGTGTGCTTCTTTATTTATGAGCTGAAGAACTGTTTTAATTTTCTTTCAACATTTTGCTTTCTTTTGTTCTATTAATAACATTTTTTTTTTTGTATTGCAGGAAACTTTAAGGAGCAAAGGAGGAAAAGCAAAGCATTCTCATTGGAGAAACTATGACGATTTGAACGAATTTTTTTGGTATTTTATGCTTCTTTTCGATCTGCCTAATTTCCTTTATAATTTTTTTTTATCATTGAAGAGATTATAAATTCATTTCCAATTTGTAGGTCAGTTGATTGTTTCCGCCTAGGTTGGCCTATGCGTATTAATTCTGAGTTCTTCTCCGTGCCTTTGCCTCAATCGCAGCGTGGAAATAGCAAAGAAGAGGTATGACATTTCTTATTAACAAATGACTGGAAATATAACTTAAAGGAAAACAGTAAAGGATACCAACCCTAAGAGCATTGTATATTTATATGAAAAAAATGATCTACGCCAGTGAAAACTCTTCTATACTCTTTTCACAGCATTGCTCCCAGCCCATACAGGGTTTGACATATATTAATGAACTTTCTTAATATGAAGAAATAATGTGTACTGTTGAAATTACAAGAATTTAGATATAGAGGGTGGAAAAAGAGGATAAAATCTAACTACTGTGAAATTGATGTTTACTTGGTACTGTTATTGCGGTGTTTACTTTTTTGTTTATTGACAGGGTTTCAGTCTGGTACTTATATTTAACGCTTGAACCTCATATATGCGATCTTCGTATATAGTTGAGTTGTTTTCCACCATATGTTTTTCATTGAAAGTGCTAACGACAACTCATATCCATGATCACATTTATTACTTTCATGTATTGTAATTATTTCCTTCTGAAATTCTTTTGTTCAATCCAAAGTTTGTCTTCGATATGAATGAAGCAATACCTCTCCATGATATTTCCCTAACAAATTGCGATTGGTTTTGGAAAACAGGAAAGCAAATCTTATGATGACGAACGGTGGATGGGAAAAGTTAACTTTGTTGAGATCCGCTCATTTTGGCATGTATTTAGAAGTTTTGACAGAATGTGGAGCTTTTATTTACTATGTTTACAGGTAATAGTTCTTGTTTTGGTTTTTGATTCACATTCTCTACTTACTTCATCCTGCATCAATTCTGTTCAATAAATTGGACTGATTATGCTCTCTAATTAAGGCAATGGTGATCATTGCTTGGAATGACTCTGGAAGTTTAAGCAACATATTTGATGGTGATGTTTTCAAGAAAGTTCTCAGCATCTTCATTACTGCTGCAATATTGAAGCTTGCACAAGGTAAGATAAAACCAACACCTGTCTATTTTGCCGTGTGTGTGTCTTCTGTACTTCAGAAACAGAAAAAAAGCACTATACAACTCAATTTACTGCATCAAGATATGTGTCTTGATTTCCACTTTTAGTTTCTCATTTTTGCTGAAAAATATGTTGTTACTACTTGATTAAGATACCTTTTATACTTTTCCAGCCCTTCTTGACATAGTCCTGAGTTGGAAAGCAAGGAATGTCATGTCGCTTCATGTCAAGCTACGATATATATTTAAAGCTATTTCAGGTGCAGCGTGGGTTGTAATTTTACCAGTCACTTACGCTTTTAGTTGGAAAAATCCATCTGGTTTTGGACAAACCATAAAGAATTGGTTTGGCAATGGTTCAGGCTCTCCTTCTATCTTCATTTTGGCTGTTTTCATCTATTTATCTCCAAACATTCTCTCTGCGATTTTATTTCTCTTTCCATTCATTCGCCGCTATCTTGAGAGATCGAACTATGGCCCTGTGAAGCTCATGATGTGGTGGTCCCAGGTAAGCTGATCCATATTTGGTCTGTGCATTTATATTTCTGTATTTTATAATGATAAAAGTTCTTTCTTATTAACCAACAATTTTTTTATCATCTTCAAGAAATACTTGCAAGAAATAGAATTTTTTTCGTTTTTTTTTTGAAGAATTTTTCAAGATTATTAGAAACTGTTGGTGTAGTGGTTTAAAAAATATATATTTAGTTTTGATTATTTTTTTTTTTTAATAAATTGTTTATTTCATTCTTCTTTTTTCATCAATTTGCAGCCTCGGCTCTTTGTTGGAAGAGGAATGCAAGAGGGTCAACTTCAATTGTTCAAGTAAGAGAATCAAGTTAATTTCTTGAATCATCAGTAATCATATTCACTGGTCATCTTCGTCTGTAAAATGAATTTGTTTTAATTTTCTAGGTACTCTACGTTTTGGGTTCTCCTAATTCTATCTAAATTAGCATTCAGTTACTACCTTGAGGTAAATATCTGATCCAGAAATATATCATTTTATTCACTGGTCATCTCCTACTGTAGAATGATTAGAAAATAAGTGTCTATATCAATATTAGTATGTGCATATGTGTGTATGATTTAGAAATATATATGCGTGCCTGTTTCTCTGAGCTTCTAAATGATCCAGGGGCTCATAAATTTAGAACTGTAGTTCTATAATTACAAAGATGCAGAGCATTTATATGGTGTCTAGTATTCATTCGTTTGTTAATTCATACACTACGTTTTCTATAAACTGCAGATTAAGCCTCTTGTAGGCCCAACAAAAGCCATCATGCAGGCCCATGTGTCAGTTTATAGTTGGCATGAGTTCTTCCCTCATGGTAATAACATTGTGAATAATTGAAAATGAATGCAGTTCATTTATGGGATCCTTCCTGATATCATGTTATTACTATGTGCAGCCAAAAACAATATCGGTGTTGTTATTGCTATATGGGCTCCTATCATGCTTGTAAGTCTATCTTTCTGTGGCATACCTTACTAATCATATTAAAGCCATTTCTATCTAGTTGTGATAATCAATCAGATACTCCTGTGCAGGTCTACTTTATGGATACACAGATTTGGTATGCCATTTTCGCTACATTTGTAGGAGGCATATACGGTGCATTTCGTCGTTTGGGAGAGGTTTGTCTATTGTGTGTTGTTGTCATACAGTCCTTGTAGTTTGGAAACTTTTGCATTCTCCATTATTGTATATTCTCTCTGTGCTGTCGTATTTTGTTCATTATTTTACAAATTGAATCTTACTATCCTTTCCTTAGTGACACTACCTATTTTGTGAAGACTTTTTGATGTTTTATTTCTTGTTCTAGTGTTAAATTTTCCTTTAATTTTAAAATGTAACGTTATTTCACAACAAATCTGTTTATTATACACTGTCGAAATAGGAATTTTCTTGACATAACTTATGCCAATATAGATAGTTGTGTTCTATCTAATTTATCATCAACATTTTTAAACTTTCCTATTTAATTTGAATCTTGCCCCTACTAGTTATGATTATGGCTTGACCGCTGGCTAGCACTAAATCTGTTTTGGCTACGGCTGTGTTGTGACAGATGAGATAAGAAAACCTAAATTCAATATAGAATCTTTCAAGTAGAACCTTAAAGTAACTGTTATATTAGAAGTTAAGAGATTATCAAGTTAATGTTCAATTTTGAATTCATTTCTCATTTACTTATGTTATTTCTGTTGTACCTGTATGCTACTGAGTCACAAACTTGTTATTTAAAATAAGCTAATGGAAGTCATCTGGGTTTTTATTGCTGAAGTGGCTGCAGATCTATGGATCTTATCATACTTAAGTCATTGTTTTCATTATAATTTCAGATTCGGACGTTGGAGTTATTAAGGACTCGCTTTGATTCGATTCCGGGTGCATTTAATGCTCGCCTGATTCCCTTGGATCAGACGGAGAAGAAAAAGAAAAAGGGACTAAAGGCCACTTTTTCTCGTAGATTTGACCAGGTTTTGAAACTTTTCTTCATTATTAAAATCAGTATATGAATAAGCTTTATCTTTAGTTTAATTGCTTTACTTTGTAATGATAGTTCCTCTTAGAATTTGGATTGGACCTTAACTCAACCTTACAAAACTGACTTGTAAGATGAGGGTTGCCTTCCACCTATAATCACTTTTGTTAGGTCATATCACATCTAATTTAGGACTCTCAACACTATTGTAAGGTATCCTTGCCTTTGGTGCCTCGTTGTATTAGTCTCTCGTCTATGAGGTGAGAGAATACAGTAAAGGGATTTGGCTTCATCACAAAATAAATAAGTATTTGCAATAAGATTAATGTGATATGTTAAGAATTAATTTGAAGACCTTGGAATGTTCACATTAATGATTTCCTATGCTTTGCAATCATCAATATTGCTTAGATTAAAGTCTCCCATCATTATTTTTCAACGGTCCTTGATAGACATGCCTGTTTTTCTCTCTGATCATTTTCTTTTGTTGTTCACTCTGTTGACATATTTTCTGCTTGCATTTTTTTTTTCCTTTTTAATGTATACTTCATTTGTCAACATATATTAACTTCTAGGAGAGTCGGTTGTTTCAGGTCTCCACCGATAAAGATATGGAAGCTGCAAGATTTGCACAACTATGGAACAAAATAATTACTAGCTTGAGGGAGGAGGATCTAATTGATAACAGGTAGTTAAATTTATTTTTTGAATGGCAAATTTTAGTAGTTAGATTAGTTTTTTCTCCTTCGTCCGGGTTTGAACCCAGGACCTCCAACTCTTTATCCCTTGGCTCAAACCAGTTGAGCTACCCAACCCCCCCTGATAACAGGTAGTTAGTACTATGACCGAACTGTTCTTAATAGGGAAATGCTAATTTGTGCCCTTAAGGCACAAGTTTAGAAGCTAAATGTAGAAATATAATTTTGGAAGTCGTGCATTCAATGTACCGAAAGTTTAAAAACTTATTTTTCCAATACAAAACTTATGTTTTAATTCTTTTTTTAGATCCTTAACTTGTGCCCTTAGGGCACAAGTTAGCATGACCCTTCTAAATATTGTAATTCTTTGTCCAATGTCCACAGAGAACCGTAAATAATTAAAATATTGAGATTTTGTTGTGTTCTTGAAAGGTCTTAACTCTATGGTTTGTTGCTAAGAAATCTGACTGCAATGGAATATTTAGGGAAATGGACCTCATGCTTGTACCCTATATGGCTGATCTTTCGCTGAACCTCATTCAGTGGCCTCCTTTCTTACTTGCCAGCAAGGTCCATCTATTTCTTCTGTTCAATTGTTTTGAGTTTGTACAAGAATAATCAATACCTTGCTCAAATTTATTCATATCTTTGGATTTGTTATGCAGATCCCAATAGCAGTGTCTATGGCCAAAGACAGTTTCGGGAAAGGTCAGGAGCTGGAAAAAAGATTGTTAAGGGACAAGTACATGAAATCTGCTGTTCAAGAATGCTATACTTCTTTTAGAAATATTATTAACTTCTTGGTTCTTGGAGAACGGGAGAAAATGTAAGTTCATGTTTAGTGAGATACTGCACTGGACTCAAATACAAGCAAAAATGCAGTTAGATTTGGTGGCCCAAAATATAGGCAAAATCTAAATAACTTCACCCTTTTTAATGCTATTAGTCTCAAAATATCCTTCAATAAAACAAGTTCTCATACAAAATTAAATGAAAAGAATGAGTAGTTTAGGAAATGCAATTATTTCTTAATCTGTGTGTAATTATTTTTTTTTGTTGCTTAGTATACATCAAAAGAGAAGTTTGGTGTATTTCAGATACTGACATTTGTACGTTATTGTTTCATGAACTCAGAGTTATGCAGAATATTTTTCAAAGAGTTGATGAGCTCATTGAAATAGGAGAGCTGCTGAAGGATCTGGATCTTAGTGCTCTCCCTGATCTATATGACCGTTTTGTTAAACTGATTGCATGTTTGGTAATTTTTTTCTTGACGTAAATATTACATTTTGTGTTCAATCAAATGTGAAGTTTAACCCAATTTGTTTTGTTTTATCAGTTGGTAAACAAACAGGAGGTTAAGGATCAAATTGTGATTCTCTTGCTTGACATGCTAGAGATTGTGACCAGAGACATAATGGATGGAGATGTTGAGGGGTAAGTCCACTGTGATATTGAGTGCCTCGCTATTTTGATTAGTTGTGATGATCATTTTTGACCCATTGTCATTTGCTTGTTAGTTTGCAAGATTCAAGCCATGGTGGGGCTTTGGGAAAAGATGAAAGGATGACGCCCCTTGATCAACAATATCAATTTCTTGGTAGACTTCAGTTTCCTGTCACAACAGATACTGAAGCTTGGTCAGAGAAAGTAAGTTTTAGACTTAAAGGTGTTTTTATGTCTGTGTTATTTTGTTACTATTTTGTATTTATATAAGATGATATATTTTTTTCGCTTAATTTATTTCATTTGATCTTCACAGTTAAAAAGACTTCAATTGCTGCTTACTGTCAAGGAGTCTGCTATGGATGTACCATCCAACTTGGATGCTAAGAGGCGTATAACTTTCTTCAGTAATTCATTGTTTATGAATATGCCGTCTGCTCCCAAAGTTCGAAATATGCTGTCCTTCTCGTAAGCCTGAATCATTTTATTTGCCTTCACCTATTTGAACATCAACTTGCGACACCGGCACACTCTCCAACACACTTTTTATAACATGCTCATAGGTCTTATTGTCTTAATGGGCAAGGGTGTTTGAAAAAAATGAAGCGTTAATAATGCTAATAATTTCAAATATTGTTTATAAAGGGTATTGATCTAGCTAGGTCATTTCTTTATGCTTAGAGTTAGCTTCAAAGCTCACTTTTCTTCATATAATCTTACTTGAGGAGATTTTTAATGAAAATTCAATTTGAAAACAAATCTTCAAAATTGCACAATCATCCATACCTAAACTCTTCACAAGCATTGCATTATTTCATATAATATTATAGTTCAAACATCATGTGAACAAATTGAAATATATGATTAAATTAACAGTAAAATAAAGTAATCCACTTTAACTATTAATTTTTTTCCGTTGTAAATTTAATATTGTCTGCAAAATCTGCCAGATCTACATCCAGTAATTAACAATAGTATTAACTTTCTTTTGTTTTTAAGGTACTCCCTCCGTTTCACAATACACGTCGCTTTTGGAGAATAATTTTGTTTCACTTTACTTGTCACTTTCAAGTTTCAATGCAACATTAATTATTGGTTTATCAATAATACCCTTATCTATTTATTGTAGAGAGAGAAATAATAGAATGAAATAATAAATGGGTAAGGGTATTATAGAAAAAACACAGAATTTCATCAAAAATAACAAAATTTATTTGATTTCTTGGTATGTGTAATTTCCTCAAAAGCGACAAGTATTGTGAAGCGGAGGGAGTACTTGATAGTGTTAACTCAATAGTCCATAGGAGTGCAATTGGTGTGGTGTACGATTTCTATTCAAGTTTGAGATTTTATCATTATTTTGGAAAATGTGAAAGTAGTGGTATATAATTTATCCTTTAAAAATTTCTAAACTAAAGTGAGAAGAAGTCTGTATGACCCATTTATTAAGTTTTTATATTGGGCCTAACTTATCATTAAAAAATCAGCTTGTAAGGTTAGAAGCGCCAATCTTTATAAAGCAGACCTCATCTTAAATCTATGTGGGTCTTGGTTTTTCTAATACACGCCACATCCAACATTATTGGATTTGGTGTGTAGATGTAAATGATGGGTGTCCCGAATCCATGGACTCTGATACGATATTATACACCAACTATATATATGCACACACACACACACACACATTGAGTTATCAACGAATCTAAGAAAGTTAAACCCTACATGCCTCCGCTCAACTGGCCCAAAAAAGAATTTGAGACAAATTACAAACAAAGGAATGATTTGCTAGCAGTTCTAAATTTAATATATCCCCATCTGTTAGTAAAGGCCACTTATGAAATCAGTACAGAGGCAGAAACTACAAAAACAAAAGACCACAAAGCGCAATTGGAGGAAGTCTTTGATCTGAAAGGTGCTCTTCCTAGCAATCAAAAGTCTCTTAATCCCTTGCTTGCATTTGCTGTTGACTTGTGTGCCTTTCTCTGTTAATATGCATGTTTAGTACAAGTAGCACTTTCATCATCGGCCGCATGATTTTCTGCGGCTTTCTTCCCCACTGCAATTATTGGTTTTAAATCATGCTTTTCTTGTGTACAACTCCCATCTTTCGCCACCCCATTTAGCTACGTTCAATCTTTGACAAACGGATTCTCCTTTGAGCAGTACGTTTCATCGAATTTGTTTTCAATTGTTCATCCTGTGCCGGTTGGGCCCTTCTTATGATTCCATTTTCGCCACTCAACTGTATTATTATAGTTCTTGGCTGCTCATATATCCATTGAAGACAGAGTCCTTATTATAATAATGCAGTTATGATTTGCGAAACTGGAATCATCAGAAGAGCCCGACCGGCACAAGACAAATAATTGAAAACAAATTCGATGCAAGGTACTGCTCAAAGGAGAATCTGTTTGTCAAAGATTGAACGTAGCTCAAATGGGGTGGAGAAAGATGGGAGTTGTACACAAGAAAAGCATGATTTAAAACCAATAATTGCAGTGGGGAAGAAAGCTGCAGAAAATCATGCTGCCAATGATGAAGGTGCTACTCGTACTAATCCTGCATATAAACAGAGGAAGGCACACAAGTCAATTGCAAATGCAAGCAAGGGATTAAGAGACTTTTTATTGCTAGGAAGAGCACCTTTCAGATCAAAAACTTCCTTCAACTGCGCTTTGTGGTCCTTTATTTTTGTAGTTTCTGCCTCTGTACTGGTTTCATTAGTAGCCTTTACTAACCTATGGGGATATATTAAATTTTGAACTGCTAGCAAATCATTCCGTTGTTTGAAATTTATCTCTATTTATTTTTTGGGCCAGTTAAGGGGAGGCGTGTAGGGTATAACTTTCTAAGATTCGTTGATAACTCAATATATGTGTGTGTGCATGCATACATGTAGTTGTTGTATAATATGGTACCAAAGCCTATCCATTCGGGCCACCCACCATTTATATCCACACCAAGCCCAATAGTGCTGGGTGTGAGGAGTGAATTGAAAAAACGAAGTTCCACATAGATTAAAGATGAGGCCCCTACAGTTCATAAAGAGAGGCACACCTCACCTTACAAACCGGTTTTGTAAGTGTTGATATTTGTAAATATAGTGTAGAATATTCTAGAATAGCATATTCTGTTTATTTTTCCTTAGCATATTCTGTTGTAATTAAATCTCTTTATTGTATTATTGCCTATATAGTAAAATCTCTGTGATGCGGCCTAGACACACAGTTCAATCATATATCTCATTTTCTCTCGTATTCAACATTTTATCCAGATCCTTTTGAGAGGCAACCCTAAACCGTGATTGCCCGGTGGACCACTGTCCTCCGGTGAGATTTTTTTCCGGCCAACCGTGTTTCAACTCCGGTTTGCCCCTCCTCCACTGCTGGGACACTTTTTGGCATCTAGTTTCATCACTTTCTGTAACAAATCACCACCGTTGCCGCCCATTCAGGCGACCATTTTGGAAACCGACCACACCATTCGAATCGGAATCCCCAATCCGGTCAGTCCCTGAAAGCGCCGCCCTAGATACGCTGTCACGCGCCCACACATGCCACCTTTCTCTCCAGCGCTCAAACCCACGTGCCGCTGTATTATTGCCTTTATAATATAATCTCCGCGGTGTGGCCTGGACATGCGGTTCAATCATATGTCTCTCATTTCTCTGGTATTCAACAGTAACAAAAACTTAATAGCTCTGATACCATATTAAGTTTTTATGTTGGGTCTAACTCATCCTTACAAAACCGGCTTGTAAGGTGAGGTGTGCCTCTCTTTATTAACTCTAGTCGGGCCTCATCTTCAATCTATGCGGGACTTGGTTTTTCCAATACTATTATACATGTACTATACAAAATTTCCATCTAAAGCATTGTAGTGACATTATATATCTTTGTTTGTAGTGTCTTGACGCCATACTTTGATGAGCCGGTTCTTTTCTCCCTAGAGCATCTGGAAGAACCAAATGAAGATGGAGTCTCGATCCTCTTTTACTTGCAAAAGATATTTCCAGGTTTCTGCATTTCCTCTAGATATATTTGTAAAAGCACTGCTTGACCTAAAAAAGCTTAAGTTTTTATTTTTAAGAGTCCAGGAGTGGTTATTATATGTTTAACTACACTCTTGCTTTTGATCTGATCATGAATTTCTCCAGATGAATGGAAAAACTTCCTTCAACGTCATGATTGTAAGAGTGAAGAGAAACTCAAAGGAGAGTTAGAAGAAGAACTCCGTTTATGGGCATCATACAGAGGCCAAACATTGACCAAAACTGGTACAAATTGCTTCCTCGCCCTTTGACAATATTCCTACATGTTAGATATGTAATTTTATGTTATATTTTGCATTATATAATTACGGGCGTCTTCTGCATTTTCACTTAATTCTCCAAAATGAAGTTCGAGGAATGATGTATTTCCGACAAGCATTGGAACTACAGGCTTTTCTTGATATGGCGAAGGATGAAGGTACGTGGAGAAATATTCATTGAAGGAGAGTGGGGGGTGGGGGGCATTACCTTATTATACAACTTAACTTAATATTTTCATTTCATAAACAGAATTAATGAAAGGTTACAAGGCGGCAGAACTAGAGAGTAAGGAAAATCCAACCAGTGAGCGGTCGTTGTGGACACAATGTCAATCATTGGCCGACATGAAGTTCACATATGTAGTGTCATGTCAACAATATAGTATTCACAAGCGATCTGGTGATCCTAGGGCCAAAGAAATTTTAAAGCTCATGACTAAGTAAGTCTCTCAAGTTAACCTAGTTATTTGTTATTGATTATGCAAACACTATCCCGTTACATTTGGTTCTAATGTACAATTGCAGGTATCCATCTCTCCGAGTTGCTTATATTGATGAGGTTGAAGAGCCTAGCAAAGATTCTTCCCGAAAGATAGACAAGGTTTATTATTCAGCACTAGCCAAAGCTGCTTTACCGACCAAATCAATTGATTCATCTGAAGCAGTTCAAAATTTAGACCAGGTATTGTCCTAAAGACCATTCCTGAAATGATTAATGAAGTCAATAAATTGCAATTGATGAAAATTATGCATATAATTAAACATTAAAACCGAATAAACCATCAATTTAGTCCCTAAAGTATATAAAAATAATTAGTCCCTACAGTATATGCAATCTGTCAATTTGCTCTCTGAAGTATTTGAGACCCTAAGGTATCTTAATATCGGGCTAAATTATACATTAAAACCAAATAAACCATCAATTAGTCCTTAAAGTTTAGATCTCTCCCCAATTTAGTCCGTAAAGTATATGCAATCCGTCAATTTAGTCTCTAAAGTATCTGAAACCCTAAAGTATCTTAATATCAGGGACTAAATTGATGGATTTTATATAATTCATGGATGATTTATTATATTTTATATACTTTAGGGACTAAATAGGAGAGAGTCATACTTTAGAGACTAAATTGATGGTTTATTCCATTAAAACCTACTTTTTAAGTCTTTAGTACTAAATAAAAGATCCAAATTGATGGAGGCACACAAATGAGTGTATGCAATTTCATCAACATATTCATCTGGCTTCATAAACAGTCTGAGCATATTTCCTGTTAAGAGGAAAAATATAATCAGAAGTAGTTTTTCCTTTAGTTTTTTAATTAATTATTATGGAAAATGATCAAACATATTCTTGATGGTCAGATTTTTCTTAAATTTATTTTTTATTGCAGTAACGAAGATGAAATATTCAAATTAGGCAATGATTTCCAATTTGTCATTTGGTTATTTTGGTGCAGGTAATTTACAGAATAAAGCTTCCTGGGCCTGCAATATTAGGTGAGGGGAAGCCAGAAAATCAAAACCATGCCATCATTTTCACAAGAGGCGAAGGCTTGCAAACAATTGATATGAATCAGGTATTACATTATTTATATATCGAAGAAAGAAGCGAAATCCAGCTTATGAAAAAATTACGATAGCTAAGCATTTGTGTAACAGGATAACTATATGGAAGAAGCTTTCAAAATGAGGAATTTGCTGCAAGAATTTCTTAAGAAACACGGTGGCCCCAGATATCCAACTATACTTGGACTCAGAGAGCATATTTTTACTGGCAGGTATGATCTATTGTATCAATTTCTGTGTTTTCTGATATAAGCTAAAATCTACAAATACACACTATTAATTTTCATCTTCCTTATGTTTCTTGCAGTGTTTCATCGCTTGCATGGTTTATGTCCAATCAGGAAACCAGTTTTGTGACAATTGGACAGAGATTGTTGGCTAACCCCTTGAAGTACGTCTCTATTTTCTTTAACAATTAGATGCTCACAATGATGCCTGATGCAAAATTTTAACCAACACTCCTATTCATACTAATAATCTAGGTTTTAAGACAAATAGTTCAAGTCATCACAGTGATAGTACAATGACAATAATAATACAAGTATTTAGTTATTTATCAAACCAAATATGGCTAGTCATATCCCATGGTCATCTTCTTTTTTAGGTATTTTTCTAGAACATGAATATGTAAAATGAAAAGAGTGATTATGCAAGTGGACTGTTTTACTGATCCATTTCTCAGCGAGTTCTGTTTTTTGGTCTGAAACTTTCATCAATTTCTTGATCATAAAACAAGAGATATTTTTGAAGTTCTTAGTAATGCTTTTGTGCTTTTCATTCAGGGTGAGGTTCCATTATGGCCACCCCGATGTATTTGATAGACTTTTCCACCTGACAAGAGGCGGTGTAAGCAAGGCTTCTAAGGTCGTCAACTTGAGCGAGGATATATTTGCAGGCATGTGCTTTATTATCTCTTTCTCTATGTGCATAACTCATTTCCATTTCTTTTATTAAAATATCATTAGCATAAGTTTCTCCATGAGCTGCAGGTTTCAATTCTACTTTACGTGAAGGAAATGTCACTCATCATGAGTACATACAAGTTGGTAAAGGAAGGGACGTCGGTCTTAACCAGATATCAATGTTTGAAGCAAAGATAGCTAATGGGAATGGTGAGCAGACAATGAGTAGGGACATATACAGGCTTGGACATCGATTTGATTTCTTCCGAATGTTATCTGTTTATTTCACCACCATTGGCTTCTATTTCAGTACCCTGGTATACTCGGAACCTTCCTTACTAGTGGTATCTATGATTATGATCTGTTATACGTACTGACTTTGCTTTTTACAGCTGACAGTCCTCACAGTTTATGTATTCCTTTACGGCCGCCTCTATCTTTCCCTTAGTGGACTTGAAGAAGGGCTGAACAAACAAAGAGCTATTCGAGACAACAAAGCTCTTCAAGTAGCTCTTGCTTCTCAATCTGTTGTGCAAATCGGATTTTTGTTGGCCTTGCCTATGTTGATGGAAATTGGTTTGGAGAAGGGTTTTCGTGAGGCATTTAGTGAATTTGTACTAATGCAAATACAGTTGGCTCCTGTATTTTTCACATTTTCTCTTGGAACGAAAACACACTATTATGGAAGGACATTGCTTCATGGAGGTGCGCAGTACAGAGGTACTGGTCGGGGTTTCGTGGTGTTCCATGCCAAGTTTGCTGATAATTATAGGCTCTATTCTCGGAGTCATTTTGTTAAAGGAATTGAACTAGTGATTCTTCTTGTGGTCTACCATATATTTGGCCATGCATACCGAGGAGTGGTTGCATATATTTTAATTACCATAACCATATGGTTCATGGCAGGGACATGGCTCTTTGCTCCTTTCCTTTTCAATCCATCGGGATTTGAGTGGCAGAAGATACTTGATGATTGGACAGATTGGCATAAGTGGATAAGCAACCGCGGAGGTATTGGTGTACCTCCTGAAAAAAGTTGGGAATCCTGGTGGGAAAAAGAGCATGAGCATCTCGGGCATTCCGGAATGCGTGGTATTGCTACTGAGATAATACTGGCACTCCGATTTTTCATATATCAATATGGACTTGTATATCACCTTTCAATCACCAATTCACATCAAAGTGTTCTGGTAAGTGTTTTTCTCATGTAGCTCTCCTTAGGATTACTCCTTTGTCGTATGTTCATGACCCTATTAACCTGGATATGAATTTAACTACAGTTACTATTGGATTACAGGTTTATGGTATTTCATGGATGATAATCTTTCTAATATTGGGTTTAATGAAGGTGAGAATTCAAATCATGAAAATCTCTCTCCTTTTTTCTTCCATCTGTCACACATCATTTTATACTTCAGTTTGTATGGTTTCGGAATAAATTAACCATTTCTATACTATCTGCTGCATTTTTGCAGGGTATATCTGTTGGCAGGCGCCGCCTTAGTGCAGATTTCCAACTTGTATTTAGATTGATTGAGGGTTCTATTTTCATAACATTTCTTGCCATCCTCATAATATTAATAGCAGTCGCTAAGATGACAATTAAGGACATAATAATCTGCATTCTAGCAGTCATGCCAACAGGCTGGGGAATGCTGCAGGTCAGTAATTTATTTTTCTTTTCTTGCATTCTCTTTATGTTGCATGTCTTCTATCATATCCTCTAAAAGCAAAACCTGCTTTTACAAAACTCTGGTCATGCTGGGTCCAGATGGTTCTGATCCATCTCGGATCTTTTGAGCCTTACCTTGTATTACAATAGTCTGATTTCATGACTTGAACTTGTGACATTTAGTCATACTGCAGAAATTAAAGTGATATCAAATATTCTAGTCTCAAATAAGTTTACTGAGAAAGTTATGATAGACATTCGTTATGACAGTCTGCCATGAATTGCCCTTGCTGCTTCAAGCTCACCTGAGTAGTTTCCCTCCTCTAGCCTCTTTTCCAGGACACTTGTGAATAACTAACACTCACACACAACTAACGTAGTTTGGTCCAGTTTCAGACCAGTTCAGATCTCTCAAAAGATTTGAGTTTGAATCCCGCTGCAGATGTGAGTGCCTCATTGGTGGATAATATGCGAGTACGTATGTCAGTGTTCACCGAGTCTTGAGGCTTTTCCTAACCTTTCTGGGACCCAACTCACCTAAACTTTTCTTTGCCAAAAGAAAAGTTAAACGCAGGTGTTGACATGCAAAGCTAATTTCAACTTACACGAGCAAGTGTTGATAAAAACTCGTAGTTGTTGCAATTTGGAAGATTATATTGCTATTTCTTGATTGACGAGTGCTTGCTAAGAAGTTTGTAGCTCTTAACTAATTTTCTTTTCTCTTGTTTATTTTGTAAAGATTGCACAAGCTTGTAAGCCACTCATTGCTAAAACTGGACTTTGGGGCTCGGTTCGAGCACTTGCACGTGGATATGAAGTAATAATGGGCTTGCTACTCTTCACACCAGTGGCTTTCTTGGCATGGTTTCCATTTGTTTCAGAGTTTCAAACAAGAATGCTTTTCAACCAAGCTTTCAGTAGAGGTTTACAAATTTCTCGTATTCTTGGTGGACAGAAGAGGGATCGTGCCAACAAAGAATGATTATAAACCAACAATCTATGTCCAGTACATGATTTTTCAATTTGATCTACTATCATTATTAAATTTTTCAGTCACATGTTGTCACATTATTAGAAGAGTTTGATTTTAAAGGCTATTGTTACCTTGATCAAATTCTATTTTTTAAACGTGACATGCATGATTTGGATGATAGTGGAAGCTATTAGAATGTTTGTATATAAGTATAATTATTTTAATCGCACCAGCCGGTTTTGTAAATGCTGTTGTACAACTTATTCTTATGTGAGTATGTGATAACATGCCTTAGTTTCGATTAAAAGTTGGAAGTTTTGTTTAAGCACACCAAGGCTCTACTATAATCTATGCTTTAGTCTCTTCGAGAAGCTTTGTCAACATTTTAATATAGACAAATTTTTTGTATTAAATAAATTTCATTGTTTCAATTTTCCTACTTTAATATTTTCCCCTTTAGTATCAATTTTTTATATTAAATCAATTTTTTTAGTATGTATTAAAAGAATCCCTTCTAGGAGGATTTGTGTAAATTTGTATGTTGGAATTTAGCTAATCATGACATCAATTTGCTTTCGATCCCCTCTCCTAAACAGTTCAATTTATTTAACATGCTTGCTAACGTTGATCAGAGAGTGGAAACCAAGAATATTAGATAAGAGAGCGCAGAGTTTTTTAGGGAAATAAACATATTCCTATCTCTATCACACACACACTAGCACAGAGACAGACAAGATTGTAACAAAAAAAATTTAAAGACAGACACGATCTACCGTTCTAATGCACGTTTTTTAATTATTTTTTTTTCCATACCAACTTAGCTAAGCACGAGGACGTTCTAATGCATGCTTAATTGCATATACAAAGATACCAATTTTCACATATTTATTATGAGATAATAAATATGTATCTTTTTAATAAATAACAGTTGAATGAAATTGTTTTGAAGATATCTATACAACCGAATTGCAAGTGTGTTTGCTTTCAGCTGTCAACAAATTTTTGACAAATCATTTGATTATGTAACCAACCTCACTTAAGTTTGTTTTTTTATGAGAAGTAAGTATTGTAAATCAACTTGAACTTAAAACAAATCATTTGATTATGTAACCAACCTCACTTAAGTTTGTTTTTTTTGTAAGTAAGTATTGTAAATCAACTTGAACTTAAAAGTATTGTAAATCAACTTGAACTAAAACCCATATATGTAACCTTTTCAACACAACAAAGTGGACAGTAAAAGCATATCAAAGAAATTGTTGAGGCAAACGAAATAAACAAACACTTATAGGGAGCGTTTGATTTAGATTTTTTAGACAGAAAAAAAACTAATTTTTCTATTAAAAAAATCACTTTTGTCATTTTTAATTTGTTTGTTTAGAATTTATAAAAAAAAAAAAAAACACTTTTGACTCTAAAATTAAAATAAAAAGCTATTACAATTAGTTTTTTTAAAAAAAAACAATGAGGTAACACATGAACAGTTAAAAATAATTTATTTTAAAAAAATAATTTTTATAAGTAATAAACAAACTTTAATAGTTTCAGATTTTTTTTTAAAATCTCTAATCTAAAGTTTTTAACATAAAATCTAATTTTTTTTAAAGCCGAAAGAAACATATGGTGCAAAACACTTTTCAAGTCTTATTCAATGTTGTTTTGAAGCCGTAATTACCAACTAAACCCACAAGATACAACAACATCCAAAGTTTTACGTAGTAGCATCTACATCAACAAAAACAACTTAACTAACCCACATTAAACTAAACTATGCTGATACATTGCATCTATCAAACCTAAAGAAAAATATGTTTGATCATTTCAAATGTAAAATCAAAATCCATCAAACTCTTCTCCAAACAAACTTGCAGTCCAAACATCAACAAAATAAACCAGTCATTTGCTCAATGTTAAGATTGGCAGAGTTTAACAATGATATAAGTGCACTTCTGAGGATCAACAAATGACGGTGTCAGTGTGATTTCATCAAACTCATCATGATTCCAAACATTCACTAGTTTCATTGAAATCAGTCAGACACACACTTTTGTCAATTGTCATCACTCTCGCCATCGTCAAGGACACCATTTTCGATGCTCTTCTTCGAACAAAACTCTCCGTCGTTGAAATTCTCCGAATCACGATCAACAACACCAATTCCTTCAGTCTCCAAACATACAACACATCGCCTCAAATCACCCAATTCCCTTTCCATGATAAAAATTCTTTCCTTAAGCGATAGATTATGTTCTTTAAGATGTGCAATTTGCAAATCTTGTTCATCAACCCTATTCTCTAAACTATGCTCTTCACCAAAACTTGGATATATCATCTCAAACCTGCTCAAATCATTGTTTAATCTCTTCTCAAACTCACAAACCTCACCACCATTGTTGTCACAAGAGTTTTCTTTGCCTGACCGAAGACGGATTAGGCCTTTCATTGTGCCATCTCCATCGACTCCCCACATTTCCTTTGCCATCTCAACAACCACCTCAGTTGATGGTGACAACATCGACGTCATCAGGATCGCTGGAGTCACCGCATAGGGTGACACAAGAGAAGTTATACAGCCGAACTTTTTCGCGCGGATTCTAAATGATGTCGTGTTACGCGGCGCAAATGGGGCGGAGAGATGACCAACTTTGGTAAACCTCCTCTTTGGATAGTGAAATCGGTGAAACTTTCTGGTGAGACGTTTTGCCTCTGATGAAACATTTGCATTTTCAAACGAACGACCTAACCTAGCATGTTCTCCACGGTGATAAATGTTGCGTCTTTTGGGTTTGCTTACGTTCCACTTGACCCGACCCAGATAATTAGGAAGTCGGGAGAACACAGCCGGATTTGTCGGCATGCAAGGTGGTTGGCGGTGGGACCAAGCGACATAGTTTTGAGGAGTCTGATGCAAGATCCGAAACTGGTCTATCATATTTCATTCAAAGAATATCGTAGCCTTTAAAATTTCACAATAAAATTAGATGAAGAAAAATATTGGAATATTTAATAAAAGAAAAAAAAACAAATATTATTTGGAATTTGAGGAAACTCTGAGAAAGAAAAAAGGTCTAAATTTTGTTGGGTTTGATATTGAGGGAAAATTAGTGTTTGTGAACTTGTAACTGAAATTGGTGATTATGTTATGATTCAAGACTATTTTGTTATGATAAAGTGTGACAAAAGATAGTGAGATAAGATCTAAGGGTTCAAATTTGGGTTTGAATGAATTGAACAATGGAGATGTGATTGTTGTCATGTGGAGAATCGGGTTCATAAGGTTTGTGCAAAGTAAAAATTGGATGATGTTCCGTACAATGCCATGACTCGGTTCATGTTGTTATGACTTTACAAAAGGGTTGTCTTTGTGTTGTGTGTGTATTTTTTTTCTCTTCAATGGAAACGAGTGTTTGTGCTTGTTTTTGAAAATGAGATTGCTACTTCTTTCACAAGAAAAAAATATTCATTGTATTTTGCTTATATAGAATTCATTTATATTTAAATGTCCTATTCAATGTTTATCAAAATGAGAAGAAAACAACTGTATTGAGTCATTATTTGGTGGTTCATTTTTATTTGACAGACCATTTTTCTTTATATATAAAGTTTTTGATAAAGTATTTGGTAAATTCATATATAGTAATTCAATAAATAAAAAATTACCATGCATTGATTTTTATCTTAAAGTTATTAAGAAATTCAATAGGACTATTATCTTAAAATTTTGAACATCTATTTTTTGAAATATTTAAAAATCAATTTATTGTAAAATCATAATTTTGTCTATAACATGTGCATTATTGCACATGTTAAAGCAACTAAAAGTGAAAACTTTTTTTTTTATTAAAAAACAACAATTATTTATTAAAAAGATACTTCCTCTGTTTCACAATACTTGTCGTTTTTGAAGAATTTACATATACCAAGAAATCAAATAAATTTTGATATTTTTGATGAAATTCTATGTGTTATTTTCTATAATACCCTTAACCATTTAATATTTCATTATATTATTTTTCTCTCTGCAATTAATATGTAAGGGTATTATTGACAAACCAATAATTAATGTTGCATTGAAACTTGAAAGTGACAAGTAATGTGAAACAAAATTATTCTCCAAAAGCAACAAGTATTGTGAAACGGAGGGAGTACATATTTATTATTAAACACACAAGTCCAATGCAAAAAAAAAAATTAATTTTTTTTTAACATGTGCAAATTTACACATGATAGAAAAACCCTTATTATTTTAATTTTATGTTTATCTACTTTTCATGTTTTCTAATATCAAACATTTCTGTTAAATTTTCGCATTTCTCTCTCATTCATTTTCTAATCATCATAATAGTAGTAACCACCTGAGAAACAAAACTTCAAAGTATCACAAAAAAGGGAATAGAGATGACTTCTTGCTATCCAATATTATCACATCAGAAATAATATTTGTACTATCATTTTGTGACAATTTTTAGATAACTATATCTCTCATACTCACATTATGTTCTTGCTATCTTTTCTTTTTTCTTTCTGTTATTTTTGACCAATAAAAAAAGAGAAAAGAAGAGTTGTCACAAAAGTTGTTACATACTGGTCGTACAAATATCATTACACCACATGGTTTTTCAAGAAATTTGAACTCTAAGCTATCCTATAGATGATGTCTCTTCTTTTAGTTGTTAGGAGATAGCATGGAATAACATGACTCATATATACGGCTAACGATTGATGAACATCCCATCCACCATTTAAAGACCTACTTATGTTATATTCCCTGTGGTCACATTTATAAATAAAAAACAATTTTTTAGGTTTATTGAATAACTAATTTATATGGTCACATTTATAAACCAAATACATTAGTTATTCAATGAACATGAAAAGTTGTATTTTCTTATAAATATGACCGAAAGGAGTATTTGTTTATGTTTGATGAGTACGTGACACAACAAATGACATATAAGTGATTGTTAAATGAATTTAGATTGGAGGAGGTTGAGTAATTCAACTGGTTGGAATTAAAGGATAAGGAGTTGGAGGTCCAGGTTTCAAATCTAACAAAGAAAAAAAAAACTAATATAACAATTAACATACTAATATTTTATATTAAAACGAATTTAGATAAAATAGTGTCTATTTATCAAAACTTACATGAAAAAGAATGTGAATACCACATTCACATGCAATAAAATCGCTTTTCATGTGCAACAAAAATACTCATATTTTGTTGGTCCAAAATATAAACAAATCGTACACCAACCATTTCTTAATAATTGTCACATTCGAAAAGAAGAAAAAAAAAAGTTGTCTAAAAAAGTTCACTTCTAATTTTCCAAAATATAAACAAATCTTACTAAATGAATAATTTTTTCGCTAACAATTCTTCTTCATTTGATTTGATTTCTTTGTCTTTTTTCTTCTTCTTCTATGACATGGTACTGAGCACATGTTGCTGTACCATGTAAATTTATTGATGTGCTTTCCATAATTGTTTATGTGGGACATTTTTCTTTTGACAAAGTTTATCTAACTTGCACCCTTTTTGAACAAACAACAAGGAATATAAAAAAAAATGCTCTTTAAAAAAAAGGGAATATAAAAAAAAAAATGCATTAAGAGTTGTCCCCTGTACTATACGCTACTTAGATTATCCTCTAACGACCAATCACGTTTTAGTGCCCTTGTGTGTATCAAGAATCCCCTTTGTTAGTATTTCTTTAATTTTGTCTTTTTATTTTAAAAAGTAATGGACAATGTTGTATAACTTATAAGTAAACGGTTTCTTTAATGATATTGTTGTTTTCCCTCATTTTGGTTCAGTTTATAATTTTTAAAAATAAAATACAACAACACCAAGTTTTATCCATTAGGTGAAATCGACTACCACGAAATAATACTCTATCAAAATCATATTTTTAATCAAATTATTGATCTTAAAATCCTTTTTAATATTCTATCTATTATTCCTTAAGAAAATATCAAAGTTCTTTTATTTTTTATTTTTTGAGGTAAAGTTCTTTTATTTTCTTTTTCTACGCTTTTGTCTAGCGATTGAAGCATCCACCATATGATATACCACTATTTTTATTATAGAATTAACATATTTTCTTCACACAAATGTCAAACTCAAAACCACATATTTGTCAAGATTAAACTATATAAGTTTTCCACAATTATTTAAAAAAAAAGTTTTCCACATTATTGCCGATCTAGTTTCTATATGATAAAATTTTCCCTTTGGAAAATATATTTTTATCACATAAAAACAATCAAGAGTTAAATATGTTGTTGGTCCCTATAAATATATCAACTTTTCATTTTAGTCTCTCTAAAAATTTTCTTCAACTTTTAGTCATTATAAAATTTTCAATCACTACTTTTGGTCCCTATTTTTAAGTAAACTTTTGTACTTTTTTAATGAAATTATGCAGAAATGTATAGAATATTATGAAAATCACTCCCAATAAAAATTAGAATTTTTTAACAAAACATAATTAAATATGAATATTTTACCACCAAAAATATAAAAATTCATATTTTGGTAAAAAAATTCTATATTTTTTTAGAGAGATCCTTATAATATTATAATTTTTTCTGCAAAATTTTATTTAAAAAGTATGAATTCTACATATGAGTTTACTTTAAAGGAGAGACCAAAAGTGAAAATGAAATTTTTTTTAAGGACTAAAAGTTGAAGAATTATTTTAGAGAAACTAAAATGAAAAGTTGACATATTTATAGAGAACAAAAACATATTTAACCCAAAAAATCAATGCTCCCCTCCATTTTCAGTCATCCCACTTGAATCTAGTATACATCTCTCTATTTTGTTGTTGTTTAGTACAATATACTCAAGATACTTAAACTGTGTGACTAATGGTAAATAAGTGTACTTCGTCTTTTGTCAGACTTGAATTACGTATATTTGGCAAAACAATATTTGTTGTATCTTAACTTAATTAATTTTGTATAACAATTTTTTCATTTATCTATTTTTCACGTCATTTTTGTCTTCTTAGTTCGTTTGCATATGAACTTTTTAGCTTTAAATCTAAAATTCATATAAAAATATGAGTTAAAGATAGTAGATTTGAACACTAAGAATTCATATTAAAATAAAACCATATATTTAAATCTTGAAAATTCATATATAAATTGATCAAAATGACGTGAAACAAAGATAAATGACGAAATCGTTTTTCTTTATAGTGATCTTAATGAAGAAGTGTATATGAAGTCTCCTCCTTGCCTTGATTTATCTCATCTTGACTTGGTGTGCAAGCTACAAAGGTCACTATATGGCTTGAAGCAAGCCATCATACAATAGAATACTAAGCTTACTAAAACATTGCAGGTTATACATGATCTAAAGTTGATTATTCGCTTTTTAGCAGCAATGGATTCACTGTTCTAGTTTATGTGGATGATTTGGTCTTGGGGGTGTGGCCTGTGGGGGACAAAAAATGATGAAATCAAAAACATTAAGACATTGCAAGATGACAAGCTCAACACAAAAGACTTAGGAACTACTATCAAATATATCCTATGAATCACCAAATACTTTATCAAAAACATTATATATATGTGAAGAACAATGCTCTCAAAAATAAATATATCACCAAATAATCATTCAATACGATTTTTTTCCTCATTTTTTTGACAAAACATTGAATATGAGATGTAAATTAAATTAATGAAATCTATATAAGCAAACATCTATATAGTTTGGACCATTTTTTTTTTACCATACTATTAGATTATCCCATCAAACCTTATCATGGTTCATTGTTCGAATCCGGTCGATACTCTCTCTCTCTATATATATATATATAACCAGAAGGTTATGGATGTGAGAGTTCTCATCTCTTTTCTTTCTTCTTTATTCACACCTAGAATTCCATTCATATAAAGCTGAAGGTAAACCATTTTTGACAATGAATCCAATTCCGAGATTTGTTTCTTAAAGTGACCAAATAAGTAGGAAAATAATTTTTAGATTCAAATACAAAATAGTCTCTCATCCATAGCCTTATGTTTTTTTTAGAGAGAGAGAGCACACATTATAATGAAAGAGATTGAGAAACTGTATGAACATGATTAGTAGCATGAACTTCTTTGTTTCCCATGCTTACAGGGAAGGGAATCATTGTGGTGATGCTTTAGAGTTTAGATAAGAAGGGAATAAAGTGTAATCGCTTGACTGTTTGGATGGATGTTCCTGATTGCATTAGGGCTTGCTGTGTTTAAAACAAAGTAGGGTTATCTAATTTTAGATTCGTACCTTAACGTGGAGGTTTTGGTTTGGTCCCCCTCTATTGTTTTTTTGTTGTTTTTCCCTTTCCTTTATATATATATTTTGACAAACTGACACTTTACTAGTTTATCCTTTAAAAAAAATATATAATGAAAAATATAGAGTTTATTGGGTAAAGACAGACCGGTCGATCGAATCGGTTAGACCGGGAACCGGAGGGGTGATCGGTCTGGTTTGGTTATTGGATCGGCCATGCAATCAAACCGGTGTGAACCGGTATGACTCGGCCAAAACCGGAAAAAACCGATGACTCGCCGGTTTTCAAAAACCGACCGGGTCAAAGCTTTTTCCTCCACCGTCGGACCTACCATGCACTGTCTTTCGTCCTTTCAACGCTGCAAAAATGGAAGAGAGAGAGAGAGAGAGAGAGAGAGAGAGAGAGAGAGAGAGAGAGAGAGAGAGAAACAAATTTGCAGACGTAATGAAGAGGTATTTGAAAGAAAGAGATCCATTAAAGGAGATTTGCATGAGATCCATTTTTAACAGGCTTATGTTGCGCCGCAAGAGAAAGGCGAAAGGCATTGATCACAACTTTGCATATTCTTGTTTTAACATAAAAACCCTAGATAATTAAACAGACCAAATAACATTATTGCCCTCTCTTTGTGATTCATATGGCAGAAACCGTTGGGTTATGGATGATGCAATAGAAGATATGGGCCTTAACTTTTCAAACCATTATTTATATTATATTAAATTAAATTAAATATTTACACTACCAAAAAAAATTTAAATTAAATATTTGCTAGTAAACAACACGCTACTTTTCTTGCTTCAAAAAAAAAAAACGCTACTTTTCTATTAAAAACGCTATTGTAGCTGCCTTACAAAAATGCTATTGTAACTAATTATTTATGATAAATATTTGGAGGATTTTTTTTATTCTTTGTTTAATTAATCAATGATTTTTCTTTGTTAAGGAGTGTGACGTTTTATAGGTGTCATAAGTACTTTTTTATAAACAACATACATGGATTCATTCGGTTCAATATGATTTAATACATATATATATATATATATATATATATATATATATATATATATATATATATATTTTTTCCATAGAGTCTGAGTTATACGACTGAGTTATCCGGTTTAATCCGGTTCAGTCATGCGGTTCAACCAGCGACTCAGTGGTTCGACCATTAACCAGTGACCCAGTGATCTTGCCGAGTCGATGATCGGTCAGGTTTTTAAAATTATGGGTAAAGATCATCTCCGTTTGACAAAATAAATGGAGTATGCAATTTGGAGAAAGATAGACACATAAAATAGATAATGGGTCCTACCATTAAATGAGTCTCACCATCATTAATTACTTTTTTTTTTCAATTTTATTGTCTTTATATCTCCAAATGGAGGAAATGGAGAAGATTATAAATAGAGATAATCTTAACTCAGTATATGGATTGAATTTGGTGCGGTGAACCATGGTAAGATTTGGTAGGACAATATAATTTAACTTTTAGAAAAAAGTGGTTCAACCTTAACAAATACTTCAAGAGGTCTAAACTATACGGACCCTATAAGCAAAATACATCCGACATTTTATGTTGCGAGACAAGTAACCATCAAATTTTTTATATGGAAAGTTCTATGAAATGATTCTAAAACGCTCTTTAAAATATTAAATGATAAGATTTTAACATTGGTGTATTCAATGCAGTCAAAATTAAAGTATTTAACTTTTTAGAAAATAATTTATTAATTTAAAATCATTAAAAAGTAATCCAAACCCACTTGTCAGCAAAACCCACGGACAAACCCTTCTTCCTGTTTTGTCCCTTCATAAAAAAGGAGGACAAATCCTTTTGCAAATAAGTAACAACATCCACCGAGTCATGTCACTGTACAGAACTTCAACCCTTTCTCTTTTGCAGTTTGCACAAAATTCATGTCATGAACCCGATTCTTCACATGACAACACAATTGAATCTCAACCGTACAATTTATTTAAACTGAAATTTCAACCCTCGATCTCTTCTCATCTTTCTTGTCACACTTTATCACCCAAAAAAGTCACCAACTTCAGTTACATATTTCATTCACAAACACCATTTTTCTCTCACTCCCAGCCAGCAAAACTATTCTCAACAAAATTAAATCCCCTTTATCTTAACTTAATCTTTCTCACAGTTTCATATATCTCCAAATTTACTTTTTATTTATTGTTTTCAGTCTTTTATTAAATTTTCCAATCTTTTTTCTTGTTCATCTAAATCTCTTGTGAAATTTTCATGGTTACGTTGTTTTTGAATGAAAAATGATAGTCCAGTCTCAGATCTTACAACAGACTCCTCAGAACTACCGCCATCCATCTTATATGCCTGAAAATCCGGCCATGTTTTCCCGACTTCCAACATTTAACGGCCATCCGCCGTGCCAAATGAATTATCCGGGTCGGATAAAATGGAACGGAAGCAAACCCGAAAGGCCCCGTATGGACCATAACGTATCGGGTCCGGGTCATCCGTTCGGAAACCCGAATGGTTCATCTGGTAAAGTTCGCCGGTTTAACTATCCAAAGAGGAGGTTCAACGGCGGCGGTCATACCTCAGCCCCGTTCGCGCCGCGCAACACGACTTCGTTCTTAATCCGTGCGAAGAAGACCGGTGGCATAGCTTCCTTGGTGTCACCCTGTGCGGTGACTCCGGCGATCTTAACGACGCCGTTGCTTTCGCCGTCGACGGAGGTGGTTGTGGAGATGGCAAAGGAAAAGTGGGGAGTTGACGGATATGGCACAATGAAAGGCCTAATCCGTCTCCGGCAGGAAAAAGAAAATTCTGAGCAAGCTGGCGAAAACAATGGTGGCGAGGTTTTTGAGGTTGAGAGGAGATTGAACGACGATTTGAGCAGGTTTGAGATGATATATCCAAGTTCAGGTGATGAACATAGTTTAGAGAATAGAGTTGATGAACAAGATTTGCAAATCGCACATCTTGAAGAACAGAATCTATCATTTAAGGAAAGAATTTTTCTCATGGAAAGGGAATTGAGTAATTTGAGGCAGCGTGTTGTATGCTTGGAGAGCGAGGGAAATGGCGCTGGTGATCGTGAGTCCGAGAATTTCAACGGCATAGATGTTTGCTCGGAGAAGAGCGTCGGAAATGGTGACCACTGATGAACATTATGGTAGAAAGAACTGTGTTTAACTAATTCAAGTGAAATTAGTGACTGTTTGAAATCGCGATGGTTTTGATTGAACCGTACTTTGTCTTTGTCAATTGTAACATACATTGAATAACTGTAGTGTTCAGTTTAGTTCATTGTTTACTTGGGCTGCAAGTATCTTATGAGAAGAGTTTGATGGATTTTGCTGTAATATCCTAAATGGATATAGATATTTTTTCCTTATAGGTTGATAGATTTAACGTCACAGCTTACTTTAGTGTAGTGCAATTTAGCATGCTATCTTCTGTAAACTACCTCTATGGATGTTGTATCTTCCTGGGTTTAGTTGGTAATTAGGACTTTGAAACAATGGTGAATAAGAATTGGAGAATGCTATGCTCTTTCTGATAGGATAATCTAGTATACTTGTTTTGTTTGATTGTTTCTTTGCCTCATCGTTTTCTTTGATATGCTTTTATCGTTCCCTTGTGTTGTGTTCGAAAGGTCACTCACAAAATTTTAAGTTCAAGTTGATCGGTTGCAATACTTTAATCAATACTTACATTTGAATATCCTTAATTTTCCTAAACTCATCCAAATTTGAATATCCTTAATTTTCCTAAACTCATTCAACAATTCATTTTCTCTCTAGCTCTCTTTTCCCATCACACCACCCTCTTGATTTATTTCTCTTCAATGGTAGAATGAATCTTTTGGTCTGTAAATTTATTTGCTCTTGCTAACTTATTTCGTGAGGAAACATGTTAAGAACCTAAAATAGGATTTTGCATTGATAAAACAACATTTTATTAACTTTATAAGGTTGATTGCATGATTTTTAAAACGAATATTTCTAGAGTTCATTAACATGTGCCCTCGAGGCGCATGTTAGCATTTGCCAAATTACTTTCCTACCTTTGTATTGTAAAAACCTATTGCAAAATAAATTACTGTTAAAGTTATAATCTGCAATTCAAGACTGGTTATTAAACAAGTGTTTGAAACCACAGTAGGTAAGTCATAGTGGGTTAGAATTCTCAAATTTTAGATATCAGGACATGGTATTTACTTAAGCAATGTCAATTCCAGATATTGAGTTAAGGTGGCGTGCCTAAGGAGAAGAGTTAACCATGTCCATTGTGGAGTTCTTCTCCTATTAAGCATTGAGCTTATAGTCAACTTTCATCGGATGGTTAGAAAAATTGATGCTTAACAAGATTCTGGCTCCTAGAAATTAACTCTCTCTCCTCTCCTCATTTATATGCGGAGCCGTATCGGAGGCAGGGCGACCGTCTTAGGCCCCAAAAAATAAGTACGAAATTTGGGCCTCAAAAAAATTGCTTAGGTTTTTTTTATCACGTTTGATGTTTATATATGTTTATTAATTTAGACCCAAATTGTAGATTCGCCCTAGGCCACCAAAATCCTAGAAACGACCCTGTTTATATGACTTCTATTTAGCGTGTGTTTGAAAACACGTTTGGAAACCCAATACCACTTTTCAATGCACTTTCACCATAAAAATTCTAAAGCTAATATACCAAGCTTTTGCTTAGCTGTGATTCTCAACGTGATTTTGGGTTAATTGATGCCATTCCAAACATACTTTTAGTATTGATGAGTTATAATTGAAAGTAAATTTATTGGTAGAATCTATTTTGTTAATATTTAGAGGTACTTACCAAAAAAGATAGATAGACCAAGTATATTTTATAAACAATAATGCTAAAACTGGCGAAGAAAAAAAATCACGAAATTATAGTTAAATTATAGCGAATCTATTATAGAGAAGAGTAGATTCACGAAAGTGAATGACATAAATTATAATGTTTTTCTGGGTGTAAACCGGGTATCCTCCGTGTGCAACTGCGGAGACTAATTCCTCGATCATTATGAGACCTAAATGGGTGACAAGTTTTCCCTAAGATTTTTAATACCTGCTGCATGTACAAGACTGGATTCGAACGTAAAACCTTGGTTAAGGACATAAATTATAATGTAATACAACATTTATGTTATTTACCTATTGTATTTTTTTTTTCCACAAGACATTAATTGGTTAACCAGATATCATGAGTTATTTTTTTTTTTTTTAGGAAGATATCATGGGTCTTTTCTGAGCTAAAATGTTGCGACAAATAACACTGCTTTGTATTAGCGAACTTGGATCCATTAGAACACAAAAACCATTATATCAAGATCAAACGATGTATGATTTTTTTTTTAAAAATATTTAACGGAACTTGAAAGACATGGTACTCAGCACATTGTACAAATACCAATTGTAGGACTTTACGCGACGCAAACTCCTTTGTTTCATTTGACATTTTTTTTCCCTCTTTATTCTTCTTGAGAGACATGGTACTGAGCACATGACTAGTAGGGAAGACCGACAAGAGCTGGAACTGTACCATGTAAATTTTTTGCTTTCCATAAATCTTGATGTGGGACTTTTTTCTTTTGACAAAGTTTCTTTAACTAGAAATAGCACACCCTTCTTGTTTGATCAAACAACGATATATCCAAATATGCATGATCTGAAAGTGTTGCCACGCTACGTAGATTATCCTCAAACGACCAATCACGTTTACGTTGCCCTTGTGTGTATAAAAAATTGCCTTTGTTTTTTAGTTTGACTTTTTTATTTTCAAAAGCAGTGGATAATTGTATGGTTTAGTTTTTTTGTTTTTTGTTTGTGAAAACTGTAGAATACCCTTTTCAAAATCCAAAAAAGAAAACTGGGTCCTAAATACATAAATCAAACACTTGTTATAGCTATAAATACATAGTTTTTCATGCAATTATTTTTTTCTTTTTGACTTCTTAACCGATGCTTTAAAGACATTTACTAGTATTTTTTTCCATATTTTTTTATTATAAAAAAACAAGTCAAAACCAAGTTAAGATTAATCTATTTATCTTTTTTCCACATATCGTCCAACTTACAATATTTTTTTGATAACTTTTAAGACAACTATTTCTTCGTCCTTTATTTGGAACAAAAACAATAGAGAAAGAAAAATAGAAAGATAGAATGAAAACACAACGTAAATGTAAGAGAGAGAGTTGTACCAAAAGTAATCACAAAATAGTTAAACAAAAAATTGCTTTTGTTTTTTAGTTTGACTTTTTATTTTCAAAAGTAGTAGATTGGTATGATTTAGTTTTTTTTTTTTTTTGTGAAAACTGTAGTATACCTTTTTCAAAATCCTAAAAAGAAAATTGGGTCCTAAATAGATAAATCAAACACTTGTTATAGCCATAAATACATAGTTTTTTATACAATTTTTTTTCTTTTAACTTCTTAACAATGCTCTAAAGACATTTACTAACATTTTTTCTACATTTTTTTATTATAAAAAAACAAGTCAAAACCAAGTTAAGATTAAGCTATTTATTTATTTTTCATATATCGCCCAACCTACAACCATTTTTTAGATAATTTTTGGGACAACTATTTCTTCGTCCTTCTTTTGGAACAAAAAACAATAGAGAAAGAAAAATAGAAAGATAGAATGAAAACACATTGTATGAGAGAGAGAGAGAGAGAGAGAGAGAGAGTTGTACCAAGACACTCAACATATTTAATCTAGGGTTAAATATATTTTTTGTCCCTATAAATATGTCAACTTTTTGTTTTAGTCCCTCATAAATTTTTCTTCAACTTTTAGTCCCTACAAAAGTTTTCATCTTTACTTTTGGTCCCTCCTTTAAAGTAAACTCATATGTAGAATTCATATTTTCGGATAAAATTTTGCAGAAAAATTTATAATATTATAATAATCTCACCCAAAACAATTTAGAATTTTTTAACAAAACATGAATTTTAATATTTTTGACGGTTAAAAATTCATATTTAATTTGTGTTTTGTTAAAAAATTCTAATTTTTGGGGAATTTTTTTTTCCAATATTCTACATATTTCTGGATAATTTCATTAAAAAACAAAAATTAACTTAAAATCAGGGTAGGCTTCAAAAAGGCTCACAGAACCAAGCACTTTTGCCTCAGTGTGCTAATGACAAAGATCAATCGACAGTAGAGAAACAATGCAAGTTCTAGAAATGTATAAGCATGGAACACTCTTTATAAGTAAATTGAAAAATAAAATTTGGCCATGAACCTTACAGTGTTAGATATCTGGGAGTTGTGACTACCTATCTTTAATTGCCGTACACTTCGCCTTTGAAATCACAAGTCACTCATCCTTTTGAACTTTTGGAATACCACTTGAAAAAATATTTATTACTAAACTGGAAAAAGTCAAGTAAACAAGCAAATTCATCAATAATAAACAAGTGCAAGAGCAATTACAACGGGGAATAAAATCGAATTAAAATTCGTCAAAGCAATAAAATTGTTCGAACATAAAAATTAAAGTATATCAAAAAGGTGCTGAAACAAAAACAGAAAAATAAAATGAGTTGGACCATTAGTAGTCCACTCAATCCTCCATCTGGTCCTCAAAAATCCATGTGCTAGGGTTCTCCTCTGCATACGAGTCCTCCCCAAAATGATGCCTAGACCTAGCACCACCAGCAGCAAAGTCGGCTCTAATCTCCTATTCTCTATCCTGAGCTCGACCTCTGGTCACATCAAAGTACTGGTCCATCGTCTCCTCGGACCCATCAAATCTCTCAAAAGACCCAGTCACAGGCCTCCTGTTGAGGCAGACCGCCTCATTGAACTCCTGCCCGAACCTAGGACGGTTCCAATACTCCTGATCAGACAAAAATATTAATTCTCCCAACATGGTCATTTCAAATTTACTTTGCATAAGACAGGAAAAATCTTCACATATTTGTTAATTTGTTTGTCGTTAAATGATATCATCAACATATGATTGAAAAATTAATAAACCAGTTTTTTCAAAACATGATTTGGTTTCCTCGTGTTTTCAAAACATGAGATTGATGGACATAGACTTCCTTATTTAAGATTGTATTTAAATACATACTTTTTATTTTTATTTGAAAAGTTTGACATTTTGATGAGATGCATATGCAAAAATATTCTTATTGCTTATGACCTCACAGCTGAAGCAAAAATCTCATCATAATCAATATCTTCTTGTTGATAATATCATTGTGGAACACGACTATGTTTTTTTAATTACATTTTCCTTTTTTCATCTAACTTATTTCATAATTCCCATCCTTTTCTTATTATTGTTTGAGAAAGTTTTTCTTTCATAGCTTCTATTGACGAGTTGTCGATTATAGATCTATTGATATTTTTTGGCTCAATTTTGAAGATAATTTTGATGTTATTAGCATTGTCTTTGAAGGATAATCTTGTTCTCATGTCAACGACGTGTTTCCAAATATTTGATCGGGACGATGATCACCAACAACTCTAAAACTTTTTGGAGGTGTTTGAAAGGGTGATAGTTGTTTGTTTTCTTCATTTACATCTTTCTAGATTTGTAGAGTTTCTACATCTTCAATGTATTCTCAAGCATCAAGATCATCAAACTCATGAAATATAATATGCATATTTATTTTCATGGTCAGAGTTTTAAGTTAAATACTTTGTATCGTTTTGAGTTTGTTGAATACCCAAGAAGATAGCTTCATTTTTGGTTTTGAATCATATTTTCCTAGATTTATTTATTAATTAATATGTAACAATAACATAAAAAAAGTGAAAATATAATATGTCTAATTTTGTTGGTCTAAGTTAGCAAACCTATATATATATCCCTTTTGTCTTGACAAGTGTCATAGTTGAAAAAAATTGTCATAAAATATAATTTGTTCAATTTTTAACATGATATCAAAAAAAAAAAAAATTAAATATAAAGATCAATCAAAGTTCAAAAAAATATTAATTAATTTTATTGATTATACCCTCTAATTTATTTTGCATCAACCTCAAGTCAATTTCTTTCACTTAATACTTATAAAATAGATAAATACATCAATATTTTGATAAAATTAATCTGGTTTCATAAAAATTCTAATCTTGATAAAAGTAAAATATAAGAATTGTTTCATCCAATAACGAAAATCAGGTTCTCCTGAACAATTCTAATCTCGAAGTGTAAACTCACTTTATAAATACAATTTAAAAATAATAATATATTAAATTTATTAAATATCAAATGTAAAACTAGTTTACATCGTTTTTTTACGGAACTAGTTTACATCGTTGAATAGACATACATTGTCAACGTAAATAGTTTTACAATATTGAAATTTAATGTCACCACTCACCACCGTTCTTTCATGTCATGCAATTACAATCAATTTCACAATAAACCATATGGGTGGCGTGGTAAAATATGAAGAAAAAAAATTGGATGTCACTTTAATTTTTTGTTTTGAAGGGACGCCTTTTTTAAAATTATTTTGCACTAATAGTGCATATTCTTTATAAAACAAATCCTTGATAAATTCTTTTAAATTATTTAATTATTTTAAAATTAAATAAATCCTGTATACATTCCCCTTTTATCTATTAAATTATACAAATAAAAAAAAGAAAGAATATTTAATAATACATTTTAAGTTTTTAGTTATTTATACTATATATGAATCAACAATTACTTTATAAAAAACAAAATACATAAAGAAATATGATCTGTCAAAAATAAATAAATCACCAAATAATCATTGAATATTATTATTTTTTCATTTTTTGACAAAACATTGAATACAACATGTAAATAAAGTTAATGAAATCCAGCAAAATACATTGAATATTTTATCTTGCAAGAAAAGTAGCCATCTCTTACTCTTCTATTTATTTATATTTATACCCATTAAACACACATAATTTCACAAAAGAAAAAAACACATAAACCTATTTTACAAAGTCGTAAGAACATCACCGAGTACCGAGTCATGTCACTGTACGAAACTGCATCCAATTTCTACTTTGCACAAACCGAACCTGATTCTTGACATGACAACACAATCTCATCTCAATCGTTCAACCCATTCAAACTCAAATTTCAACCCTTAGATCTTTTCCCACTCTCTCTTATCACACTTTGACGTCCCAAGATAATCTTCAATCATAAAATAGACACAAATTTCAGTTACATATTCACAAGCACCATTTTCCCCTCACTCCTAGTCAGTAACATCTTTGATTTTCAACAAAATTAAAACCTGAGGTTTTTGAAGTTGAGAAGAGATTGAACAATGAATTGAGTAGGTTTGAGATGATATATCCAACAAGTTGTGGCGATGAACATAATTTGGAGAATAGGGTCATGAACATGATTAGAAAATTAAACATCTTGAAGAACAAAATCTAACACTTAAGGAAAGAATTTTTCTCATGGAAAGAGAATTGGGTGACTTGAGGCAGTGTGTTGTATGCTTGGAGACCAAGGGAATTGGCGCTGGTGATAACGAGTCTGAGAATTTCAACGACCAAGATGTTTGCTTGGAGAAGAGCATCAAAAATGGTGACCATATCGACAACAAGAGTGAAGACAATTGACAATAGTAATTGTTTGAGTGAAATTAGTGTATAATTGGAAAAAAAAAACCTTTTTTTAAGAGATAAGGGAAAAAACCTTGGTTATTATTAAATTAGTGTTTGAAATCACTACAGCTAAAAGAACTCATAGACACAGCTGTGTTAGAATTTCAAAATTTTAGATCTTGTTGGGACTCGATATTTAGTCCAGGAACGACATTCCAAAAAAATTTGATTTTGTTTTGATATAAGAGAGAACAATTGGATTGGACCATCTCTTTTTTTTTTTGTCGTTGAAAGAATTGGATCATCTCTTGTGAGGAGGGACTTCGTCTATTAAGCATTGATCTTATCAGTCACATTTCATTGAATGTCAAATAAATCGATGCTTAATTCCGTAAGAAAAATAATAGAGAGATTTGCTTTGGAGGGAAAAAGAAGATAGAGAGATTTTATGCTCCTCTGGCCACTATTTTCTCACTTATATCAGGTTTCTTTAGTATTGATTGATTGATGAGTTAGAATTAAAACTAGATTTATTGGCAGAATCTATTTAGTTGATTAGCTAAGAATCAATGCGTCAAAAAGATTAAGTATTTATACTGTTAGATTAGATTAGATATTAATATTAAAGAATGCAAATAAATAAAGTGCATACATAAGTCATAAGATCGATTTCACCTAATAAGGTGACTAATATTCATCAGCTGGTAGAAAAAGTCAAAATTCATTCGTACTGGTGGATAAAGGCGGCTAATGTTGTTTATGTGTTAGGGGCCTACAGTTGGTTAGCTTGCCCTCTTGATTGTCTGGGCATTTGTTAATTTTGTCTTTGTTGTGTATGGACTTTTTGTATAACTCTGGTTGCACACTGGATGCGAACCTGTTGTTGTTAGTATATATAAATTTCATTTTTACCTCTTAAAAAAAATGTAGATATTTTATGACTTAAATGACCAATTTATAATAAAAAAAACTTAAAACAAACTTCTTATAAATATCCAACTTTTACACTCTGTTTGGAATGCAAGAAATAGGGAAGAGAGACTGAGGGACGAGAGAAGATGGAGAGAAATGTTAAACTCATCCTGTTTGGTGAGGAGAGAA
>Ga0315914_1000600_pt1 | contig 47330 bp, 26 predicted proteins | sample MpolenodulesMG_FD_203920 | JGI IMG/M metagenome (GOLD analysis project Ga0315914, IMG submission 203920) | Medicago polymorpha root nodule microbial communities from Los Angeles, California, United States - elongated nodules | ecosystem: Host-associated > Plants > Roots > Nodule | place: USA...
CAAGAGCCTCCCCTTCCACAACGGAGTCACTGTTCTATTAGTAAATGTTGACAATACTCAATGTCTCCACTCTATCCTTGTATCCTCCTATTTATACAATCATTCCCCTAACTAACTAACTAACTTACTCCTCTTACTATTATAATTCACTTTTATTTTATACTAGTGTCTTTCCGCCTTTTTTATTGTTTACGTTGTATATAAATTTATCAGATTTTATTATAAAATAATTACTTTAATTTTAATGTATGTGTTTTTAAATTTAAATTTGAAAAGAAAAATATAGATTGTTAAGGGCAGATTTGTTCGATTCCCCCAGAGTGTCAATTTAGGTGGGCTAATTTAGCTTCTTCTTAAAAAAAAAAGGGGCAGATTTGTAGTAGAAAAATGATAAAAAACAAAAAAAAAAAAACTAACAGATAGTTTGTTTTCAATTTTCCTATAATTTTGGTGTATATATTTAAATTTAAATTTGAAAAAGAATTTAGTTTCTAAGGGTAATTTTGTCCGAGAAAAGGTCCAACCTAAAAATGGTTAACTGGTAGTTTGAAGCTGTCTTTATATAATAGTATAGATGCTAACAACATGAACTAGCATTTATAAATGACTAAGCGCTTTTGGCACCAAGGAACAAGCATCTACCTTGAGACAGTCATATCTGTGGATAATTCCGAAGATATTAAGCAACTGTCTTTTGTATTCATGTATACGCTTCACCTGAACATCAAACATTGCATCCAAACTGACCTGCAATAAGAAAGATACAGGTAAAATTAACTTCTATGATTGTAATGATGGAGGAAATAAAATTTTGGTAAAACTATTTCACATAAACCTTCACGCCACTCATTGTTTCGATGTACTCAGCAAGCCTCATTTTATTAAGCCTTTTAACCTACAATACCGAAAGGACAGAAAGATGTATCAGGGAAGATCATGTCTAGTTCTCCTGATCCAAAGAAAAATCATTGAAAAAAACCAAGAAACATTACCATTTTCCATTCTTGTCGGAAATCAGTATTGTCAACATGATCTCTCAATCCTGTCAGAAGGTCAGCATTGCGGATCCAAGCTTCAGTGCCTAGCCATTTTGATAAAAGAACACATAAACTGGGATTGCTCACCACAATCCAGCGACGCTGAAAAGTATCAATTCACTCTATTATTAGTTGGGGCACAAGCAACCACACATTTTTTTAATGTCAAAAGAACAGTGTTGAGGTTTTCAATTGAGTCTAACAAAATATATATATATATCAGAAATATGCACAGATAATTGTACAATAAACACTGTTAACTTATATGGTCTACAACCACTAATTTGATCCATGAAGCCAACCCCACTTAGTGGGATAAGGTTTGGTTGTTGTTGTTGTCTATGACCACTAATTAAGATGTGATTAACCTACAAAAGTGCTCTGACAAAAGTGATTACAAGGAGGTCATAAATTTCATATTTGGATACAAGTTGTAGATATTTCTATACAGTCTTTATAGTTTACAATAATCACAATCACTATTCCATACAACAGAAAGACAAGTGTTCCCAAAGACAAACCACATCAAGAGACATTTAAATCCCTTCATATATGTGTGTGTATATTACACACACACACATACAAGGAGGCCAAACAACAGTTACATATATACCATAATAGTAACAGAAATTTCCTACCTGTGTTACACCATTTGTCGTGTATTGAAATTTTTCGGGCCATAGCTCATAGAAGTCCTGCAGAGTTAAAGCATGAATTTATTATTTTATGATTTCACAATTGGCCCTGGTGAAGACTACGAAATGATTTAGCACAAAAATGGTACCTTAAATGTTTTTGTTTTCAGTGTATTTGCGTGTAATTTTGAAACGCCGTTGACAGTATGAGAGCAAACAATTGACAAGTTGGCCATTCTTATGCTCTGCAAATCCCATCCATAGAAATACAATATATTAAACTGATACTTTCACAAATAAGATATTCAAGAAAGCATGCACTACAATGAAAAATATCTTCAAATTTGCGAATTTTTTCTCAACATACTTGAATTACTATCCGATAATGCATAAGAATTCAAAAGCATGCATCTTTTATTCAGCTAAAATTTATCTAATGTAATAACTCGCAGGGAAAAGACTGTTCTAAACTGTATGATTGTGAAAAAGACTGATTCACATATGCATTATAGTCTTATAGATGCCACTCATTTGTAGGCAATCCTCGCCAGCGAGCCATATGCTCAGTCGAGGGTTTGAGATTAATGCCTAACTCGTTATTGAATTTAGTTATAAATTTATGTTATGTGTCCTACATCAACAAAACCCAGGATGAATGGAAAGGGAGGTTCAATCAACTCCAAGTAATACTTGAGTTAGTGGCTTAGTCACTGATGTAAATAACCTAAAAGGAAGAATATAAAGGAAAACCAAGAGTCAGGGTGACAGGAGAATAAGGACTAAAAGGATCTCGTTAACGTGAGGTAGAAAATGGTTATAAGAATTGGGAGTGCATTCACTGTGAAGGTATTTAAGTATTTATAGTGTATAGTTTAATGGATGAAGTCGGTGGGGTATTTCCAGTATCTAAGTTGATGAGTTCATTTGATCACGGCAAAAAGTTTACTTAAAGGGAAAGGTCTGAAATAATTCAAGTGAAGGAAGGTACCAAGTTCTCCGAGTAAGATAGTAAAATGATGCAATCTATATAGCACCGACGCTGGCACATTTATTACAATCAATAACTTCCATTTTTCAAATAATTATTGGTGTCTGTGTTTTGGTTTTAGTTTGTGTTTGTGTCAGTGCTTCATAGGATGCAACAAAACTAGAAAGAGTAAGAATCTTTGCAGGGTGAAAAGGTGAGAGGGGTATAATGAGTGGTAGGTACAATTCTAGTAGTTGCACAAAACAGAAAGTTCAGAAAATTTACTATGCCATATTTCTTTAGAGGCTGCTAAACAGGAGATGCTATCCAAATATGGGATTTATTCAAATTATATTACTCAACATTTACAAGTTGTTTGCAAAAGTACCAAACAGGACAGCGCTGCAAATGCAACTGCCGTGGATTGCTAAACTTGTTGAACTATCCATCGATCCATGGAAGTGCATGGTAAATAGGCATCTGTTATGATGTAAATATTGTCTAATTCCAAATAGTTCAGGGCATATTTTTTCCATGTGATATTAGAGCCTCAATTCGATAAATATCTCAAGAATACCTGATACTATATATTATCCCATGGTCATTTTACATAATTCAAAACATTTAGTAAGCATAAATACCTGACACTAGATATTATCACATGTTCATGTACATAATTCAAAACATTCATAGTAAGCATAATTTCAACCACATGCAAAAGACAATACAGCCTACAAAAACATGTTCTAAAATACCTTCACAGCACCTTCTTCAACAATAGACATCCGGGACAGTCGGTTGTAATCTAAACCAATCCTTTTCTTCAACTCCTCCATAAAATTAGAATTTATTTCATATAAAATCTGAAAAGGGCATTTGAAGTACTAAGTAAATAGTTGCATCATAATAAAAAATAAAAAATAAAATCAACAAAAAAAACAATACAGATTCATCAATATTTTCACCATGGATCACTTAAGTTAACATGGAAAACTACCCAAAAAAAACAAGTAAACTATGCAGACAAATGATTTGATGCTTTAGTCAAATATAAAAGGTGAAGAAAGGACAGCACAATAGCACATTTCTGTTTTCTCCCGGTCAATTTATTGCAGTGAAACACACACACAAACACGCATATAAGGTAAAATGCTACATAAAATACAGAAAAGCTTTCAGGATGTACATGTAAATGGCAAGGGAGAAGGCTATAAACACTTATTAAACCAATGCTGCATAAAATACAGAAAGCATGTCTTTAGGAAATATACCTGTAAATGGCGAGGGAGAAGGCTGCCAAGAAGATCAACAGGGATTTTTTCTAACCCTTCAGCTACCACTGTGTGAGTTGTGAAAGAGAAAACCTTGCATACAATGTTCCATGCTTTGTTCCACTCCAAATGCTCTTCATCAACTAATATTCGCATAATCTCGGCAATTGAGAGAGATGGATGGGTATCATTTAGATGGAGAGCAACCTAATTCGAGGAAAGTGATAACTTAAGTTGCAACACAGAAATGAAGACATAATTCTAACATTAGCAATCAAATAATACATACAATAATCAATTCATCCACTTTCATCAACATAATGAGTCAACAGATAGAAATCACTTTCTTTTCTTTTTTTTAAATGGAACCTAGTAGTATAACCTGGAACTTTCAATAGTCAATAGAAACCTAGTTTCTGCACCATACAACAGAGGAACAATAAAAAAATATACAGGTCCTGGAGGCTATATGGTCTAATCAATCACCATACCAACTAGAAGTCAAATGTGTCAACAAAATATTTGACAATGAACCTGTTCTGGCAATTCATCAAAATTAGTATGTTCTTCTTTGAACCTTCGGATAATATCTTGCAAAGATGCTGAGACAAAGAAATACTGCTGTTTCAATCTCATCTCCTTCCCCTGGAAATAAATTAGAGTAATAATATGAGAAGAGGGATTGAATATCGTTCACTCATTAAAAGGGAGAGAAGCATTATACACCAAGTTATCCTAACCATGAAAGATGCATGTGACTATATAAATTTCCTACCATAAGTGTATTGTTTCTACAAACTGAAATGTCAGTGGAGACAGTCAATAATGCCTGGGAGATGACTAAAGTAGAATGTGTGGAATCATAACATCGATAGCATGAGAAACATAACATAGTAATGCATTAAGCTTGCATTAAAGAGGAACTGTTGAAAATAAAAGAAGCAAAGGAACACAACTGCCCTTTGTTAGTTTAACAATTAGCACCAAGTGCTGTCACTGAGCCTTCACCTAAATATTTGGTAGATAATCAATTCTATAAATAATGGCAATGAGCATGAAAGAAAGAGTAAATATAGAGACTTTTAAATAGATAAGGTCATTTATATACAACTTTACAAGACAAGGTCAAACAAAATCTGATTATTTGAAAAATATTCTGCAAACTATATAGCAAGGCTTTGCACACTAATTAAATAATACATTGAAAAAACAAACGAAAACTAAAGTTATCTTAAATAAAAGCAGTGTGGAAGTCTCTGATTTTTTCAACCAAGGAAATCAGCTTTCATCGTAGAGCATCAAAGAAAAACTCCGAAGTTAAACATTACCAGTTCTGAACAGATAAGAGGAACATTTATATTACTATTTGATTTTATAGAAAAAAGGAAACCTGATGAGATCGGTCGTCGGGGTACAAAACATTACTTATGGTCTCCGTCCTTTGTCTGTTGACAATAGAATTAATGTAGTCTCCAGTGTTATAGGCTTCCTACAAATAGTAATAGGAAAAAATGCCTCAATAGTTCATCCTAGGACCATATAGAGCAAGAGATATGCCAAATTAAACTAAAATTAATGGACAATAGCAGGACAAGTTTTTACCTGACTCTAAGCTAAGTTCACTCTGACAAAAGGTGTAACCATACAGAGTTCTTGTCCTAAATTGAATAACTTATAGTAAAAGCCGTAAAATTACACTCAAGACATTTTGTACTTACTTACACCTATATTATGATGTCATTGTGCCAATAATCTATGCCTGTTTGTTTGTGTCTTTTAAAGAGAAAGTGCATTTTTAAATAAACATTTCAAAATATTTATAATAATATTTTTTTAAATCAAACCTAAAAAATTGTTGATTTGGTGTTTTTCTTAGAAGCTAAAGGAGCAGCTTCTGAAAAAATTACATAAAAACATTTTTTAATAGTTGAAACAAATGGGCCCCTAGTCTCAAATTTTGTTCACACATTTATTCTTAAGAGAAGAATTACCAAATCAAATTGATTACTAGGTTTAGCAGCCCATAGCCGAAGGTTGATGGTGTTTCTTGTTCCATAACCAGGTATTGGGTTGTCATAAGCCACAGCTTCAACCTGCAATTAGAGGAATGTGTTACGTGTTACCTACACAGTGTTAAGTTGGGAAAAATGAAGGAAGAGGAGGGATTATTTTAAATCAAAGTTGTTTGATCCGGTGGGGAGAGGAAGGGAATGGGGAGGAGTAAAATCCTTAACTCAATTTTGACTTCATTCTAATATTGAGTGGATTTTTATTTTAGGAAGGGAGGGGGTGGAGAAGATGGATTTAAAGCCATTTTAAATGCATAGATTAAATAACCTTACGTACAATCTAACATGAAAGGTTAGAAGAGTATAAAAGTAAATTAGTTTAAAAACTCTCCTCTCCATTTGAGAACCAAATGCAGAAAGCATTATTTCCCCTCCGCTCCTCTCCTCTAAACCAAACACTGCATTAGTGTTCACCTTTCCAGGAGAAACAAGTTTATTTATCCAAATTATCAATGTTCCAAAGTATAAATCAGATGTAACACAGGTAGAAGTAAGCATAAAACTAAAACTGTTGTAGAAAATGTTCTTGTAAAAAAGCATATCATTCAAACAAGATAGCAGTATACTTAAGACTGAAAATATGTTTATCATATCATATTACATGGGGGAGAATGTACATTTATATGGGTAGAAGTCTCCTAGTTAATCCCTGATTAATAAGGAAGATTAATCAATACAATCAATACAATAAATAGTGAAGTTAAAACTAAATAGTCACAACTTTTCAATATCTCAACAATAATCAACATTAATCTTACCGTCTCTCCAGGGATCCAAACTTTAAGTTTTTCTCCATTCATATCTACCTCTTCAACAGTCCCATAAAACTAATCATTCAAAATAACACGGATGCAGTCAGTTTGCGATTTTAAGGTGACAAGTGAAACACAAGGCATAATCAGAGTGAAGCCTAACAAACCTTCACTTCATATGTTACATGAATCCGCTCTATCTCCCAGGGGTTTCCATAGTTCAGCCAATAATCAGGTTGTTCGTGTTGAAAGCCATCCACTATGATCTGACGAAACAACCCATACTCGTAACGCAAACCATAACTGCAAAATGAAGTTCGATTCCATAAAACTCAACTGACTGCACCTGTTCTTAAGATAACAAGCGTATTGCTTTGAACACAGAACAAATATAATCATACTTCTGTTTGCATGCACAGCTCCAGAATCATTCTGTAAGTGATACTTACAATAAGTGTAATAAAAAACAATGAAAAATGATATAGAAATCCCAAACTCGTATAGTGTCAGAATAAAGACGCGCTAAGAATATGCACAATGATATAGAAATTATGTTATCTAGACACGTTATTGGATATATAAATAACACTGTTGAGTTGAGACTTGAGACTTGGACGAGCTTAGAGGCATCATAACATCTAAATGTGGCCAAAGAACAAAGCGGTAGATATTCAAGCTTATAAAGCAACCTTCACAGTTCATTATCGATATCTTTGTTTCAAACCAAAAAAAAATGAGAACTGGAAACTGTATGGTGAAATTATTAATTTTTCAAACATGTTAGACAAATTACATCATAAAGCTCAACATAAAACCATACCCCCATGCAGGATAGTCCAAAGTTGCTAAAGAATCCATTTGGCATGCTGAAAAACGAGCAAGGCCACCATTCCCTAGGGACGCATCTCCTTCCTTGTCAAGGAATTAGAACACATGTGCGTTAAGGATATAATAACCATCTTCATTGCTCTAAGATGATATTTCAACAACCGTAAACTGGAGAATACAAAAGATTAGATTAAACGTGAATAACACCTGCTCGGCCAAAACTTCAAACTCAAATCCAAGTTGGTTAAGGGCCTCAGCATATTGGTCTTGGATGCCAAGATTGATGACACTATTTGACAAAGAACGGCCTGATATAAAAAATAAAAAAAACAGGTGTTTTAAGCATTAGCCACAAGAACAGCATCAGTTGTATACTTTCACAATAAAAACTGTTGATTAACCGTTCACCAATGAAAGAAACGGTTCAGTGTCGCTTTCTTGGTTTGACTTTTCCATTACATGAATCTTAAAAGAAATTTTGCTCTGTTTAAGTTCCTTCCTTCTCTTAGATTTGGACTGGATACTACCCACCACTTATATAAACACATTTTGAGGTGATATCTCATTCAATGTGGGATTATTAACACACACCCTCATGCCCAGGATTAGACATCTGGAGTGGCCCAATAGCGGTGACCTGGTAGCAGGTGGCCCGGGGATCTTGGATAGGCTCTTAACCAATGATTTGGGTTGGCCCTAACTCAACCCTTACAAAACCCGCTTGTAAGGCAGGGACTACCCACCACTTTTTTTTTTTAAACTCGGTATCCAGCCCAAAGATCGACTAATCCGAGGGGTACAAGGTGGGACTTTTAACACTATTCAAATCACTAGGGTCCTAAAATGTACATATATGTTTATCATATTTTTAATGAGTATGTTGCCTACACTACAGATACTTTTATCATACCACAACATAATATGTATAATTAAAAAAACGTTCAGTACAACATAATTGGGCAAGTAGAGTTGCTACATTGTAATCGATTAGAGATTATTATAACACGCCAATCATGTTTAGGGCATCATTTTATGTACCCATGAGAAACTCAAGTGAGAGGAAGTACAGGCGCTTGGATTTTGTCTTCTTGAAGTAAATGTGAGTATCATGCCAGCGTTCAATCAACCGATCTCGCACACTATGTGCCAAAGCCTATAAATACAATTACACAATCAATTTTCGGATGTTAACCAATTAAAAATATGACTAACAGCAGACCAAAACACCTTAATATGTTATTTGACACCCTTGATAGCCTACAAGATTGCAATCTCAAGAAAACATTACTTTGCCGCCTACTCGTCCACTGTACATTCTCTTTACAACAACAGCCAAGCCTTATCCACTAAGTGGGGTCGGAATGCCAGGGAGGATTTTAATTTTCTTTAATGAAAGCAAATTTGAAGTTAATGGGTCAACTTCTAGTAGTTTTCCATTAAAATTGCCAGGGAGGATTTTAATGAATTTGCAGACATCACAAACTTCCCTTCAATAAACTTGAAATCAATCAAACAAATCCGCCGATGTGCTGGATTTGTTATGACAGGCAGATTTATAAAAACAATTAAAAACTTTGTTTATACTAAAATTATTATTTAACTTCCTACTACGCTTTTATTTTATCTCTTTATTATATTGGCTTTGTCTGGCAAAAAAAAAAATTATCTTATAGCTACCAAAATAGACTTGTTTGGTAATAAAAAAAAATCACGAGCTCATAGTTTTATTTTACTAGCTTATAGCGTTTTTTTAAAACTACTTCAAATAGCTTTTGTCATTTTTTTCTCAATTTTACCCTTGATATCTTATTGAAAAAAATTAAATATTAATTAATTAAAAGTATTATTTTATGTCATTTCATATTCATCAACTTGTAACCAAAAAAATATTGATCAACTAATTCAACCGCTAATTTTACCAAACACTACAAATTCAATTCACTAGTTTCATAATGATTTTCTTAGCAACAATGATACAAGGCATATATATACCCAAACGCTTGAATAGAAGCTGCTAAACTAGCTTACTTGTGCAGCAAGTGAGCTCTTAACTAACTTCTAACTAACCAACTACTTGCTATTTTATAGTATATGCCTAACAAAGACTGCACATCAAATTTATTGGAAAGAGAGGGTGTATGCAAAAAAATATGAATTTATTGGTGGATTAAAATGAGGGTATAATAGGGGGAAAAAACTCCAAAAATCCACTTCCTTAATTTGAGTGTACCATTCTAAAATGACACTTAAAAAAGAACAGAGAGAGTAATTAATTAGGTGAAAAGTAAAGGTTTAGTAGACAAAATAGTGATTAATTTTAAGCCAATTTGTGTCAATTTTTTCAAAAGCTCTCTCCATACAAACCTATTAAAAGCTAACTTATATGGACTTTTATGCAAGTGAAAAACCATAAACTATAAAGCTAAAATGACATCTAAATAGAACAAATTTTTCTTTCTAAAATGACACTTAAAAGGAAGTGCTGGACTATTGAGATATATCCAAGCTTGGTCATGCAACAACGTTAAAACTCTTAGGGAGAGTGTGTTGCCCATTTGGGTCCAACAAGGCTTGAGGGATTAGTCACCCACAATTGCACACGGAAGATACCGAGTTTTACCAACAAGTCTATGAGATGTATCATTTATTGATTACTAAGTAACATGATTATCTAATGACATTTCATCCTAAAAAAACTAATGATATTTCAATAATGTATTGGCCTAGTTCATTCAACTTTGGTGCACAATGTATATGCAAAAAAACTTCCCTAAAAATCCTAAAAATGTGTGTTTCAAATTGTATAGTACCATTATAACCTTTCTAATGATATCGAAATTATTGACCAAAAACAAAAATTATGTTGAATTCACTAATTAACATAATGCATCCATTATCAATCCAACAAACATTAAACCCCACACTAATCCACACTTGCATCACCAGGTACATGCCAATATGCGCCACCGCAAAAGAAGCATACTAATCAAACCAAAAGAGCTAAGTTTAAAGTTCCATTTTGTAGAAAAAATAAAAATAGTTGATAGTTGATACGCTAAGCTAGCTTGTAACAACTTCGTATAGCGGATAAGCTAACCGATTGAAATTATAGTGTTCAATAAAATTAGCAGTTGAAATAGCTAATAAGAATGAAATGACATAAATAAGATATGTTTAAATAATATTTAATTTTTTCAATTAAGATAACAGAAGTATAAGCTAGTAAAAAAGCTATAAGCTGATGACAAAAAATTACCACCAAAACATGTCTATTTTAGTATAAGCTATAAGCTGATAAAAAAACAATACCTGATAAGCTTCGTAATCATCAAAACTAAACCGTGATCTCGCCACAGTATACTCAACATGATGAAGAAGATCTTTCTGAAGACTGAACGGATCGTTTTTCAAAAACCCATCCATTAAACTAAACATTCTCTCAGCTTTCGCCTTACGTTCCCCAAACCCTTCCACCAATCCAGCTCTCCTAACCACAATCCCACGGTTCGCCGTTGACACGGAAACCTTCCCATCGCCGGCGCCGCCACCATTGCCACCGATTGCCTCAGTTAAAGCTCGTTTGATCCTCTCCAAATTCTCATCATCCTCGATCTTGTTCCCATGGGAATCAGTAACGAAGAATTTTTTGGTGAAGTAATCGCCTTCGAATTCGACTGTGGCTTTGTCAATGGTGAGACCGAGGATTTTGAAAACTCTGGTGATGATTTGGAGAAGACCGATCTTGTTGCGAGCGCGGATGAGGAAGGCGGTGGAGTTGTCGGAGGTGAAATTTTCGACGGTGATGGTTGATGACGTGGAAGGAGATGATTCGTTGATTGAGGCGGAAACTCGTAAACGGTTGTTTGGTAGAGCGGTAGGGAAGTGGATGGAAAATGGAGGAAAGGAAGTGAGTGGATTTGGAAATGAGAGTGCGTTAGTGAGGAGAGGAAACGAAATGGTTTGCATTTTCGGAATGGAGATTTAAAATTGAAAGGAAATGGGTTGCATTTGTGAAGAAAATGAGTGAAGTCAAAAGAAGAAATATTGAAGCGGGAAGCTTGACATTGCAACTGGACTCACTCTGGAAAGGGATTTACCTTTTTTCCGATAAATGAGATCATGCATTCAGCTCACACGACCCTCGTCACGGGAACCTAGGGAGTGCCTTTCTTTCTATATTAAGGGACATTTTTACAAAAAGAAATCATTTTATATTAAATAAAGTTTTTTTTCTTAATAAGATATTTATTATTTTATTTCAACTTTGCCTTTTAAGTACTTCATTCATTTCTAAGTACATGTTGTTATTAACTACTTCACAAATGTCAATAAATAATATGATCCAGAGCACTGGTTAAGGACTTTAAATAATAACTTTTTATGAAAGCTTGTGTAATTAGTTTATTGGAAATTGAAAACTTTGACCTTTAAAAAGAATAATTACTTAATTTAACATGTTTAAAGAGTGTTCCGGGAACACTAGTTAACAAGACTCTATCCTTAACTATCTATAGTAAAAAATTATAAAAATTTAATATTTTAAAAAGATTCATTGACATAGATAAAACAAAATCTTATATGCTAACATTTATATTTATATATTAGTTAGAAGGTCATGTGAGCTTACCTCAGTTAGTAAGGACAATGCATCATATATATAAAATCTAGGGCTGGAACTCCGGACACCACCAAAAAAAGAAATATATTACACTCTACGTTTTAAAATAAGTGTCGAGGGTTATTTCTTTTAAAAATTGTCAAAATAAGTTATGTGTTTCAGGTAATAAAAATGTGACATGTATTTAGAAACAAAGAGTAAAATTTATTAGGAATTTTTTATTTTAATCAAGTAGTGTGGTGGTTAGAAATTCACATTTTTTGATAAGTAGTCAAGTGGCCTATTTTTTAAAACCTGAAATTTGATCAATTTATTTTAAATTTTTTTTTTTCCTTCTAATTTCACCTTTTCCGTGAACAGGTTATTTTTGCTAATGCAGGTTATTCACTGATGACATGAAAAAGCTTGTATGGTTACACTAAATATTTATTTCGATAAAATAATGACTAATAAATAGTCTTGTAAATACGACTCAATTGTTAGCTGTGAAGACAATTATATACAAGAGTCGGAGTTCGAAACTCATATTCCCCACTATTATATACAAGGAAGAAAATATTCAAAAAGGTAGAAAGAAAAAAAAGGCAAAAGCGTGTTGAGAAAAGGTGTCATGCGCCCGGGACATCATCATGTGTGCCCCGTGTGTACAAAATAGTGCACAAATTGCATTGTTTCATGCACCACGTGCGGTGCGCTTGCGCACCCGGGAGGAAAACAACTTTTTGTTGTTTTCAACTACGAGTTTGAGGAAAATTTCAGTTTTTCAACCCGAACCCAATGAGAATTTAGCTTATAAATACAACTCCCCTCATTTAAAATTATTCATTCAAAACAAAGCAATTCAAGAGAAAGGCAATCGATGAGAGCATCGAGAGAGAAGTCGCTCCTCAACCTTCTTTTCTCTGTAGTATGTTTTATTTTTTTTTTGTAATTTGTCTTTAGTTATCATGAGTAACTAAATCCTAATTGGGTAGGATTCTAAGATGAACCTCTATTTATTTGTCATATCTTTCTAATTCAAGTATCTTATTCAATTACTTTATGAGATCTACTTAATCTTTTTATGCAAATGCATGAATGTTTTTTATGGTCCTATGGAGTATGACACAATAACATCAATCGAACCTATAAACAAATGGCTTTAGAAGATACTTCTAGTCATATTTTGTCGAACGTTGCATAATTTTTTTTATTCTTTTCCCTTGGTAAGGTAGACGAGACAGGGTTGCCCGTATGTAGAACTACTAAGGTAAGAATTGGTATGTGATGGACTTCTAAGATTCGTAGACCAAGTTTAAGCCTTTAGACGACAATTTAGGAGTCCCAACTCTTTTATATTTCAATTACCTATGAGAGAGGAATGTCTCACTATACTACTACATATGTTGGTCTATTGGACACTATAGGATTGACAACCCTACACTCGTTAGTGTGCGTATAATCTTAGTGTGATCAGCAGGTGAAACTCAACAGCTGAAGGGACGTAACAATCCCACAAACTCATCACTTGAATATAACCCTTATCTCATAATTGGATATTTAATTGTCTTTAATCCAACATGAAAATAGAGGGGGTTCGAAGAATCCTAACCGCCGCTAAAATTTTGCAATCAAACCAGGTTACCAAGCACCACTGTTTCATGCAATCAAATCAAACTTGCAAACTGCCCCCCAAATTACTGTTTTTATTTAGTTAATTTGTATTTTATTATCTGGTTAAATAAGTAACGCTAGTTGTCAAGTTGAAATGAAAATCTTTGTAGAGACGATTTTACTTACTACTTTATTACTTGAAAACAGTTTAGTGAACTTGTCAAATTTAGCCATCATTGAAGTAACAATGTGAAGAGGTGAGGTATGAGATTGGTTCTATTTGAGTTAGAGAGAGGATGCATGTTGAAACATAAATTGTAATATGAGAGTTAGGAGCAGAAGAGGGAAGTGAGGAAGTAGTAGATGCAGGTGGAGAACTTGCGGAGCTATAGAACAAAGTATTGTCTTGTTGGAGATAATTACATAAGGGAATGTTCGAAGTCGTCTGTTCTAACCGTGTTCAAGGTTAAGTGTGTTTATTACCTACTTAATCAACTTATTTCAAAGGACAACAGAGTATTGAAGGCATGCTTGAAGAAATATATAAATTAATTGGGAAAGAAAAAACATTGACACGATATAGCAAATTTATCTTTCAAATAAAAAATGAAGTAATAATTAAAAACAACGACTACTTTGTCATTTTTTAAAATGAGATTCTCAATTTATTATAAATCTGAAAAACTTTATTGGATGTGGATCACACCAAGTTTCCACATTTTTTTTTTCTTTTTTTTTTCAACAATACAGTTGTCGTCTATAACGCAGATGTCACGTCTCTTGTGTATTGTATTTTAATCATTAATATATAATATATTAAGGGGAAAACACTATGTTAAAATAATATGTTAATATGTTGATCTCATTTTGCCGCTAATTATTCCGTCGTATTTTTTCTTCTCACACCCTACCTAATTTATTCTCAAAGACAAAAATGTTCTACCCTTTCCCAATATGACAACCTTGTATCATAATAAATTGTGTCTTAGTGTAATATTTTTTCTTTCAATTTTACCCTTAAATTATTTATTTATTACCATTTTATCATTTCTTTCTAATAAAAGTAGAAAGACATGCACATGCCCGACTTTATGCTAATACAAATAATATTTCACTAATAAATTATTAAAAATATAACTAGCGTATTTTATCCCATCCCACTTTATTTTATTTACAACATTAATCTATCCTAAATTTATATTGTAGTATTAAAAACAGTGTTGATCACTACTTCTACGTAATTGGTATTTTATTAGTTTTCATTCTTATGATTTTTTTTTTGTCAGGTAGCCTAATGGTCAGAATTCACTTTATAAGTGAATAAGTAAGGTGTCTGGGGTTCGAACCCCTGCATATAATAATGCATTGTTCTACCAACTGAGCTATGTTCACGGGACTCATTCTTATGAAAATTAACTCGTTTAAAATATATATATATATATATATATATATATATATATTCATATTCATATGAAAATTATTTCATATAATTTTTAATATATTTATTTTATTATAACCAGGTAAGATATTATTTTGGTTTTGTTCCTCATTGTTTAACTGTATTGGCCCCACCTCTTGTATTGATATAGATCTTATATATTAAGTATACTTGATAAGTATAGGATATAATAAATTCATAATCAACTAACACAATTAATAATATTTGTTAAGAATCAAATGGAAAAAAAATCTAAAATTAATAAGTATTTTATTTTGTCGTAGCTGGAGTTTGAACCCCGGACCTTGCATATATTATGCATTGTTCTTACCAATTGAGTTAAACTCACAAGGACAAATTAATAAGTATTTTATTAAAGATAAGGAACACATAAGAAAATATTTAAATTTTTATAGGGATGCAGGTTTTTTTTATAATAAATACATTAATAGTTAGAGAGTGATGATTGTCGATTATCGTGGATCGTAAAAGTATTTTTATTTTACGCATTTGTGCAAAAAGATGAAATAAATGAACATAAGAAAATACAAAATAATATACTAAGACAAATGAGAAAAAAAAATAATTAGCGTTGTTGATGCTCCTCGTCTAAATTCAAAGTGGTAACCAATGTAATTTCTAATTTGTTCATAAAATAATATAACAATATAAAATTTTATGTGATTATTTGATTGATAATAATTACATATTATATAAATAAATAAGGTTTAAAACTTAAAATTTACAATTCCTTTATTTTTTTTAACATATATAATATTCATTGTCACAATACACGGATGATTTAAATAGTCATATTTAACACATGAGGAATGAGAGATATATGTATTTTTTGCAAAATATACTTTGTGGTCATGCATGCAGATGTTGGTGTTATTTATTATTGAAGTATATGATTGACTCCAAGAGTATGTTTAATTTAAGAGAATGAGATAAAATTAATTGTATGATTTATTTGATATTCAAAAGTTACTTTTTAATTTTTTTGTCAAAAAAAAGTTATTTTTTAATTAAAAAAACGATATATCAACCGCTTTGTATTTTCCTTAATAAAAAAATAAATTATGCATTCACAAGGTTAGATAGATTTTGATTGGAAACAAAAGGTCTCACAATACAATGTATCCACGTCTAGGGATGACAATGGGTACACATTGGGCAGAGTACTATAGTGCTCATCCACATACCCGCGTTTTAAAAAAATCTCCATACCCGAGTCCATACCCTCTTGGGCAATAAGTTTGGTGTCCGTCTCCATACCCTATGGTTATCTAAGTGCACATACCCGCACCCATTATCCGCACTTTCACAACAAAAAGATAATAAATAACAAAAATATTACAACATAATTAAAATATGATATGAAATATTCTAAATCAACATAAAAAATATTACGCATCATATTATTTAACCAAATAAAAACATCTAAAATATAAAAAATAAATACATATTACAATAAATATCAAAGACTTTGGATTAATTAACTAAATTTAATATAAATAAAATTATTGGTATGGTATATATAATGTGCGGGCATGGGCGGGGTGGGCACTAGAGTGTCCGTACCCGCACCCATACCCGTTCAAATGTGCGGGTAATTACCTGTGCCCGTGCCCATACCCAACAATGCGAGTATTTACCCGCCCATCATGAGTATTTTTTGCAGGTGCCCATTGGCCTTGGGTCCAATTGCCACCCCTATCCACATCTAATGCTCAATAGTCAACAGTACTTACTTTTCCCGTTATACAATATCATTTTTATTAATTAATTTTTTAGCAAAATTATTAATTAACTTTTGTAAGAGAAAGCATAGTTTTTTTTTGCTAAACCAGGAGAAAGAACAGAAATTAAAGGGCAGTAACGACATCCCAACTGGGTTGACATTCCGATGAACCCCGTACTATGCCGCCAAACTAAAATATTATTAAAAAAAAGGAAAAATATATACAAGAGGGGGGACCAGACCAAAACCCTAAAAGAAAAAGAAAACGAAAACGAAAACATAAAGGAAACAACCGCCTAAGAAAACCTATAATGAGGCATACCACAAAATAAAACTCTGCATGAAGGTCAGGAGGTAAACTGACAACCGCACTGCACCGTAGAGCGAGTGACCCATATTAGCAAATTTTTTAAAGCAATTTTTGTGTCTGAGTTCCCAAAACCGCGGACATTCCAATACAAAACAATCATTGATCATACAGAGAGGGCTCACCCCTAGAGCGGGTTCTGTACGACGGCTTACCAATATGAATTTTCTTTAGGTGTTGCTTCTGTTTCTTTGTTAAAACCGTCGTGAATGGCATTTCAGGTGACTTTGCATCATATTCACAAATACGGCGCCATAATTCCATGTCTTGCTGAATTCTTGGATTACTATGAATGTCTTCCTGTGATGCCGAAACAATACTATCTGGGGCCACAACTTGTGTCACAGGAACCGTAGACACCTCCTTAGACCGCCCCGCAACATTTGTTCCCATAACAGACTCAACAAGAATAGACCGAACTATGAGAGGGCCAGCAGGGGAGATGGACTGCATGTCATTGTGCGCTACAACATGTTGATCTATTTGATCCAGTGACACCTCCCTACCAGAAGCGGAGGAAACCAACTCAACAGACATCTCTTGCACGTCATCGTGCTCTACATGTGATGTAAATGCAGCAGTCGCATCTGAAATGTTGGGAATCACCTCCATCTCCCACGATTCCGATTGCCCTTGCGCCACAACATCAGAGTGCACGTCATCGTGCTCTACATGGGAAACTGTAACATCCCGATATTTTTTATATATATATCTTATATGTTATTTTAGTTTATTATTTATTCAAAAACTTAATTTATGTGTAAAGAATTTAAGAAAATTGTAAGACCCTTTATTTTTAAATAATTATTACCCTTAATTTTAGTTGTTTTAATTATTTTTATTTAGTATATTGATCAATTTGTTGTGACTATATAATAGAATAACCTTCTACCTCTTTATCTATAACTTTTTATTTTATTTTATTTTAGACAAGTATACTAGTTAGATTTCTACCTTAAGTGTTAATAGCACACGTTTTTGCACATGTTTCATTTTATCATTCTTGTAACTACCTCTTCTATTATTTTGTATTGTACGTGGTTATCTTTGTGCTTAGTCAATGCCTATTTTTGCTCAAATTTTATTCTATTTATTTGACCTTGAATTTCCCCTTTTGCTGAGTCAAAACACTACTCTTTCATCAGTAGTCACGTTGCTATTGTGAAACTTATTAGTACGCCTTCCTAAAGATAAGGAATCCACCTCCCATGTTTCAACTACTTCCAATAGTTATGCTATGAGTGGCTCAATTAAAATAAACTTAGTTTTATTTTCTTTACGTTCTGATTTGTTTAAGAGGGACGATTATTTATGTATCTATCTATAATAATTTCCCAAGGGATAACACACACAGCTAAGAAGAGACTTAAACAATTCTCATGGTATGCTACACAAACCACAAAATGCACACTTATCTCTCCAAAAGATCCTTATGGTTCCAAACATTATTTATTCTTTATTTCTATTTCAAACCAAGACACCAATTTTCTTATTGTCACACGCCTTGTCTTCTTCTATGACAATTACACTAAATAAACCCATCCATTAACCCTGCCTTAATCAAGACAAACTTGTTCTCTTGGTAAGTTCTTGTGAGCCACATTTCTCCCTGCCATCTTCACAAGTCTACAAACATGTTCTCCTACTCTTCTCTCGGCTTACATTTCATCCGAATTTTTGATGTCCATCAATCCAATCCTAACTTTTCATCTTGTCTAATTTTGTGTAAGTTATTTTAAACATGTCCTTTTATTTTATTCTCTCTCACTTTACTAAATTCTTTTCCAAATCATAAGCCTTTTTCGTTTTTCCATAAGAGGTTGCCGTAGAATTGCAACTACACCTTCGTTCACCATTCGTTCGGGCTAATTCTGGGAGTAAAAGAAACGTGTATGCAGCGTAGCTGTTAGTCTGTGGTGGTTTAGAGTTTGGCTAGGAAGAAAAGCTCTTGAGGTAAGGGCTTTTTCCCCATACGTTCTTGCTAAGTGCTAGGACTATGTTATTAAATAGTGGTGCCAATTCTTGTCTTTTAAAAAGAAAAACAATTAAAGTATTTCTTTACGTGGCAAAATCTAATATTTTATAAGAGTGGTTATTTTAATATAGTTTTATATGATGGTTGTGTATGATGTGATGTGGAATGATATTTGTATTTTATTTTATTATGTATATATGTTTTTGTGATGTTAAGGAAGACATGTTAGATTTTGATTAATTAAGGAAAATGAAAAGAGATGAAAATATGAGTTTTATTGGAAGGATTGTTTTTGATCATGTTCATGGTGATGTGAGATATATAATTATTTCTGTGTGGTGCCTTAGTGGCGGGTAAATATCATATTGCATTGTGTGCCTAAGTGATGGAATTTGGTGTGCATTTTCATGATCATGCATAGCATATGCATCTGTATGGATGTCTTAGTGGTGAGATTACAATTATATTCTGTGTGGATGCCTTAGTGGCGGGAATTATATCCGGATCACGTAGTTTTTAGGAGCATGCATCTTATGCATCATATCATCTGAGCCCGTTATATTTTTGTGTTCTGATAATTGATTAAACTAAATTTTTTGCAAAGGAAATGTGTGTGAATTTTATCCTAAAGGATATAACTTGGATGTATTCTTCTTATTTCTTTTTGATTGAGAAGTTTTGATATCATCTATTTTATAACATTGTTTCTTGTGCTTTGAGTATGAACCAATTTGGATAAGGAAATTGACCCTTTATACCAACATTTTAGGTACCCATGAACATGAAGAGATGTGTTTACTTTGGTGTTTTGCTTGAAGCGCGACGGGACACAAATTGGGTTTTTAATTGAATTGTAATTTTAGATGTAATTTTGAAGGATATTTAGTTTAAGAATTTTAATTAAATTATGTAAAGAATTTTGTGTAGGTTTTATTAAGAATTTATTACGGATTGGTTGAAGGGAAAAAAGTCTTATTTTTCTTAAAGAAATAGAAGTAGTAGTGATTTTCTAAAAATGAAAATGATTTAGGCGTAATATCTTGAAGCAAAATCAGGACGTTGCAGAAACCAACTCCAACACCGGGCCGGTCGGACGAGGCAGCTCTCGCTTAGGAATATAGTAATATACAAAATAAATAGCATGTTTTCATGTCAACGTCCTGATGTCCTTTCACCACCAAAACTGAAAAGTTGCAATATGTAGTTTGCACTTTACACGTCAACATGAATTTCTGCCACAGTTTCAAAAAGAGCAGTGTTATATGGCACGACAACTTTGTCGCACCATTTGCACGTATACCCTTAGCATTTGTATATTCACACCTCATGTTGTTTAACAAAAATTTTTACACAAGTAAAATATAGATTTTTGACACAAGTAAAATAAAAATATAAAAATTAAATTTTTGCATAATATGTATTGTTTTGTCTTTGTTGCGGATTACTACAAAATATTCTGCTCCCACCACTTCCACTCATTCTCCATATATTTTGCAGACACGAGTCACAACAGCTTGGAGTGGTATCAAACTAGTTTGCAGACACAACATCCTTTGTAAACAATGTAGTGTGAATTTAACAAAGCCACACCATTAGGGTACTCACTAACGTGTACCACAAATGAATCCATTTTTCTGCTATCAAAGACAAGAGCAGTAACCAAAGCTTAATGTTAAAGTGATAATGACTAAATTAGTATTTAAATTAAATGGAGATTGAGAAAAAAAAGAGGCTGGATTTGGATTTGAAAAAAGATAGGAATTGATCAAAAATTCATAAATCGTGCAAGTGGTGCAACAGAAGTTGTCTTGCCATAAAACATTTTTCTTTCAGAAAATGCATATACAACCAAGAGCAATGATATTTGAACAACCATTTGGTACAATCTATTTGACAACCTTCCTTTTCTCTTTTTTCATTGGTCAAAAACAATGGAGAAAGAAAAAGGAATAAAGAGAGTAAGAATAGAATGTGAGTATGAAAAAGAAAGTTGTCTAAAAGTTGTCACAAAGTGGTTGTACAAATATTATTTCTCTACAACCAAACATCCATAACGCAGTAAAGGCCATATTTACAAATATGGTGGATCCAACAAATTTAAACATTCAACTTAACCTGCAGTCTTTCGTTTAAGTTTGGTCTAACTCGAATCAATTAGAATAAATTTAAAGTGCTTTGGTTCAATTAACATATGACTTTAAACTTGTAAATGTGGATTAAGACTTTATATATCAAATCTAAAGTTATTACATTAATTTAAGTGACGAAACTTTAAACATATAGTTTTTTTTATTGAATTATAAAATTTATTTTGAGTTTTCTATTTTTTTAAATAAAAAAATTATAGTATGTTTTTTTGAAAGAAAAAAAAAGTATTTGCATCATATATTCTTGTTATATTTGAATACATCCATCTATAATCATTTTGAATTCGTATAAATTGTTGGAGTTACGTCGGAGTTTGACATTGTTAAGGTTTCTACGATGTTGGTTGTATATATGTAGTTGATCACTTTCATTTTATGAGCCAATTTTTAAGAGGAGTAGTGATATTTGAACAACTCATTTTAGACAACTTATGTGACAACTTCTTTTCTCTCTCTTTTCATTGGTCAAAAACAATGGAGAGAGAAAAAAGAATAGAGAAAATAAGAGTATAATGTGAGTATGAGAGAGAAAGTTGTCAAAAAGTTGTCACAAAGTGGTTGTACAAATATCATTTCTCTTTTAAGAGTGTGATTCAAACGTTCTGGATTAAGCATAACAATGTGGAAATTGAACCAATGTCACAATTGAGCGTGATAGTAGAAGATATTGAAATTGTATTTGAGTCCTACATTGCAAAACTTTAGTCGTCTGATGTGTATTTGTTAACATCCTTATTTTATGTGCTATATAGGGGTGTTCAAAATTGTTCCGACCCATAAGCTTTGGTTTGGTCTAATGCTACCTATAAAAATAGAGAAATGATATTTGAACAACCATTTTTGACAACTTTTGTGACAACTTTCTTTTTAATACTCATATTATGTTTTTACTTTTTCTCTTTATTGCTTTAATTTTTGTGTAAATACATCATTTTCTTTGTAAAATTTTGGTTGTCACAAACGTTGTCATCTAAATGGATGTTCAAATAGCACAACTCGTAAAAATACGGGGACAATAATTTGTCCAAAGTCTTGCCTTGCAAGTGAAAGGGACCGGGCTCGAGCTACACTAATAGTACTATTATTACTACTAAGAACATCTTCAATGAGGATATCAAAGGGGATTTCGTAGAAGGATGAACACATTCCTTATTTTTTCACCCATTTCAGGAATTTGAAGTGATAAATTGGGTAGCATAAAAATTATAGAAGTAGCTTAAATAAGGTAGGTTTAAATATGTCATTGATCCTTGTACTTTCACCTTTTTTTGGCTTTGGTCCCTGCACTTTTTTTTTGTTTGACTTTAGTCCCCACAGTTTGTAAAAAAATTGTCATTGGTCCTTCTGTTAACTTCAAGTTAAAAAGATGTTAAAACTAACAGCGTGCCATATGGACCAGTTATTTCACGCCACGTGACACATTAAAAGATAAAATTTTCATAATTAGAATTAATGAAATAAAATTATTGATTTTTAAATAGTTTTTATATAGAAAGAAAAGAAATGAAACAAGGCTTTGAGAAAGAAAGAAATGAAAGGGGGGAGAAATATAGAAGGAAGGAACGAAATGAAACACAGAAGCTTTGAGAAAAAAGGAAAAATGGGTTTCAATTTGAACCAACTTAAAACAAAAGCAAAGGCTTCCAAAACAAATGCAGCTCATCATGAACATAAATTCAATGAAAATGTGAATGGAAACTAAAACAAGAATGCAAAAGCGAACTGATAAATGATGACGGAGGTCGAAATCGAAATTGAAACGTAAGGCAAGGCAACAAATCAGATTGGTTCAAGTTGAAACCGTACAAGCCATTTTCCATTTCCCCCTTTTATCAGAGCTTATACCTTTATGCGTTTCGTTTCTTCTTTGTTTCTTTCCGATATCTTTTATTTTTTAAATTTTTTATTTCTAATTAAATAATAAGTAATATAAAAACTATTAAAAATCAATTGTTTTATTTTATTTATTCTAATTCTGAAAATTTTGTCTTTTAGTGTGCCACGTGGCGTGAAATAACTGGTCTACGTGGCACAGAGTTAGTTTGAACATTTTTTTTTTTAACTTAAAGTGAACAGAAGAACTAATGACAAATTTTTTACAAACTGCAGGGACTAAAGCCAAACAAAAAAAATGCAGAGACCAAAGCCAAAAAATGGTGAAAGTGCAAGGACCAATGACACATTTAAGCCAATAAGGTATGATATCATCATTAATGTTTCGTTGCATAATAAAGTATTTTATCTTCCTTTTTTTTATATGGTATCACATTATCATTAACACAAGGTACCCTTTTTTTTTTTACCATTGGAGCAAATATTTTGAGTTGCATAAGTATAATGTAGCATTGTAGAGAACACTTATTAATAGTCTACGAAACTCAAAAGAAGTTCATTAAAACGACCATTGAAGATGTTTAGTGTTTATTCTGAGTACATTTTGAATTCTTACCATGCACTTTCTTTATTAGACTTGTAATTATGATTTTTTGATTGAAATTTTTTTGGATGACGAGATGGTGCTTAATCAAAGACAGGAAAGACATCTTAGATCAAAGAACATTTACAAAGAGATTTGTATTTACTTTCCTTAAAAGACATTAGCAGGGCTTGAACCTTGAATCTTCGAGTCTAATGTCTTTCTTTTTACGACTAAACCAAACTCATAGAGTTAATTTTAAGTTACTTTTTTTACAATACTTTAATTCTACTGTATAATGAATTGCACTTTCTTTGTTTCACATCTTTTAAATCTACCACTCATACTATAATTTGAATTATTAAACAAAACATCACATTGTGACCTGTGTAGTAATTATTTGACTCATACCTCATCGGGTTAAAGATTGAGTTAAGGATTAAAAAATTGGTTTGATCTAACATTATAGATAGATAAGGAACACACATAACCTTTGTATATCTCTAGAACCAGCTTCAAAGACTAAGAGTCAAGTTTTTTGTTACAAAAAGTTTAGGTAATTGATTTTCGAAATCTTACTAGGATTAGGGTGGGCATCAAGGATCAACGAGAGCTAACATATGTACTTATGTACGACTAATCAAAACTTTTTAACGTGACATCGAAAGTTAAACTCACAACAATATGAAAGAATTAACTCCTTACCACCGTGCCAACATTCATTAACAATTGAGGTTCAAATTAATCTAACACAATATTTTATTTTTTTAGAGATTTAAATAATTCAGATCAATAAAATTTGATTGAATTTAATAATACCAAATGTAATGTGAAATCAACATATATATAAGAAGATATGAAACTAACATAGCACCCAATATATATTTAATACTTTTATTTTTTGAAGAGATATTTAATTACTTTTAAGTAAATTTAAATTTGGATTGATTTTGGATTATGGTAAAATTACCCACTTTTATTTTATTTTATTTTAAGAATTCTCAAAATACAGGTGGCATCTTAAAACAGAATGGCTACGAGAAATGTCTTCCAAATATTCTCGCACGCCTCGAAAGTTCTACACTCTTCAGGTATCGTGACTTCGTTACACACCTTCCAGAAAATTCCTCCTCCTTTTTATTCTCTCTCTCTCTATTAACCCTATTATTCATTGAATTGAAACCGAATTCTGATAAAACCTAACCTTTGAAACCATTCAGCAAAATCACAACCCAAGAAAAGAAAACCATGGGGGTAGACTACTACAAGATTTTGAAGGTTGACAAGAATGCCACTGAAGAAGAGTTGAAGAAAGCTTACAGAAAACTTGCCATGAAGTGGCACCCTGATAAGAATCCGTCAAATAAGAAAGACGCTGAAGCCAAATTCAAAGAGATATCCGAAGCCTATGAGGTATTACATTACTTACGTTTTCTTTAATCTTCTGCTACTAGCTAGCATGTCCTGAATAATATTAATTGGTTTTGATTTTGATTTTGTGATGAAGGTTCTAAGTGATCCACAAAAGAAAGCAATTTATGATCAATATGGAGAAGAAGGGCTAAAAGGGCAAGTACCACCACCTCAAGATACTGCTGGTGGTGCTACATTCTTCCAAAATGGAGATGGCCCAACAACAACATTTAGGTTTAATCCAAGAAACGCAAATGATATCTTCGCAGAGTTTTTCGGGTTTTCAAGCCCGTTTGGTGGAAATGGTATGAGAGGTGGTGGAGCAAGGTCCTTCGGTGGAATGTTTGGTGCTGATGATCACATGTTTTCTTCATTTGATGAAGCTAGGCCTATGCGTCAGCAGGGTCCTCGTAAGGCTGCTGCTATTGAAAACAGATTGCCTTGTAGTCTTGAGGAGCTCTATAAAGGGACTACCAAAAAGATGAAGATTTCAAGGGAAATTGCAGACGCAAGTGGGTAAGTATTCTTTGCATATAACATTCCATTTCATTCTATTGTTGCAATTTTACCTTTTAACAGTTAACAAAATTTCATGACGCATAAATAAAATGTTATTTCTTGTACATCACTACTTGTTCGTAGATTCTTCAAAATATGCTAGATCTAATTATCAAGATAGACATACAGATAGGAGATTGATGAGTCTTATTTACAGGAAACAGAGAGAATCTATGAAGCACGGATACTAACACGGACACAGATACGCCGACATTGCTCATATTTTGAGAAAATCACATAATTCAGTGTAATTATGTGTCGGTGTTGTGTTTGCGTCCGATATATCGGGACACAGCTAATCCGAGAAGGGTCCGTTCTTCTTCGTAGGAGAGAATAGACATAAATTGGAGATTGATGAGTCATAACTTGCATTGCAAGTTGTTTTTGTGGGATTGTATTAGACTGGAAGTTTATCATCAATTCTCTGAGTCATAAGTTCCAGTTTGGCTGAATTTATTGCTGGTTTGATTAAATTTGTCTGGTTATTGATCTCTTTGCAGGAAAACTATGCCAGTGGAGGAAATCCTAACAATTGAAGTAAAACCCGGTTGGAAAAAGGGTACAAAAATCACATTCCCTGAGAAAGGAAATGAGCAACCAAATGTGATACCAGCAGATCTTATATTTGTTATTGATGAGAAACCACATGGTGTATTTACAAGAGATGGCTATGATTTGGTTGCAACACAGAAGATATCACTTGCAGAAGCTTTAACAGGCTACACTGTTCGTCTCACAACACTAGATGGCAGGGTTCTGAATGTTCCTATTAACAATGTGATTCATCCAAGCTATGAAGAGGTTGTTCCAAAGGAAGGTATGCCTATTCCAAAAGATCCTTCAAAGAAGGGTAATCTTAGGATCAAATTTAATATCAAGTTTCCAGCTAGGTTGACTTCTGAACAGAAAGTTGGAATCAAGAAACTTCTGGCACCATAGTGGATCCACAAGCATTCATTGTGAAGTGTATAGTCTTCCAATCCTTAGTTTGAGTTCTTTCTCAACTTTTCTTATAGGACTTTTGATTTTTGATATGTAGCTTGTGTGTTATATGTTGCACACCTTCAACGTTGAGGATTGAGGAATCAATTTTGAACCACATGGTTGATTTAGAGTTCTTAAATTGATGTGTGAATGAAGTATGCATTTGTTGATTGGTTTAAATATTTTTACATAAATAGTTATGTGAGTATGTGGTACCATTATGAAAGAAAAAAATGATGCAGAATTGAGAAGATAGATAACTCATGAGGTTTATAGTAAGTTGCAGCGTGGGGTAATTCTAATTTTCTATCAAGCACAAAATCAACGAGTTGTGTCATGGTAAATTTTTTTGTAACACAACTCTCGTGTTTCTTTTTATTTTTTGAGGTTTATACGATAGATATGCTTATATATCTGTATACTCAAGAAAGTTAATAAATAATAAATTGTTCTTTGAGACGTGTGGGAACAACGTCTCATGTGTTATACTTATACATTGTTAAGTGTAAGGATCAAAACGAAGCCTATAATAAGCCTAACCGAGTCTGATATGCTAGTGATTACCAACGCAACTAGCTTTATCGGATACGTGATGCATGCGTCTCTCCAATTTTAGTATTTTTTGTAATCCAAATATTGTAAAAATATTTGTTACCAAGTCTGAATTTTTTTTTTATGTTCTAGCTGTTGAAAATTGTTTTAAGATGAATAAGTGAGAGTCTAGATTTAAATGCCGACTTTTTGTGTTTGCATTCTACTCCATATGTTCCTTTCTGAGAGTTAATTGGATACAAATTCAACATAACTAACATTTTGATAGTTTAAAATTATAATTTGCCAATAATATCATTTTTCAACTACTCTTATCTACTCTTTTATGGTAAAACTAATTTATGTTATTTATTTTTAAGTCAAGTTTGTATTTTGTTATCTACAAATTTAAACAAAATTTTGTTACATGTATTAATGACTCCATAAAGAGTTTTTTTTATTTAAAAAAACTCTATAAAGAGTTGAAATATATAAATACGATGAGTAAATATTGTTAAAAATTTCAAGTGTATAATAAAAAGACAATTTTTATGGAAAAAATAAAATAATATATGTGCATAAAATAGTAATTTGTTGGAGAGAAGAAAAATAGCTAACAATTTATTTTAAGGGAGTTTAATTGTTTGTTATGAAAAAAATATAACACATTAAATTTATTTAAAAGAGAAAATGTGTGCAAAATAGAAATGTTTATTGATGTATTAAAATGAGGGTATTTAAGAATTTATTGACGAATTAAATGAGGGGTATAATAACTTTCATTAAATAATAATTATAAACTAGACCAATAGATTTTTTTTAATGAATTTCCTACTATAATTGGACAGCTTCCAACCTTTGGATCTAATTTGTCAACAAAAAAAAAACCTTTAGATCTAAGTTAAGGGATGTGATCGTTTAAATGTGTGAGCTTGTTGATATAACATACTCCTTTCGGTCTCAAATATAAGAAAAGATTTCTTTTTTAGGTTTATTGAGTAGTTAATGTATCTGGTCTACATCGTAAAATAGATACATTAATTATTCAATGAACCTAAAAAAAGAATCTTTTCTTATATTTGAGATCGAAGGGAGTAGATCACGTAATCTCAAATCAGCAGCAGATGTCAATTAGTATTGTATCTACAACTTCAACTATTCCAGGTCTTATGCAAATCATTTAGTGAACTATCTTGAGTCAAAAAACAAAAATCTTTTAAACTCGTGTATCGCGTGGAGATATTATACAAATAAAAAAAATATGAAAATCTATTTTATACCTCCATACCTATATAATATCATATCACCCTTTTATAATGTTATTTAAAATTTTAATTTAAAAAATCAGTTAAACCTTATTTAATAGGAACAATCTCATCATAATATAATGAATTAAACACAGTAAAAGAGCCAAACACTTAGAACATCCACAATTGAACACTCTAAATTGGTGCTTAAATGAGTCCCCTATGCCCACATCATTAATTTTATGGTAATATTAACAAGCACTAATTTTTTTCTCCAACTCAGTACCTCAAAAAAAATTACTAAGTCCCACAACTAATTCTATATCAATAAATTTCAACAAAAAATTATTTATTTTATTAAAATTTATTAAATGGGATTCGCAAAAAATGAAGAGAGATATGATGCTTTCATATCCACCATTCTCTACAAACACCCATATATTATACTTCACAATGAAGTGTCTATTTAATGTGGTATTAAATAAGTGAACCAACCACTATCTTAGATGCCTAGATGGTCTAATGTTTCATATTTTTTTGCTAGTAAATATAATGATTATAAATATCAATAGAATATAATTCTCTTAAAAAAAATAAAAGTATCAATAGAATGACCATCCTAAAAGAAAGAAAAAATAGAATGATCACACACAAAAAAAAATAAAAAGGAATAGAACCTACAATATTAATAGAGAGTAAATATCAATAAATGGATATATCATAGAGAGTATTTTCTTTGTAAAAAAATAGTAATAATGAATTTGATTCGGTAAAATACTAAGATATTCCTTTCTTGATACGAAAATACAGGGATATTTTGTTAATATTTAGAAATTACAAATGTAAATTTACAAGTTAAGTTTGTGATCAACCATAGTCCTGTTCAATAATAAACATTACACAATCCAGAAACAAACAAGAAAGTTGAAGAAAAGAAAGGTCTATCCTGGGTGGAAGAGAAGACTGGATCCAAAGTAGTGGAAGATGGGTTTGGACTACTATGAGATTTTGGAGGTTGACAAGAATGCCACAGATGATGAATTGAAGAAAGCATATAGAAAACTTGCCATGAAATGGCACCCTGACAAGAATCCTGACAATAAGAATGATGCTGAGACTAAATTCAAACTCATATCTGAAGCATATGAGGTATATGTAACTTCATCTTGTTTTTAGTTTAGTTTGATTGCTACAAAACTATGGTCAACTGATCATTGATGTTTCTGACGATGTTGTTAGTTATAGATCAGATTGCCCTGTTTTTCTGTTTTGGTCAGATTTTTTGTCTTTTTCTGTTGTTTACTGTCGTTAGTTTTTATTTTTAAGCCTTGATTGGTTTTAGCTTATAATGATGATTAATTTTGTGTGTCATATTGAGATCCAATCCAATTTGATGGTTATAATCTGTGATACAGTCGGATGAAAACTGAGGATCACCTAAGAAGGGTCAAAGAATTTGATAAGTTTAGGACTTTGACCCTTACCAAAATCCTCAATTTTCAATTTTTTTCCCTCATTATCCAATCTGAATGTGGCGCTATTTGCGATATTTTTCATTTAGTGATAGATTGATAATCGTTTGACTTTCATCCCAAGTAAGGATTGCCATGTAAGCATCATTTGGTCCATGGTTTGATCTCCGGCCGTGGTATATGGAAAAACATATCTTATGATAGGTCAACCTCTTAAATTGATCTTAGTTACTTCAAAGGATTTTCTACGCAGTTGCACGCAGATGATACCTTGGTTTTACCAAAATAAAATAATTGTGTGCTGTTGAGTCAGTTAGTTTCTTACTACTTAGTTACTATCACTTGTTGAGTAATGTTATAAGGGTCGCTTCTCCTTGTTGTATTTATTTTCCATCATTCAGTAAAATTTCAATTTCAGTTAGTTTTCATCAATTCATGGACCATGTTGTGGGGATGTACAAACCATGAAATGTTCACAGAATCTGACTTAGTATATTGATTTGGCTTCATCTAGGTTCTAAGTGATCCACAAAAGAGAGCAGTTTATGATCAATATGGAGAAAGCAGCCTTAAAAATGGAATGCCTACAACAGGTGACAGTGCAGCTCCATACTTCCAAACTCAGGATGGCAGAAGGTTTAGGTTCAATCCCAGAAGTGCGGATGGCATATTCGCAGAAGTTTTTGGCTTTTCAAGCCCTTATGGAGGAATGGGAATGAGGGGCGGCGGCTGCAGAGGCATGGGCATGAGAGGTCAGTCGTGGGTGTCCAGGTCTTTTGGCGATATTTTTGGCAAAGATGTATTTGGAGAAAGCAGACAAACGAGTCAAGCTCCAAGACGCAAGGCACCTCCCATTGAAAATAAGTTGCCTTGCAGCCTTGAGGAACTTTATAAAGGCACTACCAAAAAGATGAAGATCTCAAGGGAAATTGCATACGCAAGCGGGTAAATGCTCTTCCTCTGGCTTTTTAACTCACATCAACTTCAACTTGAATTTTTTCTTAGAACTAAATTTCATGAGCAGAATAAGTGTTTTTTTGTTGGATTTGTTGATATATAAAGTTTCAATACATTTCTAACTAGCGGTCTAAATTAGTTCTACACTGAAACATATTGTCACATAAACCAACTTTGTAACTACATTTTATAATTACTGCAAAATACAAGATTCTTTCTCATTGGACGTTACTGACTGCGTATTCCCATTTCCTTTCGCTTGTTATGTGTGCCTACAAGTATAACAACTTATTGATCCCCTGCATGTGTGTTTGCAGCAAAACTGTACCTGTGGAGGAAATACTAACAATTGAAATCCAACCAGGCTGGAAAAAAGGAACGAAAATCACTTTCCCGGAGAAAGGAAATGAGCAACCAAATGTCATTGCTGCAGATATCGTATTCATTATTGATGAGAAACCTCACAATGTATTTACAAGACAAGGTAATGATTTGGTTATGACACAAAAGATATTACTTGCAGAAGGAGAAGCTCTAAGCAGAAGCTATACCTTCCAACTTACTACTTTGGATGGAAGGGGTCTGACCATTGCTGTTGACAACGGAATTGATCCAACCTATGAAGAAGTGGTTGCCGGCGAAGGGATGCCAATTTCCAAAAATCCTTCACAGAGGGGTAATCTTAGGATCAAATTCGACATCACATTCCCTAGCATGGTTGATGCTGAAACAGAAAGCCAGAACTAAGAAATGTTCATAGCGCCATAATAAAGTGTCAACCATTACGAAGTGCATCTTGTGTATAGTTCAATAGTCTTTCGTTTTGCTCCCGTTCTTAACTCTCTTTTCTTCCATTTTATGACTTTGATATATGTAGTTTATGTGAGATCCCTTAGTGTCATAAATGAAGTTTAACAATATTACTTGATGGATTCAGAATAGGCCAGGCCAGATCAGACTTTGATAGGCCTGAGTTTGGCCTACGACAAAATTTACAAGCCTAAGCCTGGCCTATGGCCTATCATAGGCCGTTTTTCTTGGCCTGACCTATTTAAAAGTCTGGACTGGCCTGAAAGCCTACTTCCAGACTTACTTTACATTAAGGTCATCAAATAGTCATTTGGCCTACTAAATAGGCTAAACAAGCCTTAAAGCCTACTTAATAGCCTATTTCAGTACAAGTAAATTTTAACTAGATTAAAACCTACTTAAAAGCTTATAACAACAAAGCCTATTAAGGGACTAATAGATAGAGAAAAAGGTGTTTATATTTTTAATGTATGCAATTATTTTAATATAAAAAAAACATTTTTTAATGAATAGGTATTAATAGGCCGGTCTATTAGGCTTAACAGGCTTTTTTGGAAGCCTAAATCTGACCTATTTAACTAAACATGCTTTCTAAAAACTCTATGCCTAGGCCTATCTATTAAAGCCAGGCCAAAACAGGCCATGTCGTAGGCCGGCCTGGCCTATTCCCAACCCTAATTGAGATAATATTTTGAAATATGATTGCCAGAGTACTTCTTTCTTTTTTTGTATATGTAGTCTGCAATCTGCATTATTAAACAATCAATATTAAACAACAAGTTTTTCCTACATTGGCCATCAGGTAAGGCCAGTAACATCATGGCCGTGGTTTCAAAATTGAATTTACTTTACTAAAAAAAGGCAGCCCGATGCACTAAAGCTCCCGCACACGCCAGGTCCAAGAAGGCATCGCGCTATTTGATGTACTGTACGCAACCTTTCTCTGTTTTATGCGCAAGAGGTTGTTTCTAGAACTTGAACCCATGACCTTTTCAGTCACATGACAACAACTTTACCATTACGCCAAGGCCCCTTAAAAAATTACACCCTACAAAAAAAGAAGAAAAAAAAAATACTCGGCAGACCTTCATAATCTTTACATGATAATTAACAAGCAGAGGTAACTCCTCTATTTGAAGCTTAATCTTTGACTCATTTCAGATTGGAAAGTAGTTTACCAGGGCCAAGTATTTCAAACAATGAAAAGACAATCAAAGTGTAATAAAACTTTATTAGTTGATGAGTATCTATTACAAGGAGAGGATGATAAAACAACAACAAAATGACGTTGGCTACAAAGCCCTATGCTTAAAGCTTAAAAATACAAGGCTCCATTTTGCATGGATAATATACACTAAATCTACTCAACCATTAACTCAGCCGCGTGATTTGTAAACATGGAACTGACAGTATTCGTAAAACTGCGATAAAAAAATGTAAAGCAGCCTTAACATGCAAATTCCTACATTGATCAGATTAAAAATGGATGTTCTAATCAGAAGAATCTTCACTCATAACATCTTCGGAGCCCCCTACATTCACTACTCTATTCAGCATTCCATCCGAACCTTCACTCATAACATCTTCCTCAGAATCTTCCTCTTCATTCTCTTCAAAGCCAATGCCGATGTCATTAACATTATCATTGCCATTGTCTTCTTCATCTTCAAAATTGTCCACATCTTCATCACTCATTCCAACCAAATCCCTATCCCATCTGTTAGGGGAGACACCGTTGTAACCTATCTCCCAATTTCCATGATCATATTCCACTGCTTGAGCATCATCATCGGATTCCACTGCTTGAGCATCATCATCGGATTCCACTGCTTGAGCATTATCATCAGATTCCACCTCTTCAGCACTGTTACTATTCTCAGCAACCCCAATGTGAACAGGAGTCATAGGACTTAATTTTTCAACATCCCATTCTTCATCCAAGTTTCTCAATGGTTCTCTTCCACCCTTGGAACTATGACTGGCTGCTGCATGGCCCAGCAACAAATCCTCAACAGCTCTTTTTTCTACTCTACGTTTTCTGACCGTTCGGCGACCTCGTCCACCCCCTTGTCCTTGTGTTCCCTGTCCCTGCTGTTTTAATTTCTGACTTAGATTCTCGGTGACCTTAATGTTTCGACAGCCAGTATCTTGTTTGGAATTGTACATTCTTTTAGACAGCTTTTTACCCCGTCCAAGATCACTAGCTCCTCGCCCACGCTTGTTTCCACTTCGTGCAATTTTATTAGCAGAAGGTTTAACTTTGGTGAATCCATCATGATCAAGAGCTGCTGCCTCAAACTCTCTGTTAGGCTTGAAGGGAGTATATCTTGATGGAAGCCTCTGCTAATAAGCAAAAAAAATAAAATGTTCCATTAGATTATGATGAAAATTTCAAGTCAGCGACCCAGATGCTCAAAACCAAATAACACAGGAAAATGAAAGAGACTCACAATGTATTCTGTTGCTTCTTTCTCCTCAACAGGCTCAAGTCTCTCAAGCTTTACATAGCTGATGGATGAATCAAACTCAAAAAGCCTGAGAGACAATGCTGCAGTGGTTAGTGGAACCCATGGAAGTAGAGCAACTGATTCAGGATCAGCAGACACATGTGCAGCACTTTTTGACATACTGCTTAATCCCAACAATTCGTCTGTTGTAGAGAAGTTTGATGACAAAAAATCACGCCGTAGCGCTTTTTCAAATAGGGTCAACATCTGCAAAATAGGTTTTCAATTTATACATGTCAGCATAGATATTGATCGTCGATTTTCTGAAATGATATATATATATATATATATATATATATATATATATATATATATAGATATGGAAGATTAAACTTCATAAATTGAAACGGCATGAAACCTGTAAAAGTTCCTCCACGGATGATGATTTACTCAACTTCACACCCCAATGCTTCCTAAAATCAGTTGTCCAAATTGTTCCGAATGCTTCAGAGAGAACAGATGCCTGTAAATCAAAACGTGAGTACAATAATACGAATGCTTCAGAGAGAACAGATGTCTGTAAATCAAAACGTGAGTACAATAATACAATCCTCAAAGGTAAAAATTATAATAGGATGCAGAATGACATCTTAAAATTTACAAAAAAATCAGGTTCGAGATTAAGAATCCAAAGTTGCCATCAACTCACCTCCATACATGACAGCAGGACCTTAAGCAATCTTGTCCTCAGAGGAAGAGAATGTTCCATAATATCTTTGGATAAATTGCCAACACACTGAAATGTGTGTTTAGAAAAATTAAATTCATTATTTGATGGAAATGTTTGGTGGCAGGAATTGCAATGGGAGTCTTCCATAAAATAAGGATCGAGACAGATTTCACAAATATCCACCTGAGGTTTGCATCTCTTTACCCCAAATTTTATTGCACATAAAATTGATGAATTATAGCATTCTTTCCACATCCACTTCTGAAAATCTTGATACCTTCTCAAGGCAGCTTTCTTTTCATTCTCACTTTTGCCAAGCTCAATTTTGAAGGATGATGAAGTTTCAGATGTACGAGAGTTCAACTCATGAAGGGTACTGCTAGGACTGCCAGATCCTGAATGGCGCTCAGGCACTGGATATGCTTCATCAGCTTCAGTTTTCATAGAACCTTCCCCTTTGCTTCCAATTTTTGTATATTGTGTATTTTTTCGAACATTTTCTTTAAAGGATTTCTCAATCTTTTGCAACATCAAGCGCAAATGAGACTCCCTGATCCCGCGTGAATCCAGTGATGTCAAAAGAATATCAAAGGCCTGCATAGGAATGGTAGAATAAATAATATATACATTACAAAAAGGCAAGCTCAAAACGGTAATAAAATACTAATCAAGGCAAAGTATATAAATACATTACAATTTCGCACAAACATTGACATCTTCAGATTTAAAAGAACTACAATAACAATTTCATGGCAGGCCACCCAATAAATCAAGAATAAAGTACGAACAAAGACATCAATGTGGCAGGTTGATGAAGTTACCTCTTCAGAATCAATAAGCCTCCAACTGCCATCATGATGTTCAACAAAGATCCTGCCAGAACCAGGATCATTACTAGAAGCAGATGCAACAAACTGCCAATATCGGTTACGCCTGCGGTCCTGGCCAAGGGGTAGAGACCTGTAGACATACATCTCCTCGGCTATGTGGGAAATATAAGATTTTAACTGTGATCGTGACCTTTTTGAATATTGTGCATGCATCTGACTATGAGAGTTGTCCGGACCTGTGCCTGGGCAGAAATCATGAGCTACCAATGGCTTTTCAATAAGTAGACTCTGTGCAGAAGGAGTTCCTCTTTGGTTTTCTGCAGTGCTGGGTGATGCTTCATTCTTAATGTTGTTAATATTGATGTCGAGCAATGGGCTTTGATTTCCCTCCACAGCAGGATATGTGTCTTGTGTTTCAAATTTATTTCCAGCAAGTGAGGGGAAATCTAATTTACTAATATAATCATCTTTCAGACGAACTTTATCTATTTGTGCTTCAGCCCACATTTGCTTTTTCAGAGCATTTGCTGCTTCCAATCGATCCTGAGAAACATTTCACGTCAACTAAAAAACTAAATGCAAAAGTAAACTAGAAGATATTTATTACATGTGAGTTTAATTCACCTCAAGAATAATTCGGATTGAATTTCCTTCATTTGCCACACCAACCAATGCAACAAGAGCGTTTAGACGCTCTTCTACACTGAGATCAGAGTATTCTCCTTCAGTAAGTCCTTGAACCCATGGTTCTCCAGTCTTGCTTTCATCGATTTCCATATTATCATCAAGATTTCCAGTATTTAGATTTTCACAAGCAACTGGTTGTCTGGTGACAGAAGTGGGACAATCGGCATCCTTGGAACCATTCTCAGGAAAACAAGGCAGATCAGTATCAAGCTTATTTTGAATAAGGTCTACATCATTGCCCAAATTTTCTTTTACATTTACCAAGCTAATATTCATATTATCGTATTGTTCTGAATTTTGGTTTCCACTTGAAGGATTTACCAAATCATCGTCTTCAGGATCCTCGTCAACTTCATCACTTTCTGACTCTTCTTCTCTTTCAACATCAACGACATCTTCACCAGCTAGAAACCCATTTTCAAATATTTGGATTTTCTTTCTTGCTTCTGAAAGAATGGACTCAGCATCTGCAGGATCCTGTCTAAATGCAGTTCGTACACGATATGTTGATGGAGCTATTCTTTCGAAAAGTTTGCCATCTCTTGTTAAAGCAACCGAAATTGATGCTTCAGGTGTCTTGCTGGTTGTTAGGTCCCGAAGACCAGATTTCTGACAAGAAAAGAAACATAAGAACAAAGTTGACAATTTTTAAAAGAGAATTCAATCTGATGATAAACAATTCACCTGAATCTTCTCTGCAAGCTCTAGCACATTCAAACCTTTGGGGCCCTCAAGAGAGAGAACATGAAATGCTGCAAATTTAACTGTTCCTGGAGTTAACCTGTGTCTCGATCTTCGAGGAGCTAATAAACCTTTCTCTCGCATTTTTGCCACTGCACTTACAGCTGCTGAACCATTACGAAGTGTAGAAATGACATCATCACCACTTCTTCCCTGCTGTTACAAATACATTTAGCTCCACTTAGTTCATTAACAAATGTATGACGAGAAATTCCATTGTTGATTTTACATGCATGCAAAATCATATATGGTCGGTGAAAATAGTCCATGATAACAAAAAGCTCATGCAGAACCAGCAAACTAAAATGATAATACTTTTGAGCTGAAAATTAAAAAAGTAAAATAAAGAAAATGAACCTCTTCTTTATCATTTGCACAGGACCAGGTAATACTTCTTTTTTTCAACTGTGGTCCAAATCCTGCAGATAGTGCTAACTGTCGCAAAATTTCAGGCCATGTCAACTGATTTAAGTTCTTCTGCCAATTTCGTATGTCAAAGCCCCATGTATATGCCTAACATAAAACACAGCATTATTGATGTGGACTGCATTTAATAAAGATACGATTTGTCTAAAAATAACAGATAATATTTTTGATATAGTTCAACTTACTCCTTCCACAATCTCTGGATGGCCACCGGCAGGATTAGCAGCTCCATTCTGGTTCACTCCTAATCCTGTAGAAGGTGTCCTTGCAACATCTTCAATGTCTTTTATTATCATTTTAAGAACAGCAACATGTATCTCACCCAACAATCTTGAATCCTGTTATCAAGTTTTAATTTTAAACACCCATAAATGAGCCAAAAATTGCAAGAAAAATAGTTCACTTGCAGTACAAAATCATTAGGAAAGGCCGGATTTACTCACATAATCATGAAATGCTTGTACAAATTCATCAAGAGTAAAAGGCCATAACTCAAGAGCATCAGCAAAGGTAATCAAGAATCTCCAAACCTGAAATATAACACCACAGGTTTCATACACTAAATTCAGATTCCTCAATTTAAGCTAAAAAAACAAATTAAGAATAAAAAATGTTAATAAAACTTGTACTGCAAACTGAAGTGCATTCACACGTTACAATTATATCAATCTCAGTGTAACATACATGGTAGGTCAACTTAAAGCCAACTTCACCCCCCGCCTCTTGACAGTACCAAAAAAAGAATTTTGCAATCAATGTTGTATGTTATATATGTACACTATAAGGAAACAAGAGGGGCAATTCAAACATACCATGAGAAGGTTGCCAACATCTTGTTCCGAGTTGAACCAGGGCTGGATAGCAAATGGTTTTTTTAGCTTTACACTTTTGGGCGGGAAAACACACAAGGAATCTACAGTAGAAATGTTGAAGTATAGCATTTTTCTTAGTATTCCCAGATAAATACTTAGGCTAAAAGAACCAAATTATGTAATATCACTAAGTAAAATATGAGAAATTGCTCACCCCTAAATGATTCAAGGTTTTGCAAAGTATCAAGATCAATATGGATGATAGAGGAAAGCCCCTTGCTTGCTGCCGCCAATTCCATCAATTCTAACTGTTCATCCTCAATGAGCTCCGTAGACTCTTTAGCTATTCTACGAGCATTTGCCTTTTCAAGGGCAGCTTTCCTTCTCTCTGCCTCTTTCTCTTTGCGAATCTCTTCTTTTTGCTTCCTTTTCTCAGCCTTTATTAATATATAACATAAGAAGGTATAGTAAGATACACTAAATATCTTTAGATCAATTTGATTCAATAAAGCAATAACACGAGGCTTAATACTTACTCTTAAATGTTCTTTCATCATATATTTTTCCCTTCGTTCTATCTCCCGCCTTTGCTCACGCTTCAATCTTTCCTCTTCTCTCTGCCTCTCACGCATCATCCTTTCTTCTTCCTTCCTTCTCTCACGATCTAGCCTTTCCATTTCTTTCCTCATTCGCTCTTCATTCTACGAGGAGATGAAAATAGAAGGGTTAGCTAAAAAAGAATAGGATGTCTTCAAAGCTCCATCAATATATAGTGACATGTTATATTCATTGAATAAGACCTTTCTTCTTAGGATATCTTGTTTCTCAAGTTCTTTCTTCATCCTTATTTCATAGGCTTCAACTTCCTTGGCAACTCTGGCATCGTCGGTCTACATGAATAAATGTTAAAAATATAAATCATCCTCAGCAGAGAATATTACATTAACTTTGTATTGTTGGGGAAAATAATAAAAAATAACACTTAGCTTACAAATTCAATTAATACCTTTCGTTTCTTCTCCACCCGCAAGACCGTGTCATTATGGAAAACTTGTCCACCAGGTAAAGCTAAAGGATTTTCTTGTCCACCAATTTGGTGATCAGTGAATTGGGAGTTAATGCCAGTATTGGCTATGTTTGGGTGAGGTTCCCTTTTGGGGACAACATCATTATCTCGAGGAGGAGATGGATAGGGAATTGATTGCTTGTCTTGCTGAGACAAAAAGGGAGGAGGGGAAGCATAGGGAGTCACTGGCTTGTCCTGTTGAGACGATAGGCGAGCACGGGAAGAATGACTTTGAGTTCCATAAATTCTAGGTAGATGTTCATTTCCAATCGGAAAAGGAGGAGTTCTGGTAGGACCCTCCATTGGATCGTATAAATGGGGTTGACTCAATTGTCCAAACATATCAGATCTAATGCTAGGCTGGTTCGGAACAAACGGATATTCAGGGAATGTCCTTGCCATTGCCTGCAATGGAGCCCGTTTTAAATCAGAATTTCAAATGAAACAACCAAACAGATATAGGTGTCCCATCTAGATAACTATCTCACACAACTGTGAATGAGAAAGAAAGGGTTTTTTAAGACACATATCTAAACAACATCTGCAAAGACTTACCTTATTCGTTCTAACTTCATGTCTTTCGTATATTTTACTGTCATAGGCAAGACTAGGCCGCTTCTGCTGTTCTACAACAGCTGCACCAAAAGAAACTACCAGAAGTGAGTAGCCAAACAAGACTCATGCACCCATCGGAATCATTCATATATCACTAACAACTTGTACCAAGACAACATTGTTTCTCACAACATTTTAGATTAAAAAGAATCAGCCAAATCGATGAAATTGTATCTCAACATTGCTACCTTAATACAGAACATCTAAGAAACTAGTTAACCATTTACCACACATATGTGTCAGAAAAGGAAACACTATAATCAACAATAAGAACAATCACCATGATCCCTAAATAGAATGTACAATATACAGACAAAAAACAAAACACAAAAAAGGAAATACATCAATTAAGATAAGCAGAATTCAACACAAGTATAAAATAAACTACAGAAAAGTAACTCATTCTAAAACAGCAAGTGAAAGATAGTAAAAACAAAGCTGAAAGAACATTGACTATACCTAAGGGTGCCCCAAATGCATCAGGTGGCAATGGATCAAACTCAATTCCCAAAATAGGTCCATCTTCCCTCAAAGGCTCCCCTAACTGTGCCTCCACACAAGCAATTGCTCTAAGCTCCATTATAGTCTGTGGTGACTCATAATAACTCCTTGGAGGTGGCACCACATTCCTCAACTCCGTCCGGGCAAACGGGCTAGACCCAGAACCTGACCCGGATCCATATTCATTACAAGGCTCCAGAATCAACTTAGGATTAGGCTCATGAGTAGGAGAATCCAGCAAAGGTGGCGCCTTTCGCGCCTTCTTAATCGGTAACTCCTTCTTGTCTTTCAACCTCCGGTGACAAAACCACATCTGTAACTGTCGATCCGACAACCCCAACTTCTCAGACAGCTCTATCCTTGTTGTCTCTGAAGGATATGTCTCCACTGAAATTCAAAAAAACACAGAAGTTCCAAAAAAATTAAAAAACAAAAAACCCATAACCAAAATCATAAACTTAAAACAAAAAACTCAAATTTGAAGAAGAAAAGAAGGAACTAACAAGCATAAGCTTTCTCAAGCATTTCAAGCTGAAAAGGGGTTTTCATCTGTCTCTTAGGTTTGCTTTGACCTTCACTTGAACTCATAATCTTGTTGTTACTTCCATTGTTGTTGAAATTTTCATTACTATTTTCACCCCCATCATCACCCTTCTGGGAATTATTCTCTGCTTCAGCTTCCATCGATCAAGATCGAATTTTTTTTTCCCCTCTTCAAACCCTAGATTCCACCACCCACTAAAGAAGAACACGAAGCAACAACAAAAGCAACACAACACAATAATTAAGGTTGGGTTATTTTATTTAGTAGTTTTTTCTATTATCTGTTTAGAAACAAAAAATTTCGTGAAAGTCAAGGAATGGAAAATGAAAAAAGAATAATAATTATTAATGGTGGAACTTAAATTGTTGAAAAGATAGAACAAGAAAGAAGAACAATAAAAGAACAAAAAAGAAAATGATAATAAGAAAAGTAATAATTGATAAACAAAAATAATAAAAGAACAAGAACAACAACAACAACAACAGTTTCTCTTGACTACTATAATTCCACCAACACCTTTCATAATTATTCTTCTTTTTAATTTCCCTTTTTTAAAATTAATCTTTTATTATGTGTTTTTATGAATGAAGAATGAATGAACGGTGTGATGTGATGAACGTTTGTTTGATGATATGATCACGTCAAACATGAGCCAGCTAAAAAACAAAAACAAAAACAAAAACAATGAATGAAGAATGCTTTTTTTTTTTTATTGACAAAAATTGAAAAATGTTCCTCTGACTCGACTTTGTATGTGTTTTTTTGTGTGTAATACATGTATGTTTTTCTCTCCCACGTTGTTTTGATTTTGATGAACTTTTTATTGTGTATGTTTTGATTTTGATGAACTTTTTATTGTGTATGTTTTGATTTTTCGTTTGGATTTGATTTGGATTTTTCTCTCTTTTACTTTGAGTGTAATTTTGGTTAATTGGTTTAGTTTAAGTGAGATTAATTGATTGAAATTGTTAATTGGTTTAGTTTATTAAGTGTTGTCACATGAAGGAATTGAAGAGAGAGAAGAATTACGGTGGTTTTTTTTGTTCAAGTTGTGTGTATTAGATTTGTTCTTTAAAAACATTGTGTTTTTTTTGAAGGGGTTGGTTTCGTGATTTGGGATCCTCAGCGTGCGACGGCATCTTTCGCGTTCGTGTTGTTGTGGGCCCCCGGTTAACGATCTTAAGTGAGTTGCTATATATATAGACCCCCCATAATTACTTCCCATACCTTTCCACTTTTTTATGTACTATCACATAGGGTGAGAATAGGTGGTTAATGAATTTCTTGCAGAAGAGAGGGTAATGAAAAATTTAGACATGATGCAAATGAAGAATAGGTTAAAAAGTGGTATAGATCTTTCTCGCATGTATTATTTATTTGTCAATTAATCAAGAGGATATGAAAAAAATTGATTTTTTTTTAGGAAAGACTTTCATAATAATCAGATAGAGAAACAATGACATTTTTAAAATTCATATGTAAAATGTGCATTGTAATATCTTTGTTTGTGGGCTTTGAATGCCTTGATGGTTCTTTTTGGTTCAATAGTGATTCTACAGGTTGGGTTCAACACTTATTTTGGTGTGACGATAGAAGTCGTATTAATTACCAAGTTTAAGTTGATGTTTTAGCATTTGATACTGTTGGAACACATGAAGTGTTATGGTGTGAATTAAAAAAAAATTCATTTCAACTTTCTCAATTAGTGCTCATTTATGATGTGAGATCAAGCCATTGATTTTCTAACGGCCAACTAATCTTAGCCATTGGATTTGTAACTTATTTTTGCCTCTTCACCTATAAATTGAGCTCCTCTCCCTCACTTCTTCTCACACAAAAAGTTCTCTTGAGTTGTCAAAAGACTTTTCTCTCTTCTCCCTCCTTTAGCTTGTGTTGACGAGCTACTTCTCCCTCTTTTCCTGTCCCTTCGGATTTAAATAGTGTTCTTAAGGCCATAGTCCCTTCGGTTTATAATGTCCCTTCGGAATTAAGAATGGTCTTAAGAACATAGTCTCTTCGGTAAATTATGTCTCTTCAGAAATAAGAGTATTCTTAAGATCAAAGTCCCTTTCGAGATAAAGTGTTCCTTCGAAAAATAAGAATGATCTTAAGAATATAATCCCTTTGAATGTTTTATGCCCTTGGAGAAGTTAGAGGTTAGAGTGGTGGAAACACCATATTAGAGTGGTTTTAGTACCATATAAGAATGGTCTTAGTACCATAAGAGAGTGATATCAATATCATATTAGAGTGGTCTTAACACCGCATTTGAAGGTGTATTTTTAGAACAGATCCTATAGTGCAATAGAACTCTGATACAATTGTAGCTGAGCTGTTTTATCCTGGGGGCGTCGTGGTTGATAGTCTGCTTGCACAATTTTGGGCAGTGCCACGAAATGTCTTAAAGAGAGCGACCTAGTCTGCGACTCAGCCTAGTAATCTCTTCGGTGACAGAAAAATATTTTAACTAATTTTGACTATTGTTCCAACAATTTTAAGACGTTTTGTTCTGCCATATCGACCGAAGAAATTACAAGTTTGTTGTCTGTAAACTAAAACAAGGATAAAAAGGCTATAGAAATACTCTGATTAAAAGAACACAGTAAAGTGTAGGAATAGGTTTAGCGCTGCGTTACAGGCTTACCTGAATGGATAGTAATTCACTATTATGAATACTAAAGATCAACCTTTTGGAAGATTAAGCGAGTGACTTTTTTGTCTATGAAATTTCTATGAAGGAAATTAATTTGTGCAAAAAAGATTTTGGTAGTAATTAATTTCTACTGAGATATGAAGATTTAGCCGATCCTTTGACGAAAGGACTAGCTAGAGAGAAAGTCCATAACACATCAATGAAGATTGGACTAGTGCCTATGGAATCACTCATGATGGTAACCCGACCTAAATGACTGGAGATCCCAAGAAATAGGTTCAATGGATAATAACAAGTCGTGAAGTGATATGAGGTGAACATGCTATAATAAATCACAAGAGGCATGATTCCTGAAGCGATAAGAGGTTGAAATAATAGAAACTCTTAATGAGATCTATAGTCTATGTGGAGTGGAGTACCTAGCTACAGGAGTACTCTTGATAGACTCGCCTTTGTGAATGTGGAAGTGGGGGCCGCTTCCTATGGAATTCTATAGGCAAAATTCCTAGAGCGTTCACTAAATCGGGATTGACGTGCAAGGCCTTTAATGCACGGTTTTTTTGATAATACACCTAAGAAAAGGTTGTGTGTGGTTTGATGTTAGAGATAGAGTTCAAGACTACGAGTCACTCTAATAAAATCTGAATCTTATTCACTATGCAAAGGTTCAAGTCATAGACACCTTCGCTTGTGCTCAATCTTAGAAGGCAAAGGTTCAAGTCGTAAGACACCTTGGCTTATGCTATCTTAATAGAAAATAGAAACCTCTAAGTCATTTTTAAATTCAAGTGGGGGATTGTTGGAATACATGGAGTGTTATGGTGTGAATTAAAAAAAATTCTCATGTCAACTTTCTCAATTAGTGCTCATTTATGATGCGAGATCAAGCCATTGATTTTCTAACAGTCAACTAATCCTAGCCATTGGATTTGTAACTTATTTTTGGCTCTTCACCTATAAATTGAGCTCCTTTCCCTCACTTCTTCTCACACCAAAAGTTCTCTTGAGTTGTCAAAAGACTTTTCTCTCTTCTCCCTCCTTTAGCTTGTGTTGACGAGCTATTCTTTTCTTCTCCCTCTTTTTCTGTCCCTTCGGATTTAAAGAGTGTTCTTAAGGCCATAGTCCCTTCGGTTTATAATGTCCCTTCAGAATTAAGAATGGTCTTAAGAACATAGTCCCTTCGGTAAATTTTGTCTCTTCAGAAATAAGAGTATTTTTAAGATCAAAGTCTCTTTCGAGATAAAGTGTCCCTTCGGAAAATAAGAACGATCTTAAGAATATAATCCCTTTGAATGTTTTATGTCCTTGGAGAAGTTAGAGGTTAGAGTGATGGAAACACCATATTAGAGTGGTCTTAGTACCATATAAGAATGGTCTTAGTACCACAATAGAGTTGTATCAATACCATATTATAGTGGTCTTAGCACCACATTTGAAGGTGTATTTTTAGTGCAATAGGACTCTGATACAGTTGTAGCCGGACTGTTTTATCCTGGGGGCATCGTGGTTGATAGTCTGCTTGCACAATTTTGGGCAGTGCCACAAAATGTCTTAAAGAGAGCGACCTAGTCCGCGACTCAGCCTAGTAATCTCTTCGGTGACAGAAAAATATTTTAATTAATTTTAACTATTGTTCCAAGAATGCGTTGCATGGTAAGAACAAATATAATTGCCTTTAGTTGTTTTTTTGGTGTAAATAACCATAACAATACTATTATTTTTGTTGGAGCAATTGTTGTTTAGGAAAAGGAGGAAACTCATGTGAGTGCGCTTTCACAATTCTTGAAAGCAATGGTCAGAAACTAACCCTCTTTTGTAGTCACCAGCGGTGATTTGCCAATGCAAAATGTCATAAAACGGGTGCTTCCAAATACTTATCTTAGATTGTGTGCATGACACTTGATTCACAATGCATCATTGTTGTGAATATGAAATTGCAAGTGTGCAAGTATATACAATCGTTACAAGTATAATAAAGTAAAATTAGAGTATCGATCCCATGAAAATTGATGTGTCTAAGTTCTAAATATTTCGTAACTTATAAGTTTAACTAGCCAAGATCCTTAGTAACAAGTAACAAAGATAAACATTGTTGGTTTGATAATAAAAAGTAAATTAAAGAGTTAAAATGCAAGTTTAAATGAGGCAAAGGTTGCCTTAGATTTAGGTGATAGATCGTCGTTAAGGATACAACTTAGTTTTAAAATTTGTTTCTGTGTTATGATATTGCAACATGAAGTAGAATGCTGCTCGTCAATTTGAAAATGGTAGATCTTTCAAAAATAATTGAAAATAGTAGAGTGTTGCTCGTTAATTAGTAATATCTTTATTGTATGGGTCAAAATATTCTCCTATGATTTTTTTATTTTTTTATAAGCAAAAAGTGGTGCAGATGGAGAAAAATATTCACCTATGATAATTATTAAACCAACATTAGTTTTTTTAGCAATAAACTAGACATTAGTTAACTAAAATAAAAAGGAAATCAGCTTTCATTTGAAATTTGACATTATAAATAACGTTTATAAACGACATATACATCTCAGATTCACGTCACATGATCATTTTTTAATTCAAATAAAAATCATGTTCAAATCCAGAATTTCCGTCTAAATTTAATTCAAACATAGAAATTCATATATTATTTCCTAAGATTTTTTTTTTACGCTGGCACATATCAAGAAAAAAAAAATTCCAACCATATATCCTTTTAGACATGAAGTGTGGATATAAAGTAAGATCTCTACATATAAATGAATGCTCGTTCTCTATAAACCATTTAACATTTGTTTCATGATTGAGAATTTCACTTTCAAAAATAACTTTCATCGTTAATTATAATGGACATTTTATTCCTTGGGATATTTTAAAAAATTTGTTTGGTTAATAATTACTTTAATGGACGTTCTTAGAATTATTTGTAAGAGTAGGTGTTATGGGTAATAATTACTTTAATTTAATTTCTATCAACGTGAAAACCTTTTATTCCCACACACTTTTTTGAGAATAAATTATGGGGTACAGGAAAGTTTTTTTCTTTTCTTTTTGAGAAGGGTAAATTAAGTTTTTGGTCCCTATAAATATATGTAGTTTTGTTTTTAGTCCCTATGAAAATAAATCACACTTTTTAGTCCCTACAATATTTTCCGTTAGTGCTTTTAGTCCCTGTTAAATTAAAATTTGTTTAATTATGCTTAAAATTTTTTTTAATGATTTTTTACATACTTGTTTAAAACATTATAAAACGTTCCGCCGCAATAAGTTAGCTCAAAATTTTATTTTTAAGTCCAAATTTTCGTTAGTTTTATCTTGAATTTTTGGCGTTTAAAAAAAATTATATTTAATTCATTACATGTTAAAAAATTCTAATTTTTTATAAAAGAGATTATTATAATGTTCTTAACATGTCTGTTAAAAATCATTTAAAAATATAAAAGTTTAAGTATAAT